>Ga0228672_1000006_pt1 | contig 324869 bp, 285 predicted proteins | sample 90DmetaG_FD_182788 | JGI IMG/M metagenome (GOLD analysis project Ga0228672, IMG submission 182788) | Seawater microbial communities from Monterey Bay, California, United States - 90D | ecosystem: Environmental > Aquatic > Marine > Coastal | place: USA: California | collected 2016-11-08 | reverse complement strand
GGAATAACAATACAGGCCATTTTTCTTTTCTTAACAAACGATATCTAAAAATATTTCCAAAGAAATTAATGATGAAAAAAAGCATGATTAATTCAAACCACCATGCATTGTAGATCAGTGCTTTTGACGTTTGTGTTCCAAAATCATTTTCTACAAAGGTAGCCACACCCATTGCGGTTGCAAAAAGTACGAACAATACCGCCATTAAGCGAGTAGAATATAATAGCGAGAGAATTTTTTTCATCCTATTTGCTAATTTATTAAGCCTTGCAAATTTAAGAATAAAAGGAAGAATATGTCTAAATTTAAGGTTGTTTTTCTTGTTAAGATTTGTTAAAAATAGCCCGTTTTATGGGTTTTGAAAAAAATAAGGAAGGTTTATTTTTAGTTGAGGTTTTTTAGGGTCCTTAGTATTTTGCGTCAGTAGTTTTTATAGATTCAGTTTGAAGCAGATTAAATTATTCAGAAATACTGTCTATTAAAATAGTAAGCAACTCTATGGCAGCTTTCGAAATTTTTGTTCCTGGTCCAAATACTCCAACGGCTCCTGCATCAAATAAAAATTGATAATCTTGGGCAGGAATTACGCCACCAACGATCACCATAATGTCTTCACGGTCGTATTTTTTTAATTGGGCAATTACTTGAGGTACTAATGTCTTATGTCCAGCAGCTAAAGAGGAAATTCCTAAAATATGAACATCGTTTTCTACTGCTTGTTTTGTTGCTTCTTTTGGAGTTTGAAACAACGGTCCAATATCTACGTCAAAACCCAAATCTGCATAACCAGTAGCCACTACTTTTGCCCCTCTATCATGGCCATCTTGCCCTAATTTAGAAATCATAATTCGTGGACGTCTCCCCTCTAAATTGGCAAAATTATCTGCTAATTTTTTTGCTTTTGAAAAAAGTTTGTCGTCTTTTATTTCTTTACTATACACGCCAGAAATGGTTTTATGTACTGCTTTATGTCTTCCGAAAACTACCTCTAATGCATTAGAAATTTCGCCCAGAGTAGCCCTGTCTCTTGCTGCTTTTATTGCCAAACTCAATAAGTTCTCTTCTCCAGATTTTGCAGCTTCAGTCAAAGCTACTAAAGATTTTTGAACTTCTGCGTTATTTCTATTTTCTTTTAACTTCTTTAATCGTTCAATTTGAGAACTACGAACAGCTTCATTATCAACTTCTAAAATATGTAAGGGATCCTCTTCTTTCAATTGGTATTTATTTACCCCAACGATCACATCAAGACCACTATCAATTTTAGCTTGCTTAATAGCGGCAGCCTCTTCAATTCGCATTTTAGGAATCCCTTTTTCAATGGCTTTTGTCATTCCTCCTAATTCTTCAACTTCTTTGATTAATTCCCAAGCTTTATCAGCAATATTTTCTGTTAATTTTTCGAGATGAAAACTACCTGCCCATGGATCTACTGTTTTGGTAATAAATGTTTCCTGTTGTAAATATAGTTGTGTATTTCTTGCAATTCTTGCAGAAAATTCTGTTGGTAAAGCAATCGCTTCGTCTAAAGCATTTGTATGCAGACTTTGTGTGCCACCAAAAGCCGCCGCCATAGCTTCAATTGTTGTTCTAGCAACATTGTTAAAAGGATCTTGTTCTGTCAAAGACCAGCCACTAGTTTGGCAGTGTGTTCTTAAGGCTAATGACTTTGGGTTTTTTGGGTTGAACTGTTTTACAATTTTTGCCCATAACATCCTTGCAGCGCGCATTTTTGCAATTTCAGTAAAGTGATCCATTCCTATTGCCCAAAAGAAGGAGAGCCTTGGGGCAAAAGAATCTATATTCATACCTACTTCCAATCCTTTTCTAAGGTATTCTAATCCGTCAGCAAGCGTATACGCCAATTCAATTTCTGCAGTTGCACCCGCTTCTTGCATGTGATACCCTGAAATAGAAATAGAATTGAATTTTGGCATTTTAGAAGTTGTATATTTAAAAATATCGGCAATAATTTTCATGGATGGAGAAGGAGGGTAGATATAGGTATTTCTTACCATAAACTCTTTTAAGATATCATTTTGTATGGTTCCCGATAGTTTTTCAGGTGAAACTCCCTGTTCTTCAGCCGCAACAATATAAAAAGCTAAAATGGGTAAAACAGCTCCATTCATAGTCATAGAAACAGACATTTTATCTAATGGAATTTGGTTGAACAAAACCTTCATATCCTCAACAGAATCGATGGCAACACCTGCTTTACCAACATCGCCTTGAACACGCTCGTGGTCAGAGTCATATCCTCTATGCGTTGCTAAATCAAATGCAACAGATAGTCCTTTTTGTCCAGCTTTTAAATTTCGTCTGTAAAAAGCATTGCTTTCCTCGGCTGAAGAAAAACCTGCATATTGTCTAATAGTCCAAGGTCTTCTAACATACATTGTAGTGTAAGGGCCTCGAAGATTTGGCGCAATTCCTGCAACAAATCCCTCTTGTTTAAAAGAAGTCTGTGCTTTATGTGTAGCGTTTTTTAGTTTTATATGTTGTACTTCTTTTCTCTTCATTTTTAGAAGCAAATGCTAAATTTATTAATGTTTATAATCCTACCCAAATACTTAAGTACTCTTGATTTATATATAATTAGATGTTTTTTTCAGAGCGTAATCGTTCTTTTTCAAGGGATTCTGATATTCGATTTCTTATTAAGGGTGATACCAAGGTTTTTATATTTCTCTGCTTTGTGAAAGGATACAATTCTAAATTCTGTTGCATTGTATCGGTATTGTTTTGTTGAAAATTTGTACCAATTAAAGTGGTTGTACCCTCAAGAAACTCTTTTATTTCTTTAGCTGCATTATCATGGATTTTTTTTTGAATAGTACCCGCCTTCAATTGTTTTAAAAAACCACCATTAGTTTCAATTTGTTTAAAAATAATTAAAGCATTATCTGCCAATTGTTGGGTAATAGATTCAATATAATAAGAACCATCTGCGATATTCTGAGCTTCTTTTAAAGAGCTTTCTTGCTGTAAAATGAGTAGTTGGTTTCTGGCAATACGCTCACCAAATTCATTAGACTTGTGATAAATTGTATCATAAGAAATATTAGAAATTGTATTTGCTCCGCCTAAAATTGCACTCATACATTCTGATGTAGTTCTCAGTAAATTTACGTTATAATCATATAGTGTTTTGTTTCTTAGACTGGGTTGAACAAATATATGAGCTTCAAAATTATGGACATTGTATTCTTCTAAAAGTGCTGACCATAAAATTCTAAAAGCTCTTAATTTCGCAATTTCAAAAAAATGATTACTTCCAACAGAAAAAGAAAAGTGAATTTTTTTAGCAACAGTATTTCCAAAATGATTTAAATATTCATTTGCGTGTGCTAAAGTATACGCAAGTTGTTGTGTAATTGTAGCTCCTGAATTTTGATATAGGTCACTTGAAATAGAAATACAATTTTCAGATTTATTTTGAATTTTATTTAATCTACTAAAATCTTCTTTTAGATTAAAAAACCAATTTCCAGTCTCCGCCAGATTCCCAATAATATCTGTTTGAAAATAAGTGTTTTTAGAATTTATAAAATGAGCTATTTCAGTTTGGAATTCATCGTCTAAAAACGAAAAATGAAAGTATAAGAAAATTGATTCTACTTCAATGTGAAGTAATACTTTCTTATAATCAAAAATTGAATTTGCTTTAAATAAAATCGAATTTGCGCCTCTTTTTAGCGCCTTAACTGCAAGTTGATTTGCTATTTCTTCCTTATGAATAAAAATCTTTTGACAAATATTAAATCCGTCTTTAGAAGTTGTAATTTTATGATGCTCTCTATCTTCTGAGGTGTAAAAAGGTTTCACAACAATTCCTTCATTAGTTTTCCAAAGAAGTGAATCATTGTAATCTTTCCCATTTAAATCTACTTGAATTTTTTGTTTCCAAGCAGTCGGTGAGGTTTTTTTAAATTCATCAAATAAAGAGGTACTCATATTATTTTTCTAGGGTGTCAAATTCTATCAAATAGATATCTTCATTTTCTTTTTTCATGAAATATTTTTCTCTTGCAAATCGTTCTAGTTGAAGCGAATCTTTTAAATTTTTAATAGTAGCTTTATCTTCGATAATTTTTTTTTGATAGTACGATATTGTACTCTCTAAATCAGTAATTTCATTGTTAAACTTTCTATGAACCAAGTACGAGTTTTCATCAAAAAAAAACATCCATATTAGGAATGGAATTAAAATTAAAACAAAAATATTTGTGAAAAACTTTATAATTTTATTTTTTCTAAACTTATTAAAAGACATAAATTCTATAAGCGTTCGTTAATGACTGTTCTTACTATATCAATAGCAACTGTATTATGCCTATCATTAGGGATGATAATATCTGCAAAATTTTTAGTTGGCTCAATAAATTGTTGATGCATTGGTTTTAATGTGTCTTGATAGCGGTTTAAAACTTCATCAATATTTCGGCCTCTTTCGGCAATATCTCTTCTGACTCTTCTTATTAGGCGTTCATCGGTGTCTGCATGAACAAATATCTTTATGTCGAATAAATTTCTTAATTCTTCATTATTAAAAATTAAAATTCCTTCAACAATAATTACTTTTTTTGGATGTGTTTTAACAGTGTTTTCTGTTCTATTATGAGTAACAAAGGAATATACAGGTTGTTCTATGGTTTTAAATAATTTTAATTCTTTAAGATGTTTAACGATTAAATCAAAATCGATAGCTCTTGGATGGTCGAAATTAATTTTTGTTCTTTCTTCATAAGATAAGTTGTCTGTTGCCTTGTAGTATGAATCTTGAGATATAACACAGACTTCATTATCAGGTAAATGTTTAACTATTTGATTTACAACTGTTGTTTTTCCACTTCCAGTACCTCCGGTAATTCCAATAATGAGCATATAATTATATATTATTCGGTGTCTAAAATAATAAAGATTTTACAATATTTTAGAGTTTTTTTGTCTTATATACTTTCTTATTTCAAATTCAATATTTTAAAGTAATGGATTCTTAAAACATTAAAACTTTTTTTACAAATACCAGTTTTGAAATTACATTATAATTTCAACGTATAATTATTGTGTCTTTCATTCTATTATGGAGTTAAATGCAAATCCTAAAAAATAGAAAGTGTTTTTTGAGGTTTATAAATTTGAGTTATGGAGAAGCTCGAACTCATGAGCTGTTCTAGTAAGCTGAGCTATACCCACTTTTAATTTTAAGAAGGCAGATTAAGTGTTAATTATTAAAAGATACTTAACCAAAGTTTAATTTTGTGGAGAGAAAACATAATTAAAAAAAAATCGTTTTTAGTGCTTGCTGTTTCTGTAATCAATTAGGATTGATCTTAAATTTAAGACGCTATTTATGAATGCATAAACTATTGAACCGCATCCTTGTAGGTTTTTAAACAGCGTTCTCTTGCAAATTTGTGTTCTATTATTGGAGTAGGATAGGTCAATTCTTGAAATTCAGGGACCCATTTTTTAATATAATCCATATTTTTATCAAATTTTTGAATTTGAGTAGTAGGATTAAATATTCTAAAATACGGTGAAGCGTCAACGCCAGAACCCGCAACCCATTGCCAGTTTCCTATATTACTAGATTGTTCGTAATCATGTAATTTTTCTGCAAAATATGCTTCGCCCCATCTCCAATCAATGAGTAAATGTTTGCAAAGAAAGCTACCAACTAACATTCGAACTCTGTTGTGCATGAAACCCGTTTTATTAAGTTCTCTCATTCCAGCGTCAACCAATGGATACCCTGTTTGTCCTTTGCACCAAGCATCAAAATCTTTTTCGTTATTAACCCAAAGAATTCTATCATATTTGGGTTTAAAACTGTCTTTTGTTGTATGTGGAAAATGCCATAATATTTGCATGAAAAATTCACGCCAAATTAATTCTTTTAAAAAAGTGATATTATCACTTTTTGAGGCTTTATCTACCATTTTTCGAATACTGACTGTGCCAAATCGTAAATGCGTTCCTAATTTTGAGGTGCTATCTTTTGCAGGAAAGTTTCTTGTTTCTTCATAGGTGTTAATCAGTTTAGTGGAAACTTTATAGGATGTTACTTTTATGGAAGATTTTTTGAAACCGATTTCTTCTAATGTTAGAAACGGTCCATGATTGTTTTTTGTCAAATTGATTAAGTTCTCTTCTGAAGGGTAGAAATGAATTCCTTTCAACTGAAAAGTCTCCATCCATTTTTTTGAATAGGGTGTATACACTTTATAGGGAGTACCGTCCTTTTTTGTAATTTCATTCCTTTCAAAAATCACTTGATCTTTATATGTTTTGAAACTAATATTTTTTGCCAATAGAAATTCTTTTATTTCTAAATCTCTTTTTATTGCATAAGGTTCATAATCATGATTGCAAAATACAGAATCAATTGGGTGCTTTTTAGATAATGAGTTGAAAACATCTTTAGGTGTTCCTAAATAAATAGAAACGGTACTTCCTATTTCTTCAAGTTGCTTATTAATATTCTCTAATTCCTGGTGAATAAACGAAACCCGTGCATCGTTATTTGGTAGTTTATTGATAATATTTTTATCAAAAATAAAGATAGGCATTACTTTTTTACCAGCTTTTAAAGCTTTATATAGTCCACAATTATCCTCTAATCGTAAGTCTCTTCTAAACCAAAAAATATTCATTTTTTCCACCGTTATTTGTATTTTCCAAAAAGTTCAATTAATTTTTTTTGTCTGTACGAAAATATTTCTTCTAATTTTGGTTTTACTAAAATGGGATGCATTATTTGACCCAAAATACCCAGTGGAACTTTATAGTCGATGATGTCTTCCATTTCAACACCACCCTCAATTTCCTTTATAAAATGCTTGTGATGCCACAGAGAATAGGGACCATACATTTGCTCATCCACAAAATACTTTTTGTCTTCAATATGAGTAATTTCTGAAACCCATTTGGTTTTTATTCCTAGAAGAGGGGTCACAATATATTGAATAATTTGACCCGTGTATAGAGGTCTATCAATAGGGGAAACAATATTAAAACTCATATAATCTGGCGTAATTATCTTTAAATTTTTAGGATTAGATAAAAACTTCCATGCTTTTTCTGGGCTGATTGGTAATTTTTGTGTTTTGTGAAGTGTATAGATTTTCATTTCAATTATGAATTAGGATGTAGAGGTTTAATGAAGTTGCAATACAAAGCCAAATCATATAAGGTAAAAGTAAATATTTATAATTTTCACGTTTATTACTTAGTTTAAAGAAATAGAAAAATAGCAATGCCGTTAACAATACGATTGCTAGTAAACCTAATAAAATTAGATGCTGATTGAAGAAAATATAGTTCCAACTAACATTTAAAACGAACTGAATAAAATAAATAAAGGTTAATTTGAAGTTATAATTTTTTGTAAAAAGGATTCCCAAATAAAAAGAAAAACAAACCATTATTGTTGTCCATGCAAAACCAAAAACCCAGCCTGGAGGACTCCAAGGAGCTTTGTTTAAGTCCGCGTACCAGTCAGTCATTGGCCCATTATTCATTAACCAACTACCAAATGCCAATCCACCAAAATTGATTAGTAAAAATAAAACAGTAAGCTTTGCCTGTTTCATCGGTTTACGTTTTTGATTGTAAAGCTTCAATTTTTTTTAGGACATTATCAGCGTCTTGATATTTTTTATCACTATCACTTCTATTGATTGATTGCAATTTATACGCTTCTTCCATAAGTTTTTTATAGGAGTCTTGTAATTTATCAATGTCACTTTTCTTTTTGAATAGACCAAACATAACTTTTATATTTTTATGTGTTTTGTAATTTTTGAACTCATAGGTTTTGTTATTGAAAAATAATAATCTATTAGTTTTCCATCAGGAGAAATCAAATATTTTTGAAAGTTCCATTTTACTGAAGAACTTTTTTTATTATTCAGTTCTCTTGTGGTTAACCATGTATATAGTGGATGTTGATTTGTACCTTTTACATCTATTTTTTCTGTAGTTAAAAAGGAAACTCCATAATTGACTTTGCAAAATTCTTCTATTTCCTCATTATTACCAGGTTCTTGTTTCCCAAACTGATTGCAAGGAACCCCAATAATTACTAGGTTATCTGAGTGTTTTTTGTGCATTTCTTCAAGTTCTTTATACTGTGGTGTAAAGCCACATTTAGATGCCACATTTACAAAAAGGATGTATTTTCCTTTAAAATTTGATAAAAGAATAGGACTATTTTGGAGACTATTAATCTCAATATTATAAAAATTCATTCTTTTTAGATTTAATTAAATTTTAAAAGTTACAATTCCACAGTCCAATTCAAAAATTTGACCTGAGATTGATTGCGCTTTTTCAGAGATTAAAAAAGTGGCCAGATCAGCAACTTCTTTTGGATCTAAATATTTTTTTAAAGGATGACGTTCTCTGATGTTTTCTATCATTCTCTCGTTGCGTAATAATTTTGAAGCCAATTCTGTGTCAGTCACAGTTGGTGCAATTGCATTAACACGAATTAGTGGAGCCAATTCAGCACCTAATGATTTTGTCACACCTTCTACAGCAGATTTTGCAGCAGCAATGCTTGCATGGAAAGGCATTCCTAATTTTGCAGCCACAGTACTAAAGAGTAGAATCGAAGGTTTATTTCCTTTTTTGAGAGCAGGTAAATAATGTTGAATTGCTTTGACAGCACCAATAACGTTTATTTCAAAGTCATTTCTGAAATCTTCTAGTTTTAGTCGTGATATTGGCTTGAGATTAATGCTTCCTGGACAGTAGATTAAGGTGTCTATTTCTTCAATTTCAGGCAAGTCATCGGTTACTATATTATAGTTAAAATGTGTTAGATTGATATGAGAATCTACCGGAGGAGTTCTACTTATGTTTACAATTGAATTTTCATCAATCAAATTTTTTATGATTGCATTTCCAATTCCTTTGCTTCCTCCAATAACTAAAATTTTATTCATATGCTTTAAGGTCTTCCTTTCAAGCGCTTTTCAATTTTTTGTTTAACTGCTGTTAAGCGCTTCATTTGATCCATGATTTCAGGATCTTTCTTTATTTTATAAACTTCATTAAGCTCTAGTATTAAAGCTTTTACCTCTCTAGAGGCTACAATTCTGTCACTTGTGGTTTTAAATGAAAACTTTCTATTTTCAAATTCTATAGCTCTTTCCGATAAATCCATTCTTATTTTTTTTCTATTTTGTTCTATAATTTTCGAATATAATTATAAATGTTAGAAAAGCAACAAAAATATGGACTTATTATGCCGTTAAAGGTTTTCCTTTTAATCGTTTTTCAATCTTTCTTTTGATTGTTGTCAAACGTTTCATGATATCCATAATTTTGGAATCTTTTGTTTTCTTATAAATTTCGTTTAAACCTAGTATCAAACTTTTAGCTTCTCTAGCTGCTATAATACGATCACTAGTTGTAGGAAATCTCATTTTTTTGGTTTCAAATTCTAATGCTTCATTTATTAAATCCATAACTTAATATTTTAAAGTGTTTTGCAATTCTACTATTTTATCTTGCTTATTAAATTTTCCTCCAAAATAAGATGTAACAGTAGTGGAGGTGTCGTCTTTAATCCCTCTAGAGGATACACAAAGATGTTTGGCGTCTATGATCACAGCAATATCTTCGGTGTTTAAAATAATTTTTAATTCTTCTGCAATTTGGTTTGTCAGTCGTTCCTGTACTTGAGGTCTTTTTGCAAAATATTGTACAATTCTATTGATTTTTGATAACCCAATTACTCTTCCTGATGAAATGTAAGCAATGTGAGCTTTACCGATAATTGGTACAAAATGATGTTCACAATTTGAGTAAAATGTAATATTCTTTTCAACCAACATTTGTTTGTATTGGTACTTATTATCAAATAGAGCAACTTTGGGTTTATTCTTAGGATTTATTCCTGAAAAGATCTCATCTATATACATTTTAGCAACTCTTTTTGGAGTACCTTTTAGAGAATCGTCAGTTAAATCCAAACCGATAACATCCATAATTTTCGAAAATAAAACCTCAATTTTTTGTTTTTTTTCTTCATCGGAGAGTTTGAAAGCATCTTTTTTTATTGGTGTTTTCAAACCTGTATATAGATGGTCATCTCCAATTTCTTCAATTGAAAGCCCATTTAATAAATCCAATACATTTTTTTCTGATGTTTCTATGTTTGTCCTCATTTGTAAATTTTTTTAGCCGCTATTTTGTAATTCTACAAAAAAACGTGGGTTATCTTTTTGAAATGCTGTTATTTGATATTGATTTTTGCCTAGAGCATTTAAATCTTCCTTTGGCGAAAGTTCTTAATTTTTGATGTTTTGTTTTTCTACCCTGTACTCTTTTTCTCCACATTTTGAAGCTTCTTAACTTCATTTCTTTTCGCATCAATTCTATAACTTCTTTTTCATTCAAATTAAATTGAAATTTAATCGCCTCAAAAGTAGTCCTGTCTTCCCAGGCCATTTCTATAATTCTATCAATCATGATACTATTTAATTCCTTCATATTTGGGCTTAATTTGAAGGTTCATAAAAATTATACTCTTTATCGTTCTCTATTTTTAGATGAATTATTCTATCAATGAATTTCTTATTTTCTTTTAAAAGTTTATTGTTTTTAAAGCGAACATAGTTTCCGTGAGCGTGAAAACTAAAGCCTTCTGTTTTATAGGTATGTAACTGATAAAAAGGGATAGGCCAGCTAAAATTTTTTAAACCTTTGTTTATATGAATGAGAATTCCCTTGTCTCTTAATTCAATATTTCCATAATTAATATCAGAGGTAGTGTTCATAAATCTTGAAAAATTAGGACTTACTTCATCAATAATCATTCTTTTAGAGCCTGTTCCACCAATTTTTATAGCTTTGAAAAAAGAGTAAGCATTTCCCAATAAATCATTAAAAATTGCTTCTGCTTCTTTGTTGATGTGTGTTGTATTGTATATCATATCCCACTCAAAGATAAAAATGTTTAACAAATTTAAAGTATGTTTAAACAAAAATTAACATAAAATTATAATTCTTTAAAATCTAAAAATTAGTCAGTTTTTAACATTCTTTTTCTGTCCAAAATGGTATGTCTTTTTAAAATTCGTTTGTTTTCCTTTATAACTTTTGAGTTTTTTTTCATATTCCAGAGAATATCACTTGCTTTTTTTCGAGCAGATTTTATTTCAACGATTGTGTTCGGATAATCTTCGCCCAATTTAAAATTATTGAATTGTTGATCTAAGTCTGTCATTATATAAGGCTCATGAATAAAAGGGAGTGGTAGTGATGCCAATTCTGGAACCCACTTTTTAATAAAGGAAGCATCAGAATCATGATCAAAACTGTTTTTTATAGGATTGTATATTCTCAGATTATTAATACCAGTTTCTCCTGCTTGCATTTGTAATTGTGGAAAGTGAATTCCTGGTTCAAAATCTAAAAAAAGTTTTGATAAATGTTGGGTGCAATCTTGCCAAGGTTGCCATAAAATATGTGTAAAGAAAGAAACCAGCATAGAGCGCATTCTAAAATTTAAGTACCCAGTATCTATCAGACAACGCATGCTGGCGTCAACTAATGGGAAACCAGTTTTCCCTTCTTTCCATGCTTCTTGATATTTTAAAGAAATGCTTTTTTTAAGTTTGTGATATCCTTTATTTACACTTGCATTTTCCATGCTGTGTTCCATTTCAAATTTTTGGATAAAGTGAGCTTGCCAGCGAAGTCTAGAAACAAATGCACCTAAGTGTTTTTTGTTTGCTTCATTTTTGTATTCTTGTGCTTTTTGATATATCTGACGAATAGACGTATTTCCCCAGGCAATGTAAGGAGATAATCTGCTACTGCTTTCTCTTGATAAAGCTGGTTTAGATATATGATACATATATTCTTTATGTCGTGTTTTAAAAAAAGTGTTCGCATACCTCCAGGCCATTTTAGTACCTCCTTTTTGAAAATTTTTATTTTCTGAAGTCGCTATATTTTCTATTTGAAAATAATTTTCAAGTTTCAAAATTTCTTCTATAGAAATAATTTTTTGAGTGTTTAATGCTACTTTAAATTGAGAGTTGCACATGTAGTCTTCCCATTTTTCAAACCAATCCTCTCTATTTAGCAAACCTCTCAAAACACCATTGTTGCTGTTTTCAACCCATTCTATTGAATTATTTCTACAGTACCTTGCAAAGTCTTTGTCTCTATTGTAAGTAATTAAAAGTCCTGTTTCTTGGTGTGAGTAAACAGTATTAATTTTATAAGTATTTAAAAGTTGGTTAAAGGCATTCATTATATCTGTTCTTATGCAAAGAACTTTTGTTCTGAACTTGATTAATTCATCGTTTAAATCTTCAATAGATTGTTTGATAAAATTCCAATGCCTTTGGTCATAATGTGGATCATTAATTAAAGAATTTTCAAAAACATACATAAAAAGAACGCGTTTTTTTGATTTTAAAGCATTAAAAATCGCCTCATTATCTTGCAATCTTAAATCACGCTTAAACCAAACAATATTTATTTCCTCCTTATTAATACTCATCTATATTTTTTATAATGTGATTCGCTTTTTCATTAATTTTTATACGATCTTCTGATGACATTTTATTTAATAAACTATACATCATTTTCATTCTGAAGTTAGAAGATAATTGTGTCCTTTTTTCATCTAAAAAGTTCCAATACAAAGAATTAAAAGGGCAAGCATCATCTTCAAACTTTTTATTTTTGTTGTAATGGCAAGACATACAATAGTTACTCATTTTATGAATGTAACTTCCACTAGAAACATATGGTTTTGTGGCTATTTTACCCCCATCGGCAAACTGACTCATTCCTCTTGTATTGGGAAGCTGAACCCATTCAACGGCATCCACATAAATACCCAGGTACCATGCATCTATCTCATCTGGATGAACCCCTGTTAGAAGTGCAAAATTACCGGTAACCATTAGACGCTGAATGTGATGCGCATATCCGTTGTCTAAAGAATTTTTAACACTGTTCTTAAGACAATTCATCTTCGTTTTACCAGTCCAAAAGAAAGCGGGAAGCTTATTTTTATTTTTTAAATAGTTTTCTTTTTTATAATCTGGCATTAGCATCCAATACATGCCTCGCATGTATTCTCGCCACCCTAAAATTTGTCTTATAAAGCCTTCAACCTGAGAGATATCTATGCGGTCTTCTTGATTTCTATAGGTTTCTAAAACAGTTTCTATAACTTCTTTGGGAGAAATTAATTTCGTATTCATTGCAAATGAAATCCTACTATGAAATAGGTAAATTTTGTCTGTATGCATTGCATCTTGATAATCACCAAAATGAACCAATAAATGTTCACAGAAATAACCTAATTGGATCCTAGCTTGTTTTTTGGAAATAGGATATTCAAAATATTTAGGATTGATTTTTCCAATGGTATGTATTCCTGAATCTTCTATTTCCGAGAGAATGTCTGTTACATTAATATTGAAACTAATTTCCTGTGGAATTAAAACATCATTTTTCCATTTTTTTCGATTGCTAGCGTCATAATTCCATTTACCACCTTCAGGTTGTTTGTCAACCATTAAAATTTGATGTTTTTTACGCATATTCCGATAAAAATTTTCCATCAAAAATTGTTTTTTACCTTTAAAAAAAAAGCTTAAATCCTCTCTTTTAGTATAAAAATGTTCCGTTGAAAATATTTTAAACTCAATATTTAAACCTTCACAAAATATTTTTAATTGATGGTCTAATCTATATTCATCTGGTTCTTGATATTCAAACTTTTCAACCGCAAGCTCGTCTATTAAAATAGACAGGTTATTGACTAAATTTTGCGTGTTCTTTTGATCATTTATTTTAAAATAAACAACCTTATGATTTTGAGCTTTTAGCTCTTCAGCAAAATTTCTCATTGCAGCAAAAAAACCAACCACTTTCTGAATATGATGTTTTACATAATCTGTTTCTTGTCGCATTTCAAAAAAACAGTAAACAATATTGTCATCAATATTTGAAAACCATGAATGATTGCTATTCAATTGATCACCAAGAATTAAACGTAATTTTTTCATATTAAAACAATGTTTTTTCTAACCATAATTTTCTATATTGATGATTGGGATCATAACGTTCTGCTTGAAACCTTGTATTGAATTTTCGATCTCTTGGGTCATTCCCAACACCCGCAACATACATCCAGTTCCCATAGTTGCTGTGCACATCGAAGTCTAACAGCATAGATTCGAAATAGGCAGCTCCAATCCTCCAATCTTGAAGTAACTCTTTTGCAAAATATGAAGCTACATTCTGTCTACCTCTATTACTCATCCAACCTGTTTCTTTGAGTTCAAGCATATTGGCATTTACAAAATCGTCATTTGTTTCTCCATTGATCCATTTTTCTATGATTTTGGCATCAGAATTCCACTGATAATCTCTTTCTAAAATACCACCGATAGAGAAGATTTTAGAATCATATTTTAACGAAATATATTTGAAATAATCTCTCCAAATCAATTCAAAAATCACCCAATATGTAGATTGATTTGCACCAAATTTAGTTTCAAATTCTCTAATTTTCCAATAAATAGTCCTGGCAGACAAACTACCATTTGCCAGCCATGGAGAAAATTTTGTACTGTAATCTTTCCCTATTAAACCATTTCTAGTTTTTTTGTAGAAAGCCACTTTTTTTGTCTCAAAAAAATAATTTTCTAGCCTTTTTAAAGCTTCATTTTCTCCACCAATAAAAGGAAATGCGGTTTTAATAGGAATGTCAAAGTTTTTAAAACCTAATTCTTTTAAAGCAGGTATTTTTGTTGGGTTTTCTATTAGATTTGAAGTTGAAAGTTGTGTGCATTTTTTCTCTATTTGAACTTTTACTGTTTTTTCTAATTTCTTTCTAAAAACACTAAAAACATCAGGGATGTTTGAGTAGTTTTTTGTTACAGAATTTGGATGGAATAAAAATTGATCATAATCTTCAATAAAATCTATTCTTTCAGGGAGTGTCTGTTGAATTAATTTTTTTGTAGAAACTTCCTCTTTTGTCCATTCTTTTTGAGTGTAAATAGTTTTTATGTAAAACTCCTCACAGAGTTTTATCATTTTGTTTTCAGGGTGTTCAAAATAGGTAAGAAGAGTAATGTTTAAGTCTTTTAAGTTTTGCTGTAAATTAGTTACTGTTTCATGCAAAAATTTAGCTCTAAATTTATCAGTTTTTTGAAATCCAAATCGATCTTTAGAAAAGTGTTTAGGATCAAAAAAATATACAGCAATAATCTTTTTATCACTTTGAATCGCTCTGTATAATGAACAATTGTCATTGATTCTTAAGTTATTTCTAAACCAAACTAAACCAGTTTCTTTTTGTTTCTTCTGCATTTTTCGCTACAATATTTTACATTTTCCCAATTCATTTCCCATTTTTTTCTCCAAGTAAAGGGTCGGTCACAAACCAAACATGTTTTTTGAGGTAAATGTTGTTTTTTCAATGTTATTTACTAATGTTTTGAACCATGCCATTGAAGACAAACCAATGAAATGGCATTACGGCATACCAATACAACCTACCCGCTAAACCATGGGGTCTAAAAGTAGCAGTTTGGTGTATATTACCATCTTCAATTTTAAACTCTAACCATGCTTCACCTGGTAATATCATTTCAGCATAGAGTAGCAGTTTTCCTTTGTCTTTATCTGCATAAATAACACGCCAAAAATCCAATGCATCTCCTGCATTTAACTCTGTAGGATGTCTTCTGCCTCTTCTCAGACCTGCACCTCCAAAAAACTGATCTAAATAACCACGGATTTTCCACAGAAAAGTACCATAATACCAACCAGTTTCTCCACCAATAGACCAAATTCTATCGAGTGTTAACTCTCGATCAATTATTTTTCTTTTTTTATAATCTTTAAAACATCCGAACCCGGGAACATTTATAAATTCATGAACATATTTTTTTAGTTTTCCACTACTGATATAAGAATCCTTCCAACTAGAAATAATACTATTTTGTTCAATTTTTTTGAATGCTAATTTTACAGCTTCTTTGTACGACATCGGTTCGATGTCTATCATATTGTTTATGTTACTTTTTTTTCCAATAACTTCAACCCCCATTGAATTCACAAGGGAACTTGCTAGTTTATAAGAAGTTGACGTTACGAAGTATAGCCAGTAAGAAGAAAGTTTGGGTGTCATTACAGGGACTGTCATAATCCATCTTTTTAGTTTTCTTACCTCAGCAAATTGTAACAACATTTCTTTGTAGGTCAGAATTTCTGGTCCAAAAATATCATGGGATGTATTGTATAGTTCTTTTTTACCTAAAGATTTATACAAAAAAGCTAAAACATCTCTAATAGATAAAGGTTGTGTCTTTGTATTTAACCATTTAGGAGCAATCATAGCAGGCAACTTTTCTACGATATCTCTAATAATTTCAAATGAAGAGCTTCCAGAGCCAACAATAATTCCGGCTTTAAAAGTGGTCAAAGCATAGTTGTTTGATGCTAGGGTTATTTCAACATTTTTTCTTGATAATAAATGTTTAGATAATTTTGTGTCATTTGTTATTCCACTTAAGTAAATGACTTGTTTTATAGTTGTTTTTTTTGCAAATCGTTTAAAGTTAAAAGCACATTTTTCTTCTAATACATGAAACTCCTTTGCTGAATTGGTCATAGAGTGAATCAAGTAATAAGCGGCATCTATGTTTTTAGGTATTGAATTTAAACTATTACTGTCAAGAAAATCAGCTTCTACTAATTGTATTTTTTTTTGATTTTTGTAATAGTTTTCTGCTCTTTTTTTATCTCTAACAGGACAAATTATGGTATGACCATCATTTAATAATAATGGAATTAAACGTTTACCAATATAACCAGTTGCACCTGTTACGAGAATTTTCATACACTTTTTTCTATTTTTTTTGGTCTTTGATAAGATAGTTGTTTTTTAAATTTTGGAATTGCATAAGTGTCTAAACCATTTATAGTAACAACGTTTCCTTTTGATAAATTGATTAAACCATCTTTTTGAAGTAGTTCATCTTTAACATATAATTCTTCAATTTGAGAGACAATTAAAACTACTTCATTAGAGGGAATGTAAATTTCTTCTATAAATTTCATACTCATTTGCACGGGAGCATTTTTTACAAAGGGGGCTTTGAAATCTCCTTTGTATTCTTCCTCTAAATTAGTGACATTAAATTCAGAAATTTTTTCAGGGTATTTTGCAGATGTATGATGCGCATCTTCAATGATATCTTCATAGATATGATTGATAGTAAACGACCCATTTTCTTTTATGTTTTTGTAGGTGTCTCTGGGCACTGTTGTGGGTCTTAAAATAAAACCTAATGTTGGAGGATTAGATCCTAAGTGAGTCACAGAACTAAAAACAGCAACATTGGGTATTCCTTCCCTTGAAACACTGCCTAATAGATTGGCAGATTTAAATCCAGAGCAACTATTTATTAAATTTATTTTATATATTTTATCTAAATCTAGAATTTGTTTATGGTTAAAAAAAGCCATCATAAGGATTTAAAATTATTAATTTTCACTTCTTTCGCTTTCAAATCGTGCATTAAATTGTACAAACCAAAAAAGGTTCTATTGATGTATATGAAGTGTTTAGAGCCTCTGTTCCCGTTCATATTTTTAAGCTCAGTGCTTTTTGCATATTTTGCGCCAAGATCAGATATTTTCCCAAAGAAATTTTCATCAGAAAAATCAAATTTTTCTTCATTAAAAGGTTGTGTAAATAGGCTCAACATTTCATGAAACATTGCTCTAAAAAAATCCAATTCTTCTTTAGAATCGTCTTTTCTTAGTATTTCTAATTCAAATAATTTTTTTTCAAAATACTTTGGATTTGAGATGTTTTCTTTTTTTGCTAATTCAAAATACGGAACATAGAAGTCTTCAGGAATAGTTTTCATACAGCCAAAATCAATTACGATCAATTCGTTTTCAGGAGAAATTAAAAAGTTACCAGGATGCGGGTCTGCGTGTACTTTTTTTAATGTATGAATTTGAAACATGTAAAAATCCCACAAAGCTTGTCCCAAGGTATTCGAAACCTCTTGATCATTGGTTGAAAATTCGGATAAATGAACTCCACTCATCCAATCCATTGTAATAATTCTATCTGAAGATAATTCAGGATAATAATTAGGGAATTTTAAATTAGGGATGTGTCTACAGTCTTCAACAATCGATTGACTTTGCTCTATTTCTAAGATGTAGTTTGTTTCTTCTACTAATTTGTTTTCTACCTCGTTAAAATATTTATCAGAATCTTTACCTCTAATATTAAACATTTTAATTGCAATTGGTTTTACCAATGACAAATCAGATGCAATACTTTGCGCAACACCCGGATATTGAATTTTTACAGCTAATTTTTTATTATCTTTTTCAGCTTTGTGAACCTGACCAATACTTGCTGCATTGACAGATATACTATCAAACTTGTCATAAATATCATCTGGGTTTTTACCAAAATACTTTTTAAACGTTTTTGTAACTAGAGCAGGAGAAAGAGGGGGAACAGAGAATTGTGAAAGTGAAAATTTTTCAACGTAAGCTTGTGGTAAAATACTTTTTTCCATACTTAACATCTGTGCCACTTTTAAAGCGCTCCCTTTTAATTGTTTTAATCCGTCATAAATATCCTCTGCATTGTTTTCATTCAAACGAGCTTTTGCAACTTCTTTTGTTTTGGTTATTTTGTCTCCATAATATTTAAGATAATTTACACCAATTTTTGCACCGGTAGTGACGAGTTTGGAGGCACGTTGAATTTTTGAAGTCGGAATTGAATCAATAGTTTTCATAGCTTATTATTAGTTGAAATTGACTTTTTCTTTCAGAATGAATTTTCCAAAATCAATAATACTCTTTAGAGGTTTAATATCCATTAAATCAAAACGAGCGTTGATTGATTTTTCAATGAAAATATCTGTTTTTTCGAAAGAAGGTGAAATGTCATCCAACCAGAATTTCATCGTAATCATTAAATGAACCCATGAGGATTCTTTAATTGATGTATTTTGAATTTTTTCTAAAGTTTCTTGTTTTAATTCAATTCGGTTAATGTTTAACTCTTCGATATATTTTGTGTATTCTGTTTTTAAAGTTTTTAGAGATTTTAATTTTTTAAGATCTTTTTTAACACTTTTTAGTGCATACACTACATAACTTCTGTTTGCCGATAGAATCTCGAAGAATGTGAAATAAAAACTTAATAACTTATTTCTTGCATCGTAATTTTTATAATCTTCACTTTTGTTCAAAATCAGAATTGTATGATGAAAAAATTCTGAAAAAATAGCGTCTTCAATAGTTTCAAATGAACCATAAAATTTATAAAAATCAGCTTCTTCAAAATTATTTTCTTTTGCAAAACTAAATACTGATTTAGGTTGGTGATTGTTCTCTAGAACAAATTCCATGTACCAAGAAATGATATTGTCTTTTGTGATATTTTTTTTTCGAGCCATGATGCGTTTAATTTTATGTAAATATACAAATGTTTAATTTATTTGTAGTTTTGTTAAACAATAATTTTTTGTTAAAAAGGTAAAATATTTAGAGAATAAAAAAAATAAAATTCTATACATTTGTCTGAAATTAAAAAATTTTGATCATGAATATGATTTTCAGATTGTTACTATTTCCAATAATTATAATTACCATAGCTAGTTGTAACTTTAAGAAACAAGTACCTCAAAATAATGAAGTAATTATGAATACTTCTGAAAAAAGAAATGTCAATGCCCCAGAGGGAATGATATGGGTACCAACCAAAACTTTTTTAATGGGTGCGAAAATTGAGGATAAATTTGCAATGATGCGTGAAAAGCCTGCTCACAAAGTTGTTGTTGATGGTTTCTTTATTGATGCAAATGAAGTCACCAATCAACAATTTCAGAAATTTGTTGACGCTACAAAATACATAACAGTTGCAGAAAGACCAATAGATTGGGAAGTGATAAAAAAAGATTTACCTCCAGGAACCTTAAAGCCAGCAGATTCAATTTTACAGCCAGGAAGTTTAATTTTTAATAAACATGCAGAAGGGGTCGTTTCAATGCAAAACTATGGTCAGTGGTGGGCTTGGAAAATTGGTGCAAATTGGAGAGAGCCTGAAGGGCCAGGATCTTCGATAGAAGGAAAAGAGAACTATCCGGTGGTTCATGTTGCACAAGAAGACGCTTTAGCATATTGTAAATGGGCAAATAGGAGATTGCCAACCGAGGCAGAATGGGAATCAGCGGCTCAGGGTAAATTTCAAGATAATATTTATACTTGGGGAAATAAATATGAGGATTTAAATGAAAATGCGAATACTTGGCAAGGGAAATTTCCAACAGAAAATATTCCAAAAGATAGGTTTAAATATATTTCTCCTGTAAAATCATATCCTTCAAATAATATTGGATTGTTTGATATGGCCGGAAATGTTTGGGAAATGACATCAGATTTATTTAATGTCAATTATTACAAGACATTAGATCCAATGGAGGTTCTTAAAAACCCAAAAGGAGCTTCAAAATCTTATTCACCAAGCAATCCTTATCAGCAAGAATACGTAATGAAAGGTGGATCTTTTTTATGTCATCAGTCCTATTGTGCTAGTTTTAGAATATCTGCAAGAATGGGTATGGAGCCAAATTCTAGCTCTGATCATATTGGTTTTAGAACTGTTGCAACAAAAAATATTCTTGAGCAGTAATTTCTTATAATTTTATTCAACTTTATTTTAACACATACCACCTATAATTCTGTTTATTCGTTTTTAGTGTTATAAGATTTGAAGCCTTTTAAATCTAATTATTTGAAAGGTTTTTATAAAATAATAAAAGCCAAAATCTTAGGATTTCAGCTTTATTGTCGGGGTGGCAGGATTCGAACCTGCGACCTTCACGCTTTTGGCGTGACGCGATTTCGTTCAAAATCTTTTCAGCTTTATTGTCGGGGTGGCAGGATTCGAACCTGCGACCTTCACCCTTTTAGCGTGACGCGATCTCGTTCAAAAATCTTTTAGCACCTCTTTTTTTTATTTTCCTTTCTAGCATTAATGCTTCAGATTTTGAATTCATTTCTATTCTATAAATGATATTCCAATCCTTTGCTTTAGCAGTAAACCCTTTGTGATTGTAGAGATGTTCTTTCAGTCTGTCTTGTGCACTTTTGCTTGAGTATCCGACATAATACTTTTGTAATTGCTTAGAAAAAAGAATATAAACAGTGAACATTATTATAAAATAATAAAAGCCAAAATCTTAGGATTTCAGCTTTTTTGTCGGGGTGGCAGGATTCGAACCTGCGACCTTCACGCTTTTGGCGTGACGCGATTTCGTTCAAAATCTTTTCAGCTTTATTGTCGGGGTGGCAGGATTCGAACCTGCGACCTCCTCGTCCCAAACGAGGCGCGATGACCGGGCTACGCTACACCCCGAAAATGATGGTTCATTTAAGGACTGCAAATATACAGTCTTTTTATAAAAAAGCAATTAAATTAATGGTTATTATTCAACTAAAACTCTAATTAATGGAGTTGTATTTTCGTTGTTAAAACTTATAAACATTCACTATTAGAATTCACAAAAAACTATATTTTTACGTTTTCAAACTCGATAGTTAATATTATGTCAGATACAATAGAAAAAATTAAGTGTTTAATCATAGGTTCTGGTCCTGCCGGATATACAGCTGCTATTTATGCTGCAAGAGCAGATATGAAGCCCGTGATGTATACAGGAATGCAAATGGGGGGTCAGTTAACAACAACTACAGAAGTAGATAATTTTCCAGGGTATGCTAATGGAACCGATGGAACAGCTATGATGGAAGACTTGAAAAAACAAGCAGAACGTTTTGGAACTGAAGTTCGATTTGGTTTGGTTACTAATGTTGATTTAAGTGATAAAGTTGGTGGAATACACAAAATTATTGTTGATGAATCGAAACATATAGAAGCAGAAACTGTTATTATCTCTACCGGAGCAACTGCAAAATATTTAGGTTTAGAAAGTGAGCAGCGTTTAATTGGAGGAGGAGTTTCTGCATGTGCTACTTGTGACGGTTTTTTCTACAAAGGTCAAGATGTAGTTGTTGTTGGAGCAGGAGACACTGCCGCAGAAGAAGCAACCTATTTGTCTAATATTTGTAGTAAGGTTACAGTATTGGTTCGTAAAGACTTTATGAGAGCTTCTAAAGCAATGCAACACAGAGTGAATAAGACTGATAATATTGAAGTATTGTACAACACAGAAATTGATGAAGTTTTAGGGAGTAATGTTGTTGAAGGTGTGAGAGTTGTCAACAATAAAACAAAAGAAAAACATGACATTTCTGTGACAGGTGTTTTCATAGCCATTGGTCATACTCCAAATTCAGATTTATTCAAAGGTATTTTAAAGATGGATGAAACAGGATACCTAATAACAGAAGGAAAAACAACCAAAACAAATTTACCAGGAGTTTTTGCTGCTGGAGACATACAAGATAAAGAATACAGACAAGCTGTAACTGCAGCAGGTACTGGCTGTATGGCTGCTTTAGATGCTGAGCGTTATTTAGGAGCTTTAGAATAAGTATCTACAAATTTATGTATTAAAAAGAGATTATAACTTGTTATAATCTCTTTTTAATGTATGTTTTAAACGAGCTTAAACAATTGCCGAAGCTTTCATAGATTTTCTGTAGGTAAAAGAGTTGAAAATATTTCTTTTACCAAAGTTATTCATAGATTTTGCGTTTATAAACTTTCCAAAAAGAATTTTACTAACACCAAAATATTCATATTTATTACCGTCGGTAAAAGTAACTTCCAAGAGCATACTTTTATGATACCAGTCTGCAACTTGAAACTCTGTAATAGTCGTTTTATAGGCCTCTAAATTAGCTTCTTTAGTTTCTGAGCAATGCTCACTAAAAAATGGTACCCATCTATAATTTGAGTACTCATAACAGCTGCTTCATCCTTTTTTTCTTGATCTTGAAATTTATCAGGATGCCATTCTTTGACCAAACCTCTATAGGCTGTTTTTAATTCTTTTAAATTAATAGGGCCTTCTATTTTAAAAAGTTTTTTGTATTCTTTTATGCGCTTCATCTATGCTGTTTTCAAATTGCGTGCAAAAGTATTGATATTAAATGGATTGTAATACAGAAATCACTCATAAATTACAAACCCAATTCTTTTCTTTCTTCTGTGTCAGTAGCTCCATTTTTATTCCAATATTTGGATTGGATTGTTTTAATTTTGATCGCTTTAGTTGTTAACTTTTTTCCTCCTTTAGAAATCGTTTCTTCCCAACTTTCAATAGTAAAAGGAAATTCTTTGGTAGCCTTTATAATTAATTTTCTTTCCAATGATGGATAATAAAGAGAGTACTTTAGATAATGAGTATCTTCCTCTAAAGTAGTTTCAGCTTTGTAGGCCCTAATTTTTTGATGATTTAAAGCTAAAAATTCAAAAGAAGGAATGATATTTAAGTTTCCGACAGGTAATTTTTTTGGGTTCATTCGAAGAATGTTCCAAAGCTCATTTTCTAATATGTCTTTTTTTAAGATTATTTTTTTGTCAGCATTACTTTCAAAATATGAATAAAAATTAACATCAAATTCTTCTCTATTATTTAATTGTATAAAAGTATTTCCACACCATTCCTGTGCGGAAAAAGAAATTTTAATAGCCTTTTTTGAATTGATAATTGGAGAGAAAGTACTCGTCATTAAAGAATATGGATACATACCTGTCACAAATTTTTTAGTACTATTTAATTTTAAAACGGCGATGTTAGATTTGTTTTTATTATCTGCTTTTACTTGTTTTATGGGTAAAAAATCTTCGGTAACAAAAATATTTACAGCAGTTCCTTTATGAATTTCGCCGTACCTGCTTTGAGTCAATTGATAAGAGGTTATTTCTGCTTTACCGGCATACCAGTATGTATTAAATTTTGGATGATTAACTCTACTTTTAAAAGTATTTGAGAGCTTTATTTTTTTAGAACTATTTGTATTGTTACCACAAAGGAATAAGAAACAAATCGAAATATAATAGATGAATTTCATGAGTTTTATTTTGAGTTCGAATTTACAAATATTATAAAAAAGAGTAACGGATAACTAAGAAAAGATATTTTAAAAAAAAAAGAGACCATTCTTAAAATGGTCTCTAAAAACAAACAACTAATTCTAAACTTATGATAGTTAAGAATCTTTTAAATATTTTTAAAAACAGTATTTATTTTCTGCTTTTAATTTTTCTGCAATTAAATTGCGTAATTCAATTACATTTGGATAATTTACATATTTAGTAAAACGCTTTAATCCCATCAATAACATACGTTGTTCATCTCCTTCAGCAAAAGAAATAATCCCCTCTTTACCATTTTTTATAATGATATCGACAGCATTGTATAAGTATAACTTTGCCATGGAAATTTGTCCCTCTTGCGCATCTTCTCCGAAACGTTTTGCGTTTTTTTCTGCTCTCAATACCGTGGATTCTGCCATGTATACTTCATTTAAAATATTTGCAGCAGCGATTAATAACTGTTGGTGTTTTTCTAAATCTGGTCCAAATTTTTGAATTGCAGCACCTGCAACCATTAAGAAAACTTTTTTCAGTTTCGAAATCATTTCTTTTTCTTCTGCAAACAATTCTGAAAAATCAGGTGTATCAAAAGAAGGAATGCCCATTAAATCATTAGCAACAGCAGTGGCAGGACCTAATAAGTCAACATGACCTTTCATAGCTTTCTTAATCAACATACCCACAGAAAGCATTCTATTAATTTCATTAGTTCCTTCATAGATTCGTGAAATTCTTGAATCTCTCCAAGCAGCTTCCATAGGGGTCTCTTCAGAAAAACCCATACCCCCAAAAATTTGAATTCCTTCATCAGCGCAAGCCTGAACATCTTCAGAAACGGTTACTTTTAAAATAGAACATTCAATGGCATATTCTTCTACACCTTTTAGTTCTGCTTCACTATGAGAATTGCCATCGGCTAAACGAGCGTTAATTCTATCTTCAATATCTTTAGCAGCTCTATAACTAGCAGATTCACTTGCATACGTATTCGTAGCCATTTCAGCTAATTTTCCTTTAATAGCTCCAAAATCTGCTATAGGAGTTTTAAATTGTTTGCGTTCTGTTGCATATTTTAATGCAGTTTCTGTAACTCTTCTTTGAGAGTCTATGCATGCTGCAGCCAATTTAATTCGTCCAACATTTAATGCATTTACAGCAATTTTAAAACCACCTCCACGAACGGATAATATATTTTTTACAGGAACAATAGTGTCATTAAAAAATACTTGACGCGTGGAGCTTGCCCGAATTCCTAACTTGTGCTCTTCCTCACCTAAGGTGATTCCATTTGGGTTAGAAGCGTCATATTCAACAATAAACCCGGTAATATTTTTATCATTTTCAATACGAGCAAAAACAATCATCAAATTACAGAAACCCGCATTCGATATCCACATTTTTTGTCCGTTGATTTTGTAAGATAAACCATCAGCAGAGAGTGTAGCTGTAGTTTTTCCAGAATTTGCATCAGATCCTGCCCCTGGTTCTGTTAAACAGTAGGCACCCATCCATTCTCCGGTTGCTAATTTAGTTACATATTTTTGCTTTTGTTCTTCTGTACCATATAATGTAATTGGCATTGTACCAATACCTGTGTGTGCTCCAAATGCAGTACTGAAAGATCCATTTCCACTTGAGATATATTCACAGGTTAACATTGTAGATACAAAACCCATTCCCATTCCACCATATTCTTCAGGAACAGCTACGCCCAAGAAACCAAGCTCTCCGGCCTTTTTCATAACTTCTTCCGTGAGTTTATAGTCTTTTGCTTCGAAACGATCTCTATGAGCAATAATTTCACGCTCGTTAAATTCTTTAACGGCTTCTTTCATCATTATTTGTTCTTCTGAAAAATCCTCAGGAGTAAACACATCCTCACATAAAGTTTCTTTTACTAAAAATTGACCTCCTCTTAAAATTTCTTTTTCTGTTTTATTCATTTTATTTTTTTTTCTAATTTTTTAGTTTAAAAATTCAAATACACCAGCGGCACCTTGACCAGTACCCACACACATTGTTACCATACCGTATTTGTTTTTCATTTCTTTTTTACGCATTTCGTCAAATAATTGAACAGATAGCTTAGTTCCGGTGCAGCCTAATGGATGTCCGAGCGCAATGGCACCTCCATTAACATTTACAATTTCTTGGTTTAAATCTAGCTCACGCATTACTGCTAAAGATTGAGAAGCAAAAGCTTCATTCAATTCGATTAAATCGATATCTTTTTGTTGCAATCCTGCTTGTTTTAGTACCTTCGGTATTGCAGCGACTGGACCAATTCCCATAATTCTTGGCTCCACACCTGCAGCTGCATAGTTTACCATTCTTGCAATAGGTTCTATGTTCAATTCTTTTACCATTTCTTCGCTCATTACCATTACAAAAGCTGCCCCGTCACTCATTTGTGAAGAGTTTCCAGCAGTAACACTTCCTCCAGCAGCAAATACTGCACGCAATTTGTTTAAAACAGCAGTAGAAGTTCCTTTTCTTGGACCTTCATCTTTAGTAACTGTATATTTTCGTGTTGCTTTTTTACCATTTGCATCCAAGTAAGTCTCTTCAACTTCTATGGGAGCTATTTGATCTTGAAAACGATTTTCTGCTTGCGCTTTTAAAGCTTTCATGTGAGAATTAAAAGCAAACTCATCTTGATCTTCTCTAGAAATTTTAAATTGATTTGCAACGGCTTCTGCTGTGTTTCCCATTCCCCAATAATAATCAGCATGACCCGATTTGATAGTCTCATAATTCAATTCTGGTTTGTAACCAGTCATGGGAACAGAGCTCATACTTTCTGCACCGCCGGCAATAATGCATTCTGCCATTCCTGCTTGAATTTTAGCTGCAGCCATTGCAATAGTTTCTAGTCCTGATGAACAAAAACGATTAACAGTAACTCCTGGGACATCTACAGAATTCAATCCTATTAAAGAGATAAAACGTGCCATATTTAATCCTTGAGAACCTTCTGGCATTGCATTTCCTACGATTACATCATCTATTCGTTTTACATCTAGATTCGGTAATTCTTTCATCATGTGTTGAATGGTTTCTGCCCCCAACTCATCTGCACGTTTAAAACGAAAAACACCTTTTGGAGCTTTTGCAACTGCTGTTCTATATGCTTTTACGATGTATGCTGTTTTCATAATTTTAGTTTCTTAACGGTTTACCAGTTTTTAACATATGCTGAATTCTTTCCAAGGTTTTTCTTTCTGAACAAAGTGATAAAAACGCTTCTCTTTCAATGTCTAATAGGTACTGTTCAGTAACCATAGTTGGTTCAGATAAATCTCCTCCTGCCATTACATAAGCTAGTTTATTTGCTATTTTTTGATCGTGTGCCGATATATATTTGGAATGTTCCATAGAATCTGTTCCTACTAAAAACATTCCCAAAGCCTGTTTTCCTAGTACTTTTATATTTTTGCGTTTTACAGGTTGTGTATACCCACTTTCTGCCATTAATTTTGCATGTGCTTTTGCAGTAGCTATTTGTCTTTCTTTGTTAACAACAATCGTATCTTTTCCTTTTTGAAGCAGTCCTAAATCGAAGGCTTCATATGCAGAGGTTGATACTTTGGCCATCCCTATCGTTAAAAAGTTTTTTTGTAGAGCATTGAGTTCAACATCACCTTCACTGAAAGAATCTGACGCTCTTAAAGCCATTTCTTTAGAGCCTCCTCCTCCTGGAATTACTCCTACTCCGAATTCGACTAATCCCATGTAGGTTTCTGCGGCAGCTACAATTTTATCTGCGTGTAAAGAAATTTCACAACCTCCACCTAAAGTCATTCCATGAGGGGCAGAAATTGTTGGTATTGACGAGTATCGCATCCGCATCATTGTATCTTGAAAATATTTTATAGCAGAATTTAACTCATCATATTCTTGCTCGACAGCCATCATAAAAATCATTCCTATATTTGCACCCACAGAAAAGTTAGCCGCTTGATTACCAATAACCAATCCTTGGTACTCCTTTTCAGCCAAATCAATTGCTTTGTTAATGCCAATTAGAACATCGCCACCAATAGTATTCATTTTAGATTGGAATTCTAAATTTAAAATTCCATCTCCTATATCTTCAATAATTACACCAGCATTTTTCCAAACTTCGTTTGATTTTCTGATGTTGTCTAAAATAATGAAAGATTCTTGACCCGGTTTTTTTGTTTGAGATTTAGAAGGAATATCATAATAGTAGGTTGCCCCTTCTTTTACAGAATAAAAAGATGTTTCACCGTTTGCTAACATTTCTGTAACCCAAGTTGCAGGCTCTTTTCCTTCATCTTTCATGATTTCTACTCCTTTGGCAACACCAATGGCATCCCAAATTTGAAAGGGTCCGTGTTCCCACCCGAATCCGGCTCTTAAACCATCATCAATTCTATATATTTCGTCAGAAATTTCAGGAATTCTATTTTGAACATACGCAAACATTGCGGCAAAGCTCTTTCTGTAGAACTCACCTGCTTTGTCTTTACCATCGACTAATACTCTAAAGCGGTCAGTTACATTATCAATTTTTTTTGTTAGTTCTAGAGTTGCAAATTTTGCTGATTTTTTTTCTCTATATTCTAGGGTGTTTAAATTTAAGGAAAGAATATTTTTTTTGCCATTGGCATCCTTGGTCATTTTGTAAAAACCCTGTTTGGTTTTACTTCCCAACCATTTGTTTTCCATCATTTTGTTTATGAAATCTGGAATCACAAACTGATCTCTCATTTCATCTTCTGGGCAATTGTCTTTGACCCCGTTTGCTGTATGGACAAGAGTGTCTAAACCAACGACATCAATGGTTCTAAAAGTTGCAGATTTTGGGCGACCAATGACAGGACCGGTCAATTTATCTACTTCTTCTATTGTTAATCCCATTTCTTTTACAATATGAAATAAATTCATAATTCCAAAAATACCGATTCTATTTCCAATAAATGCTGGCGTATCTTTCGCTAAAACAGCTGTTTTTCCTAAAAACTTTTCACCATACATCATTAAAAAATCTGTCACAGTTTGATCACATTTAGGACCAGGAACAACCTCAAAAAGTTTTAAATATCTTGGTGGATTGAAAAAGTGAGTTACTGCAAAATGTTTTTGGAAATCTTCACTTCTTCCCTCATTCATAAATCTAATAGGAATACCAGAAGTATTTGATGAGATAATAGTTCCTGGTTTTCTGTGTTTTTCCAACTTTTCAAAGACTAATTTTTTTACGTCTAGTCTTTCTACAACAACTTCTAAAATCCAATCTGCATCTGCTACTTTTGAAATGTCATCTTCTAAATTCCCTGTCGTAATTCGATCTGCAAATTTTTGATTGTAGATGGGAGAGGGTTTGGATTTTAGGGAAGTTTTCAGCGCATCGTTCACCAGGCGGTTTCGTACAACTTTGTCTTCGAGCGATACCCCTTTTGCCTTTTCTTTGTCGTTGAGTTCTTTTGGTACAATATCCAATAATAGAACCTCAACTCCAATGTTTGCAAAGTGACATGCAATTCCACTTCCCATAATTCCAGAGCCAACTATTGCTACTTTTTTTATTCTTCTAGTCATTAGGCTATTTTTTTTGTAGTGCTTTTGCATTTATATTTTCATAAATATCTTTTTCTGCAATCATTTTGTTAATTGTTGATGTTACTTTGAAAAAACCTTCTAACTCCTTTTCAGAAAGTTGTCCTTTTATAGTTTCGTTAAACTGTATTACATGTCCTTTAGAAATTTTTCGCATTTCTTTCCCATAATCAGTTAATTTTATAATGACGCTTCTTCCATCTTCAGGATTTTTTTCTCTACATATAGCCCCTTTATCTTCCATTGCTTTTAAAATTCTTGACAGACTTGTAGGTTCCATTCCCATTGAAGGACCTAATGCTGTAGATGGCGTACCGTTTTGTTTGTCAATATTTAATAAAACAAAAGCGGTTGCCATAGTGCTATCATGTTTCATTGCTTGCTCGTTATACATTTTTGCAACAGCCTGCCATGTCGCCCTGAGTTCATGATCAATTGATTTGTATTTATCCATTGTTCAAATATAATCAAATTTATTATGCACGCATAGTAAATTTTAAAAAAGTTATGCATGCATAGTAAATTTAACATAAAATTTGGTAGTTTGCTTGCCTGACTTCTTTAATTAATCCTCATAAAATATGTAAGTTTGTGATAATATAAAGTTTTAAATAAAGAGTATACATAATGAACAATTTATTAGAGGTGAATAATGTTGTAAAAAAATATAGAGATTTTACAGCACTAAACAACGTTTCTCTGCATATTCCTAAAGGAAGTGTTTTTGGATTATTGGGTCCGAATGGGGCAGGAAAAACATCATTAATTAGAATTATAAATCAAATTACAATGCCAGACAGTGGTTCTATCTTGTTAGATGGAGAAGCTTTAGCACCCAAACACATTGCGCATATTGGATATTTACCAGAAGAACGTGGGTTGTACAAATCGATGAAAGTAGGTGAACAAGTATTGTACTTAGCACAGTTAAAAGGGTTGTCTAAATCTGAAGCAAGAAAGCGCTTAAAGTATTGGTTTGAAAAATTCGATATTTCTGAATGGTGGGGGAAAAAAATTGAAGAATTGTCGAAAGGGATGGCACAAAAAGTACAGTTTATAGTTACTGTTTTACACCAACCAAAATTATTGATTTTTGATGAACCTTTTTCTGGTTTTGATCCTATTAATGCTCAATTAATTGCCAAAGAAATTTTACAATTACGTGATGAAGGAGCAACTATTATCTTTTCAACCCATAGAATGGAATCTGTAGAGGAAATGTGTGATGAAATTGCATTGATTGATAGATCAAATAAAATTTTAGATGGAAAGTTAGATGATATCAAACGCAACTTTAGAACACATACTTTTCAAGTTGGATTGGACACAGCGAATGCAAAAGAGGTGAAACAGAAATTGAAAGAAAATTTTGAGGTTTTTCCTTCAAATTTTAAATTATTAAGTGATAGTTTAACGTTAAATGTAAAATTAACTGAAGGAAACTCTGCCAATGATTTGTTATCATTTTTAACAAGTAGAGGAGAGGTGCAGCATTTTGTAGAATTGATACCAAGTGCAAATGAGATCTTTATTCAGGCAGTAAATAAAAATAGTCAAAAGAAATGAGCAAGTTAAAACTAATTATTCAGAGAGAATTTATAGCAAAAGTTCGAAATAAATCTTTTATAGTGATGACTTTTTTAAGTCCACTAATTATGGTAGGAATGGGTGCTTTGATTTATTTTTTAACCCAAAAAAATGAGGAAAAAGTTAAAAAAATAGTATATGTTGATGATTCTGGGATGTTTCTAAAAGAAGATTTTAAGGATACCAAAACGACTCATTATTTAGATTATACAGCTTTAGGAATAGCTGAAACCAAGAAAAGAGTTGAAGCAGGAAATTATTATGGAGTGCTACTCATACCCCAGCAAGATAGTTTAGAATTGTTAGCAAAGTCGATAGAGTTTTATTCAAAAGATTCTCCTGGAATGTCCTTAATGAATTCTTTAGAAAGTAAAATAGAATCAAAAATAAGAAATGAAAAACTCAATAAATTTGGAATAGACATTAAAAAAATAAAAGCTTCCAGAATACACACTGATATAAAAATGTTTAATTTTTCTGGTGAAGAATCATCTAAATTGATAAACGGATTAAAAATTGGTGTTGGTCTAATTGCAGGTTATTTATTGATGATGTTTGTAATCATATATGGGACCTCGGTAATGCGAAGTGTTATTGAAGAAAAGACAAGTAGAATTATTGAAATTATCGTTTCTTCGGTAAAACCGTTCCAACTTATGTTGGGTAAAATTTTAGGAAATGCTTCGGCAGGTTTATTACAGTTCTTTATTTGGGGAATTATCCTTTTTGTAATTACTACAGTTGCTTCCTCTATGTTTGGTGTTGATATTGTTGAAATGCAAACTGCAAGAGTTCCTGTAGACCAAATAGATGCTGTAAAACAAGTTACGGCAGGCGATAAAGGGGCAGTTGTTATTCAAGAAATTTTAAAACTTCCAATTTTAAAAATATTTGTACTATTTATTTTTTATTTCTTAGGTGGTTTTATGTTATACAGTTCTCTATTTGCTGCAATTGGCGCAGCAGTTGATAACGAAACAGATACACAACAATTTATGTTGCCAATCATGTTGCCTCTAATTTTAGGAGTTTATGTTGGCTTTGCAACGGTAATTAATGATCCTCATGGTTCAATCGCTGTGCTTTTTTCACACATTCCATTTACGTCTCCAATAGTGATGTTAATGAGGGTTCCGTTTGGCGTTTCTTGGTATGAATTGGTAATATCTATGGCACTATTATTGGTTACTTTTGTCTTAATGGTGTGGTTGGCTGCTAAAATCTATAGAGTAGGAATTTTAATGTATGGTAAAAAACCAACGTATAAAGATTTGTATACCTGGTTAAAATATAAAGGTTAGATTTATGATAAAATTAAAAGAGTTTTTAAGCTACTCTGTAAATATTACAGAAGACATTCATTTAGATGTAAAAACAATTCTATTTGTAATTCTTGTTTTTTTCTTGACAAGTTTCTTTTTAAAACTCTTTAAAAGAATTGTTAATAGAAAATTAGACGAAGAAGACAAAGGAAAGTTTAAAGCGGTATTTTCATTTGTACAATATTTTGTTTACACAATAGTCTTAGTAATCGCTCTAGAGTCATCAGGTATCAATGTAAGTGTTTTATTAGCTGGTTCTGCGGCATTATTGGTGGGTATTGGTTTAGGTTTACAAACCTTATTTCAAGACATCATGTCTGGTATTTTTATTTTGGTTGATAAATCACTTCATGTAAATGATATTATTGAAATAGAAGATAAAATAGGTAAAGTAGACGAGATTAGATTAAGAACTACCCGAGCTATTACCATTGACGACAAAGTATTGATCATACCAAATCATAAGTTTTTAACAAATAGTCTTTTTAATTGGACTCAAAACGGAATTCAAACAACTGAAGGGGTAGAAGTAGGAGTTGCATATGGTTCTGATGTAGAGCTTGTTAAAGATATTTTAATTGATGTTGCTTCTGCTCATCCTAAAGTTTTAAAATCGACTGTACCAAAAGTGTTATTTACAGATTTTGGAGAAAGTTCATTGCAATTTAAACTACTTTTTGTGATTAACAATAGTTATGAGCACCTCACTGTAAAGAGTGATTTACGTTTTGCTATCGATAAAAAATTTAGAGAAAATAAGATTGTAATTCCATTTCCTCAGAGAGATATTCACCTTATAAAACAAGAAAAATAAGTATGCCAAAAATATTAATTATTGAAGATGAAGCTGCTATTAGAAGAGTTTTAACAAAAATTATTTCGGAAGAAAATGAAGCGTATCATGTAGAAGAAGCTGAAGACGGATTGTTAGGAATCGAAATGATAAAAAACCAAGACTATGATTTGGTTCTATGCGATATTAAAATGCCAAAAATGGACGGTGTTGAGGTGTTGGAAAAAGCCAAGAAAATAAAACCAGAAATACCAATTGTAATGATTTCTGGACATGGAGATTTAGAGACTGCAGTTAATACAATGCGCTTAGGAGCTTTCGATTATATATCCAAACCTCCGGATTTAAACAGACTTTTAAATACGGTAAGAAATGCTCTAGATAAAAAAACGTTAACCTTAGAAAATAAAAGATTAAAGAAAAAGGTAAGTAAAAGTTACCAGATGATTGGTGAAAGTGATGCTATTTCTCAAATAAAAAATATCATTGAAAAAGTAGCAGCTACAGATGCTAGAGTTCTAATTACAGGCTCAAACGGAACAGGAAAAGAATTGGTAGCCCATTGGTTACACAAAAAATCAGATAGAGCAAAAGCACCCATGATTGAGGTTAACTGCGCTGCTATTCCGTCAGAATTAATAGAAAGTGAATTATTTGGACATGTTAAAGGTTCTTTTACAGGAGCAAATAAAGACAGAGCAGGTAAGTTTGAAGCTGCCAACGGAGGTACAATATTCTTAGATGAAATTGGTGATATGAGTTTGTCTGCACAAGCCAAAGTTTTAAGAGCGCTGCAAGAAAGTAGAATTTCTAGAGTCGGTTCTGATAAAGACATAAAAGTTGATGTTAGAGTTATTGCTGCAACCAACAAAGATTTAAAGGAAGAAATTGCCGAGGGGAGATTTAGAGAAGATTTGTACCATCGATTAGCGGTCATCCTTATTGAAGTCCCTGCATTAAATGATAGAAGAGAAGATATTCCTTTGCTAGTTGACTTTTTTACAAAGAAAATAGCTGAGGAACAAGGAACCCCCGTAAAGGAATTTTCAGCGGAAGCAGTTCAATTGTTACAAGAGTATGATTGGACTGGTAATATTCGTGAATTACGCAATGTTGTTGAACGTTTGATTATTTTAGGAGAAAAAGAAGTCACAAAAAATGATGTAGCTCTTTTTGCCTCCAAATAAGAGGATTTCTCTTTTTTAATAGCTTAAATTAATAAATATGAAAACTTTTCCAACAAAGTATCCAAGTTATCTAGCGATCCTTTTTGCGGTGATCTATTTCATTTCAGAAACCCGGTATCATATAACCTACAACCAATTTACCATTCAATTGGTAGCTGATTACATTGTTATTTTTTTACTGTTATTTGCTGGATCAGTTCATTTAAAAACTGTTAAAGGAATTGGTTTGTTAAGTAAATAGGAGGGTTGTTCTTTATATAAGCTGTTGGTTTGAAATTAAAAAAATCAAAAATCCGTTTGATGATTTATTTTAAAAATTTATATTTAAACACTATTAGGATAATAATCACTAAACTTCCGTTTATCCTCCCAAAAAGGAGTGATAAGCAGATAAATGTTCTGCATATAAACAAGTTGTGTTTCATTAAGAAGAATAAAATATGAGTGACATAAAAGAAATAACAGAAGCTCTGATTAAATTCAGAAATGAGAGAGACTGGGAACAGTTTCACAATCCTAAAGATCTCGCAGTGGCTCTTAATATTGAGGCAAGTGAACTATTAGAAAACTTCTTATGGAAATCTCATGAAGAAGCAGATAAGGAAAAGGTAAAAGAGGAATTAGCTGATGTTCTTGCTTATTCTCTTCTATTAGCCGAAAAATATGGATTTGACGTCAAAGATATTCTACTCGACAAAATCAAAAAGAACGGAGAAAAATACCCAATAGATAAAGCAAAAGGAACTGCGAAAAAATATAACGAGCTTTAATGATTCAGACCCAAGTAAAAATAAATCATTACGACTTTGAGAATAGTCTATTTGAAGATTTTAGTACAAATCATTTTGCTAAAGACCTTTGGCCTCTAGTTTACATTTTAAGCGATGGTGATACCAAAACGGCTTATGTTGGTGAAACTACTGATGCTTATTCTAGAATGGGAACTCACTTAAAACATAAGACTAAAAGTAAACTTACATCTGTCCATTTAATCACAAGCGAAAAATTCAACAAATCTGCTACCCTTGATATAGAATCCAATCTGATAAAATATATGTCAGGGGATAATAAATTCACTCTGCTAAATGGAAACCTTGGGCTGGCTAATCACAATTATTACCAAAAGAAAGAAGTATACTGGGATATTTTCATCACTATTTGGAATCAACTTAGAGCTGAAGGAATTTCTAAACACTCTATAGAGCATATTGACAATTCTGACCTCTTTAAATACTCGCCTTATAAAAGTTTAACTAAGGAACAAAGTCAAGGTTTGTTTCAAATATTACAGAGTCTCGCAACAGGAAAATATGATAATACTATTGTCGAAGGAGGAGCTGGGACTGGTAAGACAATTTTAGCCATATTCTTATTTAAAATGCTTTCAAGTCAACTAGAGGATTTTAGTTTTAAAGAGTTCGGTGCAGAAGAAAACACTTATCTAGATTTAGTTAATCAGATAAAAAAAGTGCTTCCAAATCCTAAAATGGCATTAGTTGTACCAATGTCTTCATTCAGAACCACATTAAAAAAGGTTTTTAAAAATATAAAAGGACTTAGTGCTAGCATGGTTATTGGTCCTGCCCAAGTGAGTAAGGAAAAATATGACTTACTCGTAGTTGATGAGTCGCACAGATTGAGAAGAAGGGTGAATTTGGGTGCTTATTTCGGAGCTTTTGATAAAGCTTGTATAGCGCTTAATCTAGATAAGCATAATGCAAGTGAATTAGACTGGGTTACCATGCAATCTAAGCATACTGTTTTATTTTATGATGAAGGGCAGTCAATTAAACCATCTGACGCAAAAAAAGAACAATTCGATCTAATCAAAAGAGATAAAAAAACCTCTATTCTCAAATTAAAGTCCCAGTTCAGAGTAAAGGGAGGAAATGCGTATGTTGAGTACATAGACTCTCTATTACACGATAAGTTAAAAGTAGACTCTTCAAAGTTCAATTCTAAAGAGTACGAGTTTACCATGTTTGATTCACTAGAAACAATGATTGAACAAATTAAATTACGTGATAAAGAAAGTGGGCTTTCAAGACTTATTGCTGGTTACTCTTGGGAATGGAAATCAAACAAAGACAAAAATGCCTTTGATATTAAAATAGATGATACACAACTAAAATGGAACGGCACTTCAAATGACTGGATTAATTCTTATGGAGCAATAAATGAAGTTGGATGTATACATACTACTCAAGGCTATGACCTAAATTATTCTGGGATAATTTTCGGAAACGAAATATCCTTTAATCCTGAGACCAAAGAAATCATAGTAAAAGAGGAAAACTATTTTGATAAAAACGGGAAACAGTCCATTAAAGACCCCAAGGAATTAAAAGCCTTTATCCTAAATATTTACAAAACTATTATGCTTAGGGGCATAAAAGGCACGTATATTTATGTGTGTGACCCACTATTAAAAGCTCATTTTGAATCTTTTGTGCCTAAATACAAAACTAATCACGTTGAAATCAAAACATTATTCAAAACCGAGAATATCAAACCTTTTGAAAATTCAATTCCACTTTACAGCCTAAAAGTAGCAGCTGGCGAATTTGGCGAATTACAACAAGTAGAAGATGTGGAATGGCTCAATATTCCTGAAAAAATTAAACCGAGTAAAGACTTGTTTGCTTGTCAGGTAATTGGTGAGTCTATGAACAAGGTAATTCCAAATGGTGCATTATGTTTATTTCGAAAATATTCAGGAGGTTCGAGAAATGGTCAAATAGTTTTGGTTGAAAACACCAATATGCATGATTTTGATTTCGGTTCATGCTATACAGTAAAAGAATATGAGAGTAAAAAATATGAAGATGAAGATGGTTGGAAACACCAATCCATTATTTTAAAATCTTTATCGACTGACAGTTCCTATGAAAATATGGTGTTAGAAGATCAAGATTTGACCACGTTTAAAGTAATAGGAACCTTTGAATGCGTATTAGAATAAAAACGAAAACACAACAATGTGTATAGTGCATAGCACCCTCCGGGATGCCACGACACCATACACTAACCGTTGTGTTTCATGTAGAAAGAAAATGGCAGATGTATACAGCAACTATTTTTGTCCATAAATAGATAGACTCTAAAGAAGATTCGCCTTTATGGGCATATTAAGACTAAGAATAATATGATAAAAAGAACAAAAGCACTAGTAATTTTTCTTCTAATGACATTTTGTTTAGGCTTAAACGCTCAAACAGAAAGAACATTCAAAATCAAGAAAAAGTATTTGAATATTCCAATTCAGAGCTCGATTGAAAGACAAAGAGTAGACTTTTTTGTTGATGCAAAAAAGCTGACCTACAATGATATTCGGGTTGCTGAAGACAGCATAGATTATTGGACTTTTTTGGATATTTCAGCTTATGAGGGACAAAAATTCAAGTTTGTGTTTTCTAAAAATACAAGAGGAATAAATAAAATTTTTCAAGCAGACACTATTGTAGGTGAAGCTAATTTGTATAATGAAAACTTTCGCCCACATGTGCATTATACCACTCGCCGTGGCTGGACGAATGACCCCAATGGCATGGTCTATTACGAAGGCGAATATCATTTATTTTATCAACATAACCCCTACGAAACTGGTTGGGGAAATATGACCTGGAATCATGCAGTTAGTAAGGATTTGTTACACTGGGAGGAATTAACCCTGGCTCTTTTACCCGATAAGTTTGGAACCATGTTTTCAGGTTCTGCAGTAATAGATTACCACAATACAGCTGGATTTAACCAAGGAAATCGTCCAGCCATGTTAGCGATGTATACCGCCGATCTTCGTAAAAACGGTGAAAAACTTGGGCAGCAGCAATGCATAGCTTATAGTCTGGACAAAGGGAGAACATTTACCAAATACGAAGGGAATCCGGTTATCCCCATGTTAAATCGTTTTGGTTCGAAACATGCACGCGACCCAAAAGTATTCTGGTATGATGAGCCAGGGAAACATTGGGTAATGATAATGCATGAAGGGATAAATATGACTATTTACAATTCCAAAGATTTTAAAGCGTGGGAACTGACCTGCACGCTTGATGATGGTTATTGGGAGTGCCCTGAGTTATTTGAATTAGCTATTAATGGTGATAAAGCTAATAAAAAATGGGTTGTTTATGGAGTTCGAGGTACCTATCAAATTGGAACTTTCGATGGAAAGGTATTTACTCCCGAAACCGAAATGCTCCGTTACAATAATATTGGCTGGTCAATGACGGCAGCACAAAGTTTTAATGATGAACCTAAAAGAAGAAGAGTTTCAATTGGTTGGGGACATGCCCGTTTTCCTGGAATGCCATTTACCGAAACCTTTACCTTTCCAATGGAAATGAGCTTAAAAACAACACCCAATGGCGTCAGACTTCATGTTGAGCCAGTTAGCGAAATAGAAGCCTTGCATACAAAAAAGCATAGCTTGGAAAACCTATATATTGGAGAGGAATTGAATGATAAACTCAAATCTATTAAGTCACCAATGCTCCATATCAAAACAACTATTGAAGCTGATAATTCCAGAATTTTTGGCATGAATATTAATGGTTATGAATTGAAATATGATATTGCTACCAATACCTTGAATGATGTATTTATTCCATTGCAAAACCGTCGGTTGGAACTGGAAGTAATAGTTGATAAAACGGTAATTGAAGTGTACGCTAATGGAGGAAGGTATTATTGGTTTTATAATTATACTACCGGAGATTTAGATAATTTTAATATCAGGTTTATCAAAGGCGGAGACCCCTTGCATAAGACCCCTAAAACTTTAGTTAAGAAGCTGGAGATTCATGAGTTATTGTCAATTTGGTAATTATGACTAATGAAGAGATAACCAAAGCACGAAAACACAACAATAAATATAAGGCATAGGGCGGATAATGCTAATTTTAAGGCTGTTGCATTTAATAAGTATTATAACGGTTTGATAGGTTCGTGTTCCAAAGTGCCCTACGACCTTATATTTGAACCGTTGTAAACAATTAAAACTAAAAACATGAAATTTTTTTTATTATTGATATTTATACTTTTCCAATATGGGTCTTTTGCTCAAACTACAAAAAAGATTTATAGTAATAGGCTGACTGTTAAATTTAAATCAAGTATTGGTGTAGAATATAGAATCCCAAAAAGTGATAAAAAATTTAATCATGAGGAATTAGATAACATAAATAAAAAAAATAGGGTACAGTCCATAATATTGAGTGGAAACAAGAAAAAGAAAGATACTTATATTCTCAATTTTGAATCAAATCAAAATGTTGATCACTTAATTAAACAATACAAGAACTCAAATCTATTTGAATATGTAGAACCAGATTTTATTGGTACAGGAGGTGGAAAAAAAATAGAATTGCAATCCATTCCTAACGACACATACTTTTCAAGACAATATGGTTTGTATAATGATGGAACATTTTCACTATCGTCGGTTACAAACGATGCAGATATAGACATGGAACTTGGGTGGGATATAGAGCAAGGAGATCAGTCCATTATCGTTGCAATTTTAGATTCTGGTATTAAATTAGATCATCCAGAATTTAGCGGAAGACTATGGACAAATCCTAACGAAACATTGAATGGCATTGATGATGATAACAACGGTTATATTGATGATATAAATGGTTGGGATTTTGCAAATAATGATGATGACCCAACAGATGATCATGGACACGGAACAAACGTAACAGGAATAATTGGAGCAAATTCGAATAATAACCTAGGGTATTCAGGTATTGATTGGAATTGTAAATTAATGATTGGAAAAATTTTAGATGAAAATAACTCTGGTTATTATTCTTGGTGGACAGATGCTATTTATTATGCTGTTGATAATGGTGCGAAAGTTATCAATATGTCAGTAGGAGGTTCAGGATTTTCTAGCTCTATGAAAGATGCGATTGATTATGCCTATAACAATGGAGTAACTGTTGTAGCTTGTATGATGAATGAGAACAACAATACCATTTTTTACCCTGCAGGTTATCAAAATACAATTGCAGTGGGTGCAACGAATCCCAATGACGAACGTTCAGCCCCATTTTTTTGGAGTACAACTAGTGGCAGTAATTATGGAAATCATATTGATGTTGTTGCGCCTGGAAATTATATTTATGGATTAAATTATCAATCAGATACTAATTACAATTTTTATTGGGGAGGAACATCACAAGCAGCTCCTTTAGTCACTGGGCTTAGCTCATTATTACTTGCACAAGATACTGATAAAACACCCGATGATATTAGAAGTATTATTAGAAATACAGCAGAAGACCAAGTAGGAAATGTTTCCGAAGATATTTCAGGTTTTGATATTTATTATGGATATGGTAGAATTAATGCATATCAGGCCCTTCTACAAAGTTCCTTATCGATTAATGAAATTACAAACCCTATAAATTTATCGATTTCCCCAAATCCTCTCTCAACTTTTGCAACTGTCAATAGCGCTTTAAAATTCAATACAGTGCTAATTCATAATATATTAGGAGTTGAAGTGTTAAAAATTGACAATTCATCTCAACAAAACTCTTTGAAAATAGATTTTTCCAATTTAGAAAGAGGGGTTTATTTGGCATCTTTATTGAATGATAATAAAACCGTATTAGCTTCAAAAAAAATAATTAAAAAGTAACTGTTTACAACACCGTGTATAATTCACTGTTGGTAAGTGTCTACCTGCGAAAGTCTCTGCCTACCGCAGGCAAGCCCGCGGATTTTCTTTGTCAGTAATTATTTAGTAAATCTCTTGCTTAAAACACCTGCCTCCCGTCAAGCAGGCGCTACCAATCTTATACAAAACCGTCATCTCACTGTTCGCATTTGCAGGTAGTTTAATCAAAACAGATCCCTCAAAAACAGCAATTAGAACTCCCACCTAAGCTATAAAAAAAGTTGATATAAATATAAAAAGTTCGCATCAACTTTTTTTAGTTTAAACCAATGTCTTATTTATCTTTGTCTAATAAATTAAATAGTAATCATATAAATATAAAAAAATGGCAACAGCAGTTGGAAAAAAATTCCCAAATTTAAATGTAGACGCAATGAATGAAATGGGAGATACATTTAAAGTAAATGTATTGGAAGAAGCAATTCAAAATAAAAAGAAAGTATTATTATTCTGGTACCCAAAAGACTTTACGTTTGTTTGTCCTACAGAATTGCATGCTTTTCAGGCTGCTTTAGGAGAATTCGAAAAAAGAAATACAATTGTAATTGGTGCTTCATGTGATACTCCAGAAGTTCATTTTGCTTGGTTAAGTACTTCTAAAGATAATGGAGGTATTGAAGGTGTTACATATCCTATCTTAGCAGATAGTAACAGAAACTTATCTTCAATTTTAGGAATCTTAGACATTACCAATGAAAGCTATGATGAAGCTACGGGTACTGTACAGGTTGAAGGAGACAATGTTACCTATAGAGCAACGTATTTAATTGATGAAGAAGGAACTGTTTTTCATGAAGGAATCAATCATATGCCAGTAGGAAGAAATGTAAATGAATTTTTACGTTTGATAGATGCGTATTCACATGTTCAAACAAACGGTGAAGTGTGTCCTGCGAATTGGGAAGAAGGGAAAGACGCAATGTCTCCAAATGCAAAAGGAACTGCCGAGTATTTAGCTTCTCATTAGTTATTAATCTGTAATACATAATTGATTATGCTTCAAGAATTAAGTCAAGATAATTTATCTGAAATCGTTACCGGCAACAAAACTGTTATTGTTCAATACTCTGCTGGTTGGTGTGGAAACTGTAGGATTATGAAGCCGAAATTCAAGAAACTTTCTTCTGAAAATCAAGAGATAGTTTTTGTGTTAGCGGATGCAGAAAAATTTCCAGAAAGTAGAAAATTAGCAGATGTCAGCAATTTGCCAACATTCGCAACTTTTGTAAATGGTAAAATTGTAAATCAAACACAAACAAATAAGTTTGAAGTCCTAAAGGACTTGGTAAACGAAGTGATTTAATTATGAAGTTACCCATTATAAAGCATTTGACTAGTTTTATCGAAGAAAATGATCAAGATTATGTTCTAGAAGCTATTGAAACTCTAGAATCGATTACAGAAGTTTCCTCTCTAAAAGACGAAGAACTGGATGTGATCGGAGAATTGATTTCTAATTTATACGGAGCTATTGAAGTAGATAAAATGATTAAGAAAGGAGTTTCTAAAAAAGAAGCACTAAATGCTTTTATGAAACGTGTTTTAGGCTCAATAGATCAATAAATAATATGAATTTTAAAGAAAAATCCCAAGTTTTTAATTTGGGATTTTTTATGTGACTTATTTGCTAATCGATCGTTTTTTATAATTTTTACAGATAAATTCTCCCATTTCTTCTCCCCAAATACGATAGGTTAATTCAGATGGGTGCACACCATCACTAAAATAAATGGAAGCGTTGTAAGAACCTAAGGATTTTTTTTCAGTCCATTTTTTTAGAGTGATAATGTCGTTAAAATAAAAAACAGCCTCTCTGTTATTCGTGAAGGCCTGTAGTTCTTTTCCCAGAATTTCAACTAAATTACCAATTACCAATTGTATGCTTTTTGGAAAAGCTGGGAACTCTTTTATGGGGGGCATGTTTGTAAAAAAAATGGGGGTTTTTGGGTATTTTTTTTGCAATAAATTCACAAGACAATTAATGTCTGAAATCCATTTTTTAGGAGAATTTAATGTAAAAGCATCATTTCCTCCCATACCAATAACAATCATGTCATAGGAACTTTCTTTAATTTTGGGTATTATTTTTGAACATACTTGTTTTACAGTATAACCACTTTTTGCATACACTTTCCATTGTATATTTCGTTTTAAAATGGTGGAAAGGGTTTCTGATAAAGCGCCTGTGAACCCATTTTGATGGAAATCTACACCCACTCCCGCAATGGTACTTTCGCCGATAGATAGGAGACTTAAAGTTTTGTTGAAATGGTTATTGACGAATCCATTTGGTTCTTTTGCTTCGGGAAGTTTTGGGATTTTCTTCCTAATATTTTTTCCCTGAAAATACAACAAAGGAAGCCATGGAATTGCAATGATTGCTCCTAAAAAATACCTAAAATTCATGAGTGATCTTGTGATTTTTTTACCTCATTTGCCTTTTTAATAATCAATTTTAATCGTTCTTTATGTTTACTTTTTTCTAACCTCAGTTTGTTTGTTTTTCTAGCCATCAACTTGTTATGTTTTGCTTTATTCACAGTGTTTTTTGCTTTTCCTTTTTTTGGCATTTTAGTAAAATTTAATTAAATACATAGATGACATACGATGCGGGAATTTTATCTTTTTATTTTCTGCAGAAAAGCCACCAATTCATGTCTCGGGTTTGTTTGTACCCTAATTTTTCATAAAGAGGAATTGCAGAGTTTCCTTTGTCTGTATGTAGAATAGGTAGTTTTTTTTGTTTTAAAATCTCGTTTGTTGTATGGGCGACTAATTGTTTTCCAAAGCCTCTCCCTCTATAATCTGGATGTGTCACAACCGCACTTACTTCTATGAAATCGTTCGTTTGCATTCGCTGACCTGTTATTGACACTAATTTATTGTTTTTGAAAATACCGTAGTATTTACCCATTTCAAAAGTTTTCATTTGATAATATCCTGGCATTACCAACCAAATTAAGTCATAAATTTCTTTGCTATATTCTTGGGTCAATAACACTATTTTTTCTGAAATTTTCACTTCAACTAAATTTTCAAGGACCATTTGACATCCATTAATTTTTTTTTCTAGATGTACCTTTTTTGAATCTATAATTGGTATTTGGTTTTCAGATACTAAAAAAAAACGGTCACTTATTTTAGAATATGCATTCAAAGCTTTCGCTGTTTTTGAAGGATCAAAAAAGGCGCCAAAAGTACAAATTTCTGGTCGGTAAAAGCGAACACCCTCATATTCTATAAGAAATGATTGATGAGTTTCATTTAATGAATACCAAACCGGATTTTTTAATTTTTCTATTAATTTATTCATCAAAAATAAATATAAAAAAAACCCGCAATAAATGCGAGTTTTAATAAATATATATTATGATTATTGCTATGCTAACATGGTAACAGGATTTTCAATAAACGTTTTTAATGTTTGTAAAAACTGTGCTCCAACTGCACCGTCAACAGTTCGATGATCACATGCTAAGGTTAATTTCATTGTATTACCAACAACAATTTGTCCTTTTTTAACAACTGGTTTTTCAATAATAGCACCAACAGATAAAATAGCTGAGTTTGGTTGATTGATAATTGAAGTAAAGCTTTCTATGCCAAACATTCCGAGGTTCGAAACGGTAAAGGTACTTCCTTGCATTTCATCAACTTTAATCTTTTTATCTCTTGCTTTTCCTGCCAGGTCTCTAACGGTAGCTCCAATTTGGGTAAGGCTTAATTGATCTGTATGTTTCACAACAGGCACCAACAAGCCATCAGCTACTGCAACAGCAACTCCAATATGGATATGACTATGGATGATTGTATTTGTTTCGGTCCAAGAAGTATTTACTTGTGGATGTTTTTTCAGAGCCATTGCACAAGCTTTTACAACCATATCATTAAATGATACTTTTACATCTGGAATTCCATTTATTGTTTTTCTAGAAGTCATTGCATTGTCCATGTCAACTTCTACATTTAAATAAAAGTGAGGTGCCGTAAATTTTGAATTACCAAGAGATTTTGCAATTGCTTTACGCATTTGAGAGTTTTTAACCTCTTTAGATTTTTCTTCGTTAATAGCAATAAAACTTTCAGAGCTAGTAACAGACGAACCTGTGATTTCTTCAACTTTTGAGGATGGTGTATAATTTTCCACATCTTTCTTAATAATTCTTCCGTTTTCACCAGAACCATTTACATCAGCTAAGTTTATGCCTTTATCAGAAGCAATTTTCTTTGCGAGTGGAGATGCAAAAATACGACCACTTGGGGAGTTATTTGATGAGTTAACAGTTTTCGCTTCTTCAGTTTTCGCAGCAGCAGGTTGAACTTCTACTTTTTCAGAAGTGCTTTTTTCAGCAGGAGCGGAGGCACCTCCGTTGGCAACGATAGCAGAAACATCTGTACCAGCAGGGCCAATAATAGTTAATAAGCTATCTACAGGAGCAGTTTCTCCTTCTTGAACACCAATGTATAGGATGGTTCCTTCATAGAAACATTCAAATTCCATGGTGGCTTTGTCAGTTTCAATTTCTGCAAGCATGACACCTTCTTCTACGGTGTCTCCAACTTTTTTTAACCATGTTGCCACAGTTCCGTCAGTCATCGTATCACTTAAACGAGGCATGGTAATTACTTGAACTCCTTCAGGGATTGTGATTGAATCTGAAGCGCTTGTATTTTTTGTAATTGATTCTTCTTTTTTCACTTCTGCAACAGTTTCTTCTTTTACTGTTTCTTCTTTGACTGTCTCTGGGCTTGCGTTTATGATTGCTGAAATATCTTCATTTTCTTCACCAATTACAGCTAACAAAACATCAACTGGAGAAGTTTCACCTTCTTGAATACCGATGTACAATAAAGTTCCTTCATAGAAAGACTCAAATTCCATAGTTGCTTTGTCAGTTTCAATTTCAGCTAAAATATCGCCTTCTTCAATTTTATCACCAACATTTTTTAACCATTTTGCCACAACACCTTCTTCCATGGTGTCACTTAATCTTGGCATATTTATAATTGTAGCCATATCTTAACTTATAAAAGGATAATCTTCTTGTTCATAAACCATATCATACATTTGTTGCGTTTCTGGATACGGAGAATCCTCTGCAAATTGCTCACATTCTTTTACCAAAACTTTTACCTCTTTATCTATTGCAGCTATTTCTTCTGCAGTAGCATAATTCTTCTCTTTTATAACATCTAAAATTTGTGTTATAGGATCTATTTTTTTGTATTCTTCTACTTCGTCTTTGGTTCTATAGTGTTGTGCATCCGACATGGAGTGTCCTCTATATCTGTATGTTTTCATTTCTAAAAAGGTGGGTCCATCTCCTCGTCTAGCTCTTTCCAAAGCTTCGTCTACAGCTTCAGCAACCTTAATTGGATTCATTGCATCTACTGGTCCACAAGGCATTTCATACCCCAACCCTAGTTTCCATATATCTGAATGATTTGCAGTTCTATCAACAGAGGTACCCATTGCATATCCGTTATTTTCACAGATAAAAATCACAGGTAATTTCCATAGCATTGCTAAGTTGAATGCTTCGTGTAATGACCCTTGTCTTGCAGCACCATCACCAAAACAGGTTAGAGTAACTGCATTAGAACCGTTGTATTTATCAGCAAAAGCAAGACCAGCACCCAAAGGAATCTGTCCACCAACAATACCATGACCTCCGTAAAAACGAAATTCTTTTGAGAAAATATGCATAGAACCACCCATTCCTTTTGATGTTCCTGTAGCTTTTCCAAATAACTCCGCCATTACCCGTTTAGGATCTTCTCCCATACCAATTGGTTGAACGTGATTTCTGTAAGCAGTAATCATCTTATCTTTAGACAAGTCCATAGCATGCAATGCACCCGCTAAAATAGCTTCTTGACCATTGTATAAATGTAAGAACCCTCTCACTTTTTGTTGAATATAAACAGAAGCTAACTTGTCTTCAAATTTACGCCAAAAGAGCATGTCTTTATACCAGTCTAAATAGGTTTGTTTGGTAATTTTTTTCATTCTTTATGATTCTTGTTTTTGGTAAAATAGATGTTATGATATTCTATTACAGTACAAAAATAACTGTTTTAAATAGAATAAAAAAAAATGATTTTAGACATTTAACTCAATCGTTTTCGAAGCCTATTTATTTGTCTTTGGCAATGACTATTGTTGCCTTCGCCCCTGTAGCCAGATTCCATTCATTAGATGACAACAACATACCAGCATCATTAAACACTTTAAAAGCCGCAGTATTCGGACCAGATGTTCCCTGATTCAAAGCCTTAAAAGCAATTTTGTTAATACCTATTTCCAAAGGGATATTAAATTTTTGATAACTTTGCCTGAGTTCTATATTGACAACAATAGGAATGTTATTCACTAAAATAGTAACTCGATCACCGTCTGGATATTGAAAGTCTCTACAGATGACATTTACACTTTTAGAATTGGTTCTAAAACTTCCTAAATCTTGATCGATTCTTGGATATATATATTGGCCATTTATTTTTTTAAAAGCTTTTAAAAAACGTTCTTCACTTAATTTAGCTTTTGTGATAATACCTTTGTTGTTAAATTTATTCTCTTCTTGAGTTCTTTTTAACTTTTCTTTTTCTTTCTCAAAAGCATCTTTAAAGCCCCTATTTCCTATTAGTTCTATAGAATTTGTTTCTTTTATTTCTTGAGAATTTTTTAAATTAATTCCTTTAATTTTCAGGTTATCCTTATTTGAAGAATTATTATCAAACTGAGCAGACAATCGATAAATTGATACTAAAAAGATGATTGTAAGAAGAAGTTTAATTTTTGATATCATAGATTTATACTTTCTAGAAATAAAGTGACAAATATAATGCCGATTTTCAGCGAAGTTGTTTCTATTTTGTTAAAACTTATTATTTTACAGGAAAATTGAAATAAGTTTTTGGGAAGGGTTCCTTTTTTAGTGTAAAGTGCCACCATTCCTTTTCATAGGGTTTAAAACCATTTTTGAGCATTATTTCACGTAAATAAAGTCTGTTTTTTTGTTGATGAGTATTAATTTTTTTATGAGATGGATGAGATTCTTCTCCAAAAAAATCATAGATACTTCCCATATCCAATTCTTTACCTGATGCTCTTTGAACAATTGTTAAATCTACAGTACTACCTCTAGAATGGCCAGATTTTAAAGCAATATAGCCTTGTTCAAACAACTTAGATTTTGGTACATCTGGGTAGTATTTTTTTTTCATTAGCGTATCATTCAAAACTTTTCCCCAACGCACAAAGTGATCTACGGACTGTTGGGGTCTGTAGGCATCAAATATTTTCAGACTCAAGCCTTTTTTTAAAAGAATTTGTTGCACTTTTTTTAGAGCAAAAGCAGTTTCTTTGGTAACGATTACACAGTTCTTATAATAGCCATCTATGGGTGTTCCAATAAAGTTATTAGTACCAAGATAGCGCAATTCAGATTGAATGGTTTTATCTATTTTTGATAAATAGGTAAATTTTTTAGAAAGCCCTTGTCCAAAAAAAGAAAAAGAGACATTTAATACAAAAAAGAAAAATATTTTTTTCATAAAGTAAAAGTAAACAAAAGATAATAAGTATCCGTTGTATATAATTTCGTGAAGCTCAAAAATTAAATTGATATCAATACAAATTAAAAAAAAGTCTAATTTTGTATTAAATAGATTAAATAAATGCATCAAACTACAACTACAATTTTAATGATTCGTCCCTTAAATTTTAGGATGAATGAGCAAACAGCTGTGAATAACTATTATCAAAAAAGAATAGAAAATATATTTCCAGCATCAGTTAATGCAAAAGCACAAAAGGAGTTTGATACTTATGTAGAAAAATTACGCAATTTCGGAATTAATGTAATTGTTGTTTCCGATACAAATGAGTTTGATACTCCTGATGCTTTATTTCCTAATAATTGGATCTCTTTTCACAAAGAAGGTACGGTTGCTTTGTATCCAATGTTTGCTGAAAATAGGCGTTTAGAAAGACGTGAAGATGTTTTAGTTCAATTAGAAGAGAAAGGTTTTCTAATAGACAATGTAGTAGATTATACTTCTGCTGAAGAAGAAGGGTTCTTTTTAGAAGGAACAGGGAGTATGGTTTTAGATAGGGTAAATAACAAAGCATATTGTGCACTTTCTCCCCGAGCAGATGAAGAATTATTTATAGAGTTTTGTGAAGATTTTGAATACACCCCCGTTATTTTTAATGCGAATCAAACAGTAAATAATAAAAGAGAGCGTATTTATCATACCAATGTGATGATGTGTGTTGCAGAAACTTTTGTTGTTATTTGTTTATCCTCTGTTGATGATAAAACGGAAAGAAAAAATTTGTTAAAGCATTTTAAAGAAGATGGTAAAAAAGTGATTGATATTACCGAAGAACAGGTGAATAATTTTGCAGGCAATATGTTACAAGTTCGTGGTAAAGAGGATGAGCGATTTTTAATAATGAGTGATGCAGCCTTGAACAGTTTGACACAATCACAAAAAGCTCAAATAACGAATCATTGTCGAATTATTTCTAGCTCTTTAGAAACTATTGAGATTTGCGGCGGCGGAAGTGCTCGTTGTATGATGGCTGAAGTTTTCTTACCAAAAAAGATATAGTTTCATTATTTTTTTAAAATTCCTTCAATCACTTCTCCATTTGTTCCATTTGGTGCTTCAATACCCAGTAAATTAGCAATGGTTGGTGCAATATCTGTAATATGATATCTTTTTGTTGATACACCTTGTTTGATTCCGGCTCCATAAAAAATAATGGGTACGTGTGTGTCGTAAGAATAACCTGAGCCATGACTCGTTCCCTTTCTGCCTCTAATTAGTGTTGCAGGATTAGGAATCAGCAATACATCTCCTGAGAATTTTTGATTATAACCGTTTTGAAGAGAATTTAAGATTCCTGATGAAAAATGAGTTGTTTGGAGAGTTTTTGCAGTAACAGCTTTGTAAATTTGATCAAAGTTAATGACTTCGTCAGCAAGTTTTTGAGCTACTACGTGAATATCCAAACCTAAAGATTCTACTTTTTCTTTATTTAGAAATATTTGATAGTTAGAAATATTTTCAATTAAATCTATTGAATTAAAATGCTTTTTAGTCATCTCAAAAAGAAAGTTTTTTAACCTTTCAGGATTTAGATAATGAGCAGGGATTTTCAGTGATTGTAAATATGCAGGAGTATGCACAGCAGCATGATCTGCAGTTAAAAAAAGAGTGTAGTTATCTTTTCCTATTTGTCTGTCTAAAAATTCAAAAAAATTCGCTAAATCGTTATCTAATCTTAAATAAGTGTCTTCTGTTTCTATAGCAGAGACCCCATATTTATGTCCAATATAGTCTGTGGATGAAAAACTTACAGCTAAAAAATCGGTGTATTCACTTTTTCCTAATTTTTCTCCTATAATTGCTGCTTTTGCAAAATCTACTGTAAATGTGTTGCCAGCAGGAACTGTTTTTAATAAATCAAAATTATTATTTTTGGTGCGTAAAAATTTTAAATCTTTTGGGAGCGTGGGAGTTTCTTGTCCTATTAATTTTTCTTCAAAAATATTATCATCACTTCTGCTATTTACATAACTGTCGATCTCATAAAGAGTTTCCCAAGGGCTATTTAGATAATTATCTGCTTTGTTGTTATTATTAAAATCGGTTACCCACTGAGGGAGTTTATTCATGTAAAAAGTACTTGTTATCCAAGTGTTATAATTTTCACCATCATACCAATATGCTCCATTAGCTGTATGACCCGCTGGAAGAATTGCCGCTCGATCTTTTATCGAAATACCAATTGTTTTCCCATGCATGTTTTGAGCCAAATGCAATTGATCTGTGATCGTTGAAGTAACTAATCTTTTTGGAGATTTTTGACCATTCAGACCATTGTTACCCAATGTTTTGTATGTATTGTCATTTACACAATACACAGATTTTTTCAAGTATTTATCATACCAATCATTGGAGATAATTCCATGCTCACTGGGAGTTGTTCCGGTGTAAATGGATGCATGTCCAACTGCAGTATAGGTTGGAATAAGATTATAATGCGCATTTTCTAATGAAAACCCACCTTGCAGTATTCGATTGAATCCTTTTTTACCATATCGATCTGCAAATTTTGTTAAATAGTCATATCTCATTTGATCGATAACAATACCTACTACTAGCTTAGGCTTTATAATTTTTTTTGCAGGTTTACAGCTTACTAGGAGAAAAAATAAGCACAAAAAATTAAAGAAAATCTTCGATTTCATAAAATATCAATTAAATAATTATTCAAAAGTAATTGTTTTTTATTTTGATATGGTTATTTTAACTTTCTATTAATGATATTTTAATACTTTAGCATAAATTTTAAATGAATGAATTACCTAGAACATATTGGTAAATATTTTATAATGTTAGGAAGGGTTTTTAAAAAGCCTCAACGTTCAAAAGTTTTTTACGAAGCTTTGCTTAGAGAAATAGAAGATTTAGGCCTAAAATCTTTAGGCATTATTATGTTTATTTCTTTTTTTATAGGAGGAGTGATTGCTTTACAAACCGCTTTAAATTTAGACAGCCCTTTTATTCCTAAATCATTAATTGGTTTTGCAGCAAAACGCTCTATAATTTTAGAATTTGCGCCTACTTTTTGTTCAATTATTTTAGCGGGTAAAGTAGGGTCTTACATAACATCAAGTATTGGTTCAATGCGAGTTACAGAACAAATTGATGCCCTGGAGGTAATGGGTATTAACTCTTTAAATTATTTAGTTTTACCAAAAATTATAGCAACAGTTTTCTTTTATCCATTTCTAATATCATTAGGGATGTTTTTAGGGATCTTAGGAGGGTGGGTTTCTGGTGTGTTATCTGGCCTTTTTTCTGGCGCAGAATACATAGAAGGTATTCAAACAGACTTTAATCCATTTTTATTGACCTATGCAATTATTAAAACTTTAATTTTTGCATTTTTAATAGCGACTGTTCCTTCTTATCATGGCTATTATGTAAAAGGAGGCTCAATCGCTGTTGGTAGAGCAAGTACACAATCTGTGGTTTGGACGACTATTTTAATTGTAATTGCAAATTATTTTTTAACTCAACTACTTTTAACTTAGAGAATGATAGAAGTAAAAAATTTACATAAAGGTTTTGAAGGCATAAAAGTTTTAAAGGGTATTTCTGCTACTTTTCACCCTGGTAAAACAAGCTTGATAATTGGTCAAAGCGGATCGGGTAAAACAGTTTTTTTAAAATCTTTAATTGGTCTGCATTCGCCAGATGATGGGTTTATTTCTTTTGATGGAAAAATAAGTACAAAGTTTACAGAAAATGAAAAACAGCAATGGAGGCAAGAAATAGGAATGGTTTTTCAAGGAAGTGCTTTGTTTGATTCTCAAACGGTAGAAGACAATGTGATGTTCCCTTTAAAAATGTTTACAAAACAATCTTATGTTCAAATGCTTGAGCGTGTAAATTTCGTTTTGAAAAGAGTTAATTTAGAAAATTCAAATAAAAAATTACCGGCAGAGCTGTCTGGAGGAATGCAAAAAAGAGTTGCAATAGCAAGGGCGATTGTTATGAATCCTAACTATTTATTTTGTGACGAACCGAACTCTGGTTTAGATCCGCAAACAGCTATTGTAATTGATAATTTAATTCAGGAAATTACCGCTGAATATAATATTACAACTGTAATTAATACCCATGATATGAATTCAGTTATGGAAATTGGAGAAAAAATAATTTTTTTAAAAGACGGTAGAAAAGCATGGGAGGGAAGTAGTGAAGAAATATTCAAAACTGATAATGAAGCAGTTGTAAGCTTTGTGTATTCTTCTAATTTATTTAAAAAAGTAAGAGAAGCATATTTAAAAGAAACAAAATAAAAAATAGATTTGTTTTTTTAAAAATAAAAGATATATTTGCAGCCGCTAAAACGAAAAAGGATGACCTGGTAGCTCAGTTGGTAGAGCATCTCCCTTTTAAGGAGAGGGTCCTGGGTTCGAGCCCCAGCCCGGTCACAATAAAAAAACTCCACACATCGTGTGGAGTTTTTTTTTAACATTATTTAAACAGTACTTAAAGTTATAGTAGCTATTTTTATGTAATAATTTCTTATGAATTATGAGTAAAACTTTTCTACTTCTTTCAATACTTTTTTTTATGAATACCTCAAATTTCGTGATTTTTGATTTTAATTCTAATGCCAATATTTCACAATGGAGAGTTGTTGATGATGTTGTAATGGGAGGAAGGTCTAAGGGTGATTTTAAACTTAATAAAGAGGGCAATGGTGAGTTTTACGGACATGTTTCTACAGACAATAACGGAGGTTTTTCTTTGTTACGATATCGTTTTTCTTCAATAGAATTAAAAGATTTTAAGAAAATTGTTATCAAACTAAAAGGCGATGGGAAAAAATATCAATTTAGAGTAAAGGACAATGTTTCTAACTACTATTCTTTTGTATCAACTTTTAAAACAAATGGCACTTGGCAAACTATTACCATAGCTCTTTCAGATATGTATCCTGCATTTAGAGGGAGAAATCTAAATATGGACAACTTCTCTTCAGAAACTATTGAAGAACTTGCATTTTTAATAGGAAATAAAAAAAAGGAACACTTTAAATTAGAAATAGATACAATCTATTTAGAATAATATTTAAATTTTTTCAGTTGTTTTTAGAGATTAAAATTTAATCACTTCAAAATTTACGATGTTTCATTTTTGTTGTTTGTAGCTAATTTTATTTCTACGTTTTGATTGAATAAATATATTTTATGATTGCTCATATTTAAACATTCAAACCTTGTTCTTCTTTTATTCCCTTTTTTGTAGATCGTTTTATTAAATTCAAAAAAACTATCCAAAGGAATTTCAAACATAAATTTTTTTCCTTTCTCTGCGATGTTTCCTCTTAGAATTAAAGATAAGTTAGCATCAGTATCTGTACTTGCTTTTGGGTTTTTTAAGTAATTTGCTAAAAAAGGCAACATTTCTTTAGGGTAAATATCTGGTCTTAAAAAAGGCAACATTAGGTGTTGAAAAACAGTTTTCCATTCTTTTCCATGTGCTTGAACTATGCCAAATTTTTGGTGTGTAACATGGTGTGCAATTTCATGCACTAACGTTAATAAAAATTGATAGGGATTGAGATTGTTATTAACTGTAATTTGAAATCGTCCATTTGGTAATTTTCTAAAGTCACCATGTTTTGTTTGTCTTTGATTTACAATTTTTAATGTAAAATTATGAGTATCAATTAAAAATTGAATAAAAGGGATTGCTTTTTCTGGTATGTACTTATGATAGTCCGTATTCAAAGAAAACTAGGGTGTTGATGATGAAACTTGCAATACTTTACCATTATAAAATTTGTTCCCTGTTAAAGAAAAATCAAAAATATAATTTGCCATTTCTTTGGCAGAAAGTGGCGCTTTATAATCAGGGAATGCTTCTTTTAACATTTCTGTTTGAACGGCACCTATTGCTAAGACATTAAAAGCTATTTGGTGATCTTTGTATTCTTCGGCTAATAATTCGGACAACGTAATTACGGCTCCTTTTGCAGAAGAATAAGCTGCTAATCCAGGAAATTTAGTGCTTCCTTGAATTCCTCCCATAGAGCTAACGGTGATAACATGACTTCCTTTTTGTAAGTATGGAATTATTCGTTTTGTAATTTCAGCAACTGCAAAAACATTTACTTTATAAACCTCTAAAAAATCTTCCGAAGACAACTGTGGAAAAGGTTTGTTTATTAATTTACCGGCATTATTGATCAATATATCAACTTTTTTCCAGTTGTTTTTTATAAAATCACTGACTTTGTACATCTCTGAATTATCTGATAAATCAATAGAAATTACAGTAATATTTTTATGATTATATTCTTTTAAAGAAATTGTGTTTCTTGAAAGAGCCAAAACTTGATGCCCTTTTTCGGCAAACTGTTTCGCTAATTCAAATCCAATACCTCTACTAGTTCCTGTAATAACAATATTTTTCATTTTATCATTTTTAAAGAAGCAATTTACTCATTTTTTCATAGATTAAAAGGGAAAATGTATTCAAATAATTTCTATTAAATAGTACTTATTCAATCAATAAAAAAAGCAATTGAACAAGGTGAAATTCCCGGTCCAAGAGTTTTTACTGCAGGTAAATCTATAGCAACTATTGGCGGTCACGCAAATCTTTCAAATGGAAATAGTAAAAATTTAATTGGAAATTCTGGTCCTAAAGAGAGGGGTGTTTACAAAAAATAATCAATCAAAAATAATATGTTGGTAGGCACCAATATCTGGACTCATAGTTCTGTCGATTCCTAAAATATCACTGGTAAATGGGCTTGCAATTGCCTTGTTGATTGCATCAGATTCCTCGCCAATTATAAAATCATTTTTTTGAGTATTTCTAAAGTGGGTGTAGCCATTGAGTATATTATTTTGATAAAATGAGTTTGTAAAGTCTAATTCGGTACTTTCCTCAAAAGAATTATTTATATCATTAAATTGAATCATACAATTACTGATATTGTAATTGAAAATTCCACCACCCTCAACTTTATCTAAAATGAATTCTATATTGTTATTTCCATCAAAAATACAGTTGGTAAAGTTTGCCGCGTGTAAATTTCTAGTTTCAATAATTTCTTGCCCAGCTTCATCATTATAAGCAAAAAAGTTGTTTACAATAACTGCGGGAAGTTGACGTAAACCTCCATTCCAAAAATTAGCAAATGTAGAATGCGTAAAGTTATAAGTACCCCCTATGGTAGCAGCTAATGAAGCCAGACCAGCATTGCCAACTACTAAATTAGAAGCTTCTATATTCGTTTCTCGCCCTAATATTCCATAACTAGAATGGTTGTAAATTTCCGTATTTTGTAGTTTTAGAGTTGGACTAGATGGAAATCCAATACTATCCACCAAGACACCAATAATTCCGTTTTTTATTGTAGCATGATTTATTTCATTATCTAAACTACCCGCGCGCATCCAAATAGTTCCCCATTGACCTGCGATTTCACTAAAAGAATGTTCCAAACGATCTCCTTCAAAAATAACCTTTTCAGAAAGTGTTCCGTTTACTTTTAGAGTCGCTTTATCATCTACAATTAGACCTGAATTATCATGAAAATGGACGCTAGCTCCAGCTTCAATAATTAATGTTTTATTTGCTGGTACTGCTGCAAAACCATAAATAACTGTAGGCTTTAAGTTGTTGAATACTAATTCTTCATCTGTTAAAAAACGACCTTTTAATGTAGTTGGTTGTCCGTCTAATGAAAGACTGTCTATTTTCATTGTTACCGCATCTTTTCCAGGAAAAATAAAATTAGCGTCTTGTACCAAAGTAATCAAATCTACATTTTGCTGACTACTTCCAATATCAAATAATATTTTGTCTGTATACAACGGATTCACAGAATTATTTATATTTATTGTTGTTTCTACAAAGACATAAATACTATCTCTAGCAAGAATATCTATATTTTCAAATTCTTTTCCTGGAATTCCATCTACATTTAACCTGTAGCTTGATGAAGTTCCGTTTTCTAATTTTATTTGAGGGATTGTAATTGCATTATTACTTCTATTATATACTTTTAAATTATAGGTTGCAGAGCCAATATTGGTGAAGATGGTGTCTAAAAAAACGGTGTCTTTTGAAAATTCTAGATTTCCAAAACTAGGAACAGTATTAAAATCTTTTCTACATGAGTTTATAGAAATAAGTAAAACACAAATTAGAAAAGTAATCAGATATCTCATAAAATTAAATTTGTATAAAAATAGAACTATTTATTATGTCAATTATTGTTTTTTAATCAATTCAATTTCAAATAATTTCCCCCAGTTTTTCCCAGTAACAAAAATTCTGTTATTTTTAGAATCATAAGCAATACCATTTAAAACTTCATCTTGATATACTAATTTTTGTGTTTTTTCCATTTCTTTTTTCAAAGATTTTAAATTTGCAATTCCCTCAACAATGCCTGTATTCGGATCTATAATAACAATCGCATTTTGCTGATATTTATTAGCATAAATTTTTCCATTTATCATTTCTAATTCGTTTAAATCTTTTACAGCATATTTATTTGTATAAACTTGAATCGATTTCTTCTCTTTTAATGTTAAAGAATCTAAAAACCATATCTTATTAGAACCATCTGATTTAATTAATGCTGTTTCATTGTGAGTAAAACCCCAACCTTCTTGACTGTTGTCATAGAAAAACTCCTCTTCCTGTTTGAAAGTATCTAAATTGTATACGAACCCTTTTTTAGCTTGCCATGTCAACCAATATATTTTATTGTTGAAAATAGTCATTCCTTCACCAAAATATTTTTTATCTAAATTTATTTTCTGAAGGACTTTACCTGTTTTAATATCAACTTTTCTTAAGGTAGATTTTCCTTTTTTTCCAGTAGTTTCATATAAGAAACCATTGTAATATTCCAAGCCTTGCGTGTAGGCTTTTTTATCATGAGGGAATTCATTAATGATATTGTAATCATATACAATAGGCGCTTTATTTGCTAAAACTTCAAAAAAACTATTTTCTTTTTTTGTCTTTTCGGAATAAAAAACTAGGGCAGAAATTTGATGTTTCCCCAGACCTAAACTACCCGTTTGTATTGTTGCAGAAGCTCCATTGGAAGAAATTTCTTTTCCGTTTACAAAAAACTGCACTTTCTCTATGGATTTAAGATTCTTTTCTTTTAAGGTAACGTTCATTTTATAGTTTAAAGGAACTTCTTTTTTATGTGCTAAGTTAAACTTGTATGCATCAGAACAAGAGGTTAGTAGGAGAAAACATGCCAAATAAGAAGCTAGCAAAAAACGATTCTTCATTTTTATAATTTTTATATTTAAATTTAGTCTTTTTGTTCTTAAAGAAAGTAACAAAAAACTACTAATTGTCTACAAAAGTAAGTATAAATCTTACTATTGTATTTATAAGGCCAAATAAAAACAAAATATTTATTTGTAAATTGAAAAATATAGTTAAATTTGCATCCTCAAAATAGTAGATAACAACTATTTAGAGATACGGGTAAGCCTTACCAACTTCACTCATGAAAACATAATATTAAAGTATTAAAATATAATAAAATGAAAAAAGGAATTCATCCAGAAAATTATAGAATGGTAGCATTCAAAGACATGTCTAATGAAGATGTGTTTTTAACACGTTCTACTGTAGACACTAAAGAGACTCTAGAAGTTGATGGTGTTGAGTATCCTTTAGTAAAATTAGAGATTTCAAGAACGTCTCACCCATTTTACACTGGTAAATCTAAACTTATTGATGCTGCAGGACGTATTGATAAATTTAAAAATAAATACGCAAAATTTAAGAAGTAATTCTTTAAGAATCTTCAAAATATCCAAAACTCCAACATTCATTTGTTGGAGTTTTTTTGTTAACAATCTTTATTATTACTGTTCTTTTTATAAAACCCAGCTATAAAGTTTGGTGATTTGTCTTTTATTAATCAGGATAAATTATTTTATTTTATTTGGTTTCCAAGTTTGTTCTTGTACTTTTTCACCGCTTATTATTTCTTTAAATTTAGGAATGCTATTGAAATTTCGAGTAATTTCCTCAGAAACTGCAATGCCATAAACACCTGTTATCATCACATCTAGAATATCATTTAGGGTGATTCCTCCGGTTGCAATGATTGGAATATTGCTTTTTAAAGCAGAGAGTATTGTTGAAAATCCTTTTTCACCCAATGCGTTATTTGAATTATTTTTTAAATTATTCAATCGAAAGGGCCCCAATTCGATATAATCAACTTTTTTTTCAATCAGTTTTTTACATTCTTCTATTGTTGAAGCGTTGCTTCCTATAATTTGCCAAGAAGCCAATTCTTTTCTAACAATCTTTGGGCAGCTATTCAATTGTTCTAAATGCACACCATCTGCCTTTACTTCTCTGGCTATTTTATAAAAATCGTTGATCATCAAACGAGTTTGAAATCGTTCTGTAATTTCTCTAGCCTTTTTGGCTGTTTCTAAAACTGTTTTAGTATCAAATTGTTTCAAACGTAACTGAACCAGTTCTACTCCAGAAGTACAAGCTGCTTGAATATTATTTAAATGTTCTTGGGCATTTATTCCCTGAGAGATATAATGTAATTTAGGTATCATATTATTTTTTACGATCTTGTTTAGTACATAGAAAAATATCTTCTTATAGATAATCTTCTATGGGGTTGCAAGAACAGATTAAGTTCCTATCACCAAAAGCATCATCAACTCGTTGAACGGTAGGCCAGAATTTATGATCAACAATATAAGCTAAAGGAAAAGCAGCCTGTTGTCTAGTATATGGGAAATCCCAAATATCAGCAGTTAGCATTTCTTGTGTATGAGGTGCATTTTTTAAAGGATTATTATTGTCTTCTTTAGACGCATTTTTAATTTCTTCACGAATAGAAATCATTGCGTCACAAAAGCGATCTAGTTCCTCTATACTCTCAGACTCTGTTGGTTCAATCATCATTGTTCCTCCAACAGGGAAAGAAACTGTTGGTGCATGGAACCCATAATCCATAAGTCGTTTAGCAATATCTACAACTTCAATTCCGTTTTGTTTAAAATCTCTACAATCTATGATCATTTCATGAGCAGCTCTATTCATTTCACCCGTATAAAGAGTTCTATAATATCCTTTCAAACGTTCTTTTATATAATTGGCGTTAAGGATGGCAATTTTTGTTGAGTCTGTCAACCCTTTTGCTCCCAACATTGTAATGTATCCGTAAGAAATTAAACACGCCAAGGCAGAACCCCAGGGTGCTGCAGAAATAGCTGTAATGGCATTTTTGCCACCAGTTTCAATTACCGGATTTGAGGGTAAGAAAGGAACTAATTGAGGAGCTACACAAATTGGGCCAACTCCAGGACCACCTCCACCATGAGGAATGGCAAATGTTTTGTGTAAGTTTAGGTGACAAACATCAGCACCAATAGTGGCAGGATTTGTGAGTCCAACCTGTGCATTCATATTAGCACCGTCCATATAAACCTGTCCGCCATGATCATGAATAATTTTTGTAATTTCTTTAATTTCTTTTTCGTAAACTCCGTGAGTAGAAGGGTAAGTAACCATTAAAGCCGCCAAATTACTTTTATGGATTTCGGCTTTTTCGCGTAAATCATTTACGTCTATATTTCCATTTTCTGCAGTTTTGGTAACGATCACCTTCATTCCTGCCATTACTGCTGAAGCAGGGTTTGTTCCATGAGCAGAGGCAGGAATCAGACAAATATTTCTATGTGAATCTCCGTTTGATTGATGGTAGGCTCTGATAGTCATTAAACCCGCAAATTCACCTTGAGCACCTGAGTTGGGTTGTAAAGATGTGCCCGCAAAACCAGTTACTATATTTAATTGCTGTTCTAACTTTCTTAAAACTTCATGATATCCTTCAGCTTGATTTAATGGAACAAAAGGGTGAATATTGCCCCATTGTGGATTGCTTAAAGGAAGCATTTCTGAAGCTGCATTCAATTTCATAGTACACGAACCCAAAGAAATCATAGAATGATTTAAAGCCAAATCTTTGCGTTCTAATCTTTTGATATAACGCATCATATTTGTTTCAGATTGGTAGGTGTTGAATATATTATTTTCTAAAAACGTGGTATTTCTTTGAAGCGCCTCAGGAATTATGGTGCTTGAGAATGATGATGTACCAGTCTTAAAAACCGGAAGATTGAAAGCTTCTTCAAAGCAACTTACAATGGCTTTAATTTCTTCAACTCCAACAGTTTCATTTATAGAAATAGAAACATGATTTTCATCAATATAATTAAAATTAATATTTTTGGCTTCAGAAACTGACTTTAATTTAGCTGCTTCTACTTCAATTAAAATCGTATCAAAATAAGAAGAGTTGAGCTGTTTAAAACCCAAATCTTTTAAAATTATAGATAATTTTTGGGTATTTGTGTGAATTGTATCTGCAATGTATTGCAAGCCATTTTTACCATGATAAACGGCGTACATTCCAGCCATAACAGCTAACAATACCTGAGCGGTACAAATATTAGAGGTTGCTTTTTCACGCTTAATATGTTGTTCTCTCGTTTGGAGTGCCATTCGCAAAGCACGATTTCCATTTCTGTCTTTGGTAACCCCAATAATACGCCCAGGAATGCTTCTTTTGTATGCTTTTTTAGTCGCAAAAAATGCAGCGTGCGGACCTCCATAACCCAGAGGGATTCCAAAACGTTGACTTGTTCCAACAACAACAGAAGCACCAAATTCGCCAGGTGATTTTAATTTTACTAGGGATAAAATATCTGCAGCAACAGCTACTTTTATATTGTTTTCATTAGCTTTAGCTACAAATTTTTCATAATTAAAAATTTGTCCAAACTTACCTGGGTATTGTAAAATAGCTCCAAAAAAATCATCAGAAAAATCAAATTCTTCATGACTACCAATCACCAATTCAATTCCAATAGGCGTAGATCTTGTTTGAAGAAGGGATACTGTTTGAGGTAAAATTTCATTGGAAACAAAAAACTTATTCGCTCCTGCTTTTTTCTTAACTCGTTCTCTAACATCAAATAACAATGTCATTGCCTCTGCAGCAGCGGTAGACTCATCTAACAAAGAGGCATTTGCCAATTCCATTCCTGTTAAATCACAAATCATTGTTTGGTAATTTAACAAAGCTTCTAAACGTCCTTGAGCAATTTCTGCTTGGTAGGGAGTATATGCTGTATACCAACCTGGGTTTTCTAAAATATTACGTTGAATTACACTTGGTACAATCGCTTCGTGATATCCTAAGCCAATATAGCTTTTAAAAACTTTATTTTTTTCAGACAATTGTTTACTATGTGCCAAATACTTATATTCACTCATTGCAGGAGCAAGATCTAGCTCGTTTTTTAAACGAATATCATTTGGGACTGTTTCAAAAATTAATTGATCTAAAGTCTCAATTTTTAGGGCTGACAACATTTTTTCTTGTTCCTTCTTGCTAGGCCCAATATGTCTATTTTGAAACGAATTTGTATTCATTAACTTTCAGTTTTATTTGGACGTATTTCAATCCATTAAGTTGGTTTGCAATAGATCAAAAAATTAATTGAATTTATAAGCAACAAAAATAAGTTTTTTAGAAGGTTCAAAATTCAAATTAAGCTGATAAAAAAGGTTAATTATTAACCAAATATAAATGTTATCAACATAACCTTTACTTTTGTAAAATGAGATTCTTTAAATTACTGATCGATTTTTATTTAAATGCAAGTATTCATGTTGCTTTTTCAGTATACGCGTTTTTAAGAATTACAGAACTATATTTTGAGCTACCTTATAATAAAAATCTAAATTATTTTATTTTTTTTGGAACGATTTCGGGTTACAATTTTGTAAAATATGCTGGTGTAGCAAAATTACATCACAGAAGTTTAACGAAAGATTTAAAAATTATTCAAGTTTTTTCATTTTTTTGTTTTTTAGCATTGTTATTTTATGCTTCACAAATCTCTCTCAAAACACATTATTTCACAATGCCTTTCACATTGCTAACTATTTTATATGCGGTTCCCTTTTTAAGTGGTTTTGAAAAAAACTTGAGAGCGGTAAGTTATCTGAAAATTATAGTTGTGGCATTCGTATGGGCAGGTTTTACTGTTTTAATACCGTTGATTGAAGTGGGTAAAGAAATCTCTTTAGAAATAGTTTTATCTCTAGTACAACGTTTTGTCATTGTTGTTGTTTTAATATTGCCTTTTGATATTAGAGATGTAAAATATGATGCGATTTCTTTACAGACAATTCCAAAGAAAATTGGAGTTCAAAAAACAAAGAAGTTGGGATTGATGCTAATGATTTTTTCTTTGGTTCTTGAATATGTACACACTTCAAATGTAATTGTAAAAACACCATTTATGATTTTCTTTTTTTTATTGATTGTCTTATTAATGAGAGCAAAAACTTATCAATCTAAATATTTTAGTTCTTTTTGGGTAGAGTTGTTGCCAATTGTATGGTGGTTACTTCTTTTAGGATTTGATAATTTTTAGGAGTTTAATGTACTTTTATTGTGAAGAATTTTGATATTTATAGGATATAAAATAGATATCATAAAACTGTAAAATAGCTTCTTACTTACCGTCTAAATTTGTAAATTTACCGACTTTAATTCAACTTAGATTCTTAAAGTAATGATTCCCAAAAAAAGAAATTATATTTTTGATTTTGATAGCACTTTAACACGTGTTGAAGCGTTAGACGTTTTGGCAGAAATTACGCTAAAAAATAATCCTAAAAAAGAAGAAATTATTCAAGAAATAATTGACATCACTAATTTAGGAATCGATGGCGAAATATCCTTTACAGAATCTTTAGAAAAAAGAATTAAATTATTAGATGCTAATAAAACTGATTTATCCGGTTTAGTAGTAGCTTTAAAAAAGCAAGTCTCAAAATCCATAGAAAGTAACAAAGATTTTTTTGAAAACTTTGCAGAAGATATATATGTTATATCTTGTGGGTTCAAAGAGTTTATAGATCCTATTGTAAAAGAATACAATATCCCTTCAGAAAGAGTGTTTGCAAACACATTTGAATTTGCAAAAGATGGTAAAATTATTAGCTTTGATGCCAATAATCCGCTTTCCCAACACAATGGAAAAATCCAGTGTTTAAAAGACATGAAACTAGAAGGAGAAATACAAGTTATTGGAGATGGGTATAGTGATTATGTAACTCGTGAAGCAGGTATAGCAGATAAGTTTTTTGCCTATACAGAAAATGTTTCAAGAGTAAAGACAACAGAAAACGCTGACCATATCGCCCCAAATTTAGATGAATTTTTATACGTAAATAAGTTGCCAAGAAATATCTCATACCCGAAAAATAGAATTAAAATTTTATTATTAGAAAACGTTCATCCAGATGCTTTTTCAAAGTTATCTTCAGATGGATTTTCTGTTGAAACCGTCTCTAAAAGTTTGTCTGAAGATGAATTGATAGAAAAAATAAAAGACGTACATGTTTTAGGGATCCGTTCGAAAACAAACGTTACCGAAAGAGTTGTTGCAGCTGCAGAAAAATTGATGGTTGTTAGCGCTTTTTGTATCGGTACTAAACAAATTGATTTAGAAGCTTGTAAAGAAAAAGGAATTGTTGTTTTCAATGCTCCATACAGTAATACACGTTCTGTGGTTGAGTTGGCGATTGGAGAAATTATCATGTTAATGCGTAGTGTTTTTCAAAGAAGCACAGAAATTCATAATGGTCAATGGAATAAAACTGCAGAGGGTTCTAGAGAGGTTCGCGGTAAAAAACTAGGAATTGTTGGTTATGGAAATATTGGTAAGCAATTATCTGTATTAGCGGAGGCTTTAGGAATGGATGTTTGTTATTATGACGTAGAAGATAAGTTGGCACTTGGAAATGCTACTAAAATGGATACATTAACGGATTTGTTAGCCATTTCTGATGTCGTTACTTTGCACGTTGATGACAATGCTGCCAATAGAAATTTCTTTGGAGAAAAAGAAATTTCTCAAATGAAAGATGGCGCACATTTGGTGAACTTAGCAAGAGGTTTTGTGGTGGATATTTCTGCATTAGCTACTGCTTTAAAAAGCGGTAAAATTGCTGGTGCTGCTATTGATGTATATCCTTCTGAACCTAGAAAAAATGGTGACTTTTATACTGAGTTAAAAGGGTTAGATAATGTAATTTTAACACCACATGTTGGAGGTAGTACAGAAGAAGCACAAAGAAGTATTGCAGATTTTGTTCCTAGTAAAATTATGGCTTACATCAATTCTGGAAATACGGTAGATGCTGTTAATTTTCCAAATATTCGTTTGCCAAGACAAACGAATGCACATCGTTTTTTGCATATTCATAAAAACGTTCCAGGCGTGATGGCAAAAATCAATGAGATTTTAGCCAAATACGATTTAAATATTACAGGTCAGTATTTATCTACAGATCCAAAAGTTGGTTATGTCATAACAGATTTAGATAAAGAATACAACAAAGAAGTAATTGAAAAGTTAAGAAATGTTGAAGGAACAATAAAGTTTAGAGTTCTTTATTAGTTTTAAAATTTATAAAAAGTAAAAGCCTTTCAAAACAAATTGAAAGGCTTTTTTGTGCTTTGTATTATTTCTGCGAGGGTAGAAATCAAAACTAACTTTTTAGAAACTTCTGAATTCACAGTAGTGAAAATAAAATTAGATTAAAGTTTTATTTTCTTTTTTAAATTAATGATTTTTTCATCCACAACCCCCAAATAACGTTTGCTGCCTAAATAACGGTTCTTATTAAACTCATCATAATTTGATTGATTTGAATCCATAGAATTCAAATGTACATTTCCAGAAGCGTGAATAAATTCCATTTTGTCATTTCCCAACCAAATACCAACATGTGTAACACGTTGTTTTTTTTCTAATGTTGCTTTTCTTCCAAAGAACAATAAATCTCCTTTTTCTAAACCTTCAAAATTTAGATTTTCATCAACAGTTTTACCAGCGTAAATTTGTTGAGAAGCATCTCTAGGAATGACTAAACCATTCATTAAATATACCATCTTAGTGAAGCCACTGCAATCCATTCCTTTTGATGATGTTCCTCCCCATAAATAAGGGAAGCCTTCCATTTTTCTGGCTTCAGTTTCAATTTTATCTTTATTGGAAACCAGTTTTTTTAACCAATAATTGTAAACCAATCCTTCATTTTTTTTAATAAAACCAGTTCTGTTGTCAGGATATTTTACTTCGTAAAAGTTGTTATCTTCAGAAACGTATTTTAAAACTCCACCTAAAGTAATATCAGAAACAATCTTGGTTTTGTCAATTTTAGTAGCATAAACATATCCGGAATTTTGATTGAAAATCACTTTTTCTGCTTGATTCCAAGCATCAATTTGGTCTTTATTCATTCTTGTAATTCCACCTTTATCTACCCAAGAAATATACTTGTCAGGAGTTTGAACTCTGTAAAAGTCTCCTTTTTTATCTAGTATTTTTAAAGACATTCCTAACAAACCCTGTGTACCTAGTTCAGCAGAATGCTTGGCTTTTGATCGGATATTGATTACAGAATTTCTAGCCACTGCAAACTGTTGATTTCCAATTGCAGAATCTGGTAAAATTCGAACCTTATTGGTAAATTCAATTTTTCTATTTTTTAAACTATCTAAAAGGATAGAAAACGCTTTTTTTGTTGTGGTTTCCCCCTCTAGAATCAATTTATTTTTATTCAGATTAAATTGAATGTCAAATAATTCAACACGTTTATCGGGTGCAAATTCTATTTTTATTGAGGAGTAAATTGATTCTAATTCTTCAGATATTTTCAGATCATTTTTACAAGAAAAGGAGATGAAAAATACAATAAGAAAAGTAAACTTGAATAATTTCATTAAAATTAGTTTTGTGTAAAAATACAAAAAATGGCCATCAATTAAATAGCTTTATTAATTCATAAATATTGAAATATAATGAGGTTTGTCTTATATTTGAAGCAAATCAGTTATTATTAGATGCTTTATCAAAATTCTTTGGCATATGCTACACAACAAGATTCTGAAGATTCACTTTCTCACCTTCGAAATCGATTTCATATTCCAAAAGATAAAAATGGAAACGATTGGCTTTACTTTACAGGAAACTCTCTAGGGTTGCAGCCAAAATCAACAAATGAGTATGTCAATCAAGAATTGGAAGATTGGGCAAATCTTGGTGTAGAAGGTCACTTTGAAGCAAAGAATCCATGGTTAAATTATCATGAATTATTAACGGATAAAATGGCTAAAATTGTTGGGGCAAAACCAAATGAGGTTGTTGTGATGAATACATTGACAACCAATTTGCACTTACTAATGGTGTCGTTTTATAGACCAACCAAAGAAAAATTTAAAATAGTTATTGAATCTGATGCTTTTCCTTCAGATAGATATGCAGTAGAATCACAGCTGAAATTTCATGGCTTTTCTGAGGATGATGTTATTGAATGGAAGCCAAGAGACCATGAACAATTGTTAAGAATTGAAGATTTAAAAACGATTGTTGCTGAAAATGGCGATGAAATTGCTTTGTTATTAATCGGAGGCGTAAATTATTATACGGGTCAGTTTTTAGATTTAAAAAAAATTGCAGAAATCGGTCATTCAAAAAATTGTATTGTTGGGATTGATTTGGCACATGGAGCAGGAAATATTAAGCCAAATTTACATGATTCTGGTGTTGATTTTGCAGCCTGGTGTACCTATAAATATTTAAATGCAGGTCCTGGAAGTTTAGCCGGAATATTTGTGCACGAAAAACACGCAAAAAATAAAGAGTTACCTCGTTTTGCTGGTTGGTGGAATCATAATAAAGCAACACGCTTCAATATGCGTCAACCCTTTGATGTGATGGAAGGAGCAGAGGGCTGGCAATTATCCAATCCACCTATATTATCAATGGCAGCTATAAAAGCTTCTTTAGATCTATTTGATACCATAGGAATGGATTTATTAAGAGATAAATCTAAAAAATTGACAGGTTATTTTGAGTTTTTGATTACTGAAATTAATTCTAAGAATATTAAGATTATTACACCCTCAAATCCAAAAGAAAGAGGCTGCCAACTGTCTATTCAGGTAAAAAATGCAGATAAAAGTTTGCATGAAAAACTAACTAAAAATAATATTATCACAGATTGGAGAGACCCTAATGTTATCCGTTGTGCTCCTGTGCCACTGTATAACTCTTTTCAAGATGTTTATCAAATGGTTTCTGTTTTAAAAGATTTGCTGCAAAATGAATAAAAAAGACAAAATACTAATTATTGGAGCAGGACTTTGTGGTTCATTACTCGCTTTAAGACTTGCGCAAAGAGGATATAAAGTTGAGGTGTATGAAAGCAGGCCAGATTTAAGAACTGCAGATATATCCTCTGGAAGAAGTATAAATTTATCTCTTTCAGAAAGAGGGTTAACAGCTCTGCGTTTATGTGGAGTGGAAGAAAAGGCAAGAGAAATCTGTATTCCGATGTTTGGAAGATTAATGCACGATACGAATGGAAATACTTTTACTTCTAATTATTCTGGTCGTGAAAATGAATTTATAAACTCAATTTCTAGAGGAGATTTGAATTCAATTTTATTAAACGAAGCAGAACAACATGAAAATGTGAATATTTATTTTAATAAAAATTGTATGCATATTGATATAGAAAATACCATTGCACACTTTAAAGATTACAAAACTAAGGAATTGTTTTCTGTCAATGCCACTGTTATCTTTGGTGCAGATGGGGCTGGTTCCTCTCTAAGAAAAAGTTATATTTTTGAACGTAAATTTTTATTTAGTTATTCTCAAGAATATTTAAATCACGGATATAAAGAGCTAGAAATTCCAGCAAATAAGGATGGAAATCATCAAATAAGTAAAAATCATTTACATATTTGGCCTCGAGGTGATTTTATGTTAATTGCTTTGCCAAATACGAATGGAAGTTTTACTGTAACACTCTTTTTAAGTTATGATGAAGGTGAATTTAATTTTGAAAACTTAACATCCAAAGAAAAAATAACTACCTTTTTTGAGAAAGAATTTCCTGATGCATTGAGCTTAATTCCGAATATAAATGAGGAGTTTTTAAACAATCCAACAGGGCCTCTAGGGACTGTCAAATGTTCTCCTTGGAGTTTTCAGAATAAAACATTATTAATAGGCGATTCTGCTCATGCTATTGTTCCGTTCTACGGACAAGGCATGAATGCATCTTTTGAAGATATTTTGGTTTTTGATCAAATTTTAGACCAGAATTTAGACAATTGGAAATCTGTATTTAATGAATATGAAAAAGTAAGAAAGAAAGATACGGATGCCATTGCAGATCTCGCAATTGATAATTTTCATGAGATGAAAGACCATGTTGCAAATCCTTTATTTAAAGAAAAGCGAAAAATAGAAATGGATTTAGAGAGAATGTTTCCAATGCAATACTCATCTAAGTATTCTTTGGTTACTTTTAATCAAAAAATTGGGTACAGTGAAGCGATGAAAAGAGGGAGAGCTCAAGATAAGGTGCTATTGAATTTAATTGCAGATAATTCTATCAATACACATTCAGCCATGACAAAAACAGAGTTGAAAATTATTTTAGATAAAGTTAGGCAAGAAACAAATGCAATTTTGCGAAAAGACAGATTAGAAACAAGTTAGTGTATTTGGCTCTCGAGTAATGATAGTTGACAGATACTGGTATAAAAAAAATAGGAATCACAAAAGCTCTAAATTTTACCTAATTTTTAGTTCCTTCTCATAAAGATGGATAGGAAGGTTGGGAAGGGCTTTATGATGAGTAAGATAACACCAAGAAACGCATATGCTCATATAAAGTAGTTGGAGATTTTAAATTTGTTTCAGGAACAAGTTCTAGATGTGCGGATACTAGCATTGTAGGAGTCGTTATGATCGATCAAATGGGTATAAATTTTCTAAATATAGAAACTAAAATAAGAGCAGTATAACAGAATATTGACAAAAATTTACAAACCGTTGGCGCAAGTATTAAAGATGTGGTTGCTGCTATTGTTTTTTTAGCAAGTAGGAGGACAAGTTATATAAACGGAATTAACATCCTTATTGATGGTGGTAGGATAAAAAGTTTGTAAATTGATAAAAACTTAAAGAATATGAGCAATTTAGTACAACCTTTAAATTTTAAAAAGTGGATTGACACTCATCGTCACTTGCTAAAGCCACCAGTTGGTAATAAACAAGTTTGGGATAATGGCGAGTATATTGTAATGGTTGTTGGTGGTCCAAATAATAGAAAAGATTATCATTATAATGAAACTCCTGAGTTTTTTTATCAAGTAGAAGGTGATATGATTTTAAAAATCATAGATGCTAAAGGGACAATGATTGATGTTGAAATCAATGAAGGGGATATTTACTTACTGCCTGCAAAAGTGCCCCACTCTCCTCAGAGGAAAGAAAATACTGTAGGTTTAGTTATTGAATATCCGCGTTCTGAAGGAATGTTAGATGCGCTGGAATGGTATTGTGAAAACTGTGGAAACCCTTTGTATAGAGAGAAATTTAAATTAGATAATATTGAGACAGACATGCCACTAATTTTTGACACTTATTATTCAGACAAACAGAAATGTACCTGTGATATCTGCGGAACTGTTATGGAAAAACCCTAGTGAAGTTGTTCATTAATTACTTTTAGTCGTGTAAATTAGAAATAAATAGATTCCTGCCTTCGCAGAAATAACAGAAATACTGAACTAAATTCAGCATAAGATGGAAAAACGTAAATTACGCATAAACGGTCATTCACATTTGTTGCCATATCCAGAACAAATTCCCCAATTTATGAAAGATAAAGAGATTTTTTGGGTAGATGACGAACGAAAACATATGCTGCAAAAAGGTTGGAAACGTCCTGTTACAGATTCTAGTTTTTTTTTAGATGAAAAGCTCCTATGGATGGAGAAAAATAAAATAGACCATGCAGTAGTTTTGAATCTTTCTCAATTGTATGGTAATGGATTGCGCTTAGAGGAAATGAAAAAAGCCCTGCGTTTTCAAAATGATTTTAACGCAAAAGTTCAATGCGATCATCCAGGTAAATTTACATGTGGTTTTGTGGTGCATCCTGGCTTTATTTATGGAGCTCTTTATGAAATGGAACGCTGTGTTGAAGAGTTAGGTCTTAAAGTATTGTGTTTGCCAACTCATTTTATGGATTCTATTGGGCAATGGCGCTGTGTTTTTGATAAAGAGAACGACCGTATTTTTGAACTCGCAGACAAATACAAATTAGCAATAGAGATTCATCCGTATGATGGAGATAAAATGATAAAATTAGAAAATACTAATTGGCGTTTTCATTTGATTTGGATGTTGGCACAATGTGGTGATGCCTACCATTTTTATACCTTAAATGGTATGCAAGAGCGTTTTAAAAATATTAGAACTTGTTTTGCGCATGGTGGCCAATTGGCACAAATGAATTTAGGTAGAAGAATTCAAGGTTTTGATGGAAGACCAGATTTATTTGAAGGAAAAATACACCCAAGAAAAGCAGTAGGCCACAAAAATATCTTTTTTGACACCTTAGTTCATGATACAGATTCTTTAAAATTAATGATAGATAAACAAGGTTCTGATCAAGTTTTAATGGGTTTAGATGATCCGTATCCTCTGGGAGAAATGGAAAGTGATGAACAATCTTCTTACCCGGGTAAAATTTTAGATTTAGCAAAAGATAGAAATATTATAAGTGAAACACAATACAATCAAATTTGGAAAGACAATACCCTTCAATGGTTGTTTGGTGACGATAAAAAAGCAAAACAAGATTTGATTGATAAAATTTTAGGATAAAATAGTTGTTTTTTTGTATGAAAAATTTAAAATTATAAAGTCGACTTTTTTATAATTTCAGAATAATTTATGTTACTCGGCTAAATACTTATTTCTATAGTTCTGTTTTCAGTTAATCTAAACTTTGCGTCAACATATTTTGGGGGTCCCATAAAACCTCTTGCGTTGTTAGAACAACCATATTTTTCTTTTGGAATACCAAAGAAATTGGTGTCCATTTTCTTATTATTATTTTCGTCATGAATAAAAGAAACAGCATATTCTCCTGCTGCTAAATTTTTAAAAATAACAAAAGCTTCATTGTTTTTTATTTTAATGACATCACTTTTGAATTGATTTTTTAAAAAATCATTTTCATTTGTGTAAATACCTACTATTAAAGTTCCTTTGTTAGAGTCTAATCCATAGATATTTACAGATAGCGTGTAGGTTTCTTTCTCTTGACCGGATCCGTAAAATACACCGCCTAAAATGAGTATGATGAATAGTAGTGTTTTTTTCATAAGGATTTTCTTTTCATGAAAATACAATTGAGCTAATTTTATTGTTCTTCCCTTTTTCTGGAGTAAATTTATAAAAAATGTTTTATTTCTGTTCGTTTTTTATTTCTTGTAATGATTTGTCTGAATTGATAAATTCAGATAAAATTTTGCAGCGTAATTCATCAATCTCTGAATCAAAATATACAGCCCATTTGTTGTTCTTAAGTAAATGAGTTGCCTGTTTAACTCTTTTTTGAGCTTCGTAGTAGGTATATAAGTATTTGGTGGAGGTATTTTTATTCGAATTCATTTTTGCTGTTTTATTTTCATAATCAATCGTAATAAAAAAGAGTTTTTCTGCAGTATTGATCGGGTGAAAGTCACTCCATTTTGCAAAACCAATAACGATCTCTTGATTTTTATAGTTTTTACTGTCAATCAATTTCCATCTACAGTTAGCTACCCTTCCCCAATGATTAGATTTTCTATAAACACCCTCTTCACTATAATAATAAATACTTGCTGATTTACTTTTATAGTTTGTACTATCTGGGATCTTAAAATTGGTGACTTCTTTAAATTCACAAAAAGTATGTTTAAAGAAGTTGGTTTGGTTATAGGTTTTCAAGTATTTTTTTGTAAAAGTAATTAAAATGTTTCTGTAAGTAACATTGAAATTATGATTGATAATGTAATTAAGGGATTGTAATGATATTGCTTAGTTCTTTTCAATGATTCAAAAAAAACGCAATCAAATTAATGACTGCGTTTTTGGTTTTATTTCAAATGAAAAAATTATTTCACTTCTTCGAAGTCTACATCTTCAACATTGTCTCCTTGAGCGTCATTTGCTTCTGGTTGACCTTGTTGTTCAGCTTCAGGATTTCCTCCTTCAGCGCCACCTTGAGCAGCATACATCTCTTCAGATGCAGCTTTCCAAGCTTCGTTAATAGTTTCCATTGCAGCATCAATTTGCGCAAGATCTTTAGATTCGTGAGCCGATTTTAATTCAACTAAAGCAGCTTCGATTGGGCCTTTTTTATCATCAGATAATTTATCCCCAAATTCTGCTAGTTGTTTTTCTGTTTGGAAAATCATAGAATCTGCTCCGTTAATTTTTTCTGCAGTTTCTTTAGCAGCTTTATCTGAATCAGCATTCGCTTCTGCATCTTGCCTCATTTTTTCAATTTCTTCTTCTGATAAACCTGAAGAAGCTTCAATTCTAATTTCATGAGATTTATTGGTTCCTTTATCTAAAGCAGAAACTTTGATGATCCCATTTGCATCTATATCAAAAGTTACTTCAATTTGAGGAACACCTCTTTGGGCTGGAGGTAAACCATCTAAATGAAAACGTCCAATGGTATTGTTATCTGCAGCCATCGCTCTTTCACCTTGTAAAACATGAATTTCTACGGACGGTTGGTTGTCTACTGCCGTTGAAAATACCTGTGACTTTTTTGTAGGAATAGTGGTGTTTGCATCAATTAATTTTGTGAAAACATTCCCCATAGTTTCAATTCCTAATGATAAAGGAGTTACGTCTAATAACAATACATCTTTTACATCACCAGATAAAACTCCTCCTTGAATAGCAGCACCTAAAGCAACAACTTCATCAGGGTTTACGCCTTTACTTGGAGACTTTTTAAAGAAGTTTTCAACAGCTTCTTGAACAGCAGGTATTCTTGTAGAACCACCAACTAATACAATCTCGTCAATATCAGAAATTGATAAATCTGCATTTTTTAGCGCTTTTTTACAAGGCGCGATTGTTCTTTTTACTAAATCGTCTATTAATTGTTCAAATTTAGCTTTCGTTAAAGATCTTACCAAGTGTTTTGGTCCGCTAGCAGTAGCAGTTACATATGGTAAATTGATTTCTGTTTGTGCAGAAGAAGATAATTCAATCTTCGCTTTTTCAGCAGCTTCTTTTAAACGTTGTAAAGCCATTGGATCTTCTCTTAAATCCATGTTTTCTTCTGCTTTAAACTCTTCGGCCAACCAGTTAATGATTTTCTCATCTACATCGTCTCCACCTAAATGTGTATCTCCGTCTGTAGCTAATACTTCAAAAACACCATCTCCTAATTCTAGTATAGAAACATCATGAGTTCCACCACCAAAATCAAAAACAACGATCTTTTTATCATCATTAGATTTGTCTAATCCATAAGCTAATGCAGCTGCTGTAGGTTCGTTGATAATTCTCTTTACTTGTAAACCTGCAATTTCACCAGCTTCTTTTGTTGCTTGTCTTTGCGCATCGTTAAAATAGGCTGGAACAGTAATTACTGCTTCAGTAACATCAGATCCTAAGTAATCTTCAGCAGTTTTTTTCATTTTTTGTAACACCATTGCTGAAATTTCTTGTGGTGTATACAAACGACCATCAATATCTACTCTTGGTGTATCATTATCTCCTTTTACTACTTTGTAAGGAACTCTTTTAACTTCTTTAGCAGATCCAGAAAATTTATTTCCCATAAAACGCTTAATAGAATAAACAGTATTGGTTGGGTTTGTCACAGCTTGTCTTTTCGCTGGGTCTCCAATTTTACGTTCTCCTCCTTCAACAAAGGCAACGATAGAAGGTGTAGTTCTTTTTCCTTCTGCATTAGGGATTACAACTGGCTCATTTCCTTCCATTACAGAAACACATGAGTTTGTTGTTCCTAAATCGATTCCGATTATTTTACTCATAATAATTTATTTATATTAATATTTTAGACTTCAATTTCAATCAATACCATCCAAAGTGTGTGCCAACCTTTTTTTGAGTTTAAAATGTCAGTATTTGTAAATAAAAAAAATATATATGTGACATATTGACATAATGGCGTCCAATTAATGTAATTTTTATTTTTACAGGATGTAAATTACAGAGAGTGAAGGTTGGTTTTTTTGATTAAATGTAAAAAAATAAACTATTTGAGATAAATTTTTTAAATTTGATTCACATATTTATTTATTTTTTACGAATGTCGCAATTTATTAGTGTTTTTGATATGCTTAAGATTGGGGTTGGCCCCTCAAGTTCCCATACTTTAGGTCCTTGGAGAGCTGCTCAAAAATGGATTTCTAAATTAAAGAATACTCATCTTTTTTTATTGGTAGACACTATTAAAATTGATTTGTATGGCTCACTTTCGTTAACAGGTAAAGGGCATGCGACCGATACCGCTATCTTGTTAGGATTAAGTGGTGCAGATCCAGAATATATTCCTATTGATGATATCGATGAAATCATTAACAGTATTCAAGAAACGTCACTTTTATATTTGAATAATGAAAAAATGATTTCTTTCTCTATCGACAACATCAAATTTAACAAAGATTTCTTATCGATAAATCCTAATGGTTTGATATTTACTGCTTATCAAAATAATGAAATTATTTCTCAAGAAACCTATTATTCGATTGGTGGTGGGTTTATTATTCAGAATGACAGTCCTTTGATTGACGAAATTGAAGTGGACAAACCTAATTTTCCATTTCCGATAGACAGAGCTATTCAACTGGAAGAATATTGTGAGAATGAAAACTTATCCATATCGGAGATTGTTTTTCAGAATGAATTGGTGCTCAATTCAACCGAAAAAATAAAGACTGAATTAAACCGAATTTGGACTACGATGTTAGAATGTATGTATATTGGATGCCACACAGAAGGTGAACTCCCTGGAGGATTACATGTAAAAAGACGTGCTTTTGATACTCATAAAAAATTAATTAAAGGGACGAACTATACAAACCCGACTGAATGGATAACAGCGATAAGAAGTACAGAAGTAAAATTTAGAGAAATTTTAAAATGGGTGAGTTGTTTTGCCCTTTCTGTAAACGAAGTAAATGCTTCATTAGGTAGAATTGTAACAGCTCCCACAAATGGAAGTGCTGGTGTGCTACCTGCCGTTTTAATGTATTATTTGGTCATAGAGAATCATGATGCTGATTTTAAACAGATACAAAGTTTCTTATTAACCGCGGGAGAAATTGGTAGTATTTTTAAAAAAAACGCCACAATATCTGCTGCTATGGGTGGTTGCCAGGCCGAAATAGGAGTTTCTTCTGCTATGGCAGCTGCAGCTTTAACAGAATTATTAGGAGGAACTGTTGCACAGTGTTTAGTAGCCGCAGAAATAGCGATGGAACACCATTTAGGATTAACGTGTGATCCGATTGGTGGTTTGGTTCAAATACCTTGTATAGAACGAAATGCAATGGGTGCGATTAAAGCAATAAATGCAGCAGAAATGGCTTTAGACACGAATCCTAAAGATGTAAAAGTACCTTTAGATAAAGTTATTGATACCATGTGGGAAACTGCAAAAGACATGCATAAAAAGTACAAAGAAACCTCAGAAGGTGGTCTAGCAATCAATGTAGGTTTTGCTGCTTGTTAAACGGTCTTTCAATTTTTTTTAAGTAATGTAAAAAACCCAATAGTTTTCAAAACTATTGGGTTTTTATCATTTATTTGATTTTTCTGAAAATTATTTTTCAGAACTGTTTACAGCTAATGTATAAACCACTAAACCAAATCCTATTTTGTTGATTGCATCACCGATATTATAAATAACATCCATGTCCAATACTCCATTTAAACCATCATACCATCCTGGAGTTCCTGCCATATATCCTAAAGGATAAATTGCCCATCCAACTAGTACAAACCAACATAAGGTTTTGTGAGCTTTTAATACTGCTCCGCCGGCTTCAACTGCTAATTTTTTAGCAGAACCTAACCATATATCATATGCTATCACAAAGTAAGCTGCCCCTGAAAAAAGACCCCAAATTTGAGCATTATCTCTGTCTACCGCTTCTCCCCAATAACCTGTAACAAGCATTACAACAGATAAGAAGATCAATCTCCACATCATAGATTTTTTTGCACCTGCTACTTTGAGTATTAAATAAAATTCAACACACATCAAAGGCACGGTTAAAATCCAGTCAACATATCTAAAGAATGTTGGAGATTCCATGTTAGAAGCCCAATAGTCTCTCATGTACCAGTAGTGAACTGCTGCAATGAAGGTGATTAAACCAGACACAAGAATTGAAGTTCTCCATTTCTTATCAAAGCTATTCATTGAAAAGAAGAAAAATACAGATGCTGCCATCATAGCCATACATCCTACAAAAAATGTAAATCCAACGTAATCATCTGTAGCCATTTTAGCAACAGATAGAAAATTAATCGATAAATTCATAATGTTTAAAAAAATTAAGTTAATAAATTAGTTTAATGCTTTTGGCATAAACCCTGAACCAAATATAATAAAAAATTATTAAATTTGTAAAATGAATAAAACATTTAAGAGAAATTATCAAAATTTCATGCTTTTTTTTACATTCTTTCTTTTTTGGTTTAGTATTCAATTCGGTGGATTAGTTGAAGATTCTGTTGCTTTTGTATTGATTGTTTCTTTAGGAATTTTACATGGAGCAAATGATTTGCTTATTCTATCTAAAGGAGATAAAAGTAAAACTATTTTTTTTAAGCATTTGATAATCTATATAGCTATTATAGTAGGTTGTATATTAATCTATTTTTTTAGTTCAATTTTAGCAATTTTGTTGTTTGTTTTGTTGAGCTCTTATCATTTTGGCGAAGAACATCTTGGAGATAAAATAACACTCAATAGATTTTTTAATTTTATTTTTTATTTCTCTTATGGGGTATTTCTTTTTTCAATGTTATTTCATGAATCTATGGAGGATGTAGATGAAATTATGTTAGAATTAACCGATACTACTTTTACTAGTTTTCAAATAGAGGTTTCTTTAATTGTTTCCTCTACGATTCTTATTTTGTTTAGTTTGTATCTAGTTTTAAAAAAAAAGGTAGAGATTCAAACTCTTTTAAAAGAAGTATTTTATTTGGGATTACTTTTTTTAGTCTTTAAGACCTCTTCTCTCATACTAAGTTTTGCTATTTATTTTGTGCTATGGCACTCGATACCTTCAATCATAAATCAAGTTGAGTTCGTTTATGGAGATTTAACAAAAGCAAGTCTTGTTTCCTATGTTAAAAAAGCAATTTTATACTGGGTAATAAGTGTTCTTAGTTTATTGGTTGTATTCAAACTAACTCCCCACATGAGCTTGTTTTCTACCATCATTTTTGTGGTCTTATTTGCCGTAACGGCACCACACACCTGGGTGATGTATAAAATGAAACACTAGCGCGTGAATATGAGTTCGTTTTCTGAAGACATTTCTTCAGAAAAACGATATTTATCGACATTAAAATTCTTTAATTCATCGATAGTAGTTACGTTATGATCTATAATATAACGAACCATCAAGCCTCGAGCTTTTTTAGCAAATGTCATAATTATTTTATATTCTCCGTTCTTAAAATCTTTAAAAACAGGGGTAATCATTGATACTTTTAAAACTTTTTTAGGAATTACTTTAAAGTATTCTGAGCTTGCTAAATTAATCAATAACTCACCATCTTCTAATTCTTCATTTAGGGCCTTCGCAATAGTGTCGTCCCAAAATTTATAGAGGTTTGTTGTTTTTTCAATCGATAACTTCGTTCCCATTTCCAATCGGTAGGGCTGAATTAAATCTAAAGGTTTTAATATTCCATACAGGCCAGATAAAATTCTTAATCGGTCTTGTAGTAATGGTATTTTTTCTTCGCTTAGAGAGTGTACGTCAATTCCTCTAAAAACTTCACCAGTAAAGGCGTAAATAGCTTGTTTTGCATTTTCAGTCGAGAAAGGAGTTTTCCAAGCTTGATTTCTATCATAATTTAATACTGACAGCGTATCGGAGATTTTCATTAACTCTGATAATTTTTTCTTGGAAAGTGTTTTTAGTTTTTTATTCAGCTTTTCAGAATGCTTTATAAAACGTGGTTGCGTATGCAGACTTGTTGTTGCTTTCGACTCAAAATCTAATGATTTTGCCGGAGATATAATGATTTTCATTTGATGAAGTTGAAAAATTAATGAGTGAAAAATTAAAAGTTAAATATACAAATCATTATTAAAGTTTCTCAAATAAATTCATCAATTTTAATTGATGAACCTATTTATAAAATTGATTGAAATTAAATTTCTTTACTTAAATTAAACTATATCAATTATATAGTGTCTAAAGAATAGTAACCAAACAAATACTTCTTGAGTAAAGATGCTGAGCTTGTAAAAAAGTTAAAAGACTCCTCATTAAAAGACACCGCTTTTAGTGAGTTACTTGATGTTTATCAAGAACGTCTATATTGGCATATTAGAAAGATCGTTACAACGCATGAAAATGCTGATGATGTTTTGCAAAACACTTTTATTAGAATCTATAAAAGTATTCATAATTTTCAAGAAAAAAGTAGTTTACACACTTGGATGTATCGAATTGCATACAACGAATCAATACGATTTATAGATAAAAATAATAAGAAAAACTTCGATAATATTGAGGAGGTTTCTGATTCTAATCTGGAAGTTTTATTTGAAGATGATTATTTTGATGGAGATGAAATTCAGAAAAAGCTGACTAAAATTATTAGCTTATTTTCAGAAAAACAAAAGCGTGTTTTTCAAATGAAATACTTTGATGATTTAAGTTTTAGGAGGATCTCTGAAATTTTAGAAATATCAGAAAGCACTCTAAAATCCTCGTATTATACTGCAGTAAAAATTATCGAAGAAAAAATATTTTTATAAAATCAAACTATTTGTAATCAGTTGGGTCTAAACTATATATATTTATGGGAGAAATTGCTAAAAATAATCATAAAAAAAAATTCCTAAAAGAGGGTTTTAAAGGAGGGGTTTCTGAATGTCATAAAAAATATTTAGGAACCATCGTCCCTAAAGGATATTTTGTGAAATCTAAGACCTCAATTTTAGAAAAAATAAATAAGGAAATTAAAACAGAAAGCCCTAAAAGAACAAAAAAACAATTGGTTTTTTGGATACAACCTCACTTTAAATATATAGCAGCAGCTTCATTGATTTTTATTTTGAGTTTAACTGTTTGGTTACAAAATAAGAATACAGATGTTTTAAAAGTAAATAATTTAGAGTTATTCTCTTTTTCAGAAGATGTTTTAATTAACTCTTTGTGGGTTCATGACGCTGATTTAGAATCTTATGCAGATGTTATTATAATTAATGAAATTCTAATAAAAGGAGCGCTTTTTGAACAAAAAATAGATGATTTATTTTTAAACTCTTTGTTTGTAGAGGATTCATTAATAGATGATTACACCAATGATGGTTTCATAGAAACATTTATTTTATAAATTTTTCAAACTATTTTAAAAAACACGTCTCTAAATAAATAGAAACAATTATTAATTAAAAAAATGTATACTTATGATTACTTCAATTTTTAAAGAAAACATCTTAAAATCGAGTGTTTTATTTTTTACAATTAGTGCCTTTTTTCTATCTGCTGTATTATTAACTTCTTGTTCAGATTCTGATTCAACAGAAATTATGTTAGACGATACCGTTTTGATAGAAAAAATTGACAAAGCAGTATCTGTAGTTGTCGATGCCAGTAGTTTACCTTCTGCAACAGAAAATACTTTGAACGGAGAGTTCGCAGATAGTTTCATAGAAAACGCTCGATTAGCTGAAGGCTTGGGTTATAAAATAGAGCTAATAACAGATAATGAATCTAGGTTAGAATTAAAGAGTGAGGTCTTTTTTTCTAAAGAAGGAAGAAAGTTAAATGATACAAATGAACGAAGAAAGAAGAAAAGAAATAAATGTTTTGAATTTGTTTTTCCTGTTGATTTTATCATGCCAGATGATACCTCTATCACATTAAGCACTAAAGGAGATTGGATTTTAATTAAAGAATGGTACATTGAAAATTCTGATGTAAAACAAAGACCAGACATAGTATTTCCTGTAGATGTATATTTAGAAGATGGAACCATTCAAACTTTACTTGATAGAGACGAATTAAGGCAAATTAAAAATTCTTGTAAAAAAGGAAAAGATAAAAGAAAATGCTTTAAATTGGTATTCCCTGTAATTTTCACAATGCCAGATGCATCTGTAATCAGCGTAAATGCAAGAGTTGATTTTAAATTACTTAGAGAATGGCACAAGGCAAACCCAAATGTTACTGAAAAAGGAAGTTTAATTTTTCCTGTCAATATTGAATATAAAGATGGTACGACAGCAATAATAAATGATCAAACAGAATTCGATGTAGCCAAAGAGGCATGTGAAATTTAATTTATAATTTGGACCTCCATACGAGTAAAAAATAAATAAAATGAAATTTAAAACCATTCTATACATGATTAGCTTTATGAGTTTGATGTTCATTAATACACCACTTTTTGCTCAAGGTTCTAATTATGATATAATTTACAAAGAGCTTACTAAAGATCAAAGAGAGTTATTGCAGAAAGAAAGAGAAGTTATGAAAGCAAATCGTAAAGCTTTTAAAGCAACTCTTTCTAATGATCAATTGGTTATTTTAAGTGATAAAACGATTTCTAAAAGTCAAATAAGAAAACGTTTGATGGTTAGTTTTTCAAGCACTCAAAAAGAATTGGTAAAGAATCAGCAATTAAGTATTCGAAAAACAAGAGATAATTTTAGAAAAACTCTGACTGGTGATCAACGTAAAATGTTAAAAGAACGTATTGATAAAATTAGAAAATCAAAAGATAGAGGGGAGCTTAAAGGAGGTGGCAGAGAACTAAGTTTAAAAGATGGAAAGAAAAGAAGAAATAGAACAAATTAGTTCGTAAATAAATGAGATATTCTTTTCAAGAAATTAAAACAGCTATAAAAATTCATGGGTTGCTATTGTTTTCAATAGCAACCTTTTTTTGTAATTATGCGCAAGAAAAAAATGAGGATGAGATAGATGATTTATTAGAGGAGTTATTTTTTAGTGACCAACAATTTTTAGATGAGCTGATAGAAAGTGATTTTTCTTATAATTTTTTATATACATCTGTTTCTTACAATAATAATACTTTCTTTGCAGGAAGAGATACTGGAACAAATCAGTTCAATATGCTTCCGCAAGTTTCTTATTATCATTCCTCAGGATTTAATGCCAGTATTTCTGGTATTTATTACCAAGATTTTGCTCCAAATTGGGATTTTACAAGTCTTTCTCTAGGATATTTTAATACTCTAGGTAATGATAAAAGCATAACCTATAATTTAGGATATGCAAGGTATATGTATTCTGATGGTTATGATGGTTATACCAATTCTTTAGATATTAGTTTAGGATTAAGAAATAAAAAAAGAACTTTAGGCACTAGTATTTCTGCATCTTATCTTTTTGGTACCGAAGAAAGTTACCAAATAGTTTCAAGTAGTTTTGTGAATTTTACATTAAAAAGAACCTCGAAGTTTGCATTAAGAGTAAGACCTAGTTTAAACTTTATAATTGCCAGACAGAATATTACTATTAGAAAAATTGTCATAGAGAAAAACCAAAAGGTGTTCAGAACTTTTAATTTTGATGTCTTCGATTTATTAAACACTCAATTCAATATTCCACTGTCTTTAAGCACTAAATCATGTGATTTTGAATTCGGTTATAACCTAAATTTCCCAAAAACTCAGTCAAATGAAGGTGCTCTTCCAGCAACAAATTATTTTAACCTTTCTATTGGTTATTTATTTGATTTCAGTAAATAAGATTTTCTCCAAATATATTTATCTTTGTCAATCGAGTTATTCTTTCTAGTTGGGATGCAAATGTTTTAATAAAATTAAAAATATCTAGTAAACAAAAAGACTAAATTATAAGCCAAATAGAGTATCTTTAAGAATAATAATTTTTTAAAGCCTATGATTTAATTCTAACCTAAAATAGTTAGGATAATCCTATAGGTGAACATTAAAAGCATAACACAATATGAAATTATCAGAAATAAAAAAAATCTTAAAAAGCTTGGATAGAATTAGTTTTCAATTACCAAACGGAACCTTTGTTTCTAGTCATTTTCATGTGACAGAAGTTGGTAAAGTAACCAAAGATTTTATTGACTGTGGCGGGAAGGTTAGAAATGAAACTGTTCTTAATTTTCAACTTTGGGAACAAAATGATTATGATCACAGATTGCATCCAGAGAAATTAACCCAAATTATAGAGTTGTCTGAAAAGATGTTTAGGTTTGAAGATTTAGAAATTGAAGTAGAATATCAAGGAGAAGAAACAATTGGTAAATATAATTTAGATTTTGATGGAGTTCATTTTTTATTAACTTCAAAGGTCACAGCTTGCCTTGCATTGGAAGCTTGTGGTATTTCAGTTGAAAAAACAAAAGTTAATATTTCTGAAGTTCAATCTTCTTGTTGCGACCCAAGTTCTGGTTGTTGTTAGGCTCTCTTTTGAGTTAAATTCGACTGTTTTATTACCATAAAAAATTATTCTATTTCTTCTTTAGAGTTTTCAGAATAGGTTCTCCATTTTTCTAGGCAATTCGAAATATCCTTGGGTATTTCGGTATTAAATTTCATAAATTCTCCAGTTGTTGGGTGAGTAAAACCCAATGTCTTTGCATGTAATGCCTGTCTTGGCAATACTTTGAAACAGTTGTGAACAAACTGTTTGTATTTGGTAAATGTTGTTCCTTTTAGAATGTCATCTCCCCCATAGCGCTCGTCATTAAAAAGTGTGTGTCCTATATGTTTAAAATGTGCCCTAATTTGATGAGTTCTGCCAGTTTCTAATTTACACTGAACTAGTGTTACATAGGTTAAACGCTCTAAAACTTTAAAATGTGTAACTGCATGTTTTCCAAATTCTCCATCAGGAAAAACAGCCATTTGTATGCGATTTTTTAAACTACGCCCAATATTACCTTCAATTCTACCTTCGTCTTCATCAATATTTCCCCAAACCAACGCGTAATAAAGTCGCTCTGTAGTTCTATCAAAAAATTGACGAGATAAATTTGCCATCGCAAACTCGGTTTTTGCAACTACTAATAACCCACTGGTATCTTTGTCAATTCTATGAACCAAACCGGGTCTTTCATTTGAATTTGTTGGTAAATTTTCTATGTGATGAATTAAACCATTTACTAGGGTTCCAGTGTAATTTCCATGACCTGGATGCACTACCATGCCTGCGGGTTTATTAACCACAATTACGGCATCGTCCTCATAAATAATGTCTAAAGGAATGTTTTCAGCAACCAATAATTTTTCTGCTGGCGGATATGCTAAAACAACTCTTATAACATCGTTTGCTTTTACTTTGTAATTCGATTTAACAACAATATCATTCACTAAGATATTACCCGCTTTGGCGGCCTGTTGTATCTTGTTACGAGTAGCATTTTCAATAAAATTCATTAAAAACTTATCGACTCTTAGTGGTTCTTGACCATCTCTCGCAGTAAACCTGTAATGTTCATATAAATCGTCGTTTTCTATCTCTTGAGACTGCTGTTTTTGCATTTTTTTTAATTTAGTGGTAAAGTTTGACTTTTCCTTGATTTTCATCAAAATGACATCGTTGAATTTACAAAGAGCATATTTTTAATTTTAGTACTGCATATTAATTTCCTTTTCCATCACCCAGAACCAAATTTAGAACAGATTTTAGAGGCATTTTATCTCCTTTATTTAATTTTTTCCCTTTGTAACGAATTCCACGAACAACATCTTTACCAATATCTTTTACATAGGTGTAATTTGAATCAATATTAAAACCAATTGAACGCAAATGGGAAGTAGCTTGTCTTTTTGTTCTACCGTTTAAGTCAGGTATGGTAACAGCTCTATATTTTGAAGGATTTAAAGTTAAGTATATTTTTCGTCTTTCTTTTACAAAATCTCCTGGTTCAGGTGTTTGTTCTATTACTGATTTATTAGGGTAATTGGGGTTGTAACTAGCACTATCGATAACAATAAAATCTAAATTAAGTCCTTTTAATACTCTGTCTACATTTTCTAGAGACATTTTTTGCAAATCGGGAACTTGAATTTTCTGATCATGGTTGGTAGAAATTTCTAACCAATATTTTAAGGTAAAAACAGCTGCGAATAAACTTACAAATGCAATTGCTATTTGCTTAAAGAATGATTTACTTTTTATAAATTTTAAAACACTCATTTTTTAGAATTTTAATACACACAAAGATATAAAAACTAAACGTTGCTATTTCTATAATTAATTTGATAAATTTGTTTCAATTATTCTAAAACAAATGAAGAAGAACATTGCGATCGTTATGGGTGGTTATTCATCCGAAGTAAACATTTCTTTAAAAAGCGGAAATGTTGTTTATAATCATTTAGATAGAGAAAAGTATGCTCTTTTTAGAGTTCATATTTTAAAAGATAAATGGGTGGCTTTAGATGATTTTGAAATTGAATATCCAATCCTAAAAAATGATTTTTCATTTATTTTAAATGATGAAAAAATTATGTTTGATTGTGTTTTTAACGCTATTCACGGTGTTCCAGGTGAAAATGGAATGTTGTTGGCATACTTTAAATTACTTAATTTAAAACATACTTCTGCTCCTTTTTATCAAATGGCATTGACGTTTAATAAAAGAGATACTTTAAGTGTTCTAAAAGAATCTGGAATTAAAACAGCAATTTCTATCTATCTTAATAAGGGAGACGATATAGACTTAAATCAAATAATAAATAAAGTTGGCTTGCCGTGTTTTGTTAAGCCAAACAATGCGGGATCAAGCTATGGTATTTCTAAAGCACATACAAAAGAAGAAATTTTACCAGCAATTGAAAAGGCTTACAAAGAAGATTCAGAAATCTTAATTGAATCATTTTTAGACGGAACAGAAGTCTCTGTGGGTGTCATTCAGTATAAAGGAGAAATTAAAGTGTTACCCATAACAGAAATTGTCACAGAAAATGATTTCTTTGATTATGAAGCAAAATATGAGGGAAAATCTAAAGAGATAACTCCGGCAAGAATATCAGAAAAACAAAAGGTAAATATAGAAGAAACTGCTAAAAAAGTATATTCATTGTTAAACATGTCTGGTTTTTCTCGTTCAGAATTTATTTTGGTTGATGATGAACCCTATTTTTTAGAAATAAATACAGTTCCTGGACTCACAGAAGAGAGTATTTTACCACAACAATCATTATTAGCAGGTATTTCTTTAAGAGAACTATTTGATACTGCGATTGTAGATTCTCTAAATAAAGGAATTTAAACTCCTTTATTTTAACTTATTTATCTATTTTTATAATCTAATCTATTATTCAGGATAAAAGAAGTAACATGAAAAGAGCAATTTTTCCGGGATCATTTGATCCTTTAACTTCAGGTCATTATGACATTATTATGAGAGGGGTTACTTTATTCGATGAACTGATTATTGCGATTGGTGTGAATTCCGATAAAAAATACATGTTCTCTTTGGAGCAACGAAAAAAATTTATAGAAGATTCCTTTGCAGACAATCCTAAAGTAAAAGTCTTGGCTTATGAAGGTTTAACTGTCGACTTTTGTCAAAAAAATAACATACAATTTATTTTAAGAGGGTTAAGGAATCCTGCTGATTTTGAGTTTGAAAAATCAATAGCACATACAAATAGAGATTTAGCACCTGTAGAAACTGTATTTCTACTTACCACAGCAAGTACTTCTTATATTTCTTCTTCCATTGTTAGAGAAGTAATAAAACATCACGGAGATTATACTAAATTAGTCCCTAAAAGTGTCAGAATAACACAGTAATACTGTTTAGAGTAATGAAAAAATTTGTGCTAACTTTTTTTCTAGTTTTTATCTTCTCTTGTAAAAATAAAAAAGATTCAGACTCAATTCTTACAATACCTTTTGAATTGTCTAATGGAACTGAAACTGCTGAGTTTAACTCGGTGATTTCTTATTGTGAAAAAGATATCAAAAAAATCACAAAAGAGATTATGATAAATGCAAGAAACTGTGCATTGATTACAATTGATTCTATTGGTGTTGCTCACGTGAGAACAATGGACCCTTTTTTGCCACAAGAAAATTTTACAGTTTGGATGGCAACAAATCCAAAGAGTTTAAAAGTAAAGCAAATTGAAAATAACAGGCAGGTAACATTGTATTATTTTGATAAAGAGTCTTCTAGTTATGTTACTTTGCAGGGGGTTGCTAGGATTATAGATACTCAAAATGAAAAACAAAAATTTTGGAAAAAAGAGTGGGAAAACTTTTATAAGAATAGAACTACAGATTATACTTTGATAAAGTTTACTCCCAATAAAGTAAATATTGTTAGTGAGAAATATCAAATCTTAGGAGATTCTATAACTTGGGAAACTCCTCAGTTAAATTTATAGTAGTATAAATATTAATTTTCTTTCCGTAACTTGTAAGTCTTAAAAAACGACAAGTGAAGATATCATTATCAATTAATAAAAAGCCTTATACTTTAGAGGTTCAAGAAGAAATGCCTCTTTTATGGGCAATTAGAGACATGATTGGTTTAACAGGAACAAAGTTTGGTTGTGGAGTAAGCCAATGTGGAGCCTGTTCTATTTTAATTAATGGGAAGCTATCTAAATCATGTAGTATTCCTGTTTCTTATGCCGTTGGAAAAGAAATTTTTACGATAGAAGGAACCTCAGAAAATTTAGAGTTTTTAAGACAAGCTTGGAATGAGGGCAATGTGCCTCAATGTGGCTATTGTCAATCTGGGCAATTGATTGCAGCTACTTCTTTACTAGATTCAATTAAAAATCCTACAGATCAGGATATAGACAAAGCCCTCAGTAACAATATTTGTAGATGCGGAACCTATTCAAGAATTAGAAAGGCAATTCATAAAGCTGTTGCACTTAAAAACCGAACGCTATGAGTAAAATAAACCAAATAAATCGTAGAGATTTTGTCAAATTATTTGGATTGGCTTCAGGCGGGATACTTTTAGGTTGTACTGTTTCTTCTGATCAAAAAGAGTTTATCCCTCAGGAGAGTGGAACTTTTACACCAAACTTATTCGTACAAATACAGAAAGATGGCAACATTATTTTATTGGCCTCTCGTTCAGAAATGGGACAAGGAATTAGAACTTCTCTGGCTTCCGCAATTGCAGATGAATTAGAAGCTGATTGGAAATACATCACGGTAAAACAGGCAACAGGAGATGCCAAATATGGAAACCAGAATACAGATGGTTCAAGAAGTGTAAGAACTTTATTAAAGCCAATGCGTAAAATGGGTGCCACTGCAAAAATGATGTTGATTACTGCTGCTGCAAAAAAATGGAACATAGCTGAAACAGATTGTAAGGCAGAAAATCATTTTATAATTCATAAAAAGACCAATGATAAAATTTTCTTTGGTGATTTGGTAGAGGAAGCAACGAAGGTTCAGATTCCATCAGAGGACAGTCTCAAACTTAAAAAAGTTGAAGATTTTAAATATATTGGTAAAAATTTAAAAAGTGTAGATTTAAAAGATTTTACATACGGAACTGCAACTTATGGAATTGATATTCGAATTCCGAATATGAAATTTGCTGCTATTGCAAGATGCCCTGTTACTTTCGGTTCTGTAAAAAGTGTTGATGATTCGAATGCAAAAAAAGTAGCCGGTGTAGAACATATTATTGAATTGGATAGAATTGTACCACCGTTAGGTAAGTTTTTTGGTGCTTTAGGAGGTATTGCTGTTGTTGCAAATAATACATGGTCTGCTTTTCAAGGAAAGTTAGATTTAGATATTGAATGGAATTATGGTGAAAATGAATCTTTTAATTCAGAAAAATTTCAACAGATATTAACTAAGAGAGTTCATCAAAAAGGGAAGTTGGTTCCTGGAAGTGTCGGGAATGTTTCGGCCGCTTTTAAGGATAGTAAAAATACGATAGAAGCTACGTATACCGTCCCGTTTTTGGTGCATGCGCCTATGGAAGTACCAAATGCTACTGCTTGGTTTAAAGAAGATGAAATTGAAGTTTGGGCACCGGTTCAAGATCCGCAAACTGCAAGAGCAGAATTGGCTCACTTTTTTGAAATTCCGTTAGATAATATTAGTATCAATGTTACTTTTTTAGGCGGCGGTTTTGGACGAAAATCTAAATCAGATTTTGTGGTGGAAGCGGTTGCTATATCAAAAAAAATAAAAGCACCAGTTCAAGTAGTTTGGACGCGTGAAGATGATATACAACACAGTTTTTACCATGCAACAAGTGTGCAGTATTTAAAAGGTTCTTTAAGCACTAATGGTAAAGTTACGGGTTGGTTGCAACGTGTGGCGGTTCCTTCAATTATTTCTAGTTTTAAACCCTTGTCAGATTATGCATCTGGTTTTGAACTTGGGCAAGGTTTTACAAACAATCCTTATGCATTAGACAATTTTAGATTAGAAAATACCAAAGCAGAATCACATTTAAGAATTGGGTGGATGCGATCTGTAGTTCATATTCACAGTGGATTTGGTAATAATTCTTTTGTAGATGAATTGGCTAATGCAGCCAATATAAATCCTCTTCAATTTCATTTAGATTTAATCGGAAAAGACCGAATTATTCAAGGGAAATCTAAATACCCATACAATACAAAAAGAATGAAAGAAGTGTTGAAAAATACAGCACAAAAAGCTAATTGGGGAAGAAAATTACCTGAAAGTCACGGCATTGGAATTGCACTTCATTATAGTTTTTACAGTTATGTAGCAACTGCAGTTGAGGTCTCTGTGAAAAATGGTAGGGTAAAAATTGAAAATATATGGACAACCATAGATTGTGGGTTGTCTTTGAATAAAGACAATATTAAAAATCAATTAGAAGGTGCTGCCATTTTCGGAATGTCTCTTGCTCTTTATGGAAAAATTTCTACAAAAAACGGAGCAGTAGAGCAACATAATTTCTATGACTACCCAATGACAAGAATGAAAGATACTCCTAACATTCATATTGATATTTTAGATAAAATGGACGAACCGCCAACAGGTGTTGGTGAACCCGGTGTTCCTGTTATAGCCCCTGCAATTTGCAATGCTATTTTTAATGCCACAGGGAAACGTTATAGAACGTTACCGCTGATTGATGAGGGATTGGTGTAAAATAGTTTATAATAGAATTTTTTATCGTAAGATGTGTTCTTATAAAAAAATCCTACTAAAAAGCAGGATTTAAATATTTATCTAAAACTGATACTCACCCAAAGGCTTTGGGAAATCCTCGGGGTTTGCAGCCAAATGATATCTTGGATCGTCAATTGCTTCTTCAATTATATCTTTGAAAATAGGACTTGCTTTGTATAGTAAAACTTTACAATCTTCACTTAAATGTTTTAGTCTAATTTTTTTATTTGCAGCATGGTATTTTTCAACCAAAGCAAAGATGGCTTCAATAGCAGAGTGATCAGAAATGCGAGCTTCAATAAAATCAATTTCTACACTTTCTGGATCATTTTTTATATCAAATTTTTCATTAAAAGCAGAGATGCTTCCAAAGAACAAAGGACCCCAGATTTCGTATACTTTAGCGCCATCTTCTCGGATGCGTTTTCTGGCTCTAATTCTTCTGGCATTTTCCCAAGCAAAAACCAATGCAGAGACAATTACTCCAGAAATAACAGCAATTGCCAAATCAAAAATTACAGTTAGCGCAGATACTAAAATCAATACAAAAATATCTGTTTTGGGTCTTTTATTTAAAATTCTAAAACTAGACCAGGCAAATGTGCCAATAACGACCATAAACATTACACCTACAAGAGCAGCAATAGGAACTTGTTCTATATAAGAAGATGCAAAAAGAATAAACATCAATAGCATTACTGCAGCAGTAATTCCAGATAGACGACCACGGCCACCCCCCTTTATATTAATGATAGATTGTCCAATCATGGCACAACCGCCCATTCCGCCAAACAAACCTGTAAGAATATTTGCACTCCCTTGAGCAACACATTCTTTATTAGAATTCCCACGAGTTTCGGTTAAATCATCAATTAAATTTAAGGTCATTAAAGATTCAATTAAGCCAATAGCAGCAAGAATCAGTGCATAAGGAAAAATAAATTGTAAGGTTTTGAAATTTAAAGGAATGTTATAAAATGTTTCTAGAACAGGAACAGGGAAACCTCCTTTTAAACCCTCGCCACCCCCATCTTTAATAAAAGAACCTACTGTAGCCACGTCTAAATTTGAAAAAATTACAATTCCAGTAACTATCAATATGGCAATAAGTGCCTCTGGCAACTTTTTAGTTGCTTTTATTTTTGGTAAACCCCACATAATTAACATCGTTAATCCTACTAAACCTACCATGTATCCTAAAGAAGTTCCTTCTAGCCAAACTTTTTCTTCCCCTACAGTTTGTTTAAACATTCCTAATTGAGATAAGAAAATTACAATTGCTAAACCATTAACAAACCCCATCATTACAGGATGTGGTATTAATCTCACAAATTTACCAAGCTTAAAAAGACCCGCTAAAACCTGTATAATTCCCATCAAAATTACAGTTAAAAATAGGTAATATAAACCAAGATTCTCATCAGAATTACCCATGGTATTTCCTTCAGCAACTAAAGAAACCATCACAACTGCAAGGGCACCAGTTGCTCCTGATATCATGCCAGGTCTTCCGCCAAAGATGGAGGTAATCAAGCCCACCATAAAAGCGGCATAGAGACCTACAAGAGGATCAACACCTGCGACAAAGGCAAATGCCACAGCTTCAGGAACTAATGCTAGTGCTACAGTAATACCTGATAACACGTCATTTCTTACATTTTTAACCCGTTTGGTAATAAATTCAGTCATAGTTTGGATGCTTTTTACAAGTCGCCAAAGATAGAAGGTTTTTTTGAATATTACCCTTCTTTATAAGTATCATAAACTAATTTAATATTAGCATATGAATTTTTTAAAGCCTCCTTAACCGCTTTCTTATTTTTGAAGATAACCTCAGTAATTCCTTCTTCAATTTGTGGAACTAACTCTTTATTATAATCATACGTCATTAAGAACCAATGTGTTTCTTTTAACGTAATTCCGTTTCGGTTATAAATATGGTATGTTGTTGTTAAAGGTTTTATAAGTTTTAAATTAAAAATTCCGCATTCTTCTTCAACCTCTCTTATAGCTGCTGTTTCGATACTTTCACCTTTTTCAATACAGCCTTTTGGTAAATCCCAACTATTATTTCTATATATAAATAATAGTTCTTTTTTAGGGTTTAAAACCAATCCACCGGCTGCAGAAATTATTTTAAAATTTTTAAAAAAAAGTTCTTTAGATAGTTCTAAATTATGGCAGAATATAAGGATACCATTAATAGAGTTAGAGGTGAGTTTGTCTAAAATTTCGGAAACAATTAAATTTTTAAACAAGTAAACTTTGTACTTATTTTCTTTGGGCAGAGAATCTGTTAAAATAATTGGTTTGTCGTTTACAAAAACTTTATACATTTGCCTTATGATATTAAACAAAGATACAGCAAAAAAAACAGCTGAACTTTTACTGCAAATAAAAGCTATAAAATTAAGTCCAAATGATCCATTTACTTGGGCTTCTGGTTGGAATTCTCCAATATATTGTGATAATAGAATTACATTATCTTATCCTGCGGTTAGAATTTTTTTAAAAGAAGAAATTGCTAAAATAGTGGAGCAACAACATGGCAAGCCGGATGTTATCGCTGGTGTAGCTACAGGTGCAATTGCTATTGGTATTTTAGTAGCTCAAGAATTGGGAGTTCCTTTTATATATGTGAGACCAGAACCTAAAAAGCATGGTCGAAAAAATCAAATTGAAGGATGTTTAGAAAGTGGCCAAAATGTTGTTGTAATTGAAGATTTAATTAGCACTGGAAATAGTAGCTTAAATGCAGTAGAGGCTTTGAAAGAAGCTGGTGGTGTTGTAAAGGGGATGGTGGCAATTTTTACATACGGATTTGATGTAGCAACTAAGAATTTTGAAGATAAAAACATTGAACTTACCACCTTGAGTAGTTATGAAAATGTTTTAGAACAAGCTTTAGATAGTAATTATATATCTGACAAAGAATTGGTTACATTGAGTGATTGGAGAAGAAACCCAAGTGAGTGGAGACAATAAAAAAAGAACTATGAATATTGAAGGAACGAAAGTCACAACGCAAAAGTCTGCAAAAGAAGTTTATACTTTTTTTACAGAATTATTAAATTTTGAAAACTTAATGCCCGAAAATATTGAAAAATTTGAAGTTGATGGAGATTCTTTCGTTTTTGGACTCAAAGGCATGCCAGAAATTCGATTAGTTCTTAAAGAAAAAATAGAATATTCAAGAATCGTTTTGGGTGCAGCAAGTAGTAAACTGCCTTTCACATTGGCTGCCAATATTGAGGAAGTGTCAGAAAATTCTAGTACAGTTCAATTACAATTTGATGGAGATTTTAATCCGATGATGACAATGATGATAAAAAAACCACTAACGAAATTTGTAGATACGCTTACTGATAATATAGCCTTACTTTAAAGGAAAGAAACTTCTTTTATTCCGTATTCTTCAGTAGAGTTGTCTTCTAACTTAATTTGAAGTTTTCCATCATTAGAAATTCCAGAAATTATTCCCATAAAAACATCACCATTATTATTTTTAAACATCGAAGGGATGTCTTTTTTGTATAAGACATTTAAGTAATTTTCCTCTAAAAGTTTAAATTTTTTAAGTTCTAGTAAATTTATTTTCTCTTCAAGTTCAATCAAAATTTCTTTTAATAATTTCTCTAAATCAAACTCAATTGAAGTTTCTAATTTTAACGAGGTAGGATTGTTAATAGATTCTGGAAATTTTTCTTGGTTCACATTCAGTCCAATTCCAACGATAGCATTTTTTATGTTTTCACCAAAAAAAGTATTTTCAATAAGAATCCCACAAATTTTTTTGTTTGCTGACAGAATGTCGTTAGGCCATTTTATATGAGTTTTTAATAAATTTTTAGACAACAATACATTATGAATGGCTTGAGAAATAGCAAAATTTAAATATTTTTGGTGAATTATTTTTAAATTTTTAAATGATATAAACACACTGAATGTGAGGTTTTTATGTGGTTCAGAATTCCAGTTTTTTTCTAGTTGACCTCTCCCTTTTGTTTGGTTTGTGGTAACCACAACAGTAAAATTTCTTGGGGTAGAATTTTGCAGCAAACTCTTTAAAAAAGAATTTGTAGAATCGGTGGCATTAAGTTTGATTATTTCCAATTGTTAAATAAAGTGTAAAGTACTGTAATTATAAGCAAAATACTCGCAAAAAAATAATAACTTTGCGTTAAATTAGAAAAAAGTTAATGACAAAAAAACAAGTAAGTACAGATGATTTAATTGCTTTAATCATAAAAGGGATTGACGATATTAAAGGAGATGATATTCAATTGTTAGACTTACGAGATATAGAAAATACTGTTTGCGATTATTTCATAATTTGTTCTGGTAATTCAAATACACAAGTCAACGCAATTTCTGGTTCTATTCAAAAAATAGTCAGTAAAGAACTAAAAGACAAACCATGGCACATAGAAGGCCAAACAAACTCAGAATGGGTTTTAATGGATTATGTTAACGTAGTTGTTCATATTTTTCAGAAACACGTTCGTGAGTATTATGATATAGAAAGTCTCTGGGGTGACGCAAAAATCACAGAGATAAATCCAGTTTAATTTTTTTATTTTTAAAATAAATGAGTAATTCAAAAAAAGACACAAATTCTAATATGCCTAAATTTAAGTTTAATTCGTATTGGATATATGCCGCAATATTTCTTTTAATTATGGCATTTCAGTTTTTTAGTAGTGGTGATTTAGCAACTAAAAGTATTTCTAAAAATGAGTTTAATGAGATTTTAAGAGAGAATGACATTTCCAAAATTGTAATATTAAATAATAATTTAGCTCAAATTTTCATTAAAGAAGAAGCTCAAAACAAAGAGCGCTATAAAAAGATGATTAATTCTGCTTTTTATTCTAAAGGATCTTCTCTATTTGAGTACAATTTCGGAGATCTTCAAAATTTTGAAAATAATATTGAGAATTCTAGGCAGTCAAGTAATTTAGACTTTGATTTAAAAAATGAAAATAGAACAAGTTTTTTAGATACGATTCTAAGTTTTTTACCTTTCATTATTTTAATTGCAGTTTGGTTGTTTTTTATGCGAAGAATGTCAGGTGGAGGGGCCGGTGCTGGAGGTGGAGGTCAAATTTTTAGCATCGGTAAGTCAAAAGCCAAACTATTTGATAAAGATACGAAAGTAAAAACTACTTTTGAAAATGTTGCTGGTTTAGAAGGAGCAAAAGAAGAAGTTCAAGAAATTGTAGATTTTTTAAAAAACCCTCAAAAATACACCTCTTTAGGGGGTAAAATACCTAAAGGAGCCATATTAGTTGGCCCTCCTGGAACTGGTAAAACATTGTTAGCAAAGGCAGTTGCAGGCGAAGCAGATGTTCCTTTTTTCTCTTTATCAGGATCTGATTTTGTAGAAATGTTTGTTGGTGTAGGTGCCTCCCGTGTTAGAGACTTGTTTAAGCAGGCTGCTCAAAAGTCACCTTCAATTATTTTTATTGATGAAATTGATGCCATTGGAAGAGCTCGTGGAAAAAATAACATGACGGGTGGAAATGATGAACGCGAAAACACTTTAAACCAGTTATTAACAGAAATGGATGGTTTTGGAACAGATACCAATGTTATTGTTATAGCAGCTACCAATAGAGCAGATGTTTTAGACGGTGCACTGATGCGAGCAGGTAGATTTGATAGACAAATCTATGTAGATCTTCCAAATATTAATGAAAGAGAAGAAATTTTTGAAGTACATATCAAACCTTTAAAATTAGCCAACGACGTTAAAATTGGTTTTTTAGCTCAGCAAACTCCTGGTTTTTCTGGAGCAGATATTGCAAATATGTGTAATGAATCTGCATTAATTGCAGCAAGGAATGGAAAAAAAGCAATTCATCATCAAGACTTTTTAGATGCTGTAGATAGAATAGTTGGTGGTTTAGAAAAGAAAAATAAAGTTATTACACCAAAAGAGAAAGAAGTTATTGCTTTTCATGAAGCAGGTCATGCAACTATTAGCTGGATGTTAGAACATGCTGCACCCTTAGTTAAGGTAACCATTGTTCCAAGGGGGCAATCTTTAGGTGCTGCTTGGTACTTACCAGCAGAGAGAATGATTGTACAAACAGAACAAATGTTAGACGAAATGTGTGCGACTCTTGGAGGAAGAGCTGCTGAAAAAATTATATTTAATAAAATTTCGACAGGCGCTTTAAGTGATTTGGAAAAAGTAACTAAACAAGCTAGAGCTATGGTTACTGTATACGGTTTAAATGAAGAAGTTGGTAACATTACCTACTACGATTCTTCTGGGAATGACTCTTTTGTGAAACCTTACAGTGAAGATACTTCAAAAAAAATAGATAAGGAAATTTCTAAAATGATTGAAGCGCAATATGAAAGAGCTATCGAATTGTTAGAAAAGAATAAAGATAAATTAACAGTTTTAGCCGAGTTACTATTAGAAAAGGAAGTGATTTTTAAAGACGACTTGCTAAAAATATTTGGAAAAAGACCTTTTGACGAAATTGATGAAACAACAGAAAAAATTGAAACTAATAAAAAATTAATCAAAGAAAAAGAAAATACCGCTTCAGAAGAAAATAGTGTTGAAGAATAATTTAATATCTTTAATTGCATGAGTTTTTTTAAAAAAATATTCAATCTTTCTGCTAAAGAAGGTACTAATGAACTTCAAAGTCAAGAAGAAAATCTTTCTATAGATGAAGTGTTTGTCCATAATTTTGTTGCAAAAGGAGGGATGTTTCTATATTGTTTAAACAAAACTGAACTTACTACTACTTTAAATGATATATTAAAAGAAAACAATTGGAGCCAAATATCTCTATTAAATAATAGCTTATCTTCTTTTTTTAAAAATAAAGAAGTAAACTTTGTAGAAGAATTTGATGAAAATATTCCGGTTTTTTCAGTTTGTGAATATTTAATTTCAGATAATGGTGGTATATTATTTTCTTCAAATCAATTAAAAAGCACAAAACTATCTGAAATGCCTCAGAATTTTATAGTTTATGCTACTACAAGTCAAATGGTTAAGTCTATGGGACAAGCTTTAACTGGTATTAAAAAGCGTTATAAAGAAAATCTTCCAACAAATATATCTGCTATAAAAAATTATGCTGTTAATAAAAATGAGGATAATCTCTTAAACTTAGGAAACACTAACTCAAAAAACTTATATTTGCTGCTATTAGAAGATTTATAATATGAGCAACCTTTTAAGAAGGATTCTTTCCGGCCTTGTGTATGTTTTATTATTTTTATTTGCCATTCTTTTTTCAAAAGAATCATACATTGTTTTAACTTTTTTATTTGGATTATTAACTATTTGGGAATTCTCTAAGATTATAAAACTTAAAGGTCTAATAGGATATATTTTCTTTTGTTTGACATTATTTTTGATGTTGAAAAGACCCGAAAGTTATGCCGTTGTTGTAATTCTAGTAATTACTATTATTTCCTCTTTATTTCTTATTTATTATCTATTTTTTAAAAAAGAAATTACCTTTCTTAATGAAAGGTCTAAGCTGGGCTTATTAATAAGGTACCTTATTTTTCCTATGACTTTTTTAATCCTTTTACCTATTTATAAAGGATCCTACAATCCACATCTAATGATTTCCCTTTTAATTCTAATTTGGGTCAATGATAGCTTTGCTTTCTTTGTTGGAAAAAATTTTGGAAAAAGAAAATTATTTGTTTCAGTTTCACCAAAAAAAACACAAGAAGGATTTATAGGTGGTTTGTTGTTTTCATTACTATTTGCCTATATTGTTAGTAGGTTTAATACCAACTTTACAACTCTAAACTGGTTGATTATCGCTGTAATAATTAGTGTAATTGGTACTCTTGGAGATTTAGTGGAATCTAAATTTAAAAGACAAGCTAATATTAAAGATAGTGGAACTATTATGCCAGGTCATGGTGGAATGTTAGATAGGTTGGATAGTTTGTTTTTTGCAGCTCCGTTTGTATATTTGTATATTAATTTTATAATTTAGGTATGATTCGTTTCCACAAAGAAGGATATAAAATAATTTTTATTGCACTAATAGTATCTATTGGTGGTATTTTATTACTAGAAAAATTAATTGAAACTCCTTGGTTGGTTAAATTCATTCAAATTTTAATTATTGGCTTTTTAATAATTATTTTGCAATTTTTCAGAAACCCCAAAAGAGAAGCCCCTCTTGATGATAACGCACTTGTTGCACCCGTAGACGGTAAAGTTGTAGTTATTGAAGAAGTTGAAGAACCAGAATATTTTAAAGGTAAAAGATTACAGGTTTCTATTTTCATGTCACCAATTAACGTACACGTTACACGGTATGCAATGAGTGGAATTGTAAAGTATAGTAAATACCATCCTGGAAAATATCTGGTTGCATGGCACCCTAAAGCTTCAACAGAAAATGAAAGAACTACAGTAGTTATCCATAATAATTCTTTTGGAGATGTGTTGTATAGACAAATTGCTGGTGCTTTGGCAAAAAGAATAGTGAACTATGCTAAAGAGGGAGACAATATCATCCAAGGTACTGATGCTGGTTTTATAAAATTTGGATCTAGAGTAGACTTGTTTCTGCCTCTTGGAACAAAATTAAATGTATCTCTAGGAGATAAAGTTAAAGGAGGAATTCAAGTAATTGCGCAAAAATAGTTTTATGAAATCTCATTTAGACAATCAGTTTAATGATGCTTTCGATGAAATTTCTAAATTAAAAAAAGCGCTAGCTCCAGACATAATGCTTAAATTTTATGCCTATAATAAACAAGCAAATTTTGGAAATAATTTTTCTTTCAAAAATACCATGAATGTCCGAAGTGCATTTAAGTTTAATGCATGGATGCAATTAAAAGGAATGCCACCTGAGGAAGCCAAAAAAGAATATATTAAATTAGCAAATACAATTTTAAATCTTAAAAAATAATCTTATGAAAAGAGTAGTAGTTTTATCTTTATTACTAGTTGTAAGTTTTTCCGCATGTAAATCAGAAATAAAAACGGATTCTAAAAAAGAAATCAAAGTTGAAGTTAAAAAAAGTAGTGTAGCTTTTTCTTTAGAAAATGCAAAAAATGAAATTAACTTCATAGCCTATAAAACCTCAGAAAAAATTCCCGTTGGTGGACAGTTTAAAAAGGTAAACATTATTTCTGGAGGGGAAGGAAACACGATTAAAGAAGCTATTAATAATACTGAGTTTTCAATACCAATAAGCAGTCTTTTTACAAAAAATTCAAGTAGAGATTATAAAATTAAAAAGTTCTTTTTTGGAATCATGGACAATACAAAGCTATTATCCGGGAAACTTATAATTGAAAATGATTCTGTCGGTTATGCAAATATAAAGATGAATGGAATTACAGAAAAAGTTCCTTTTGAATTTCGTATTGAAGCGAATACTTTCTTCCTAAATGGTAAAATGAACGTTACAAAGTGGAATGCTGTAGAAGCTTTAAATTCTTTAAACTTGGTTTGTAAAGAACTCCACAGAGGAGCTGATGGAGTATCCAAAACTTGGAGTGAAGTTGCTTTAAATATTGTGTCTACTTTTTAACTTTAAGTAATAGCAAATTTATATTCAAGATCTTATTCTAAATTATGAAGGGCTTTTGATAGGGTTGAAAATTCAAAAGTAAAATTTGTCTTATTTTCGATTTTTTTTACTGAAATTCTCGATCCCTCTAAAAGAATAACAGCCATTTTCCCAAATAAAAATCGCAACAAAAAACCTGGAATTCCAATCCCTAAATAAGGTCTTTTCAAACTTTTAGCCAATGCTTTAGAGAAGCTTTTACTAGTATGATGCTCTGGAGCTACTGCGTTGAAAACACCTCTCAAACCCTCTTCAATTGATGTAATATATAGATTGCACAAATCATCAATATGAATCCAAGGCATGTATTGTTTACCTGAACCTAGTGGTGAAATTATAGGAGTTTTCATTTTAGCCAATGCTCCACCTTTTGCAGATAAAACGAGACCCGTTCTTAAAATTGTTACAGGTATATTTTTTTTCAAAAATTGATTTGCAGCTTGCTCCCATTTTTGGCAAACATAGGCCAGGAAATCAACACCAACTTTGTCTGTTTCTTTAAAAACTAAATGAGATGTTGTTGTACCATAATAGCCAATCCCTGAAGCAGAAATAAAACCCTTTAGATGAATTTTTAAAGTATTAATTTTTTCAAAAAGTAAGTTAGTAGACTCAACCCTACTATCAATAATTTCGTGTTTTCTTTTTGTAGTCCAACGTTTTTCAGCAATTCCAGCACCTGCTAAATGAATTATATAATCTGTGTTTTTAAGTGCTTGTTCATCAATATAATTCGATGAAATGTCCCACTTAAACTCATGTTTTTTTTTTGGAGATCTACTTAAAATGATCACATCATGATTTTTATCAATCAACATTTGTCTTAGCCTTTTTCCAACCAAACCGCTTCCTCCTGTTATTAAAATTCTTGCCATACTGTAAAAATAAAGAACTACAATAGATACCATCAAAGTTTACTATAGATAATACTTATAGGATTATTAATTTCCAATTTGCTAACTTATAATAAAAATTTATTAGTCTATTTTGTTTTATCGCCTTCACTCAATGATAAGAATTGACAATTGACTTATATATTAAAGCTATGTTAATTTTTTTTCAGGCATTTAATTAAGCCGTATTTTTATGGTGATGAAAAAAAATAATACAAGAAAAGGTTTTGTCTTCAAAACCTATGAAGTAGAAAATCAATCTCCGTTTGAAAAATTGTTTGAAATTTTCAAAGAATTAATAACACATACATCCGGAGATTTTGACGAAGCCATAGATTGGTTGCGTTCTTTAGATAAAGAATATAAGTTGACAGACGAAAATTATACGATTGATGATTTTATTGAAGACTTAAAGAAGAAAAGTTTCATAAAAGAAGAAATATCTGCAGATGGAATAAAAGATACTAAAATTACTCCTAAAACTGAACGTGCCATTAGACAACAAGCGTTAAATCATATTTTTGGATCTATAAAAAGAAGCGGTGCTGGAAATCATAAAAGTAAATCTCCAGGTATTGGAGATGAACATACAGGAGATTTTAGAGACTATCAGTTTGGTGATTCTTTAGACAAAGTTTCTATGACAGAAAGTATTAGAAACGCACAAATTAACAATGGAATTGACAACTTTAATTTAACAGAAAATGATTTAATAGTAGAAGAAACTCTGCATAAAAGTCAAATGAGTACCGTTTTAATGATCGACATTAGTCATTCTATGATATTGTATGGAGAAGATAGAATTACACCCGCTAAAAAAGTTGCGATGGCGCTTGCAGAACTAATAACCACTCGCTATCCTAAAGATTCAATAGATATTATAGTATTTGGAAATGATGCATGGTCTATTAAAATTAAAGATTTACCATATTTACAAGTAGGTCCTTACCATACAAATACTGTTGCGGGTTTAAAACTAGCGATGGATTTACTGCGAAGAAAAAGAAACACCAACAAACAAATTTTTATGATAACAGACGGTAAACCCAGTTGTTTACTTTTACCTGACGGAAATTATTATAAAAATAGCAATGGTTTAGATACCTATATTGTAGATAAGTGTTATTCAATGGCCCAACAAGCTAGAAAACTTCACATTCCTATTACTACTTTTATGATCGCCAAGGATCCTTATTTAACGCAATTTGTAAAAGCATTTACACAGGCAAATCAAGGAAAAGCATTTTATACAGGATTGAAAGGTTTGGGAGAAATGATTTTTGAAGATTATGAAACAAATAGAAAAAAACGAATTAAAGGATAAATGAGAATAGAAAATATAAAAACATTAGGAGCGTTAAAAAAAACAGGATATAAATCTAAATCTATTAAAGATGAGTTGAGAGAAAATCTTATTAGTAAAATACTGAGTAAAGAAACTGTTTTTAAAGGGGTACATGGGTATGAGAACACTGTGATTCCAGAATTAGAAAGAGCCATTTTAAGCAAGCATAATATTAATTTATTAGGTTTAAGAGGGCAAGCAAAAACACGTTTAGCAAGATTGATGGTAAATTTATTGGATGCCTATATTCCTGTAGTTGAAGGGTCTGAAATCAATGATGATCCATTAGCTCCGATTTCAAGATTTGCGATAGAAACCATCAAAGAAAAAGGTGATGAAACACCTATTTTTTGGTTGCATAGAGAAGAACGATTTGCTGAAAAATTAGCAACTCCAGATGTTACTGTTGCAGATATTATAGGTGACGTAGATCCGATTAAAGCCGCCAATCTTAAATTAAGTTATGCAGATGACAGAGTGCTTCATTATGGAATGATTCCAAGAGCAAATAGATGTATTTTTGTCATTAATGAATTACCTGACTTGCAAGCAAGAATTCAAGTAGCATTGTTTAATATCTTACAAGAAGGCGATATTCAAATTAGAGGCTTTAAGTTGCGTTTGCCTTTAGATATGCAATTTTTATTTACTGCAAATCCGGAAGATTATACAAACAGAGGAAGTATTGTAACTCCTCTAAAAGATAGAATTGGTTCACAAATTTTAACTCATTATCCGGAAGATATTGAAACGGCAAAATCAATTACCCAACAAGAAGCTACTAAAACAATTTCTCAAAAGGAATTTATTCAAGTTCCAGAATTAGCAAAAGATCTGTTAGAGCAAATTGTTTTTGAAGCTAGAGAGAGTGAATATATAGATGCAAAAAGTGGGGTAAGTGCCCGTTTAAGTATTACTGCTTTCGAAAACTTATTAAGTACGGCAGAAAGAAGAGCTTTAATTTCTGGTGATCAAACAACAATGATTCGTTTAAGTGATTTTGATGGCATAATTCCTGCAATTACAGGGAAAGTAGAATTGGTTTACGAAGGAGAACAAGAGGGAGCTCAGGTTGTAGCTGAAAACTTGATTAAAAATGCCATCAAAACATTATTTCCAAGTTATTTTCCAGAAATAAAAAAGTTAGAAAAGCAAGATGCAGAAACACCTTATGATGAAATTGTTTCCTGGTTTTTTAATGCAAATGAAGATTTTGAATTATTGGATGAATATACAGAGTTGCAATATAAAAATGAGTTAGATAAAGTAACTCCCCTAGATCATTTTTTAAGAGAATTTCAACCGAATATGAATATGGCTGATGCCTATTTTGTAAAAGAGTTTGTTCTTTGGGCATTAGTTGAATTTAAAAAGTTAAGTAAATTTAGATTCGAAGAAGGTACCCAATTTAAAGACCCGTATGGTAATTTTATAAGTGGATTATAATCACCCATAAGTAGCAATGTTATATTATTACAACCGGATTTTTTTTTAATCCGGTTTTCTTTTTTTTATTCAGATAAACACGCTATGATCGTTCCTTTTTAACACTATTTATTCGAAAATTGAATTTATGTTTCGGTTTTTATTTTCGGTTATTAAGTATAAAGTCTTTTTTATTGGTTATTTTGCAAAGGATAACCTAAAATTAATGAATGTGAATAGTTACTTTAAAATTGGAAGAGAAGTTACATTATTTTTTTTACTTGTTTTTTTTACATCTTGTTTGACGAATGTTGAAGAAGATATGACAGAATTAGAACCAAATGCTTGTGCAGACATTACTTTTGCTACTACTGTAAAACCAATTATAGATGCAAATTGCATTCAATGTCATGGAAGTGGAGGTACTTTACCAGAGTTAACTACTCATAGCTTACTTCAATTACATGCAGGAAGTGTGAAATCAGAAGTTGTAAGTAGGGAGATGCCAAAACAAGGTTCTTTAACCCAAGATGAAATAGATGCAATTGTTTGTTGGGTTGATAGTGGAGCTCTAAATAATTAAAACAAAGACAATGAATAACAAGAAAATAATTACTATAATTTTAGGTTTTGGAATTGTAAGTCTTTTTGTTGTCTATAAAATTTACAACAAGCCTCATGTGAATGTCTCAGATGTAAAATCTGATATAATTATAACTGCAGACAAAATCATTGATGATTTTTCCTCAGATGAAATGAAAGCCAATAAAAGCTACTTAGATAAAATTATTAAAATTTCTGGCGTAATTTCTGAACTAAAAGTAGTAAAACAGAAAGGAATTATTACATTAAAAACCAATCATGATTTTGGTAGTGTTTTATGCCACTTGTCAGACAAAGCTTCACGAAAAATGAACTCCTTAAAAGAAGAACAAACAATTACTTTAAAAGGAATTTGTACGGGTTTTTTATTGGACGTAATTCTTGTAAAGTGTGAAATAATTAACTAAAAAAATATGAAAATAATTCATACTATTTTAATGTGCTTTTTATTTGTAAATGTTTCTAATTCTCAGGAACGATTTCTTACAAAAAACGGAGCTATAACTTTTTTTTCTTCCACAATAATGGCAGATATAAAAGCAGATAATAACCAAGTACTAAGTATTATTGATGCATCCAATGGCAAAATGGCGATTTCTATTTTAATGAAGTCATTCATGTTTAAAAAGGCCCTAATGCAAGAGCATTTTAATGAGAATTATGTAGAGTCAGATTTATTTCCTAAAGCAACTTTTAAAGGAGAGATTTTAAATTTCGAAACGTTAAAAGACTTAGAAACCAAATTAGAGGTGAAGGGTTTGATTACGATTCATGGTAAACGTAAAGAAATTATAATACCTGCAAGTTTTACAAGATCAGAAAATACAATATTTGTTAAAGGAGAATTTAATTTATTGTTATCTGATTATAATATCAAAATACCGAATGTAGTTGCAAAAAAAATTTCCAAAGAAATTAAAGTTTCTTTTGAATTCAATCACAAACCTTACAAGAAATAGAAGATGAAAAAAATTATATTAATCATTTTTATAATTAGTATTAATAGTCAATTTTTTGGACAAGATTTATTAGATATTCTAGATAATGAAACCCCAAAAACAGAAAATATAGTTACAGCTACTTTTAAGGGAACACGAATTTTAAACGGACATTCTATTGAAAATAGAAAAGACAAAGAATTAGAATTTATTATTTCTCATAGGTTTGGTCGTGTAAATCTGGGTTTTGATGAACTTTTTGGACTGGATCAATCTAATATTCGTTTCGCTTTAGAATACGGCTTTAATGATAATTTAACAATTGGTTTTGGAAGAAGTAGTTTCGAAAAAACCTATGATAGTTTTTTAAAATATAGTTTACTTAAACAAAAAAATGGCGAAAACTCTTTTCCTTTCGCAGTTTCTCTTTTTGGAAGTGTAGCCGTAAAAACTTTAAAAGATTATGATCCATCAGATAAAAGAACTTTTGCTGAAAGTTTGTTTTATGTAGGGCAGGTATTAATTGCTAGAAAAGTGAGTCCTTCTTTTTCATATCAAATAACACCTACCTATGTGCATAGAAATTCGGTTAGAATAAACGCAGACCCTCATGATATTTTTGCATTGGGTTTTGGAACAAGAATGAAATTAAGCAAAAGAGTTTCATTTAACAGTGAATATTATGTTACTTTTAACGAATCTAAATCTATTGATGCAAGAAATTCATTGGCATTTGGGATAGATATAGAAACAGGTGGACATGTTTTTCAACTCATTCTATCGAATGCTATTACCATGATTGAAAAAAGTTTTATTACTGAATCTACTGGCAATTTTTTTGGAGGTGATATTCATTTCGGATTTAATATATCTAGAACTTTTTAGCCTTTAGGTGCTATAGATGAAGAAACTTTTTTTCAAAAGTAATTCTAAAATTAAATAAGAAACTTCAAAAGAGCTCTGTCCTTTTTTGTGAGTAGTATTATAGTTTTGCAATTGCAGCTTCTGCACAACGTTCTCCATCCATTGCAGCAGAAATAATTCCACCAGCATAACCACCACCTTCTCCACAAGGAAATAAGCCTTCTATTTGTGTGTGTTCTAAATTGGCTGTTCTAGGAATATTTACTGGCGATGAAGTTCTAGATTCTACACCAACAATATTTGCTTCATTTGTATAATATCCGTGCATTTTTTGACCAAAACCAACAAAGCCTTTTCGCAATCTACTCCCAATAATTTTTGGTAAAAGTGAATGTAGAGGCGCAGATTTTAAACCTGGCTGATAAGAAGTTTCATTTAATTCTGTCGACAACTTTCCGTCTACAAAATCAACCAATCTCTGGGCAGGAGCAGTTTGTGATCTTCCACCTGCAAAAAAGGCAATTTTTTCTAGATCTTTTTGAAACTCTAAACCTTTTAAAGCACCAAATTCTTCGTATTTATTAAAATCTTTATCAATATCTAATTCAACAACTATCCCGGAATTTGCAAACTTGTTATTTCTTTTTGAAGGAGACATTCCGTTTACAACAACTTCGCCGTTTCTAGTAGCAGCAGGAACGATGAAACCACCGGGACACATACAAAAAGAATAAACACCTCTGTTTTTAACTTGATGAACTAAACGATAAGCGGCAGCTGGTAATAATTCGTCTCTTTCCCCCGAACAATGATATTGAATTTGGTCGATAATTTCTTGAGGATGCTCAACACGAACTCCCATTGCAAAAGATTTTGCTTTTAGTGCAATGTTTTTTTTATGCATTAATTCATAAATATCTCTTGCAGAATGTCCGGTTGCTAATATGACCGAATTAACAGCTATTTCATTTCCATTTTCAAGCTGAATAGCTTGTATTTTTTGATTTTTTAAGACAAAATCTGTGACACGAGTTTCAAAATGAATTTCACCACCAAATTTTAAAATATTTTCACGAATATTCTCTATGATTTTAGGAAGCTTGTTGGTTCCAATATGCGGATGTGCATCTATTAAAATTTGTTCAGTGGCACCATGGAATACTAAATTTTCAAAAATACGTCTAACATCCCCTCGTTTTAGAGAACGGGTATACAGTTTTCCGTCAGAATAAGTTCCGGCACCCCCTTCACCAAAACAATAATTAGAGTTATTATTTACAATATGATCTTGATTGATTGCTTTTATATCACGTCTTCTATTTTGTACATTTTTACCTCGTTCCAAAACAATTGGTTTGTAACCCAATTCTATACAGCGTAATGCAGCGTACATTCCAGCTGGTCCAAAACCAATAATATGAATTTCTTTTGCATTAGAAACATCTTTATAATCAAAAACGTAATCAGAATTTCCCGGAGGTTTCTCATCGATATAAACAGCAACTTTATAATTAAAGAGAATGTCTTTTTTACGCGCATCAATCGATTTACGCAATACTTTTACAGCAGAAATTTCATTTTTATCAACGCCTAATTGCTTAGATGCTTTTTGTAATAGAATATCTTCTTTGAGTTCTTCTACTAAATTTATTCTTAGCTGAATTTCTTTTACCATAGTACAAAAATAGCCAAATTAAAAGTGTATACTCAAATTAAGACCCACATAATTTATTTTTCTGATTTTAGAAAATGAGTTCTTTTTAAAAACAATTGACAGAAAATACCTTTAAAATTATTTAGGAAATCACTATTTTATCTATCTTTAATAAATATTTGAGATTAATATAATTAAAAAGAAAAAGACTCTCTGGTTTGTGTTTTTTATGGAATCATACCTTTTTAGGTTTCTTTCAGTAAAGATTGTAGGGTACTAATTATAAATCCAAAAATATGCATACATTAAAAATTAACTGAATAATAAATAGTTTTCTTCAAAGCTCAAATGATAATTTTGTTCTCATGAGTTTATCCGAGAACTCAAAAATATATATGAAACTAAATTTAACAAGACCCATTGTTTTTTTCGATCTAGAAACTACAGGTGTAAATATTGTAACTGATAAGATTGTAGAAATTTCAATTCTAAAAGTATTTCCAAATGGAAATAAAGAAAGTAAAACTTGGCTGGTAAACCCAGAAATGGAAATCCCACAAGAATCGATAAATGTTCATGGAATTACCAATGAAAAAGTAGTCTCAGAACCCACTTTTAAAGAACTCGCTTCAGAAGTCAATGAAATGATATCAGATGCCGACTTAGCTGGTTTTAATTCGAACAGATTTGATATTCCCCTACTTGCAGAGGAATTAATGCGTGTTGGAATTGAATTCGATATGAAGAATAGAAAAGCAATAGATGTACAAGTGATTTTTCACAAAAAAGAACAAAGAACACTGAGTGCTGGATATCAATTTTACTGTGGAAAAGAATTAGAAGGTGCTCACGGTGCAGAAGCAGACACCAATGCAACGTATGAAATTTTGCTAGCACAATTAGATAAATATAATGATATTGAAAACTCTGTAGACGCTCTTAGTAACTTTTCTACTCACGGCACAAGAGCAGATTTTGCCGGTTTTATTTTGATGAATGACGAACATCAAGAAGTTTTTTCATTCGGAAAATACAAAGGAAGAATTGTAGAAGAAGTTTTAAAAGAAAATCCTGGTTACAATAGTTGGATTCAGAATGCAGATTTCCCACTCTACACAAAAAAAGTGCTGCGAGAAATTAAAGAAAGAATGTCTGTATCAAAAACAAAAATGTCTGATGCTGAAAAATTAGAGGCATTGCAACAGAAATTTAATTTGAGATAATGTATATACCTTACAATACCTTACCAAATAATTCTCGTATTTGGATATATCAATCTAACAGAGAATTTACTAAAAAAGAAGTTGAATATATTTCAAAAAAAGCACAAGATTTTATCAATCAATGGACGCGTCATGGAGATCGTTTAAAGGGGTCTTTTACGATAAAATACAATCATTTCTTAGCATTGGCAGTAGATGAAAGTTTTACTACTATTTCTGGATGCTCAATTGATAGTTCCGTTCGTTTTGTAAAAGAATTAGAAAATGAATTGAATTTAGATTTAATGAATAAAATGAACGTCACTTTTAAAGATGAAAATCGTATTTATTCAGTAAAATTAATTAATTTTCAGCAACTTGTAAAACAAGGCAGAGTAACACCAGAAACGATTGTTTTTAATAACATGGTAAGCTCTAAATCAGACTTTGAATCTAATTGGGAAATTCCTGCTAAAGATAGTTGGCACAAACGTTTTTTGGTATAATAATTGGTGTTTGTTAGTATGAAGAAAACGTTTTTTATTCTCTTTTTTGTCGGTATTTTTTTAAATTTATCTGCTCAAAGTCTAGATCCTCTTAGAACAAAAGATGCTGTTGCGCAAAATATTTGGGTAGATAGTATTATGAAAAGCATGACCTTAGATCAAAAAATAGGTCAGTTGTTTATGGTACAAGCCTATTCTAATCTTGATAAAAAACACGAAGATTTTATTACAGAAATGGTTACAAAATATCATGTTGGTAATTTAATCTTTATGCAAGGAACTCCAGAAAAACAAGCATTGTTGAACAATAAATATCAAGCAGCATCTAAATTGCCTTTATTGATTGGTTTTGATGGAGAGTGGGGATTAGACATGCGATTAAAAAACACTTATAGATTTCCTTGGAATATGGCTCTAGGTGCCATAAGAAATGATTCTCTTATAGAAAAACTTGGTAAACATATAGGGAAACACTGTAAAAGGTTAGGTATACATATAAATTTTGCTCCTGTTGTTGATATAAATACAAATCCTGAAAACCCAATTATTGGAAATCGCTCTTTTGGTGAAAGTAAAGAAAATGTAACTCAAAAAGCAGTAGCTTTTACCAAAGGAATTCAAAATCAGGGAGTTCTAGCAAATGCAAAACATTTTCCAGGTCACGGAGATACCGCCTCTGATTCTCACGAAACACTTCCCCTTGTTAATTTTGATATTCAACGTTTATATTCTACAGAATTGTATCCTTATAAGAAGGTGTTTGATGCAGGAATAGCATCTGTAATGACAGCTCATTTAAGCATACCAAGTTTAGAACCCGATGCAGCATTGCCATCGTCATTATCTAAAAATGTTGTGACAAATCTATTACAGCAAAAATTAGGTTTTTTAGGTTTGGTCATTACCGATGGTCTAAATATGAAAGGTGCGACAAATTATGCAACATCAGCAGAAATAAATTTGGCGGCTATTTTAGCGGGCAATGATTTATTATTAATACCACAAGAGGTTCCAGCTACAATTAATTTAATTAAAAAAGCGATTGAATTAAAAACCTTAACTGAGGAAAGAATCGCTATTTCTGTCAGAAAAATATTAAAAGCAAAATATTGGGCTGGTTTGCACAATTATAAACCCCTTGAAATAGAAAATATTCAACAACAATTAAATACTACAGAAGATATTTTACTACACAGAGAATTGGTGAAAAATTCTTTGACAGTTATTAAAGATATTAAAGCTGATATTCCTATCAGAAATTTAGAGAAAAGAAAAATTGCTTATGTTCAATTAGGTGATGATTCTGGAAATCACTTTGTAGATATGTTACAAAATTACACCAAAGTAGACGTGATTTCTGATAAAAATTTAGAAGGGATTATCAAAAAAATCAAACCTTATAACTTCGTAATTATAGGTTTTCATAAATCAAATTTACATCCTTGGAAAAGCTATAAATTCAATAATAAAGAACTTGTTTGGTTGCAAGAAATTGCAAGAGATAAAAATGTTATTTTAGATGTTTTTGCGAGTCCCTATAGTTTGTTGCAAGTTAAAAAATTTACAAATATAGAAGGGATAATTGTCTCTTATCAGAATAGTAAAATAGCACAAGAACTCTCTGCTCAACTAATTTTTGGAGCTTTTGGAGCAAAAGGTAAATTACCAGTTTCTATAAAAAATAATTTTTTAGAGGGTCATGGTTTTACCACTTCAGGGTTAAGTAGATTTGAGTATACAATTCCGGAAGCAGTAAAACTATCTTCAAAAAAATTATCAAAAATAGATTCTATAGCAACTCTTATTTTAGACAAAAAAATGGCTCCAGGTTTTCAAGTGCTAGTCGCCAGAAAAGGTAAGATTGTTTTTTCTAAAAGTTACGGGTATCATACAGGTAAAAAATTAAAGTTCGTAAAAAATAGTGATGTTTATGATTTGGCGTCACTTACTAAAATTTTAGCTTCTTTGCCCTTAATTATGAAGGCACAAGAAGACAAGGAAATTTCTTTAGATAGTCCACTAATGGAAATCTCACCCTATTTTAAAAACTCAAATAAAGACACTCTAACTGTTAAAGAAATACTGTCTCATTTTGGTCGATTAAAGTCTTGGATTCCCTTTTACAAAGAAACACAAGACAGTATAACAGGCAACAATTTAAATCAATTTTACCGTTCGGTAAAATCAAATGAATTCGATACGAAAGTTGCCGAAAATACTTTTTTAATTAAAAATTATAAAGACAGTATTTACAAAAGAATTAAAGAAGCAGACCAAATAGAAACCTCTGAATATAAATACAGTGATTTAGGATATTATATATTTAAAGAAGTACTCGAAAAAAAATACGAAAAATCATTAGATAAACTAGTGGATGAAGAATTTTATAAATCTTTAGGAGCCAACAGAACTAGTTATTTACCCTTATCAAAATTCAAAAAAAATGAAATAATTCCTACTGAAAAAGACACCTATTACAGGAACCAATTATTACACGGAAATGTACATGATATGGGAGCCTCAATGTTGGGGGGTGTAGGAGGTCATGCAGGGTTATTTGCCAATGCGAACGATGTTGCAAAGATGATGCAGATGTATTTGCAAAAAGGGTATTATGGTGGCAAACGGTTTTTTAAAAAAGAAACAATAAATACGTTTAACAAACGCTATTTTCCTGAGGAGAATGTTAGAAGAGGTTTGGGCTTTGACAAACCCCAATTAAACCCGGAAGTGAAAGCTACATGTGGTTGTGTTTCTGATGATAGTTTTGGTCATTCTGGTTTTACAGGCACCTATACTTGGGCAGATCCAGCAAGTGAAATTGTCTATGTTTTTTTATCTAACAGGGTGTACCCAACGATGAATAATGACAGGTTAATAAAGACAGATATGAGAACCGAAATTCAGCAGATAATTCAGGATGCTATTATTCATTAGAAGCTATTTCCTGCTTTTCGCACTCGCTTTCTTCGTTCCTCAAAAGAGCTCACACATTTGCTGCAATCAGGGCTAGTCTTTTCGTCAAGTTACATTAATTCTCTATGTGTTTTTGCATTTGTGGGCGCACATTTTGCATAAATAAGAATCATCAAAGCAGAAATTGTTAGGTACAAAGAACCAACTAAAAGGCCGTAAAAAGTCGCAATTAACCAAGTCTTTAAGCCTAAAAAAAAAGCAACCAATCCCAAATTTAAACTAAAGCGGAACGTATCAATAAATTCAATTTCATCAATTCTTTTAGCCGCTTTTTTCCAAATTAAATACGGAATGATATTGTTCAATACAATGAGATATAATAAAGGCTTTAAATAGTTGTTTTTTTCTATTTTTTTTCTTGGAATTCTAGCATTTTTAATCATTTTATTTACTTTATCAACATGTGTGAAATCAACTTGAGCATCATTCAACTGTTGCAAAATAGTCTCATAATTTTCATCATTAGGAATGTGGACAGTCAATTCTTTTAATTGCTTTGTAACTGCCTCCTTCAATATATTGATAGCTTTAGCAGAAGTATTTTCTTCAAAAATATTTCTTGTTGCAATCGGTTGCCCATAATTTACACAAACTTTTGCAGGAAAATGCGAAGGATGTTGATAGGTGATACCAACCGGAATAACCATAATCTCTAAGTTTTTATATTTTTCTAAAGCCCCAAATACTATTCTTGTAAACCCTTTACTTAATAGTCTTACAGTTCTTTTTTTATCGTGACTTCCTTCCGGGAAAATCATCAAGGTTTCACCTTTTTTGAAAATGTTAAAACACTTTTCAAAAATTTCTTGATTGTTTGCTAATTGCTCAATTCCATCTCGAATTCTATAAATAGGCATCAGATATAGAGATTTTAATATTTTTTTTACAAATGGATGTTTGAAAGAGGCTGCCCTTACTAAAAAATGATTTTGTCTTCTATTTGTAGTGGTAACATATAAAGGATCTACCAGTCCATTAGGATGGTTTACAGCAAATAATACCGCCCCTTTTTTAGGAATATTTTTAATCCCTTTTACCCTAATTTTTTTGCTATAAAAAAATAAACCAAATTTTATGTAACCACAAACAAGTGAAAACCAAATTTTTTGAATCATATATTAAATTTTTTTTAATATGTTTTCTTTTTTTCTTCCCCAGTAAGTCGCTAATATCATACCAGAAAAAACATCCCAAATTCCCCAAAAAGCTGCTAATAGTGCCATTCCACCTAACCCATCGAAGAATCCAAATATTAATAATAATCCTAAACCTCCGTTTTGAATCCCTGTTTCAATAGCAATGGTTTTGGTATCTTTTTTATTTAAACGGAAATTTTTAGCAGTATAAAAACCGAGTATAAAAGCAATTATATTGTGTGCAATTACCAAAATGGCAACATGGTGAATATAATTCTTAAAAACAGTTAAATTTTGAGAAAATGCAATGAGAATTAATGCAATAAAAACCAGCATTGATAAAGGTTTTAGAGTTTTTTCTATTTTTTTTGCTATTGTAGAATAATAATGTTTGATTCCCATTCCAAGAACTAAAGGGATTCCTAAAATTAAAGTAACTAACTTAAATAAATCATAAGAATTTAAAGAAACTGTTTTTATAATCTCATTTGTTGGTTCGTATAAACTTCCCCAAAACTGTAAATTAAAAGGAGTCATGACAATGCAAATTAAGGTAGCAAAAGCGGTTAAACTTACAGACAGTGCAGCATTACCTCCAGCCATTTTACTAAAAAAGTTAGAAACATTTCCACCCGGACAAGCAGCAATTAATATCATTCCTAACGCTAAACTCGGATGTGGTTTTAGGAGTATGACGAGTAAAAAAGTTGCAATTGGCAATACTAAAAATTGAGATAATACACCAACAAAAACTATTTTAGGATTTTTAAAAAGTCTTTTAAAATCATTGATAGTGATCCCTAAAGCAACACCAAACATAATAATAGAAATTGCACTATTTAAAACCCATAAACCACTTTCATCAAAGTTTATTTTAAGATCATCAATTTTTACAACTGAACTAATTTTTAAATGCATATTCTATAATATTTGCTCCCATTTGTAATGCCTTTTCTCGAACATTTTTAGGGTTGTTGTGAATCTCTGCATCTTCCCAACCGTCACTTAAATCGGTTTCATAGTCGTAAAAAACAACTAGCCTTCCATTATGAAACAATCCAAAACCTTCTGCTTGTTTTTTATCATGTTCATGAATTTTCGGAATTCCCTTTGGAAATTTATAGGATTGATTGTAAATAGGATGATTAACAGGTATTTCTATGAGTTCTAATTTTGAAAATACTTTCTTAAGTTCTCTTCTAATAAACTTATCCAATCCATAATTGTCAGAAATATGTAAAAATCCTCCTGAAATTAAATAATTTTTTAAGTTTTTAGCTTCATCATCTGAAAGATAAATATTGCCATGACCTGTCATGAAGACTATTGGAAAGCTAAACAGATCCTCACTTCCAACAGAAACTATTCTGGGGCTTTTAGAGATATTAGTTTTAATATTTTGGTTTGTAAATGCTATTAAATTAGGAATTGCGGTCGGGTTTGCATACCAATCGCCACCACCGTTATATTTTAAGATTGCAACGTCTTGAGCGTAAGTAGATACTGATATATAAGTTAAAAAAAGAAATATAATTTGCTTCATGTAGTAGTCCCTAGAATCAGAATACAGGCAAGATAGTAAAAAAGCTACTCATTTATAAAAGAAACACTATTTACAGCAACTAAAGCAGCTGTTTCTGTGCGAAGTCTACTTTTTCCCAAAGTGATAGGAATAATTTTTTTCATCAGTGCTTTATTAATTTCATCAGAAGAAAAGTCTCCCTCAGGACCAATTAGAACGGTTACTTTTTCAGAGGCATCGATAACAGATTTTAATAATTTTTTTTCTTGTTTTTCACAATGTGCTATGCAAATTTTTCCATCTAAATTTTGATTTATAAAATCACTAAATTTTCTGGGTTCATTGAGTTTTGGTAACGTGAATTTTAAAGATTGTTTCATAGCGGATTGAATAATTTTTTCAAAACGCTCTAATTTAACAATCCTACGTTCAGAGTTTTTACAAATAATTGGTGTGATTTCATCAATACCAATTTCAGTTGCTTTTTCTAAAAACCATTCCATTCGGTCATTATTTTTGGTAGGAGCAATTGCAACGTGTAGATAATAATTCCTAGGGTTCTTTTTTTCTGTGACAGCAACAATATCTGCGAGACATTTTTTGTCGTTTGCAAAACTAATTTTAACATCAAATAAATAACCTTTTCCATTCGTTATTTTAAGAATATCATTTTCTTTTTTTCGCAATACACGGACAATATGTTTACTTTCAATCTTATCAAAAGTAATTTGTTTTGTTTCTATAGAAATTTCTGAATTATAAAATAGTTGCATCGATTTCTAATTTATAAGTTCTACGTCTTTTATGAGTTACTGGGCTAAACTTTTCCCACAACTTTTTGATAGCTTCATTCTCTTCTAACTCTGGAGTTCTGATGCAATTTTCTATTCCTAAAGGAGCGAAAGTTTTTGTGTATTGATCAAAAATAATGGCATGAACACCTTTATTTTGATATTCTGGATGTACTCCAATCAAATAGAAAGTAACATCTTTTGCATGCTTTCTTGCATTTAATAAATGAAACAATCCAAATGGAAATAATTTGCCATTTGCTTTCTGCAAGGCTTCAGAAAAAGAAGGCATTACAATAGCAAAAGCAATAAGTTTATTATTTTCGTCAACTACAAATTTTATGAATTCTGGATTGATAAAAGAGATGTATTTTTTTTTAAAAAAAGCTACCTGAGAATCTGAAATAGGAACAAAAGTTGATAGCTTCGAATAGCTTTTATCAAAAACCTCAAACATTTCATCAACGTAAGGGAGTATGTCTTTTGTTCTTGTGAAATCTAGTGCTTTTAATTTAAAACGTTTTTTTAAAACACGACTTATTCTATCAAAATACGTTGCATCTACATTTTTAAATTTAAACTTATTTTCTGAATATTCTTTCTCTTTTACAAATCCTAATTTTTCTAAATGTTCCTTGTAATATGGGTGGTTATACCAGGTGATCATTGTACCTATATGATCAAAACCTTCAATTAATACTCCAGTTTTATCAAGGTTATTAAATCCTACAGGACCTTCAATATAGTCTAGATTATTCTTGAGGCCAATTTCTTTTACTTTGTTTAATAGTATCTTACTTACTTCAAGATCATCAATCACATCAAACCATCCAAAACGCATTTTTTTAATCTGTTGTTTTTCAACTTCAAACCAATTGATGATTGCGATTATTCTTCCAACAATTGTATTGTTTTTAATCGCTACAAAGAATTGTGCATCTGCATTTTTAAAAACAGGATTTTTTTTTGGATCAAAATTATCAATTTCATCTTTTACAATAGGAGGCACCCAAAAATCATTTTTTTTGTACAAAGAAAATGGAAAGAGCACAAAGGCTTTCATATCTTTTCTAGAAGTAACTTTTTTTAATAAAATCATAGTTTTAAATCCTAAATTAGCTTCTTTTTCGCTTTCTTTTTCGCTTTCTTTTCACTCTTTTATCTTTCTTGAAAATTTTAAAAATACGAGAGAAAAAACCGTTTTTTTGTCTGTAGTTGTATCTAGAAACAGCAGTATCTGTAATTTTTTTACCATTTTCATCCAATTCGATATAAGAATCTTCATGTTTATCAATTCTATAAGACACTCCTAAACACCCATAAAAACCTCTCGATCGTCCCTCTTGTACAAACCTAGCAGAAGTATTAATTTGAATATCTTTGTTAAATAAGTAGGTGAGTCCTGTTCCTAAATTTATGTTTTTTTGGTGTTTAAGAAAGATTCCTTGATGCTCTATAAAACCAGACCATCGATCAGCAAAATTTTGTGTAGCAGAAATTATGTAGGAAATTTCAGAAAATTCAGTTCCAATTTTGTCGAAAAAAATATTGGAAATAAGGTTAAAATCGTTCGTTAGATTTTGTTGTAATAATACACCTACTTTTGGTGTGATATTTCCTGTCTTGTGAATTTCATTGACAAAGTCTGAATTGACTCCCAAATAAATAGCAACAGAAGGAATGAATCTTTTTTTATCAAAAGCATTTCGTCTTTTCCAGCTTCTAATTTCTTTTGATACATCTCTATAGGTGGGTTTGAATAATAAATATTTTGCTCCAATTGTAAACCTGCTTACTCCAGAAGTAAAATAACTAGAATTAAAAACATTTTGAATGGCTACTTTGTCTTTTTGAAAAGTTACTTGCGAATTTAGTTCTAATTTTTCAACAAATAGACTAGTTCTAAAAAGAAGATCAACTCCAAATGATTGAGGTATTGTAAAAGAGGTTCCTGAAGCCAAGTTCTTCAAGAAAAAGTTACTTTCAAATTGATAAACTCCTTTGCCAACACTATAAGGACTGTCAGAAAAACCAGGTTTATTCGAGTTTATTATTTCTGTATACTGAGCTTTTAAAGATGTTGTTGCAAGTAAACAGGAGATTAAAAAAAAGATTAAAATAAGGTTTTTCATATGTTAGAATACAATTTTATTTTAAGTAGTAACCAATAAACACAAACATAGGTTAAAAATGCTGTTTTTAAAAAGCATTCTATATTTTTTTGACTTTATGAAATTTTTATAGATTGTAAACGCTTCAATTGTGTTCAAATTGTTATTTTTGATTTTATTCTATTATATATATAAATGGGTTTACTAAGAACAATATTTTTTATTCTTCTTTTTTATTATGTTTTTAAGTTTTTAGCAAGATTATTTGCGCCTTTTCTAATTAAAAAAGCTGCAGAGACGATCAAAAATAAAGCGGAACAGCAATATCAAGGAAAACAACAACAATCCAAAAATAAAGTACCTGAGGGAGAAACTGTGATAGATAAGCAGCCAATGAATCAGAAGAAAAGCAAGGATTCTGTGGGGGAATATGTTGATTTTGAGGAGATTGATTGATCACAAATAAACAAGTATTTTATATTTTAAACTAGATATTAATTTAAAAGTATTCACTTGAAATTTTCTAATAAAGTTATTCCTTACATCATTGCTTTGGTAATATTTGTATTGGCCTCAATTGTATATTTCCATCCTATTTTAGATGGAAAAAAGCTACATCAATCTGACATTACTCAATTTACCGGAATGGTAAAAGATATAAATGACTTTAGAGCTAAGAATAATACAGAGCCTTATTGGACTGGAGCTTCTTTTAGTGGTATGCCAGCCTATCAGATAAGTGCTTATTATCCAAATGATTTTGTTAGAATCTTAGACAAAGCCCTACGATTTTTACCAAGACCAGCAGATTATACTTTCTTATATTTTTTGAGCTTTTTTGTATTGATGATGGCTTTGAAAGTAAATTGGAGATTGGCAATTTTAGGGTCATTGGCCTTTGGGTTTTCTACTTATTTAATTATCATATTTGGTGCAGGACATAACGCAAAAGCACATGCAATTGCATATATGCCAATGGTTTTAGCCGGAGTAGTGTGGGTTTTTCAAAAAAGATATATTCTTGGTTTTACAACCACAGGTCTAGCAATGGCCTTAGAAATTTATACAAACCATCCTCAGATGACCTACTATCTTGGATTCTGTTTACTGATTATGGGTATTATCGAGTTGATACATGCAATTAGATTGAAGACATTCTCTGTTTTTATGAAACAAGGGATCATAATTATTGCTGCTGTTTTATTAGGTATTGCTGCAAATTCTTCTCGTTTAATGGCAATGAAAGAATATGCTGATTTTAGTACAAGAGGAAAATCTGAACTAACGATAGATCCTAAAGGGAGTATTAAAGTCCCTTCAAATGGTTTAGAAAAAAGTTATATCACAGAATATAGTTACGCAAAATTAGAAACTTTTAATTTATTCATTCCACGTTATATGGGTGGTGGTACTGTTGAAGAATTAGAAGCGGACTCAGAATTTTATCAATTATTAGAAAAAAAAGTAGGTAAAAAAGTAGCTAAAGATTATTCTAAACAAGTTTTAACCTATTGGGGAGACCAAACAATTATAGAAGCTCCTGCCTATATTGGTGCGGTACTATTTTTTCTATTTTTTTTAGGTTTATTCCTAGTAAAAGGACCATTAAAACAATGGTTGGTTGCTGCAACAATCTTCTCTATCTTGATGAGTTGGGGAAGAAACTTTGAATTTTTAACGAACTTTTTTATTGATTATTTTCCTTTATACAATAAGTTTAGAGCTGTTTCTTCTATTCAAGTTATTGCAGAATTGTGCGTGCCAATACTAGCTATATTAGGGCTAAAACAATTTTTTTCATCAGAAGTATCTTTGGATGAAAAACAAAAGAATTTAAAAAAAGCGATTTATCTTTTTGGTGGTTTGGCAGTTTTTGGGTTTTTGTCAGCGCATGTATTTTCATCTTTCGAAGGATTACGTGATTCCCAATACAATCAATTGAAAGGGTTAGTAGATGCTTTAATTGCAGATAGAAAATCTATGTTATTAATAGATACTTTTCGCTCTATAGTTTTAATGTTACTTTCTGCAGGAGTTTTATGGATGTTGTTGAAAAATAAATTAAAACAAGCAGTTGTAGTAATCGCATTGATGATTTTAGTTCTATTTGATTTAATTTCAGTGAATAAAAAGTATGTAAATGAAGATGATTTTAAAGCATCAAGAAACATAGACAAGCCTTTTATTGCCTCAAATGCAGATAAACTTATACTACAAGATAAAACACATTTTAGAGTTGGTAATTTCACTGTAAATCCAATGAACGATGGAAGTACTTCTTATTTTCATCACTCTATTGGAGGTTATCATGCTGCAAAAATGATGCGTTATCAAGAGTTGTTTGAATATCAAATTGCAAAAAATAATATGCAGGTTTTAAACATGTTAAATGCCAAGTATTTTATTGTAGGTAACGATAAAGGAGAGAAACAAGCTCAGCAAAACCCCGATGCAAATGGAAATGCCTGGTATGTTCAAGATATAAAAATTGTTAACTCTGCAAATGAAGAAATGCAAGCATTGGATTCTTTAAATACTAAAAGTGAAGTTGTTATTGATAAAAGTCATTTGAAAAGAAAAATTAATTTCAAGGTAGAACAAGATTCTACAGCAACCATAGAACTTCTTAATTACAATGTTACTTCATTAAGTTATCAATCCAAAACTGAAAGAGAGCAATTTGCTGTGTTTTCTGAAATTTATTACAAAGATGGATGGAATGCTTATGTTGATGGAAAATTAACACCTCATTACAGAGTGAATTACGTTTTAAGAGGAATGACAGTTCCTGCAGGAGAGCATATCATAGAATTTAAGTTTGAGCCAAAAGTAATTCAACAAGGACAAATAATTTCTATTTTTTCTTACACTATGTTATTTTTGATACCCGTTGGATGGTTTTTTTATCAAAAGAAGAAGAAAGCATGAAAATAGGAATGATTCTAGATGCAAAATTTCCTCCTGATCCAAGGGTAGAAAACGAGGCAGTTTCTTTAATCAATGCAGGACATGAAGTTTTTATTTTTTGTTTAAAATATTCTGATGAAAAAGGATCAGAAATAATTAATGGTATTCAAGTAAAAAGATACTCTTCCAATAAAATGGAGTATAAATTATCTGCTTTAGCATATACAATTCCTTTGTACAGTCTTTTAATGAAAATAAAGATCGAATGCTTTATTTTAGAAACCAAAATTGATGTTTTACATATTCATGACATGCGAATTGCGCAAGCAGTTTTTAATGCGAATAAAAAATACAAACTTCCAGTGGTTTTAGATTTACATGATAATGTTCCTGAAGTAATGAAACTATATCCTCATCTTCAAAAATTTCCAGGGAAATATATTATTTCACCAAAAAAATGGAAAATTAAAGAAAGAGAATTTATAGAAAGAGCGAATAACGTTATTTCCGTTTCTCCAGAATTTCTTGAAGATTTAGAGAAAAGAATTCCCTCTTCAAAAGATAAGTTAGTATTAGTGCCAAACACTATTAGAAAATCATTTTATAGTTCATACAAGATTGATGAAACTATAATGAAAAGGTATAAAAATAATTTTGTTATTTTATATTTGGGTGATACTCATTTACGAAGAGGTCTAAAAACTGCTATTAACGCAACAGAAAAATTAAAATCTAAAATTCGAAATTTGAAGCTTGTAATTGTAGGTAAAAATACAACAGATTCAATCTTAAAAAAATATGTTCAAGACTTAAAATTAGAGGATTTTGTAGATTTTGAAGGATGGCAGAATGTAAGTTTATTTCAATCTTATATTTTGGCAAGTCATGTTTGTATCTCTCCGTTGCACAGAAATTTACAGCATGACGTAGCGTATGCTAATAAGATATTTCAATATATGAGTTTTGGAAAACCACTTTTGGTTAGTGATGCAATCGCTCAAAAAAAAATAGTAGAAAAAAACAATACAGGATTAGTTCATAAAGAAAAAGATGTCGAAGATTTTTCTTCTAAAGTTATTACGCTTTATAAAGATGAGGAATTAAGATCAGAACTAGGAAAAAACGGAATGGATTTTGTTAGAAATGAGTTTTCATGGGAAAAAACCTCTAAAAAATTAATTGAATTATATGATAATTTAACAGTTTGAAAGTATTAATTATTACCTATTATTGGCCTCCTGCTGGAGGATCTGGAGTTCAGCGTTGGTTGAAGTTCGTAAAGTATTTGCAAGAATATGGTATAGAACCTGTTGTATATACTGTTGATAATGCTAGGTACCTTAAAGAAGATAAGACCCTTTTAGACGATGTTCCTAGAAATACTAAAGTTTTAAAACATTCTATCTGGGAACCTACAGACCTGCTTTTTTGGAAGAAAAAAAAATCTCAAAAAAGTGGAATTTCTAATATTAATCAAAACCGTTTTTTATCCTTTATTCGAGGTAATTTTTTTATTCCTGACCCAAAAGTATTTTGGGTGAATTCTTCTGTAAAATTTCTTCAAAAGTATTTAAATTCAAATAAAGTTGATGCTATTATTTCCACAGGCCCTCCTCACAGTATGCATTTGATAGCTCAGAAATTACACAAAAAAAACAAGTTAAAATGGATTGCAGATTTCAGAGACCCGTGGACAGATTTATATTATAATAAAGATTTTAGTGAACAATCATTTGCAAAAAAGAAAAATAAAATATTAGAAAAATCGGTGTTAAAAAATGCAGACTGTGTGCTTACTGTTAGTGAAAGTCTTAAAGAACAGTTCTCCATAAATGCAAGAAGAGTAGAAGTAATTACCAATGGTTATGACAATGAAACACGAAGTGCAGAAGATACTGTTTTAGATAAATTGTTTACAATTTCATATATTGGGCTATTGCCAAAACAAAGCAATCCAAAACTTTTTTTTAAAGTTTTACAAGAACTTTGTTCTCAGAATGAAGATTTTAAAAATGATTTAAAATTAAATTTTATTGGTGATATTTCTGATGATGTAAGGGTAGAAGTTTTAAAGAATAACTTAGAAAAAAACACAAGTTTTAAAGGCTATGTAGATCACGAAAAAGCAATTGAATTTCAGAATAAAGCACAGGTTTTATTATTGTTAATTCCAAATATTGAAAAGTCTAAAGGAATTTTAACCGGTAAATTATTTGAATATTTAATTGCAAAAAGACCAATTTTAGCCATAGGTCCTGAAGATGGAGATTTAGCAGAAATCTTAAAAGAAACAGACTCAGGTATACTTATTGATTTTAGTAATCGTGAACAATTATCATCAGAAATACTAAAATTTTATCATCTATATAAAAAAGGAAATTTAAAAGTGAATTCTAAAAATATTGGGAAATATCACAGAAAAGAATTAACTAAAAAGTTAGCTTTCATTATTAAAAGTTTACATTCGTAATATGGGTATTATTTTTAAGCAATCTTTAAAGAATACATTTTTTATCTATTTAGGTTTTGCCTTTGGTGGTATAAACACGTTGTTTTTATATACTCGTTTTTTAGACGATGAATACTATGGTTTAGTAACTTTTTTGTTATCTACTTCAAACCTACTAATGCCTTTAATTGCCCTCGGAATTCATCATACAATTATAAAATTTTTTTCGAGCTATTTGACAAAAGTTGAAAAAGATCGTTTTTTGACGTCTGTCCTTTTTTTACCCTTCTTAGTAGCAATACCAATTGCTTATTTTGGAAACTATTTTTACCAAGAAATAGGCGATTATTTATCAGTAGAAAATCCAATTATTAAAGAGTACACCTTTATTATTTTTTTAGTTGCATTATCGACCTCCTATTTTGAGATTTTTTATGCTTGGGCTAAAGTTCAGTTTCAATCAGTATTTGGTAATATTTTGAAAGAATTGTACAATCGAGTAGTTGTAATGATCTTATTATTTCTTGTTTATTTTGGTTTTATTTCAAAAACAGAATTCATATATTATTTGACAGGTGCTTATTTTATTAGAATGTTTATTATGATGTTCTATGCACTCAATTTATACATGCCAAAATTCACATTATTGATACCAGATAATTTTAAAGAAGTAATCCGTTTTTCAGGATATATTATTTTGGCGGGTAGTGCAGGAGCTATTATTTTAGATATTGATAAATACATGATTCCAGGCAAAGAATCTTTAGTAAAAGCTGCTTATTATTCTGTAGCCGTTTTTATTGGTTCTTTTATAGAAGCTCCGAGTAGAGCTATGCTTACTATTTTACAGCCTTTAACTTCTAAAACATTAAATGAAGATAATCACGAAGAAGTAGCATCATTGTATAAAAAAAGCTCTATTAATCTATTGTTAATAAGTGGTCTTTTCTTTGTGTTAATTAATGCGAACATAAAGCAGTTATATAAATTATTACCTGACGAATATGCAGGAGGTGTATTCGTCGTTTTTGTGATTTCTTCTCTTAAATTATATAACGGTTTACTGGGTAACAATGGCGCCATCATAAATAATTCTAAGTTTTATAGAATAACGCTACCAATTAGTATCTCTATGGCTTTGTCCGTGTATTTTTTGAATAAACTCTTTTACTATGAGTTAGAGATGGGTACAGATGGTTTAGCATTAGCTACGTTGATTGTTATTTTTCTTGCAAATTCTTTTAAACTATTTTTTGTAAAAACTAAGTTCTCAATTACACCTTATACGAATAAGACATTTAAGATGATTTTAATAATCGCTATTTTATATTTATTTTTCAACTTTTGGGATTTTCCAATTGAAAATATTTATTTATTAAAATTTCCAATTCATCCTCTCATTAACATTTTCCTAAAAAGTATTCTAATAGTAGTAATTTATCTTTTTTTAATTTTTAAGTTTAATATATCCTCCGAGTTGAGTAATCTATTCAAAAAATATTTCAAATAACAATCTACATTATAGATGATCATATGAAAAAGGAGTCCTATTGATATGGTTCTTGTTTTTTTCAAAATACAAATAAAATGTATTATGTTGGCTCTTTAAGAATGCAGGAAATAAAAGCCAATACCAGGTATAGTTCTTGTCAAATATAAGTGTTTCTATTAAATGGTCTAAATCTAAAAGCATGCTTTAAATAAAAGTGAAGTAGATCGTTTTCCATTTTTCTTTAAATAATAAAAAGGCAATTATTACTGGAAAAATAAAACCCATAATGGACAAACAATTTTAATATCATATGCTGTAAATGTAAAAAAGACTTGTTGATCAACAAGCCTTTTTATAATTATAGAAACATAAATGAAATTTAATATTTGGGGGAAATGTTTCCTAATGCTTAAATATACAATAATGATCTTCTATATTTCTCAACATAGTTGTATAGAATAATTTTATTTTGAATAATACTCTTTTCTAATTCTACTTAATTGTGTTGGAGTAATATTTAAGTAAGATGCAATATGATATTGTTGAATTAGATTTTCAATGTTAGGAATTTCTCTTCTTAATTTTATGTACCTCTCAGTAGCATTTAAGATTGATAGATCATAAATTTTATTTTCAGAAGTAGTATATATTCTTTCGAGGACTTTAATGTAGAAGCTAGAAAACTCTAAGTTTAAATTTTTTGGAGTAAATAATTCATAGAAATTCCCCTCTAATATTTCACAATCTGTTAAGCAATCAAAAATTAAAGTTGAGGGTTGTTTTTTAATAAGGTCAGTTAAAGGAGCGAAAACACTGATGCCCTTATGTAATATTTTAATATGTTCTTTTCCTTTTGGACCTATTATATAACTTCTAACAATTCCCTCTTTCAAGATATAAAATTTTGATGAATTATCACCGAGTTTTACAATGCTTTCATTTTTCTTATATGAGGTTGTTTTTAATCTATTTGTTAATTTTTCAACAAAGTCTTTAGATGCTGAAGAAGAATAAAGTTCAATAAATTTTTTTATAAAGCTCATATTATTGTTAGGGAAATAAAATGAAAACTTTTTCTAATAGCAATCTATGTTTTAAAATTACAATAATGATCTATAAGTATCATAAACATAGGTTAATAGATTTAAAAATTATTTTGAATAATACTCTTTTTTAATTCTACTTAATTGAGTTGGAGTGATGTTTAAATAAGAGGCAATATGATATTGTTTAATTAGATTTTCAATAGTAGGTTTTTCTTTCTTTAGTTTTTTAAACCTTTCTGTAGCATTTAATATTGATAAATCATGAATTTTATTATCAGTTCTTACATACATTTCTTCAAGAATTTTAGAATACAGAATTGAAAATTCTAAATTAGAATTTGTCAAAGCTAATAAATCAGTGTAATTTCCTTCTAAAATTTCGCAATCTGTGAGACAATCAAAAGAATAAAGTGATGGTTTTTTTTTAATAAGAGCAGTCATTGGAGCAAAAATATTATTTTTTGTATATAATATTTTAATATGCTCTTTTCCTTGAGATCCAACCATATAACTTCTAACAATTCCCTTTTTTAAGATGTAAAATTTTGAGGGAATTTCTTTTAATTTTACAATAATTTCTTTTTTCTTGAATTTTTTTTTGGTTAAAAGATTACTTAACTTTTCAGCAAAGGCATCAGATTGTGAGGGGAAATAATCTTCTGTAAATGTTTTTAAAAAATCCATACATAATAAATTTTATTAAAGTTACATTTTTTATTTTAAATAGCTTATGGCGTTTGGACCTTCCATAAAAAGAAGGTCTAAAGTTGATAAATTATCAATATATCCATGTTTGTCGTCAAACATTTGTATGTATGATTTTTGTGATTGTTTTGGTTGTTTTTTTGTATCAGCAAGTTTTCTAAAGTCATCTTTATTCTCCTCTAAAATGTATTCTTTGGTTTTAGAGTATTGCTGATTTATTTGTAAAGCATCTGAAATAAATAAAAAGGTATCAATATTTACATCTTGTAAAAAAGTGTATTTTTTTGTGAAAATTGACAATAAATCATCTTCGTAAAACTCATAAAAAGGAGAGGTTCTATAGGCTGTCTGTAAAGATTTCAAATGATGCTCTTGCCAAGGAACATTATTTTCAACCAACATGTCTTTAGTTTTTTTTCTTTCAGAGGTTCCTTTATTCTTATTTTTTAGAGGAATGTTTAGCAACTGTTTTCCATTAGAATTATAGATATAGCATCTATTCCTATAGCTTTGTTTCTGAAAATTATCTTGCATCTCAAAAGATATAGAATCAGATTTTATAATTTCAGAATATTGAGATATTGGAGAAAAATACGTAGGAATAAACAAAGCCATTTCCCTTATTTTTTAAGAGTTTTCTTCTTCTTTTTGTAAAAATTATAACCCATATAAAGGCCAATCAACACTAAAACTAAATATCTGTAAGAAACAGGTTTGCCATCACCATGAACTGTGGTAAACAATCTATTCCAACGAATGGACTTTAATTTAGCTCCAAAAGAAGCTGCATTTGCATCCCAACTAAACCAAATCATTACGGGTTTTCCTAACACATGATCAAAAGGAACATAGCCCCAATAACGAGCATCTAACGAGTTATGTCTGTTGTCTCCAATCAAATAAAAATAATCTTGTTTGAATGTATAAGAATCTACCTTTTTTCCATTGATAAAAATATTTTCTCCAATAACTTGTAGGTCATTGTTTTCATAATTTCGGATAATTTGTTCGTAAAAGGGTAATGATTCAGAAGTCAATTCTACAGAGCTTCCTGCTTTTGGAATGTATATTGGACCAAAATTATCTTGACTCCAACCTAATTTCTCTATGTGTGGAAATATGGCATTATCAGCTCCATGATTTACCTTTTTTAAAGACACAGTATATGGGTATTTCATTAAGCGATTAACTTCCTCTTCAGTTAAATTGATATTAATTTTATTCTCAACAGAAACCATTTTTAATTTTCTTGCTAAGTCAGTATTTATACCTCCAGCAACCTCTGTATAAAGAGAGTCTGAACCAATTTTAGCTAAATTTCCATTCTTTTTTATTGCATCTTGTACCTTAGAATTATTCCAATATTCAGACAAAATTTTATAAACTCCCGTTCTTTCCTTATCGATTAAAAATTTAGGATAAGTACTTTGACTGATAGGTTTTTTTGATTCGTAGGTATAATAAAACTGTAACTTAGCTCTATCTGGCAATACATTTTTTTTGCCATTGATGTAGAAATAACCATTTATCATCTCTAAAGAATCACCAGCAATACCAACAGAACGTTTTACATAGTTTGTTTTTTTATCAACAGGTTTGTAAGTGAATTTACCAGATGTATCTCCCCACATTGTAGCTAGCGTGTCTGCAGGCCAATTGAAACATACAATATCATTATTTTTAATTTTTTGCAAGCCTGGTAGGCGTGTATATGGCAGTTGAGGTTTTTTTAAATAAGATGCTGTTCCAGTAAAAGGAAGCGAATCATGAACCATTGGAGCTGCGATTACTGTTGAAGGAACCCTTGCGCCATAGTGAAATTTACTTACAAAAAGATAATCACCAACAAGTAAAGATTTTTCTAAAGATGAAGTAGGTATTGTAAACGGCTGCATAAAGTAGGTGTGAACCAAAGTAGCAGCAATAATTGCAAATGTAATTGAACTAATCCATTCGCCTAGTTCTGACCTAGGTTTTAAGCTTCTATTAGCATTGTATTTTGAATCTGTTAGATAATTGATGTATAGGATATACAAACCAAAAGTTATAATAACTAAAAAGGAGTCTGATTTTTTATAAAAACCAAAAGTTCTTAGGGTTTCAATCCATATAACTGGAAACATTAACAAATTCACCACAGGAATGAATAACAAGAGAATCCACCATTTTGGTCGATTAATAATTCTCATTAAAATAATTCCATTGTAAACAGGAATAGCAGCTTCCCAAGCCTTTCTTCCTGCTTTTACATATAATTTCCAAGTTCCAAAAAAATGAATTGTTTGAATACTTAAAAAAAAGAGAAACCATTGTAAAAAAGTCATATTAATATTTTTAGATTCTTTTTGAAAGGATGTGATTTTAATTTTTAATAAAGCACAAAAATAGCGAAAATGTTACAGTTTTTAATCAATATTTAAAACGTCTTTCATAGAAAAGACTCCCGTTTTATCAGAAATCCATTCAGCAGCAATTACAGCACCTAGAGCAAAACCTTTTCGGTTATGAGCTGTGTGTTTAATTTCTAAAGAATCTACTTCAGAATCATACCATACAGTGTGTGTGCCAGGAACTTTAGAAATTCTTTTAGCAATAATTGGTATATTTTCTTCCGAAGTTACTTCTCCTAATTCCCAGCTATTTTTGGAGGTATTTTCTATTATTCCCTCGGCTAAAGTAATTGCTGTTCCGCTAGGTGCGTCTAATTTTTTAGTATGATGAATTTCTTCCATAGAAATATTATACCCCTCTATGGTTTTCATCATTTTTGCCAATTGTTTGTTTAGTTCAAAAAATATGTTGACACCTAAACTATAATTTGAAGCATAAATAAATGCTCCTTTTTTTTCTATACACAAGGCAATTGCATCCTCATATTTTTCTAACCATCCAGTAGTGCCAGATATAACGGGTACATTGTTATTTAAACAATTTGAGATATTATTAAAAGCCGAATTGGGAACACTAAAGTCAATAGCCACGTCTGCTAATGTAATATCAATGATGTCATCTACATCTTTTCTGATTACTATTTCATGTCCACGAGATAAAGCAATTTTTTCAATTTCTTTACCCATTCTTCCATAACCTAATAGTGCAATTTTCATTTTAAAAATTATATTTAATTGTTAGACCTACTTTCGGAGCGTCAATTTCAATAGGATCATTTATAAAAGTAGGCTTAAATGATAAATTATCATCCGTGTTAAATTGGATTAAATGCGCATTTACACTTGCCTCTACAATTTGTAGAACATAAAGAATGACCGTTGTTAAAAGTGATACATCTCTATTTTCCCTCAATTGATCTTGAGCTCTTTCTAAAGTTTCTATAGAAATAATTTCAATTCCATTAATAGTAAATTCATCAACTAAATTATTTCTTCTTAATTTATAGGCTGTCCGGTATCTTTTATATTCTTTGTTATTGTTTAAATAATAATAAATACTTGTTCCTAATGCTCCCCAAACAATAGGAGTTTTCCAATATTTTTCATTGTAAATTTGACCCATTCCTGGAAAAATAGCTGAATAAAAAGCAGCTTTTGCTGGAGCTAAAGGATTGTAAATGCTTCTTTTATCAAATTTAACCTGTTTGTTGTATTTGACTTTTTTTACATTTACTGTATCTTTCTGCCCAAAAATATACGCAGAAAAAAATCCAAAAGATAAAACAAATATGATTCTTTTAAAAAGCACTTATTTTAATAAGTTTTTTATTCGGTTTAAATCTTCTTCAGAATGAAAAGGAATTAGAATTTTACCTTTTCCATTGGTGCTAATTTTAACATCTATTTTACGTCCAAAGTATTCGCTAATTCCTGCAATACTCTTTTTTACATAACTAGGAATTTGTTTTTTATTCGGTTTTGTAGTTGTTCCAGATTTTAATTTTTTGACTAGATCTTCTGTTTGTCTAACAGATAATTTTTCTTTTAAAATTTTCTCGTAAATCCCCAACTGATCTTCTGTGTTTTCAACATTAATCATAGCTCTTCCATGACCCATAGAAATAAAACCATCTCTCATTCCTGTTTGTAATATTGGATCTAATTTTAACAAACGTAAATAATTGCTGATGGTAGAGCGTTTTTTACCAACTCTTGAACTTAATTCTTCTTGGGTTAGTTCAATTTCGTCAATTAAACGCTGATAAGAAAGCGCTACTTCAATTGGATCCAAATTTTTACGTTGAATATTTTCAACCAAAGCCATTTCTAACATTTCTTGGTCGTTGGCGAGCCTAATGTATGCAGGAATTGTTTCGTTACCTATTAATCTGGATGCTCTATATCTTCGTTCTCCAGACACTAATTGAAATCTATTTCCTTTTAATTTTCTTACTGTAATTGGCTGAATTACTCCTAATTCTTGAATCGATTTTGCTAGTTCTTGGAGGGATGCTTCATTAAAGTAAGTTCTTGGTTGAAAAGGGTTTACATCAATGAAATCAAGTTCAATTTCTATAATACTTCCAACAACTTCATCAGCATTTTTATCTGACGAAGAGTTGATCTTTGGTGTTTCTTGTAATAAGGCAGATAACCCTCTTCCTAAAGCTTGTTTTTTAGTTGCTTTTGCCATTTACGAATTCTTTTTTATTAATTCCTGGGCTAAATTTAGGTAATTTATCGCTCCTTTACTAGTGGCGTCATATGCAATTATACTTTCTCCATAACTTGGTGCTTCACCCAGACGTGTATTTCTTCTAATGATAGTTTCAAAAACCATGGTAGAAAAATGTTTTCTAACCTCATCTACAACTTGATTGGAAAGACGTAAACGAGAATCAAACATGGTAAGTAGCAATCCTTCTATATCTAAACCTAAGTTATGAATATTTTGAACACTTTTAATTGTATTTAATAGTTTTCCTAAACCTTCGAGAGCAAAATACTCGCATTGAATAGGAACAATTACAGAGTCTGCTGCGACTAAAGAGTTCAATGTTATCAAACCTAAAGATGGTGCACAGTCTATAAAAATATAATCGTAGTCATTTTTAATTTCAACCAATGATTTTTTTAACATGTGCTCTCTTTCTTCTTTGTCTACCAATTCAATTTCTATAGCAACTAAATCTATGTGCGCTGGAATGATATCTAAATTAGGCGAATCGGTTTTTATAATTGCTTCTTTTGCTGAGATTGTGTGCTCTAAAACTTGATAGCTACCGAATGTTACCGAATCAACATCAAGACCTAAGCCAGAAGTAGCATTTGCTTGAGGATCAGCATCAATTAATAAAACTTTTTTTTCTAAAACTCCTAGAGAAGCAGCTAAATTAATACTAGTTGTTGTTTTACCAACACCCCCTTTTTGATTTGCAATAGCAATTATTTTACCCATTGTATTATCTTTCTTTACCAATCGTAAATTTACATTTTTTTCTGTCTTTATAGAGTTAAAGATATTAACAAAAAACTATTGTTATAAGTAATTGTTTATGAGTAATTTGTATGCGTCTATTTAATGTTTTTGAACAAGTTTGATGTTACAAAATCAATGTATTTACTTCGGTTATCGTATGTGAAAGACGTTTATAATTTGGGTGTATTTTTTAAAATCTCAACTAAAAATTTCCAGAATTTATCAACTGAGGGGATGCTTACTTTTTCATCTGGTGAGTGGGCTCCTTTAATGGTTGGACCAAAAGAAACCATATCGATTTTTGGGTAATTCTGACCTAAAATCCCACATTCTAATCCTGCATGACATGCGGCAACATTTGCTTTTTCTCCATGTAATTTTTCATAAAGATTTCTAACTATTTCTAAAACTTCAGAATTTACATTTGGTTGCCATCCTGGGTAATCTCCAGAAAGAGCAATATCAAATCCTGATAATTCAAAAGCAGATTTTAAAGAATTTGCCAAATCTAATTTATTACTTTCTGAAGAAGACCGTGTGAGGCATGCGATTTTAATTTTACCTTCTTTAACAATTACTCTTGCAATATTATTGGAAGTTTCTACCAAATTTATAATATCTGGGCTCATTCTATATACTCCATTTAAGGCTGTGTAAATAGACTTTATAAGTCCTTCTTGAACCCCCAATTCCATTACACTTTTTGGAGTAGAAGTTGTCGATATATCAATAGTTAAGTTGGGTTCTAATGTAGCAAATTCTTCTTTTATGTTGTTTATAAGTAGGTTAGTTTCAAAAAGAAATGCTTCACTAGAAATGAGGTCTACAGTAAAAATTGATTTACTTTCACGAGGAATTGCATTGCGCAAACTACCGCCATTTATTTCTGAAATACGCAAACCAAAATTTGTAAAACTATCAAACAATAGTCGATTCATAATTTTGTTAGCATTTCCTAATCCTTTATCAATATCCATTCCAGAATGTCCTCCATTTAACCCTTTTACGGTCATCAAAAAAGCGATGGAATTATCAGGTACTTTTTCTTCAGAATAATTTCTAGTAGCAGTAATATCGATGCCTCCAGCACAGCCCATTCCAATTTCATCATCTTCTTCGGTATCTAAATTTAAGAGAATTTCACCCTTTAAAAGACCTGCTTCTAAACCCATTGCGCCAGTCATGCCTGTTTCTTCGTCAATTGTAAAAAGTGCTTCAATCGCAGGGTGTTGAAGATTATTGGAAGATAAAACCGCCATGATTGCTGCCACGCCCATGCCATTGTCAGCACCTAAAGTTGTTCCGTCTGCAGTAACCCAATCTCCGTTAACCAACATTTTAATTCCTTCTTTGTCAAAGTCGAAAATAGTATCAGAATTTTTTTGATGAACCATGTCGAGATGACTTTGTAAGACAACTGTTTTTCGATCTTCAAAAGTTTTTGTAGCCGGTTTTTTTATAATCACATTACCAACATTGTCGATGACAGTATCAAGGTTTAAATTTTTACCAAAATCTACCATAAATTGAATAATACGCTCTTCTTTTTTTGAAGGACGAGGAATTGCATTTAAATCAGCAAAGTGACTCCAAACAATTTTTGGTTCTAATTTTCTTACTGCTTCGCTCATGATCTTAAATTTTAGGGTAAAAAATTAGTTTATATTTATTATCGTTTCCTGCGTCAGTTTTCGAACTTTGGCCAAATCTTTCATGTAGCAATCGTCTGCTCTGAAGCCAACTGGTAAGACTAACACTGATTTTAAATTTTGTTTTTTTAAACCTAGTATTTCATCATATTTTTCTGGAATAAAACCCTCCATGGGGCAGGCATCTATTTTTTCGACTGCACAAACTGTCATTAAATTACCCAATGCAATATATGCTTGATTTCGATTCCAAAGAGATAATTCTTCTTGTGTTTTATTTTGAATTTCAGTAGTTAAAGTTTTTACAAAAGGATTTAGGACTGCATCAGGTGTTTTTCTAATTTTTTTCACCAAATCAAAGTAGTTTTTTACATCTTCTGTAGAATATTTTTCGGGAATACAAATCACTAAGACATGAGAGGCCTCTTGTATTTGAGATTGATTCCAAGAATGCGTTACTAACTCTTTTTGAATTTCTTTGTTTTTAACAACAATTAGTTTTAAAGGTTGCAAGCCATATGAGGTTGCCGTTAAGTTAAAGGCTTCTTTTAGTGTATTAATTTGAATTGATGAAAGTTGTTTTTCTGAATCAAATTTTTTAACGGCATAACGCCATTTTAGATGGTCTATGATATTCATATTATTTATTGAGTTGCAAAAATAAGGCATTCTTATCGATGAGTAGTGTTAAGACTATTATAAATATTTACATAAATGCATGCGATTTTTTGTACCTTATTGAAAAAAAGTATGAATGAAGATTTTCTTCATTATGTTTGGAAGTTTCAGTTACTTTCCATTCATGATTTAAAAACAACCACAAAAGAAAATTTGTTGATCTTAAAGACGGGTATTCATAATTACAATTCCGGTCCCGATTTTCTGAATGCTCAAGTGAAAATTGAAAACCAACTTTGGGTTGGTAATGTTGAAATTCATTTAAAATCTTCAGATTGGTATGTTCATAATCATGAACTTGATCCGAATTATGACGCTGTTATTTTACATGTTGTTTGGGAAGATGATTTAACGGTATTTATGAGGAATAACGCTCCTCTACCTGTTTTAATTTTAAAGGATTTTATTTTCAATTCTGCTTTTAATAATTACCGTAATTTATTTTCTGCAAAGCAACGCTGGATTTCTTGTGAAAACGAAATCCATTCTATCGATCATTTTATTTTTGAAAATTGGAAAGAGCGTTTATTCTTTGAGAGGTTAGAAAGAAAATCTAATGAAATGAGCGCGATTTTAGTCGCTAATAAAAATGATTTTGAAGCTGTATTGTTTAAATTATTGGCTAAAAATTTTGGGTTAAAAGTGAATGGAGAAGCTTTTTTGAGTTTGGCAAATTCCTTTGATTTTTCAATCTTGAGAAGAGTTCGATCTGATGAAAATAAATTAACTGCTTTACTATTTGGACAATCTGGCTTTTTGGAAGAAACAATTGAAGCGGAATACCATCAACAATTAAAAAAAGAATTTCATTACTTAAAGCATAAATATAAGCTGAGTTCAATATCAAACAATCAGTTTTCTTTTTTTAGGATGAGGCCTCCAAATTTTCCAACGATACGAATTGCACAATTAATTTCTCTCTATCATCTTCATCAAGGTTTATTTTCTAAATTATTAAAAATAAAAACACTAAAAGGCTTTTATAATTTATTTAATGTGGATGTAAATTTATTTTGGAAAACACATTATACATTTCATAAAACATCAAGTTTTTCATCCAAAAAAATAACAAAACAGTTTGTCAATTTAGTATTGATAAACACTATAGTTCCTTTAAAATTTTTGTATCAAAAGGGAAGAGGTGAGCTTAATGAACATGATTTTTTAGTTTTTCTAAAAAAAATTAAGCCAGAAAAAAACAGTATTATTTCTAGGTTTAATGATTTGAAAATTAATTCTAGATCTGTGCTTGATACGCAAGCTTTGTTAGAGCTTAAAAATAATTATTGTGCAAAGAAATTATGCTTACGATGTGCAATAGGAAATCACTTATTGCAACGGTAAAATAATTAAATTTTTAATGGATTTCTGACTCTTAAAATAATTTTAATATTAGAACTTAAATAGTACATTTTTACTTCGAGAAAAATAGAAAGTATTTTTTTAGAGCTATTTGCAACTAATTTAAAACAAACTTTTATATTTAATTGGGTTTGCTTCATGCATTATTTCATATATTTTTTCAAAAATATCTTCTGCCGAGGGTTTTGAGAAGTAATCTCCATCAGTTCCATAGGCGGTTCTATGAGCCTTAGCAGTTAAGGTAGCGGGTTTGCTATCTAAATATTTATAGCCATTCTGTTTTTCTATAATTTCCTGAAGAAGATATGCCGAAGCTCCGCCAGGAACGTCTTCATCAATGATTAGTAATTTATTTGTCTTCGCTAAACTTTTTAAACAGTCATGATTTAAATCAAAAGGAAGTAAACTTTGTGCATCTATAATTTCAATGTTTATAGCCACTTGTTCTAGTTCTAAAGCAACCTTTTCAACAATCCTCAAAGTAGAGCCGTAAGAAACAACAGTTATATCTGTACCTTTTTTAACTGTTTCAACTTGTCCAATTGGTGTTTTAAATTCACCCAGATTTAAGGGTAATTCTTCTTTTAATCTGTATCCATTTAGGCATTCAATAACCAATGCAGGTTCGTCACCTTCTAATAATGTATTATAAAACCCTGCAGCCTTTGTCATATTTCTTGGAACTAAAACATGAATGCCTCTTACGTTATTTATGATTCCTCCCATTGGCGAGCCTGCATGCCAAATTCCTTCTAATCTGTGGCCTCGTGTTCTAATGATCAGTGGTGCTTTTTGTTTCCCAAAAGTTCTGTAAAGAAGGGTGGCTAAATCATCACTCATAATTTGCAATGCATATAATAGGTAATCCAAGTATTGTATTTCTGCAATAGGTCTTAATCCCCTCATTGCTAGACCGATACCTTGCCCAATTATTGTTGCCTCTCTAATGCCTGTATCAGAAACTCTTATTTCTCCGTATTTTTCTTGAAGTCCCTCAAGTCCTTGATTTACATCACCGATTGAACCTGCGTCTTCACCGAAAATGACTACTTCTGGGTATTTTTTAAGTAGGGCGTCAAAATTGTCTCTCATGATAATCCTTGCGTCCACTAAAGCTTTCTTTTTAGTATATAGCGGTTTTTTTTCTGAGACATTTATTGCGTTAAACTCTGATTGACTATTTAAGTGAGATGAGAATTTTTCTGAAGCATCTTTTAGAGATTCTTTGATGAAATTTTGAAGTAAAATTTTTTCTGTAAAGTCTTCGTCTTTAAGATAGCGTAGAGATTTTCTTGCTATTGATAAAACGTCTTTTCTACTGGGTTCAATAATGGATGCTAATTCTTTTTTATATTTGATAATGAAAGCCCTATTTTTACTTTTAACGGCAACTTTATCTAGTATTTGACAAGCGGTTGAAACTTCAAGCTTTATTTCATTTATAAATGCATTCCAGGCATTTCTTTTTGCAAGTACAACTTCTTTTTTTACTTCTTTTTCTAGTATGATAATTTCTTCTTCCGAATTCACAAAGCGTAAAACTTCACCGGTTTCAGTTTCTAGTTCAAAGTCTAAAATCCAGTTTCGCATTTTAGTGATACAATCGTATTCTTTTTCCCAATTTAATCTTTCTTTTGTCTTGTATCTTTCATGAGATCCAGAGGTAGAATGCCCCTGAGGCTGAGTTAGTTCTTTTACATGAATAAGAACCGGAACATGTTCTTCTCTTGCAATTTTTGCAGCTTCGTTGTAGATGCCTATTAGTTGAACATAATCCCAACCATTGACAACAAAAATTTCATATCCTTCTTTGTCTTTTTCTCTTTGGAAACCTTTTAAAATTTCTGAAATACTTTCTTTTGTTGTTTGATGCTTTGCATGAACTGAAATTCCGTATTCATCATCCCAAACACTCATTAAGATTGGAACTTGTAAAACACCAGCAGCGTTTATGGTTTCAAAAAATAAACCTTCGCTTGTGCTTGCGTTACCGATAGTGCCCCAAGCAACTTCATTTCCACTATTGGAAAATGTAGATTTATGATGAACGCTTTTTTCTGTTCTATAAATTTTTGAAGCTTGAGCTAATCCAAGTAATCGAGGCATTTGAGCGGCTGTTGGTGAAATGTCGGAGCTTGAGTTGTATTGTTTCGTTAAGTCTTTCCAAGTACCATCATCATTCAAGCTATGTGTTGCAAAATGACCGCCCATCTGTCTTCCAGCAGACATCGGGTCTGCTTTTATATCTGTATGCGCATACAAGGCTGCAAAGAATTGTTGTGCGGTTAATTCACCGATAGCCATCATGAATGTTTGATCTCTATAATAGCCAGACCTAAAATCTCCAATTTTGAATGCTTTTGCCATTGCTAGTTGCGGAATTTCTTTTCCGTCACCAAAAATCCCAAACTTGGCTTTGCCCGTAAGCACCTCTCTACGCCCTAGTAAACTGCATTCTCTGCTGGTTTTAGCAATTTTGTAGTCGTTTAAAACTTCTGCTTTAAAATCCTCAAAAGAAAGTTTTTGTTTATCAACTGTTTGTTTTTCCTGCAGCATCTTTATTCATTTTTAGAGTGGGGCAAAGGTAGTTTTTTTAGTTGATATTTAAAAATTTAAATATTTATTAGCAATATCGTAATTTTTTAAACAAATAAGGCTTTTTTATTACAAATTATTCAATAATAATTAAAAGTATTAAAAATTTAGTTAATTTATAAAAAACCACGTCTAAAAAAGTTATAGATGGATCTCATATCTGCAGATAACGAAAATCTTATTTTCTGTGTATATGCTGTTTGAGATAATTCCCAACCATTATTTGAGTAAATAGGAAAATAAATTTCAAAAATTTGATGCACAAAATTAAAACGAATTCCATTTTCATACCCAAAATAAACCGGTTTGCTTTTGTTTTTTAAAAAAGCAACATCGTTGTAAAATTCAACCCATCTCCATAACCCAATACTCGAATTCGTTGAAATCATAAACTGATTTGCAAACCTTGTTGGAAGCACAGATTTAAAACCACCTTCAGTTATGATATATTGTTGACTAAATAAACCTGTGCTTTCAGATCTTCCTAGGTAATTTAATTCAAACAAGTAATCATTACTTCTATCAAGCCCAAAACTGAAATAGTCACCTGAGGTTTCGTTGTTTAGAAAGGTACCGGCAAAAAGTCTAAAATCTAATTGTGTATTAGATGAAGTTAGTTTTCTAAATCTAAGGTCTACTTGTGCTTTGGAGAATTTTTTACCAAATTCTGCACCAAAACGATATCTGAATTCTTTTATTATGTTCGGATTTGTGTAATTGTAACTTAAGCTTACAACACTATAATTATCTTGAGCTGTTTGAATTGTATTGGCGGCGACCTCTTTGTTAATATGAATTAATTTTGCTCTAAAAGACTCTGAAGTTGCATCTCTTAACGTTTTTCTTTTAAAAAAAATATTTACATAAGGTATAAATGAATTATAGGATAAGTTAGGAGCATAATCTGAGGTGATTCCTTCAAGGCCGTATGCAATTTTATAAATTTTTGTCTTTTCAAAAAACTGATTGTATAGTAGAGAAAATTTCCCGACAAATGTTTTGCTTTTTGTTGCAAGATATGGAGATACTTTAAATTCAAAGTTTCTTCTTATAAGAGGTTTGTTGTGTAAATTTACTCCAAGAATTAATCCGTTATAAAAATTATAATTGACACTTGGTTGATAAAATAGCTGATTAAAATTGGGGTCATTGATGTCTTTGAAAAAAGAGAGTTTTACTGGTTTATTAAATAATTTTTTATCAATTTTTTTCCAATTATCAAGGGTGTTAAGTTCTGGGTATAAATTTTCATAATTTAATACAAATGTGTCGTAGTCACCTTTTTTAAATTTAATAGTTTTAGAACTGTCTATATCAGAAACCCACTTTTTAAATTTAATATTTTTGTCTTTAAGTACATAAATAGCAAAGGGTGATGTTGTATTTCTTTTGTTTTTTACAGTTACAGATATACTGTCTTTTTCTTTTATTATTTCTTCAATTGTATGATCTATTTTTTTAGTTGTTTTTAGAAATTCATCAAAAAACCAATCTAGATTTTTAGTAGTTTTTGAAGAAAGTAATTGTTTAAATTTAGCACTAGAAATAATTTTTAATTGATTATTCTGATAGAATTCTTTAATTGTTTTATTGACAATTCTCTCTCCTAAATATCCTTTTAGAAACCGAAGTCCTAATCCTGCTTTGTATTTGTTAACAATTTTTCTATTGAAATTTGATAAAGAGTCAGCTGATGTAGTAAGTGCTTGATCTAAAAATTCACGTGCTGTAAATTCATACACAAGAGAGTATTTGTCATTAAATTTTAACTTGGAGAAATTGAATTTTTTTAATAGCCAAGAATCTGAAGCGTTTCCTAAAAGCTTAATTTCTGGGTAAAATTCTTCTATATATTGAATCATTAAATAATTCTGAATTCCATCTAATAACCAGTGGTCTTTTCTCTTGTTTAGTAGTATAGTGTTTTCAATATATCTTTTTGTCAATGCTTTAAAAATAGTGATATCCCATTTAAAAGTATCAGAAAAAGGACGCAAAAATTTAGGGAGCTGATTTAAGCCAAAGATTGGGTTTTTATTCTGTGTGGCCTTGTCTATGTATATTTCAAAATACGGATATTTACCTAGGTGTTTTTCTAAAAAAAGGACCTCTCTATTTAAGATGTCTGTTGTTAAGTTAAAGTCTAATTCCTCTGAAAAAACATCAGTTCGTATGGAAACTGTTTTTGTTTTAAATGTTCTTAATTGTGATTTTTTTTTAATTCCTAAAATCACATCTTTTTTATTGATTCCAACTAATTGGTAACAATTTTTACGATCTTGTTTCTCAGTCTTATGTTGAAGTAAATTAGATTCAATAACATAGCCTTTAGGAACTTCAATATCTATCTTAAAGTCAGTTTTATTCTCGTATAAATCATCTAAATTTAAGTTACTCATTAGTTGCCAGCCATTCTGATAAATTGCTGGCGTCAAATACCAATTTCTTAGATGGTATCCAGTTTTACTTTTACCATAATTTGTAAAACGCGCACTTGGTATTTTTACGATATATGAGGCTACTATTTTAATCTTTGAATTTGGTGATAGAGGTTTATTGAGAAAAATTTCCAAAATATCTGCCCTATTGTTTAGTTCTTTAAAATTTGAACTTTCAAAATCAACAGTCATGCTTTTGATGATTGAAGACCCTAATTCTTTTTCTTTAGCAAAGTATAAATCTTTTTTAAAGTCTTTGATAAATCTTTTAAACAAAGGTGTTTTTTTGTCCCTGTAACTATTTGCCCAATTATGAAGAAAGATACTTGTTAAAATCGAATCTGAAGTATTATGAAAGATAATTTCTTGCTCAATTCTTAACACATCTTTTCCGGAATCTAAGACAGACTTTATATGGATAGAATTCTGTTGAGAATACAGAAGAGGACAGGCTAAGAAGCAGAATAATATGATGTAACTATGTTTTCTCAATTATTATTTTTTCTAATAAATTTTTACCTTTAGAACACCTATAAGAATAAAATTCTCATATGAATAAACTAAGGAAAGATAACTCCAATTTTTTTTTAAGTTTTAGAAATTTGGTTTTAATTGATATTTAGAATAAAATTTATTTAAATGTTCAATTGCCTCATCTGCAGTGTCAACAACTCTGAATAATTTTAAATCTTTTTCTGAAATATTTCCCTCTTCTAAAAGAGTTTTTTTTATCCAATCCATTAAACCTCCCCAAAACTTACTGCCCACTAATACAATTGGAAAACGTCCTATTTTATTGGTTTGAATTAGAGTTATTGCTTCAAAAAGTTCATCAAGGCTACCAAATCCTCCAGGCATAACAATAAAACCTTGTGAATATTTTACAAACATTACTTTTCTAACGAAAAAATAATCGAACTCTAAGTTTTTGTCACTATCGATCCAAGGATTGTAATGTTGTTCAAAAGGCAATTCTATATTTAATCCAACAGAGGTTCCTTTTCCTCTGCTAGCTCCTTTGTTACCAGCCTCCATAATTCCTGGACCACCGCCAGTAATAACACCATAACCATTTTGTGTTAATTCATAAGCAATTTCTTCTGCTAATTTATAATAAGGGTCTTCTGGTTTTGTTCTTGCAGAACCAAATATTGATACAGAGGGTCCGATTTTACTAAGTTTTTCGTATCCTTCAACAAATTCTGCCATAATCTTAAATATGGCCCAAGAGTCGTTTGTTTTAATTTCATTCCATGTTTTTGGCTGAAATTTTTCTTTTATTTTTCTGTCGTCATTCATCATATTTTTTTATTATTAATGTCTTAAATTCCTGGAAAATTAGTTTACTAAAGTAATTCTTTTTTCAAAAACTTTGCTGTATAACTAGTTTTATGTCTTGCAATTTCTTCTGGAGTACCTTTGCATAGAATTTTTCCGCCTTTTTTTCCACCTTCCATACCAATATCAATAATAAAATCTGATAATTTTACTACATCTAAATTATGTTCAATAATTAATACGGTATTTCCTTTATTGGCTAGTTTGTTAAGAACCTCCATTAAAACTCTAATGTCTTCAAAGTGAAGTCCCGTTGTAGGTTCATCTAATATATAAAAAGTGTTGCCAGTATCTCTTTTTGAGAGTTCTGTGGCTAATTTTATTCTTTGAGCTTCACCTCCAGAAAGTGTTGTAGATCTTTGCCCTAAAGTAATATATCCTAGGCCAACATCTTTAATCATTTTCAGTTTTCTATGAATTTTTGGTATATTTTTAAAAAATTCTGATGCATCTTCAATTGTCATATTTAAAATGTCAGAAATCGATTTTCCTTTGTAACGTATTTCTAAAGTTTCTCTATTAAAACGTTTTCCTTGGCATGTTTCGCACTCTACATATACATCAGGTAAAAAATTCATTTCTATGACTCTAACTCCACCACCTTGGCAAGTTTCACAGCGTCCACCTTTTACATTGAAAGAGAACCTACCTGGTTTGTATCCCCGAATTGCGGCTTCGGGTGTTTTTGCAAATAAATTTCGAATTTCACTGAAAGTTCCTGTATATGTTGCCGGGTTTGAACGTGGTGTTCTGCCAATTGGAGATTGGTCAATATCGATTACTTTGTCTATATGTTCCAAGCCTTCAATTTTTTTGTAAGGCATTGGTTTTTTTACACCTCTATATATATGGGCATTTAAAATAGGATACAAAGTTTCATTTATTAAAGTTGATTTGCCGCTACCAGAGACACCTGTAACACAAATCATTTTGCCTAAAGGAAACTCAACAGAAACATTTTTTAAATTATTACCAGTTGCTCCTTTGAGTTTGATATATTTCCCAGTTCCTTCGCGTCGTTTTTTAGGAATCTTAATTTCTTTTCTACCTGTTAAATAATCCCCTGTTAAAGTATGTTGTTTTTTTAAATCTTGAAAAGTTCCTGCACTCACAATTTCACCTCCATGTCTTCCTGCCCCTGGACCAATGTCAAATACAAAATCTGCGTGTTCAATCATATCTTTATCATGTTCAACTACTAAAACGGAGTTTCCAATATCTCTTAATTTCACTAGAGAATCTATGAGTTTTTTATTGTCACGTTGGTGCAATCCAATACTTGGTTCGTCTAAGATGTAAAGAACTCCCACTAATTGCGACCCAATTTGAGTAGCTAAACGGATTCTTTGAGCTTCTCCACCAGAAAGCGATTTTGAGGTTCTATCAAGCGTTAAATAATCTAAGCCAACATCAACCAAAAATTGAATTCTAGTTTTAATTTCTTTTACTATTTCTGATGCAATTGTAAGTTGTTTTTTTGATAAGTTTTTTTCAATATTTTGAAACCAATTCGCTAATTCAGTAATATCCATTTGTGCTAAATCACTAATGTTTTTTGTGGTGATTTTAAAATGAAGTGCTTCTTTTTTTAATCTTTTTCCATTGCAATCAGTGCAACTGACTTCATCCATGAAGCCTTTTGCCCATCGTTTTATAGAGGAACTTTCTGCGTTTCTATATTGATTTGTTATGAAAGCTATAATTCCTTCGAATTCAATTTTATAATTTCTGGTAACACCTACCGTTTTAGATTCAATCTCAAAAGATTCATTTCCACCATTTAAAATAATCTCTAAAGCTTCTTTTGGGATGTCTCTTACAGCATCCGTAAGTTTAAATTTATAGCGCTCAGCAATGTTTTGAAGTTGTTTAAAAATCCAACTGCTTTTTTGTTCGCCCAAAGGTATAATTCCTCCATTTTTAATAGAAATACTTTCGTCTGGAATGACTTTTTTTAAGTTGATCTCATTCGTTACCCCTAGGCCATTACATTTATTGCATGCGCCTTTTGGTGAGTTAAAAGAAAAGGTGTTTGGTTCTGGATTTGGATATGCAATTCCGGATGTTGGACACATTAGTTCCCTACTAAAATAACGTGGATTATTATCCTCAATATCAATAACCATCATGATGTTATTGCCAGAATACAATGCAGTTTTTATGGTTTCTTCAAGTCTTTTTTCTGCAGATTCATTGACAAATAGTCTGTCAATAACCACCTCAATATCATGCGTTTTATAACGATCCAAACGCATTCCTTTTTCAATCTCTTTTATTTCTCCGTTTACACGAACTCGTAAAAAACCTTGTTTCGAAATTTGTTCGAAAAGCTCACGATAATGTCCTTTTCTAGATTTAATTAGAGGAGCTAAGACTGCAATTTTTCTGTTGGCAAAATCTTGTAAGATAAGTTGTCTAATTTGTTCATCAGTGTAACTTACCATCTTTTCTCCTGTATTAAAAGAATAGGCGTCTGCAGCTCTTGCAAACAATAACCTTAAAAAATCATAAATTTCTGTAATTGTTCCAACGGTAGAGCGCGGGCTTTTGTTTGTAGTTTTTTGTTCAATAGAGATTACGGGAGAAAGACCATCAATTTTATCAACGTCGGGTCTCTCTAACCCCCCTAAAAACTGTCTAGCATATGCGGAAAATGTTTCAATATAACGTCTTTGACCTTCTGCATAGATAGTATCAAAAGCTAATGAAGATTTTCCACTCCCACTTAAACCAGTAATGACTACTAGTTTTTCACGGGGTATTTTTACATCAATATTTTTTAAGTTATGAGCTCTTGCTCCAAAAACTTCTATATATTCTTGGTCTTTCAAATGAGGAGTTTTTTTGGAAAACGCAAAGTTAAAGAAACCAATTTTAATTTACATGTCTATGGTTATCAAATGATAAAATAGTATCTTGCAAGCAAATATTTTTACAACCAAATGATTGATCATATTCGCCACTTTTTTGAAAGAAATGGCTTTGGAGTTTTTTCTAGGCTTGCAGATAAATTAGGGATGAGAGCTTTGAATGTCCGGCTGTATTTTATTTACATTACTTTTTTTACTGTGGGGTTATCTTTTGGGCTTTATTTGACAATGGCATTTGTGTTGAAGTTAAAAGATATGATTTATACAAAACGAAGCTCAGTTTTTGACTTATAGCCTATGAATATTTTAGAATCTAGAATTTATAAAACACTTTCTCTAGTTTTTATAATTTTATTATTAGGAGTTGCTGGGTATATGTTTTTGTCTAATTATACTTTTGTAGATGCCCTATACATGACTGTAATTACAATTACTACAGTTGGTTTTGGGGAAGTAAAACCATTCACTCCTGAAGAAAAAATATTTACAGTATTCTTAATTTTAACTAGTATAACAGTTTTTGGTTATGCAGTTTCTATATTTTCTGAATATTTAGTGAGTGGAAGATTATTTGAACAATTTAAACACAGAAAAGTGGAAAAACAAATTAAAAGTTTAAAAGGCCACACCATTGTTTGTGGTTTTGGTAGAAACGGCAAACAGGCAATTTTAAAGTTGAATAACTATAATAAAAAAGTGGTGGTTGTTGAAAAAGACAAAGAGATGATCTCTGAATTAGAGAATGAAAACGTTTTAAACATTCAAGGTGATGCTACTTTAGATGAAACTTTGTTAATAGCAGGTATAAAAACCGCCGCCAATCTGATCACCGCGTTACCTTCTGATGCAGATAATTTATTTGTTGTTCTTACCGCAAATCAACTCAATAATAAATGTAAAATAATAAGTAGAGCTTCGAATGAATCTTCTTATAGTAAATTGAAAATTGCTGGAGCAAGCAATGTTATTATGCCTGATAAATTAGGAGGAGATCACATGGCATCCCTTGTGGCAACCCCAGATGTTATAGAATTTGTAGATCGATTAACCATTGAAGGAGAAACGACAGCGAATTTAGAAGAAATAGCTGTTGATGATTTACCAAAAAAATACATTAATAAAACAATTTTAGATTTAGATTTAAGAAGAGAAACAGGTTGCACTGTAATTGGTGTTCGAAATCTTGATAGAGATTATATTATCAATCCAGAAGCAGAAACAAAACTGATAAAGGGTTCAAGCCTAATCGTTTTAGGGAGGCCAGAACAGATTGTTAAATTAAGAGAATTGTTTTAATGATAGTTAAAGTCATAATTACTGGTAGTAATGGTTTGTTAGGGCAGTCGCTTCTGAACTTGTTACTGACTAAGAAAAATAAATACGAAGTAATCGGTTTTTCAAGAGGAAAGAACAGAAGTGGAAGAAATGACTTTCAATATATTTCTTTAGACATTACTGATAAAGAACTATTAAAAGAAAAGATACTAGCAATTAATCCAAATTTTATTGTCAACACGGCAGCAATGACAAATGTTGACGCTTGTGAGAATCATAAAAGTGAATGTGATAAACTAAATATTGATGTGGTTGCAGTCTTAACTCAAGTTTCCCAAAAAATCAATGCACATTTAATTCATCTTTCTACCGATTTTATTTTTGATGGGAAAAAAGGAAATTACAAAGAAACAGATAAACCAAATCCACTAAGTTATTATGGGGTTTCTAAATTAAAATCTGAAGAAATTTTACTTACTTCAAAAATTGACTTTACTATTTTAAGAACCATCTTAGTTTATGGAAAGGTATTCGATATGAGCAGATCTAATATTGTTCTTTGGGTAATACAAATGTTGTCTAAAGGAAAAGAAATTACAATTGTTGATGATCAATTCAGAGCACCAACCTATGTGGAAGATTTAGCTCTTGCTTGTATGCTTTCTATAGATAAAAATGCGACAGGTATCTATCATGTTTCATCTAATGAGTTATTGAGTGTGTATGAAATTGCACATCAAATTGCTGAAGTCTTTCATTTAAATAAAAATTTAATAAAACCAATATCCACCTCAGCTTTAAATCAAACTGCTTTTAGGCCCTCAAAAACTGGTTTTAACTTGTCTAAATTAAATAACATTTTAGAATTGTATCCAAAATCCTTTAAAGAAGATTTAGAAAGATTCAAGCAAAGCTTGATATAAAAAGTAGTTTTAACGCTCAAAACTTGTTGAAAGCGCAATTTTTCATCATATTGCGTACCGCTTAATATAAACTAATTAAAAAATATCATGAATAAAAAATTTCTTTCGTTGTTGTTTTTAACAGCATCATTTTTCACATTTGCTCAAGAAAAACAAGAAAAAGGAATAGCAGAAAGTATAAATGAAGGGTTTAAGCCAGTTGCAGATGCATGGGGAAGCTTTGTTTTTTATCCTGTTAAATTGGGTGGTGGAGTTGAAATGCCTTTGGTAATCATTATGCTTCTTTTAGCAGGACTAATTTTTACCATACTATTTAAATTTGTAAACATAAGAATGTTTCCTGTTTCTATCAATATTGTAAGAGGGAAGTATGATGAAGTAGATCATGTAACATCAGATGTGGCAGCTGGTGATCCAACTCCGGGCGGCGATGCCATTGAAACAATAAGAATCGAAGGAGAAGAAGGAGAAGTTTCTCACTTTCAGGCTTTAACAGCAGCTTTATCAGGAACGGTAGGTTTGGGTAATATTGCAGGAGTCGCAGTAGCCTTATCACTCGGAGGTCCAGGGGCTACTTTTTGGATGATAATCGCTGGTTTATTAGGAATGTCCTCAAAATTTGTAGAATGTACCTTAGGTGTAAAGTATAGAGATGTAGGAGAGGATGGAACTATATACGGAGGGCCAATGTATTATTTAAAGAAAGGCTTAGCGGATGTTGGCAAGAGTGGTTTAGGTAAAGTTTTAGCGGTTCTTTTTGCTGTCATGGTTATTGGAGGTTCTTTTGGTGGAGGAAATATGTTTCAAGCAAATCAAGCAGCTCAGCAATTTGGAAGTATGATTGGTTCTAATGATTTATCTACTTCGCTAATTTTTGGTATTGTAATGGCTGTTTTAGTTGGTATTGTAATTATTGGAGGAATAAAAAGAATTGGAAATATTACTGAGAAAATAGTGCCTTTCATGGTTGGGATATATTTTTTGGCAGCAATTGTTATTTTAGCGGCTAATTTTTCTCAAATAGGAAGTGCTTTTGGTCAAATTTGGAATGGTGCTTTTAACCCGAAAGGGATTACAGGAGGTTTGTTAGGGGTTTTAATTATAGGATTTCAAAGAGCAGCATTTTCGAATGAAGCAGGAGTTGGTTCTGCTGCTATTGCTCATTCAGCAGTAAAAACAAAATACCCAGCTTCTGAGGGTTTAGTAGCTTTATTAGAACCTTTTATTGATACAGTAGTTGTGTGTACAATGACAGCATTGGTCATTATTATTACCAATGGAGATGGAGGAATTATGACTTATGGAGTTAAATCTCCCGATGGTGTTTTAGCAACATCTAAAGCATTTGCTTCAGTGATTCCTTGGTTTCCTTATGTTTTAACGGTTGCTGTAGTTTTGTTTGCATTTTCAACAATGCTATCTTGGTCATATTACGGATTGCAAGGATGGATGTTCTTATTTGGCCGTTCAAAAGCATCTGACTATGCTTATAAGATTTTATTCTGTCTTTTCGTTATTATAGGTTCTGCTGCTAGTTTAGGAGCAGTTACCGATTTTTCAGATGCAATGATTTTTGCGATGGCCGTTCCGAATGTAGTTGGTTTATTCTTTCTGTTTCCGAAAGTTCGTGAAGAATTATCAAGTTATTTAAACGCCATTAAATCAAAAAAAGTATAAAATCAAAAAATGAAATACTTTAAATCCCATTTCTGGTATCATAAAAACCAAAGAAATGGGATTTTCCTTTTAACAATCCTTATTCTCATATTACAATCAATTATTTTTTTTGGTACTTTTTCTTTGAATCAGTTAGAAGATGTAAATCAACCAGAAATTATTGCTTTTCAAAAACAAATAGACAGCCTAAAAGAGATCGAAATAGAGGACAGAAGACCTAAGATTTTTCCTTTCAACCCCAATTTCATATCAGATTATAAAGGAGCGCAATTAGGAATGTCTGTAATTGAGATTGATAGATTGTTCCTGTTCAGAAAAACAAATAAGTTTATTACTTCTAAACAAGAATTTCAGAGAATAACAAAAGTATCAGATTCTTTATTAGTCAAAATTGCTCCATATTTTAAGTTTCCTGAATGGGTCACTAAAGAAAAGAAGCTAAAAACCAAATCTAATACTGCTTTAAATAGAGTTGAAAATACCCATAAAAAGAAAAGTATTTCTTCGATAGATATGAACAAAGCTTCTGCAGAAGATTTCAAAACAATCTATGGAATAGGAGAAAAACTTTCAGAACGCATTATTAAGTATCGTTCTAAATTGCAAGGATTTTCATTTGAAAGTCAAATTAAAGAAGTCTGGGGTTTGGAAGAAGAGACTGTAGAAAAAGTGCTCTCTACATTTAAAATTATTGAAAAACCAACTATAAGAAAAATTAATATAAATACTGTGACTTTCAAGGAGTTATTAAATACTCCATACATAGATTTCGCTCTATGTAAAAAGATATTTGAATATAGAGACGAAATAGCAGTGTATCAAAATATTTCAGAATTAAAAAATATCAAGGATTTTCCTTTGGGAAAATACGATAGAATAGTCTTATATTTGATGGCTGAATAATGAATTCAAATAACGATTAAATGAACAGTATGTATTTTACTGAAGAACACGAAGCTTTTCGTGCAAGTTTCAAAATTTTTTTACAAAAAGAAGTCGTTCCACATATAGAAAAATGGGAAAAGACAGGAACCATAGAGCGTTTTATTTGGGAAAAGTTTGGTGAAATGGGGTATTTCGGTTTGAATACTCCAGAAGAATATGGAGGGTTGGATTTAGATCTTTTTTATACCGTCGTTTTTTTAGAAGAATTACAAAAAATAAATTCAGGAGGATTTGCAGCTGCAATTTGGGCTCATGAATATTTAGCCATGACACATCTAAATGAAGAAGCATCTGAACATATCAAACAAAAATATTTAGTTCCCAGTGTTGAGGGAAAAAAGATTGGTTGTCTCTGCGTTACCGAACCTTTTGGTGGTTCTGATGTTGCAGGAATGAGGTCAACTGCTATCAAAAATGAAAATACATATGTTCTAAATGGCTCAAAAACTTTTATCACAAACGGAGTCTATTCAGATTATTTAATAGTTGCAGCCAAAACAGACCCTTCAGATAAATACAAAGGAATTAGTCTTTTTGTAGTAGACAGAGATACACCCGGTATTTCTGCAACAAAATTAGATAAATTAGGATGGCGCGCATCAGATACTGGAGAAATAGCTTTCGATAATGTGGTTGTTTCAGAAGAAAACTTACTAGGAGATGAAGGCAAAGGTTTTCCTTACATCATGCAGCATTTTGCCTCTGAGAGACTGATTATGGGGGTAAATGCACATGCGCGAGCAGAATATGCGTTTGACTATACTGTAAAATATATGCGAGAGAGAGTTGCTTTTGGTAAGTCTTTAGATAAGTTTCAAGCTTTAAGACATAATATTGCAGAAATGGCAAGTAAAATAGACATGTGTAAAGAGTATAATTACTCTATTGCAAAACGTTTAAATGATGGGCAATATGTAGTAAAGGAAGCAAGTATGTCTAAGTTGCTTTCTACAAAAATGGCAGATGAAGTGATTTACGATGCATTACAGATGTTGGGAGGGTATGGCTACATGGAAGAGTACCCAATGGCAAGATTACTTCGTGATAGCAGATTAGGACCAATAGGAGGTGGAACTTCTGAAATTTTAAAAGAGATCATCGCAAAAATTATATTAGATAATAAAGAGTACAAGCCTGTTACCTAAGTTTTGTACTGTAATTCCTTCCTTTTTTAGGGCAATCCCTTTGGGGCACGCTTTTCATTCTATTTTTTTTGTAAAAAAACAAAAATGGATGTCACTTCACTCGTTAATACATGTTAGAAGTCAAAATATTTTGTATTTACTGATTGTCAATTCACAATTTGTAATTACATTTGCAGTCCAAAAAATAAACAAATAGTTTAAACACTATCAAAATATAAAAAGAATTTATGAAAGGAGGTGCCAATTTATGTTAATTATACCAATAAAAGAAGGAGAGAATATCGATAGGGCATTAAAGCGCTACAAAAGAAAATTCGATAGAACGAAGACAATGAAGAACTTGCGTAATAGAAAAAACTTTACCAAGCCATCTGTAGCGAATAGAGCTCAAAGAATCAAAGCATCTTATGTTCAAAAATTAAGAACACAAGAAGAAGTAGGTTAGAAATAACGTATTTTAAAATACAAAACTCGTAACACTTTTATCGTTGCGAGTTTTTTTGTGCTTTTTTTTGTAAATTTACCTGTAAAACAGTTGAAATTTGATTGATGCATTTTTAGAATATATTTCATTAGAGAAAAAGTATTCAGTTCACACAAGTACCGCATATAAAAATGATTTATTTTCCTTTAGAGATTTTTTAGTCAAAGAATATAGTCAAGATAACTTGTTAGAAGCTCATTATTCTCAAATTAGAAGTTGGATTGTTAGTTTGGTTGATAGGGATATGTCAAATAGAACGATTAATAGAAAAGTAAGCTCTTTAAAATCTTTTTATAAATTTGCACAGAAAACAAATAAAATAGACGTCAGTCCATTAGTAAAGCACAAAGCTCTAAAAACACAAAAAAAAGTACAAGTATCATTTACATCCAGGGAAATTAACACTGTCATTAATCAGATCGCGATTGATACTGATTTTACATCTACGAGAAATAAGCTAATTGTAGAACTTTTTTATTCAACAGGAATTAGGAGAGCGGAGCTAATAAATATTAAAGACAAAGATATTAGCTTTTCAGATAGAACCATTAAAGTATTAGGAAAAAGAAATAAAGAGCGGTTTGTACCTCTTTTAACTTCTGTGATTCAGACTCTAAAAAAATATTTAGAATTAAAAAAAGAATTTACAATTGGCGAGGAAGAACTTTTTATTACCAAAACAGGAAATAAAATATATGAAACACTTGTATACAGGGTTATAAATTCATATTTTAGTAAAATATCTTCCAAAGAGAAGAAAAGCCCCCATATATTAAGACACTCTTTTGCAACACATCTCTTAAATGAAGGGGCAGATTTAAATTCAGTTAAAGAGTTGCTAGGGCATTCTTCTTTAGCTTCTACACAAGTCTATGTTCAAAACAGTCTTGATGTCATAAAAAAAGTTTATAATCAGGCTCACCCTAGGAGCGAAAAAAATAGTGATGTATGAAAGTATTTATCCAATCAGTTAATTTTAATGCAGATAAAAAGTTGCTCCGTTTTGTAGAAGAAAAAGTATCCAATTTAAGTAGATATCATGATAAAATTGTTACTGCTGAAGTTTTTTTAAAAGTCTTGAATACAAGCGATAAAGAAAATAAAATATCAGAAGTTAAAATCAATATTCCAGGAAGCGAATTAATTATTAAAAGAGAGGCAAAGACCTTTGAAGAAGGAGTTAATTCTGCAATCGATAATTTAAAGAGACAATTAAAAAGGTCTAAAGAAAAACAAAGGGATTCTATAATTTCATAAAAAGCGAAAAAAAAGAAAAAAATAATTATAAAAAGTTTTAGAATAAAGAAAAACTTTATACATTTGCAATCCGTTAGAAATAGCGGGTTGTTTTTTTGCATCAAAAGCCGATGTAGCTCAGCTGGCTAGAGCAGCTGATTTGTAATCAGCAGGTCGTGGGTTCGAGTCCCTCCATCGGCTCAAAAGCAACAAGTTCATTTAAATAATAAATTTGAGGGGGAGATACTCAAGCGGCCAACGAGGACGGACTGTAACTCCGTTGACTACGTCTTCGCAGGTTCGAATCCTGCTCTCCCCACTAATTTTTAAAAACGCGAAAGTAGCTCAGTTGGTAGAGCGTCAGCCTTCCAAGCTGAATGTCGCCGGTTCGAACCCGGTCTTTCGCTCAATTTTAATCCAATAAAGCCGGTGTAGCTCAGTTGGTAGAGCGCATCCTTGGTAGGGATGAGGTCATGGGTTCAAGTCCCATCATTGGCTCATTAATACGTATTATTAGACACTAAATATATTTAAACTAAGAATTAAAATTAATAATTATGGCAAAAGGAACTTTTGACCGTTCGAAACCACACTTAAACATTGGTACTATCGGACACGTAGATCACGGTAAAACAACTTTAACTGCGGCTATTACTAAAGTATTAGCTGATGCAGGATTTTCTGAAGCTAGATCTTTTGATCAGATTGATAATGCACCAGAAGAAAAAGAAAGAGGTATTACAATTAACACTTCTCATGTAGAGTATCAAACAGCAAAACGTCACTACGCACACGTAGATTGTCCAGGTCACGCGGATTATGTTAAGAACATGGTTACGGGTGCTGCTCAAATGGACGGTGCTATTTTGGTAGTTGCTGCAACTGATGGGCCAATGCCTCAAACTAGAGAGCATATCTTATTAGGTCGCCAAGTTGGTATACCTCGTATGGTTGTTTTCTTGAACAAGGTGGACATGGTTGATGATGAAGAGCTTTTAGAATTAGTAGATATGGAAGTTAGAGAATTATTATCTTTCTATGAGTATGATGGAGATAATGGTCCTGTTGTTTCAGGTTCTGCTTTAGGAGCTTTAAATGGTGAGCAAAAATGGGTTGACACTGTGTTAGAATTAATGGAGCAAGTGGATGCTTGGATTGAAGAGCCTTTAAGAGAAGTTGATAAAGATTTCTTAATGCCAGTTGAAGATGTGTTCTCTATTACTGGTCGTGGTACTGTTGCTACTGGTCGTATTGAGACAGGTATTGCTAATACTGGAGATGTTGTAGATATTATTGGTATGGGAGCAGAAAAAATGGCTTCTACTATTACAGGTATTGAAATGTTCCGTCAAATCTTAGATAGAGGTGAGGCTGGAGATAATGCAGGTATTCTATTAAGAGGTATTGCAAAAGAAGACATCAAGAGAGGTATGGTAATCTGTAAGCCAGGTTCTGTAACTCCTCATGCTAAGTTTAAGGCAGAAGTTTATGTTTTAAAGAAAGAAGAAGGTGGACGTCATACTCCATTCCACAACAACTACCGTCCTCAGTTTTATGTAAGAACTACAGACGTTACAGGTACTATTAATTTACCTTCAGGAGTTGAAATGGTAATGCCAGGAGACAACTTGACAATTACAGTAGACTTAATCCAGCCAATCGCATTAAATGTAGGTTTACGTTTTGCAATCCGTGAAGGAGGAAGAACAGTTGGAGCAGGTCAGGTAACTGAATTAATGGACTAATTTTTTTAAGTTTATTAATCAATAAATTCTAAGGGTGTCACGCTGTAAGCGTGATGCCTTTATCAATGAATAAGAAAACGGGCGTAGTTCAGCGGTAGAGCACTGGTCTCCAAAACCAGCTGTCGGGAGTTCGAATCTCTCCGCCCGTGCAATAAAACAAAAAAGTAAGATGAACTTTATACAATATATCAAAGATTCTTTTGACGAATTAAGTAACCACATGACGTGGATATCTAAAGAAGATGCCCAAAAAACAACGGTTACTGTAGCTGTTTTTACAATTTTGTTTGCATTAGCAGTAGCTGGTATTGATTATGTTTTTCAAACTGGATTAGATAACTTTTTTGGAATGTTTAAATCTAACTAACTATGGCAACTGATTCAGTAATGAAATGGTACGTTGTAAGAGCCATTGGTGGACAAGAAAATAAGGTAAAATCTTATATTGAAAGTGAGATTTCAAGAGTAGGATTGTCTGATTATGTCAATCAGGTAATCGTACCAACTGAAAAGGTTATTCAAATTAGAGACGGAAAAAAAGTTCATAGAGAAAAAGTATACTTTCCTGGTTACATTATGGTTGAGGCAAACCTTTCAGGTGAAGTTCCTCACGTTATCAAAGCAATCACAGGAGTAATAGGGTTTTTAGGAGAAACAAAAGGTGGTGAGCCTGTTCCTATGAGAAAATCTGAAGTAAACAGAATGTTAGGTAAAGTTGATGAGCTCTCTGTACAAGATGATAATATTGCAATACCATTTAACACAGGGGAAACCGTTAAAGTAGTTGATGGTCCATTTAATGGATTTGACGGTACTATAGAAAAAGTAAATGAAGAAAAGCGTAAACTTGAGGTAATGGTAAAAATCTTTGGAAGAAAAACACCATTAGAATTAAGTTATATGCAAGTAGAAAAGATATAATTGTTACACAAATATATATTGATCGATTTGTTTTTAGCTTCCAAATAAAACAAATCACTAAACATTTTTAAAATGGCAAAAGAAGTTAGTAAAGTAGTTAAGTTACAAGTAAGGGGAGGCGCAGCGAATCCATCGCCGCCGGTTGGACCCGCTTTAGGAGCTGCTGGTGTTAACATTATGGAGTTCTGTAAACAGTTTAATGCAAGAACGCAAGACAAACAAGGTAAAGTTTTACCTGTTGTTATTACTGTTTTCAAAGACAAATCATTTGATTTTCTTGTAAAAACTCCTCCTGCAGCAGTTCAGTTACTAGAAGCGGCCAAGATTAAAAAAGGTTCTGGAGAACCAAACAGAAAAAAAGTAGCGTCAGTTACTTGGGATCAGATTAAAGTGATAGCAGAAGACAAAATGGTAGATTTAAATGCCTTTGAAATTTCTTCAGCCATGCGTATGATTGCAGGTACAGCACGTTCTATGGGATTAACAGTAAAAGGGAATGCACCAGCATAAGCTTTATAAAAAGTAGTAAAAATGGCAAAATTAACAAAAAAGCAAAAAGAAGCTTACGCAAAGTTAGATAGCTCTAAGTCTTACGACTTAGCAGCAGCTTCAGCGCTAGTCAAAGACATTACGAATGTAAAGTTTGATGCATCAGTAGATTTAGCAATTCGTTTGGGAGTAGATCCTCGTAAAGCTAATCAGATGGTCCGTGGAGTTGTAACATTACCTCATGGAACAGGGAAAGATGTAAAAGTGTTGGCATTAGTAACCCCAGATAAAGAAGCAGATGCTACCGCAGCAGGTGCAGATTATGTTGGGTTAGATGAGTACCTTCAAAAGATTAAAGGTGGATGGACAGACGTAGATGTAATTATTACGATGCCAAGTGTAATGGGTAAATTAGGTCCTTTAGGAAGAGTTTTAGGTCCAAGAGGTTTAATGCCTAACCCAAAAACAGGTACTGTAACAATGGACGTCGCAAAGGCTGTTCAAGATGTGAAAGCTGGTAAAATTGATTTCAAAGTTGATAAAACCGGTATTGTGCATGCTGCAGTTGGAAAAGTATCTTTCGATGCTAAGAAAATTGAAGAAAATGCAAACGAGTTAATACAAACAATCATTAAATTGAAACCAACAACTGCAAAGGGAACGTATGTAAAAAGCGTTTTTATGTCTAGTACGATGAGTCCTAGTATCGCTGTTGAGGTTAAATCTGTTTAATACGTTAAAACTTATAATTATGACTAGAGAGGAAAAATCACAAGTAATACAAGATTTAACAACAGTATTAGCAGGCACTAACACGCTATATTTAACCGATATTTCTGGATTAGATGCAGAAACAACCTCTAACTTACGTAGAGCTTGTTTCAAAGCGGGTGTTCAGTTATCAGTTGTTAAAAATACGTTACTTGCAAAAGCAATGGAAGCTTCCGAAAAAGAATTTGGAGACTTACCATCAGTTTTAAAAGGGAATACGTCAATGATGATCTCTGAAGCAGCAAACGCTCCAGCAAGATTAATCAAAGAATTTAGAAAGAAAACTCAAGATAGACCTTTATTAAAAGGTGCTTTTGCAGAAGAATCTATTTACATTGGTGACGATCAATTAGACGCTTTAGTAGATATTAAATCTAGAGAAGAGCTTATTGGAGAAATCATTGGACTATTACAATCACCAGCTAAAAATGTTGTTTCAGCATTGCAATCAGGTGGACAAACACTTTCAGGTATTATTAAAACCTTATCTGAAAAATAATTACGCGCACAAATAAACTATAATAAATAAAATTTTTAAAAACAATTAAAATGGCAGATTTAAAAGATTTCGCAGAACAATTAGTTAACTTAACAGTAAAAGAAGTTAATGAATTAGCTACTATCTTAAAAGATGAATATGGTATCGAGCCAGCTGCAGCAGCAGTTGCAGTAGCAGGACCAGCAGCAGGTGGAGATTCAGCTGGAGCTGAGCAAACTGAATTCGATGTAATTTTAACGGCAGCAGGTGGTTCTAAGCTTGCAGTAGTAAAATTAGTTAAAGAATTAACAGGTTTAGGCTTAAAAGAAGCTAAAGGAGTAGTAGATAGCGCTCCAGCACCAGTAAAAGAAGGTGTATCTAAAGATGAGGCTGAAGGTCTTAAAGCAGCTTTAGAAGAAGCAGGAGCTGAAGTAGAGCTTAAGTAAGCTGATACTCCCGATTGCGCCTAGCGTGACGGGAAAACAAATATAGGTTTAGGTACTAAAAACAATGTTTTTTAGTCCTAAACCATTTTGTGTATATATTCGTTCTTTATTTTAATTAAGATTTTAATCATAAAAAATATTCTCTTTTGGCAACGAAAAACACTACTGAAAGAATCAATTTCGCTACTTCTCAAATGATTAAAGAATATCCAGACTTTTTGGATATTCAGGTTAAATCTTTTCAAGATTTTTTCCAACTTCAAACAAAAGCAGAAGAAAGAGGTGAAGAAGGTTTGTATAAAACCTTCATGGATAACTTTCCAATTACAGATACAAGAAATCAATTTGTATTAGAATTTTTAGACTACTTTGTAGATCCACCAAGATATTCTATTCAAGAATGTATTGAAAGAGGTCTTACTCACAGTGTGCCTTTAAAAGCACGTCTAAAACTGTACTGTACAGATCCTGAACACGAAGATTTCGAAACGATTGTTCAAGATGTATATCTTGGTACAATTCCTTACATGACCAATTCAGGAACCTTTGTTATTAATGGAGCAGAACGCGTGGTAGTTTCTCAATTGCATAGATCACCTGGTGTATTCTTTGGGCAATCTTTCCATGCAAATGGTACAAAACTATATTCAGCAAGGGTTATTCCTTTTAAGGGATCTTGGATAGAATTTGCTACCGATATCAATCAAGTAATGTATGCTTATATTGATAGAAAGAAAAAATTACCAGTAACTACTTTATTCAGAGCCATCGGTTTTGAAAGAGATAAAGATATTTTAGAAATTTTTGATCTTGCAGAAGAAGTAAAAGTATCTAAAGCTGGACTTAAAAAAGTATTAGGTCGCAAATTGGCTGCTAGAGTTTTAAAAACTTGGCACGAAGATTTTGTTGACGAAGATACAGGAGAAGTTGTTTCCATAGAAAGAAATGAAATTATTTTCGATAGAGATACAATTTTAGAAAAAGAGCATATTGATGAAATCATTGAAGCAGGAGCTAAAACCGTTTTACTTCACAAAGAAGATAACGATACAGCAGATTATGCTATTATTCACAATACTTTACAAAAAGATCCTACAAACTCGGAAAAAGAAGCTGTAGAGCATATTTATAGACAATTACGTAATGCAGAACCGCCAGATGAAGAGACTGCAAGAGGTATCATCGATAAATTATTCTTCTCTGAGCAACGTTATAATTTAGGAGAAGTTGGTCGTTTTAGAATGAACACAAAACTTCAGTTAAACGAGCCGATAGATCAAAAAGTATTAACCAAATTAGATATCATAACGATTATTAAATATCTAATTGAATTAATCAATTCGAAAGCAGAAGTTGATGATATTGATCATTTGTCTAACAGACGTGTAAGAACAGTAGGAGAGCAGTTAGCAGGTCAGTTTGGTGTAGGTTTAGCACGTATGGCAAGAACCATTCGCGAGCGAATGAATGTTCGAGACAACGAAGTTTTTACTCCGATCGATTTGATCAATGCAAAAACACTATCCTCAGTTATTAATTCTTTCTTTGGAACCAATCAACTATCTCAATTTATGGATCAAACGAATCCATTAGCAGAGATTACTCACAAGCGTAGGTTATCTGCTCTTGGACCTGGTGGATTATCAAGAGAAAGAGCTGGTTTTGAGGTACGTGATGTACACTATACACATTATGGTAGATTGTGTCCAATTGAAACTCCTGAGGGACCAAACATTGGATTAATTTCTTCACTTTCAGTTTTTGCAAAAGTGAATAACTTAGGATTTATTGAAACACCTTATAGAAAGGTTGACAATGGTATTGTAGCTTCTGATGAACCAATTTATTTAAGTGCAGAAGAAGAAGAAGGTAAGAAAATTGCGCAATCTAATTTAGAATTAAATGGAGATGGATCAATTGTCTTAGATAGAGTTATTGCTCGTGAAGAAGGTGATTTCCCAGTAGTAAGCCCAGATGTAATTGATTATATGGACGTTGCTCCAAATCAAATTGCCTCTATTTCTGCATCTTTAATTCCTTTCTTAGAACATGATGATGCCAACCGTGCTTTGATGGGATCAAACATGATGCGTCAAGCGGTACCTTTATTGAGACCAGAGTCTCCAATTGTAGGGACAGGTTTAGAACTAAGAGTTGCTAAAGATTCACGAATTTTAATCAATGCTGAAGGTACTGGTGAAGTTACTTATGTAGATGCAAATAAAATTACGATTAAGTACGATAAAACTGATGAGGAGAAACTAGTAAGTTTTGAATCTGATGAAGTTTCTTATGACCTAATCAAGTTTAGAAAAACCAATCAAGGAACTAATATTAATCTAAAACCTATCATTGAAAAAGGGGATAGAGTTGAAGAAGGTCAAGTTCTTTGTGAAGGGTATGCAACACAAAAAGGAGAATTAGCATTAGGAAGAAATATGAAAGTAGCCTTTATGCCTTGGAAAGGGTATAACTTTGAGGATGCAATTGTGATTTCTGAGAAAGTAGTTCGTGAAGACATCTTTACTTCTATTCATATTGATGAGTACTCTTTAGATGTTAGAGATACCAAATTAGGAACTGAAGAGTTGACGAATGATATTCCTAACGTTTCTGAAGAAGCTACCAAAGATTTGGATGAAAATGGAATGATTCGAATTGGAGCAGAAGTGAATCCTGGTGATATTCTAATCGGTAAGATTACACCTAAAGGAGAGTCTGATCCAACTCCAGAAGAAAAATTATTACGTGCTATTTTTGGAGATAAAGCAGGAGATGTAAAAGATGCATCATTAAAAGCTTCTCCATCACTACGAGGGGTAGTAATTGATAAGAAATTATTCAAAAGAGCTGTCAAAGACAAGAACAAGAGAATAAGAGATAAAGACGCTATTACTTCTTTAGAAGCTTCTTTCGTGACAAAGTTTGAAGGATTAAAAGATATTTTAATAGAGAAATTATTTACGCTTATCAGCGGAAAAACCTCTCAAGGAGTTTTTAATGATTTAGGTGAAGAAGTTTTACCAAAAGGTAAAAAATATACACTCAAAATGTTAAACTCTGTAGATGACTACGTTCACTTAACAGGTTCTTGGACCACAGATAAAGATTTGAATGATTATGTAGGAGAACTAGTTCATAACTACAAAATTAAAGTAAATGATTTACAAGGTTCTTTACGTCGCCAAAAGTTTACAATTTCTGTAGGAGATGAATTGCCAGCTGGAATTTTAAAATTAGCCAAAGTTTATGTTGCAAAGAAACGTAAATTAAAAGTAGGTGATAAAATGGCAGGACGTCACGGAAACAAAGGTATTGTAGCTCGTATTGTAAGAGCTGAAGACATGCCTTTCTTAGAAGATGGAACTCCAGTAGATATTGTATTGAATCCGTTAGGGGTACCTTCTCGTATGAACATCGGTCAAATTTATGAAACTGTTCTTGGTTGGGCAGGTCAAAAATTAGGAACTAAATATGCAACACCAATTTTTGATGGAGCAACTTTAGATCAGATCAATCAAATTACTGATGACGCAGAAGTACCAAGATTTGGACATACTTATCTATATGATGGAGGAACAGGAAAACGTTTCGATCAACCTGCAACAGTAGGAATCATCTATATGATCAAGCTTGGACACATGATTGAAGATAAAATGCATGCACGTTCTATAGGACCTTATTCATTAATCACACAACAACCTTTAGGTGGTAAAGCACAATTTGGAGGGCAACGTTTTGGAGAGATGGAAGTATGGGCACTAGAAGCTTATGGTGCATCAAGTATCTTAAGAGAGATCCTAACTGTAAAATCTGATGATGTAATGGGTAGAGCCAAAACTTACGAAAGTATTGTGAAGGGTGAAACCATGCCAGAACCAGGTTTACCAGAGTCGTTTAACGTATTAATGCATGAACTGAAAGGTTTAGGTTTAGACGTCAGATTAGAAGAATAACAACGTTGATTGTAGAAGTAGTATAGAAGCTACTTCTACAATTAATTATTTATAAGTCTCATAGAGGCCATTTTTACAATTTTAATTCGAATCCATCAACATGGCAAGAAAACAAGAGAAGTACACTGTAAAAAAGTTTAATAAAATATCAATTGGTTTATCATCACCAGAAGCAATTTTAGAAATTTCTAAAGGTGAAGTATTAAAACCAGAAACCATCAATTACCGAACACATAAACCTGAAAGAGACGGTTTGTTCTGTGAACGTATTTTTGGTCCGGTTAAAGATTATGAATGTGCTTGTGGAAAGTACAAAAGAATTCGCTACAAGGGTATTGTATGTGATCGATGTGGTGTAGAAGTAACCGAGAAAAAAGTTCGTAGAGAAAGAGTTGGTCACATTAATTTAGTGGTACCTGTTGCCCACATATGGTATTTTAGATCATTACCTAACAAAATGGGATACCTTTTAGGGCTTCCATCTAAGAAGTTAGATATGATTATTTACTACGAGCGTTATGTGGTAATTCAACCAGGTATTGCAAAAGGTATAGAAGGAGAGCCGTTACAAAAAATGGACTTTTTAACTGAAGAAGAATACCTAGATATTGTAGACGAGTTGCCTCAAGAAAATCAATATTTAGATGATACTGACCCAAATAAGTTCATCGCTAAAATGGGAGCAGAGTGTTTAATTGATTTATTAGCTCGTATTGATTTAGATGCCTTGTCTTTTGAATTAAGACACAAAGCAAATACAGAAACATCAAAACAACGTAAAACAGAAGCGTTAAAACGTTTGAATGTTGTTGAAGCATTCAGAGATTCTCAAAAAAATAGAGAGAACAATCCAGAATGGATGATTATGAAGGCTATTCCAGTAATTCCACCAGAATTACGTCCTTTAGTTCCTTTAGATGGAGGTCGTTTTGCAACTTCAGATTTAAATGATTTGTATAGAAGAGTTATTATCAGAAACAATCGTTTAAAAAGATTGGTAGAGATCAAGGCTCCAGAAGTTATTTTACGTAATGAAAAACGTATGTTACAAGAATCAGTAGATTCATTATTTGATAACACACGTAAATCTTCAGCAGTTAAAACAGAATCTAACAGACCTTTAAAATCTTTATCAGATTCATTAAAAGGAAAACAAGGTCGTTTCCGTCAGAATTTATTAGGAAAGCGTGTTGATTATTCTGCACGTTCTGTAATTGTTGTTGGACCAGAATTAAAACTTTCAGAATGTGGTATTCCTAAGGATATGGCAGCTGAACTTTACAAGCCTTTTGTAATTCGTAAGTTAATAGAAAGAGGGATTGTAAAAACAGTAAAATCTGCAAAGAAAATAATAGACAGAAAGGAACCAGTTGTTTGGGATATTTTAGAGAATGTAATTAAAGGACATCCTGTTTTATTAAACAGAGCTCCTACCTTACACAGATTGGGTATTCAGGCATTTCAACCTAAATTAATCGAAGGGAAAGCAATTCAGTTGCATCCACTTTCATGTTCGGCCTTTAATGCCGATTTTGATGGGGATCAAATGGCAGTTCACTTACCATTAGGGCCAGAAGCTATTTTAGAAGCACAAATATTAATGCTAGCTTCTCATAATATTCTAAATCCTGCAAACGGTGCACCAGTTACAGTTCCATCACAGGATATGGTTCTTGGATTGTACTACATGACCAAAGAAAGAATTTCTACTCCAGAATTACCAATTAAAGGAGAAGGATTAACCTTCTATTCACCAGAAGAGGTTACAATTGCATTTAATGAGGAAAAAGTAGATTTAAATGCTGGGATTAAAGTACGAACTCAAGACATCGACGAAAACGGTGAGCAAGTAACTAAAATTATAGCAACAACTGTTGGTAGAGTTTTATTTAATGAGGTTGTTCCTGCTGCTGCTGGTTATATCAATGAAGTATTAACTAAGAAAAACTTAAGAGGTATTATTGGAGGGATTTTAAAAGCTACCGATATTCCGACTACTGGAGAATTCTTAGACCAGATAAAAAACATGGGATATAAATTTGCCTTCCAAGGTGGATTATCATTCTCATTAGGAGATATCATTATCCCTGAGCAAAAGCAATCCATGATTGATGAAGCTAATAAAGAGGTGGATTTAATTGTAGGAAACTACAACATGGGTATGTTAACGCAAAAAGAGCGTTACAACCAGGTAATTGATGTTTGGGGTTCTACCAATAATCGATTGACTGAATTGTCTATGAAAAACTTGCGAGAAGATCAGCAAGGTTTCAATTCGGTATACATGATGCTTGATTCTGGTGCAAGGGGTTCTAAAGAGCAGATTCGTCAGTTAACAGGGATGCGTGGATTAATGGCAAAACCTAAAAAGTCAACTGCAGGTGGTGGAGAAATTATTGAAAACCCTATTCTTTCTAACTTTAAAGAAGGGTTATCAATTCTTGAATACTTTATCTCTACACACGGTGCTCGTAAAGGATTAGCAGATACCGCCTTAAAAACAGCAGATGCGGGTTACTTAACTCGTAGATTGGTAGATGTTTCTCAGGATGTTATTATTACTGAAGAGGATTGTGGTACCTTAAGAGGATTGGAAGTGACTCCATTAAAGAAAAATGATGAGATTGTAGAATCTTTATCAGATAGAATCGAAGGACGTGTTTCTTTACAAGATGTATATCATCCATTAACAGATGAAATTATCTTACAAGCAAACCAACCGATCACCTTAGAATTAGCCAAAGCTGTTGAAGCTTCTGGAATTGATAGAGTAGAGGTAAGATCTCCTTTAACTTGTGAATCTTCAAAAGGAATTTGTACAAAATGTTATGGTCAGAGTTTATCAACTCTTAACAAAGTACAAATTGGAGAAGCAGTTGGTGTAATTGCAGCACAATCTATTGGTGAACCTGGAACTCAGTTAACATTACGTACATTCCACGTAGGTGGGGTTGCTGGTAATATTTCTGAAGAAAATAAATTAATAGCTAAGTTTGACGGTAAAGTTACGATTGACGATTTACGTACTGTAGTTGGAAAAGACGCTGAAGGAAAAGACGCTGATATCGTAATCTCTAGAACCGCAGAAATAAAAATTAAAGACAAGAAAACAGGAATTACTCAAAGTACGAATATCATTCCTTACGGTTCTATAATTTTTGACAAGGATAGAAAATCGATCAAAAAAGGAGATGTAATTGTTCAATGGGACCCATTTAATGGTGTAATTGTCTCTGAGTTTGAAGGAAAAGTGAAGTTTGACAATTTACAACAAGGTATTAATTACTCTGTAGAAATTGACGAGCAAACTGGTTTCCAAGAGAAAGTAATGATCGATTCAAAGAATAAGAAAATCATTGCATCTTTAATTATAGAAGATAAAGACGGTAATGCTTTACGTTCTTATAGTTTACCAGTAGGTGCACACTTAATGGTTAATGACGGAGATACTGTAGCTTCTGGACATACCTTAGTAAAAATACCAAGAAAATCTGGTAAAGCAGGAGATATTACAGGAGGTTTACCACGTGTAACAGAATTGTTTGAGGCACGTAATCCTTCTAATCCATCTGTTGTTTCAGAGATTGATGGTGTGGTTTCTTTTGGAAAAATTAAGCGTGGTAATAGAGAAATTATCGTTGAATCTAAAACTGGAGACATTCGTAAGTATTTAGTAAAACTTTCTAATCAGATTTTAGTTCAAGAAAATGACTTTATCAAAGCAGGGATGCCTTTATCAGATGGAGCAACGACTCCTTCAGATATCCTAAGAATAAAAGGACCTTCTGCTGTTCAAGAATACTTAGTAAATGAAATACAAGAAGTATATCGTCTACAAGGTGTGAAGATTAACGATAAACATTTCGAAGTTGTAGTTCGTCAAATGATGCGTAAAGTTAAAATTATTGATTCTGGAGATACATTATTCCTAGAAAATCAATTAATTCACAAAATTGACTTTATCAAAAACAACGATGCTATCTACGGAATGAAAGTTGTTGAAAATGCAGGAGATTCTGAAAATATAAAAGCAGGTCAAATTATTTCTGCGCGTCAACTAAGAGATGAGAATTCTTTACTAAAAAGAAATGATCAAAACTTGGTAGAGGCAAGAGATGCGAAACCAGCAACTGCAGAACAAGTTCTTCAGGGTATTACCAGAGCATCACTTCAAACAAAATCATTTATCTCTGCAGCTTCCTTCCAGGAAACTACAAAAGTATTAAATGAGGCTGCTGTAAGTGGTAAAGTAGATACTTTAGAAGGATTGAAAGAAAATGTAATTGTTGGTAAGAAAATTCCAGCAGGTACAGGTATGAGAGCTTACGATCATATTATCGTTGGCCCTAAAGATGAAATAGAACAAAGTTTTTAATTCATATGAAAAGCCTCTAAATTATTAGAGGCTTTTCTTTTAAATATATTCTTATGGAAGAAAACAAAAACAAAGACGGACAAATTAACATAGAATTAGGTCAAGAGATTGCTGAAGGGACCTACTCTAATTTGGCGATTATTAACCATTCAATGTCAGAATTTATTGTTGATTTTATCAATATTATGCCAGGAGTACCGAAGGCAAAGGTAAAATCTAGGATTATATTAACTCCTCAGCATGCAAAAAGGTTGACAAAGGCTTTAGTAGATAATGTCAGAAAATTTGAACAAGCGCATGGAGAAATTAAAGATTATGAACAACCTCCTATTCCAATAAATTTTGGACCAACAGGACAAGCATAATAAAAAAAGCGAAACATATAGTTTCGCTTTTTTTATTGGATGCTATTTATAATAACTTGATACAATTTGTGGAGTTTACTTTTTAAAAGCATTGTTACTTTAGGATATTTAAAACTGATAAAAATAGTAAGAACCAGGAATAATACTGCCCCAACACTTACCTGAATGGGTGATAAAATTTTACCGATATTTTTAAACCCTATGCCAAAAAAGCTACCATATAAAATAATGAAGTGAATGACATATATAGAGAGGGTATTTTTCCCAATTCTTACAATTAATGGATATTTTAGATACTTTTCCAGACTGTAAAAAAAAGCAAAATATAAAAGGACATAACCTAACTTTGAAAATAGATAATTATAATTTGCAGCATCCCTAAATACTTCAATTTTAGTAGTGTCATACCCTAATAAAAGTAGGTCTGAAGAATAATAGATGAGCAACAATCCAATGCTTATAAAAGAAGAAATCGTTGTTATTTTAAAATATGTTTTATGAAGGTTCCAATAAAATAATGTTGCTATAAAAGCCCCAAAAGAGGTGTATCCATACCAGGGTATAATTCGAAATACAGATCCATTATTTTTTGAAATATAATTGTGTATAAAAAGTGGTATATCTGCTATTTCCAAGCTTCTGTACAAGGGCTCTGCTACAAAAATACACACTCCTAAAATTAGCATCATCACAGAAAACAGTAGTATTTTTTTGTTGCACAAATAAAAGATGCAGACTGTTAGTATTAAACTCAATCCGATACAATGTAGCACATCAACAGCTAAGAAAGAGGTGTTGTTATACCCCAAAAACCAATTGATAAAATTAATTCTTATGAGATAGCCTATGGCAATTAAAGAGAGACCTCTAGTAATCCCTTTTTTCATTCTAGCTTTTTCCTCACCATTCTCTTTGGCTTTTATCAAGAGATAAGTGAAAATTAATCCAGAAATGGTAAAGAAAGTAGGAGCAGTGATCCCTCTAAAAAAAGACCATACTCTATAGGTGTCAGTATTTAAATTTCGGTAAGAACTTTCTAGCAGGGTGTCTATAAAATGTCCTTGAAGCATCATTAAAATGGCAAAGGCACGAACAATATCGATAAAGTATAACCTAATTTTCACACTTTATTAGCTTCAAAATAATTTAAATTATCAACGTATGTATATTATCTGTAATTGATTTCCCAATTTCTACAAAGGAACAACAATTGTATAACTATATTTTTCTTGTTCTATTTAGAAGCCAATAATCTGCTAAAACTAAGGCAGTCATCGCTTCTATAATAGGGACGGCTCTTGGAACGACACAAGGATCGTGTCTTCCTTTACCTGTAATTTCTGTGACCTCATTTTCTGAATTAATCGTTTGCTGAGAGCTCATAATCGTTGCCACTGGTTTGAAGGCAACTCTGAAGTAAATATCCATTCCATTGCTAATCCCACCTTGAATTCCTCCAGATAAATTAGACTCTGTAGAACCATCTGCATTAAAGATATCATTGTGTTCAGAACCTTTCATTTTAGCGCCACAAAATCCACTTCCAAATTCAAAGCCTTTTACAGCATTGATAGACAACATCGCGTTTCCTAGTTGAGCATGTAGTTTATGAAAAATAGGCTCTCCCAATCCAACGGGTACATTTTGTGCGACACACATAATGGTTCCTCCTATGGTGTCTCCTTCTTTTCTAATTTCCTTTATTCTAGAAATCATTTTTTCTGCCGTTGTTTCATCTGGACAGCGAACAATATTATGTTCAGTTTTCGAAAAATCTAGTTCTTGATAGGGTTTGTCTAGAAAAATATCACCTACAGAAGAGGTAAACGCATTGATTCTTATATTTGCAATCAATTGTTTGGCCAATGCTCCAGCAACGACCCAATTGGCAGTTTCACGTGCAGAACTTCTTCCACCGCCTCTATAATCTCTAGTCCCAAATTTTTTGTCATAGGTATAATCTGCGTGAGAAGGTCTGTATATATTGGTATTGTGATTGTAATCTTTAGATTTCTGATTTGTATTTTTAATCATAAAACCAATGGAAGTTCCGGTTGTTTTTCCTTCAAAAATTCCAGATAAAAACTCAACAGTATCGGGTTCTTTACGTTGGGTAACTATTTTAGACTGCCCAGGTTTTCGTCTATTTAATTCGTTTTGAATAGCGTCAAAGTCAATAGCTACTCCAGCGGGAAAACCGTCAATTACACCTCCTATAGCAGTCCCATGAGATTCTCCATAGGTGGTTACTTTTAATAAATTTCCGAAAGAATTAAACGACATACGTATACAATTAGAATTTTTTACAAATATACTAAACTAGTGATAAGAAATCTAGATTTAAGCTGTTTTGTGACGATTTCTAAAAAATAGATTTTAAGGATACTATCTGATTCTTAGAAAGATAGGATGGGTAGTGAACGATATTCAAAAATCTCAAAAAATAATACCTTTTTTGTTTCAGAAAATGAAAAAGCTTTCTATATTTGCATCCGCATTCAGAGAATATCTGATGAGACTTCTGGAGAAATGGCAGAGTGGTCGAATGCGGCAGTCTTGAAAACTGTTGACTGTAACAGGTCCGGGGGTTCGAATCCCTCTTTCTCCGCAAAAGGAAACCCACAACGTTTGTTGTGGGTTTTTTATTTTCCAAAAAAACCAAACTTGTTTGCTTTTTTTGGAAAATAAAAAAGACAAAATTCTTGGAAAGAATTTGGGTTTTTATGCTTGCCCAGGATAACCCACAGGGATGCACGAAGTGAATCCCGACTTATGTACACTTGTTTGCCTTTTTTGGAAAATAAAAAAGACAAAATTCTTGGAAAGAATTTGGGTTTCTATGCTTGCTCAGGATAGCCTACTGGGATGCACGGAGTGAATCCCGATTTGTTTCAATTAATAGGTTTCACTATTTAAAATAGATATCTACGTGGCAGTCAAATAATATTGTATTAATACGATAATCCTCTTATCTTTGAGAAGTACAAAACTAATTTAATGAGGTATCTCGTAGTTTATTTCCTTTTTTTAATAGCCAATGCAACAGCACAAACGGTAAGAATAAATGAAGTGGTTTCTTCCAATTCTGTCTATATAGACGAAGACGGAGATACCCCTGACTGGTTAGAAATCCACAATTACGGATCACAAGATGTTTCTATCAATGGGTGGTTTTTGTCTGATGATCCAGAGACCCCTGAAAAGTGGACATTTCCTAATATAAAACTTTCTCCAGATGCGTATTTGCTTTTGTGGGCTTCCTCTAAAGATCGCTCTAATATCAGTTACTCTAGAACCCTCATCAATCGGGGAGATACTTTTCAATATCTGCTTCCAACTTCTGAACCCAGTTTTAATTGGAAAGCACTCAGTTTTGATGACTCTAGTTGGTCTGAAGGAGCCTCTGGTTTTGGTTATGCAGATGGAGATGACGCGACAATAATACCGAATGGCTCTAGATCTGTATATCTTAGAAAGACTTTTACGATATCGGAGGTTTCAGCGGTTTCTTCATTAATTTTAGACATGGATTATGATGATGCTTTTGTGGCGTATATAAATGGTATAGAAGTGGCACGTGCAAATATTAATGGTGTGCCTCCTGCCTATGATGCTGGAACGATTACTGATCATGAAGCGCAATTATATTTGGGAGGAACCCCCGAAAGATTTCAGATCTCAGATTTTAGTTCAATCTTAAACGATGGAGAAAATATACTAAGCATTCAAGCCCATAACATAAGTGAAGGTTCTTCAGATTTTACCATCATTCCTTTTTTGTCTGCAGTGTTTTCATCTCCGAGTAGTGTGGGTGTTGAACCTCCAGCTATTTTGGGATTATCAACTAATAATTTTCATACCAATTTTAAAATTTCCTCAACTTCAGAGACACTTATTTTAACAGACAACACAGGAACGCTCATTGACGAAATTACTGCAGAGAAACTTCCTCCAAACACATCGATAGGAGTTTCTAAAAGCTCTGAAAATGTGGTAACTTACTTGGAGACCACACCAGGAAGTGAGAATTCTAGTAATGAATTTTTAGGAGCTGTCCAAAGTGAGGTTCTTTTTTCACAAGAAGGAGGACTAATAAATGGGCCTGTAAGTCTAACATTATCGGGTAATAATTCAGAAGAATTTATTCGGTATACACTCGATGGAAGTGCTCCTTCAGAATCGTCATTTGTTTATACGACTCCAATTCAGATCAATACTAATATGAGTGTGCGAGCAAAAATATTTTCACAAAATTATTTACCCTCAGCAACTTATACCAGATCGTTTATCCTGGGTGCTAATCACGAGATAGATGTCATGTTATTGACTGCAAATCCCTCAGATTTTTTTGATTCAGATACCGGAATTTATGTTTTTGGACCTGATGGAACTTACGATACAAATATTCCTTATTATGGAGCAAATTTTTGGGAGGATTGGGAGCGACCAATTCATTTTTCTTTTCATGAAAAAGAAACAGATAATTTTGTAGCGTTCAACGCTGGAGTAAAAATTTTTGGAGGGTGGAGTAGAGGTCAAAATGGTCAGCGTTCTCTTTCCTTGTTTGCTAGAGGTCAGTATGGAGATTCTAAATTTAAGCACCCTTTCTTTAATGAACTCAATTATCGTGAATTTCAATCTTTGATATTAAGAAATTCCGGTCAGGATTGGATGCGGTCTTCAATAAAAGATATTGCACTTACAAGTCTAATGCGGGGTTCTGGCCAAGATTTTCTTGAGCATAACCCTGTAGCAACATACATAAATGGTGTGTATTGGGGGATGTATAATTTACGAGAGAAAATCAATGAGCATTCGTTGGCTTCTAAGCATAACATAAGTGCAGATGATATTACGCTGTTAACTAATAATGCAGAAGAAATTGAGGGAAGTAATGAAGAATACTATGAATTAATCAATTATATAGAGACGACTGATTTAACGATTGATTCAAATTTTGATTATGTAGCTGAACAAATAGATTTAAAGGCCTATGCTTTATATCAGGCGTCAAATATTTTTTTTAGTAATACCGATTGGCCTGGAAATAATATTAAATTTTGGAAACATTCAGCTGGGAAATGGCGTTGGATTATGTATGATACAGATTTTGGCTTTGGACCCTTTTTTAATACAAATAATTTTAACGACGATACCCTTAGTTTTGCATTGAATCCTAATGGCCCAGGCTGGCCTAATCCACCATGGTCTACTCTCTTGTTTAGAAGATTGATTACAAATATTGGATTTAGAAACACTTTTATAAACCGATACGCAGATGAACTAAACACTCGATTCTTGTCTGCAAATGTGATTTCACATATCGATCAGATATATAATTCGATTCAACCTGAAATAAATGCTCATTATTCTCGTTGGAAATCCGACCCCTCTCTTGTTAATTTTGGTAATAATATTACCAATATAGAAGGATGGGTGGGCTACTATATCAATGTAATGAAAACGTTTGCTAGCAATCGGCCGGAAATTGTAAAAAATCATCTCAAATCTACATTTAATTTACCCAATACCCATCCAATAACCATCAAAAATCCTGCTATTTCTAGAGGATTTGTGGCAGTGAATGAAAATTTAAAAATTCAAGAATCTTTATGGACTGGAGAGTATTTTCAAACGGTTCCTATTCAGTTAACAGCAATTCCCGAAGTAGGTTTCGAGTTTTCTCATTGGAGTGGAGATCTTTATTCTAATCAAGTAACGATAAACATTGACTTAAATGGCTCTTTTCAAGTAATTCCAAATTTTGTCATTTCTACCAATGAGAAACCCCTGGTCATCAACGAAATTAATTATAAATCAAGTAGTGATTTTAACGCAGATGATTGGGTGGAGTTGTACAATCCGAATGCAGTTCCTTTGGACATCTCAAATTGGCAAATAAAAGATAACAATGATCAACATATTTTTACCATTCCCGAGGGTACTTCCATTGAAGGAGATGGATATTTAGTATTTGTTAAGGATGCTTCAGATTTTACTTCTGTCTATCCAGAAATAACAAACTACATTGGTGAAATTGGTCTTGGATTTGGAACCTCTGATGCTGTAAGGCTGTTTAATAAAGACAATGTTCTTCAAGATGAAGTAAGCTATACCAATGAATTACCTTGGTCAGATTGTGCAGATCAAACAGGGAATACCTTAGAATTAATGACTCCAGATTTAGACAATGCTTTACCAGAAAGTTGGAGTTGTACCAACCCTAATGGGAGCCCAAATGCTAAAAATACGTCTAGACTTTCTTTTAATGAATATGTAACAACTGAGGTGAAAATTTATCCAAATCCCGTTCGAGATGAATTGTATATATCTGGGGTGTCGGGTCAATTTGAAGTTCAGGTGTTTACACCTACTGGGCAAGAAGTTCTTAGTGATACTGATACTTATAAAGTAGATGTCCATAAACTAAAGAGAGGAATGTATTTTATAAAAATAAACAAAGGCTCAGACACTACTCTTTTAAAATTTGTAAAGTATTGATCTAATTTTTTAAAGCCTTGACATTATATATAGCGCAATTGAAAGAAATTGACTTTTTCCCTCTAAAAACTTATCAAATAGCAACATTATAAGAATAGATGATTTATCAACTAGTACTGATAGATAAAATCAACCACTAAATTGTTAAAAGCAACCCGATTGTTTATTATTTTTACACATGGATTTATTTACTTCTGACAAGATCAAAAACATTCTTCCTTATGATGGGCTTACTCACTACCACGGAAAAATTTTAAATAAAAACCAATCTGACTTTTATTATAAAATCTTTATGGAAACCATTCAGTTTAAACCTGACGAAGCAATTATATTTGGTAAAAAAATTATTACCAAACGAAAAGTTGCTTGGTATGGAGAATCAGCATATTCATATACTTATTCTAAAGTAACAAAGCAAGCAAGTATCTTTACCAAAGAATTGTTAGCATTAAAAGCCATTGTAGAAAAAGAAAGTGGAGAAACCTATAATTCATGTTTGTTAAATTTATATCATTCTGGAGAAGAGGGAATGGGATATCATTCTGATGGTGAGAAAATGCTGAAAAAAGAAGGAGCCATTGCTTCCGTATCTTTAGGTGCAGCGCGAAAGTTCTCTTTTAAGCATAAAGAAAACAAACAAAGAATAGATGTTGTTTTAGAAAATGGCAGTTTATTGGTGATGAAAGAAGGAACTCAGAAAAATTGGTTACATAGATTGCCGCCTACCAAAAAAGTAAATACACCTCGTATTAATTTAACTTTTAGAACGATAGAATTATAATCTTATACTTACTTTTGTTAAAAAATTTTTCATTTGGATTCTAACAAACAAGCGACTGTAAATTTAAACAAATACATTAGCTCTTCAGGAATATGCTCTAGAAGAGAGGCTGAAAAATTTATCAATGAAGGGAGAGTTACTCTTAATGGAAAACCTACTCAATTAGGAAATAGAGTGGGTAAGAATGACCTAGTAAAATTAGATGGTAGACTTGTAAAGCCTCAAAACAATACCCTGTATATTGCCCTGAATAAACCCGTTGGGATTGTTTCTACTACCGATGATAGAGAACCAAAAAATATCATAAAGCACATCAATTATCCAGAACGGTTATTTCCCATTGGTCGTTTAGACAAACCTTCTGAGGGTTTGATCTTCTTAACAAATGACGGAGATATCGTCAATAAAATATTACGAGCAGGAAACAATCATGAAAAAGAATATTATGTCACTGTAAACAAATCTATTACCGCCGATTTTATTCAAAAAATGAGTAATGGAATTCCCATTTTAGGCACGATAACCAATAACTGTTTGGTAGAAAAAATAAGTGATAACATATTCAAAATTATTCTAACCCAAGGTTTAAATAGGCAAATTCGAAGAATGTGTGAATACCTCGATTATGAAGTAACAAAGTTAAAGCGTACTCGTATTATGAATGTTGAGTTGGGATATTTACAAGCTGGAGATTGGAGAGAGTTAACCCAAGATGAAATGAAAGAAATTAACAACATGATTTCTACCTCCTCTAAAACAGAAGAAGCCTCTACCATTAAAATCAAAACTAAAAAGTTGGTTTCTAAGAAAAAGGGAGCTCCTTCTAAAAATGTCTTCAATAAAAAAAGCGCTTCATTCAGGAAATCCTCTTCAAAATCGAAGAAGAGTAAATCGAGTTTTGGATTCAAAAAGAAACGCAGATAATCTTTATATAGTAGCTCAAAAAATAATTTTTACGATAATTTGTGGTGGCTTTTTTTTATAACGATTCAATTGTATTATCAATTCTTAAATAGTCTTATCTTTGCTGCCAATGAATCGAAAATTTATTTAAAACATACAAAGGATAGTGCTGTATAGTTTTACATATGCTATTCTTAGTATTTTAAATCATCATCTAAATTTAAACGCTTGAAATTCGACTTAAAAATTACTGATCCAAAAAGTAAGGCAAGAGCTGGTGTCATATCAACAGATCATGGATTGATTGAAACTCCGATATTTATGCCTGTAGGAACTGTTGGGACTGTAAAAGGGGTACATCAGACAGAACTTAAAAATGAAATCAATCCAGATATAATTTTAGGGAATACCTATCACCTATATCTGCGTCCTGGTTTAGAAGTTCTAGAAAAAGCTGGAGGTTTGCACAAGTTTATGAACTGGGATCGTAATATATTAACAGATTCTGGTGGCTATCAGGTATATTCTCTTTCAGGGAGAAGAAAAATTAATGAAGAAGGGGTAAAATTTAAAAGTCATATAGATGGTTCTATGCACTTTTTTACGCCCGAAAATGTCATGGAAATTCAACGAAAAATTGGTGCAGATATTATCATGGCTTTTGATGAATGTACTCCGTATCCTTGTGATTATCATTATGCAAAACGTTCGATGCATATGACCCACAGATGGTTAGATAGATGTATGAGTCATTTAGAAACCTTACCCTATAAATATGGATTTGAACAAACTTTTTTCCCAATAGTACAAGGAAGCACTTATAAAGATCTTCGAAGACAATCGGCAGAGTACATCGCTAATGCTGGTGCCCAAGCAAATGCAATTGGCGGGCTTTCTGTTGGTGAACCCGCCGAAGAAATGTATGCAATGACAGAGGTGGTTACAGAAGTTTTACCAGAAGACAAGCCTCGTTATTTAATGGGTGTTGGAACTCCGATTAATATTTTAGAAAATATTGCCCTAGGAATTGACATGTTCGATTGTGTAATGCCTACAAGAAATGCTAGAAATGGTATGTTGTTTACTGCACATGGCACCATCAATATCAAAAATAAAAAGTGGCAAGATGATTTTTCACCAATTGACGATATGGCCATTACTTGGGTAGATACCATGTATTCAAAAGCTTATTTACGTCATCTTTTTGCTGCGAAAGAAATGTTAGGAAAGCAGATAGCTTCGATACACAATTTGGGTTTTTATGTATGGTTAACTCGTGAAGCAAGAAAACATATATTAGCTGGAGATTTCAGAGAATGGAAAGACATGATGGTCAAACAAATGAACAAACGATTGTAAATTATTTAGGATAAAACAACAAAACAACTTTGCGCTTTTGAAAATTATAGATTGGTACATATTAAAACGATTTTTGGTAACTTTTTTATTTACCTTATTGATCTTAATTCCTATAGCAATTGCCATAGATATCTCAGAAAAGATCGATAACTTTTTAGAACATCCAGATTTAGGATTTTACCAAGTTCTAGATGAATATTATAAAAATTTTATCATCTATTATGCCAATACCTTTATGCCTTTGGCGTTATTTATTGCAGTAATCCTGTTTACTTCTAAGCTTTCTAATAATACAGAGATCATTGCCGTTACAAACGCAAAGGTATCCTTTACAAGATTTTTATATCCTTATTTTATTGGAGCATCCCTTATAACGCTTATTTCTTTGGGGATGAATCATTTTGTGGTGCCCAGTAGTAGTAAAGAAAGAAAGAAATTTGAAAAAGAGTACATAAAGAATAGAAGACAAAAAAACGAATTAAAATTTGTAAGAGAGTTTAGTTTACAACTTACCGATAGCACCTATATTTTCATCAGGAATTTTAATACAGAAACCAATTCTGGATATGATTTTACCTCAGAGGTGTATGATGGAATCAAATTGAAATCTAAATTGGTTTCCAATAGAATCCGTTACAGTGAAACAGATTCATCTTTCATTCTTTCTAATTGGAAAATGCGTAGAATTTATAATGATAGAGATCATATTTCCTCAGGATCAAAAATAGATACTGTTTTTAACTTTACTCCCAAAGATTTGATCTATAAATCTGCATTATCTCAAGAAATGCCTTCGGGAGAATTGATGAAGTTTATTGAGATTTCTAAAAAGCGAGGAGTTAAAAATTTAAATGCATATTTGGTTGAATATTATAAAAGAACAAGTTTACCAATAGCTTCCTACATATTAACCATCATTGCTGTTGCTCTCGCATTCAGAAAAAGAAGAGGTGGAACGGGAGTTAATTTAGCAATTGGTATTGGAATCATGTTTCTTTATGTTTTCTTAATGAAAATAGCGGAAGTTTTGGGAGGAGTTGCAGGTGTCAATGCTCTTCTATATGTTTGGATCCCTAATATTATTTTTGGCTGTTTGGCTGTTTATTTATACTTAGATGCAAGAAAGTAGACTTAAAAATTATTTGCTGCTGCATTTAATTATTTTTATTTGGGGTTTTTCCGCTATTCTTGGAGCATTGATAAGCTTAGATGCTGTTCCTTTGGTTTGGTATAGAATGTCTTTGGCAGTTATTTTTATTGTTCTTTATTTTGTTCTATCTAAAAAGTCATTTAAAGTAGATCGCATTGGTATTGCAAAGTTTTTTGTTACCGGAATTCTTATAGCTCTGCATTGGATATTTTTCTTTTCAGCGATCAAAGTTTCCAATGTTTCTGTTGCATTGGTCACGATGAGTACCGGCGCCTTTTTTGTTTCTTTTATAGAACCTCTTTTCTTTAAAAGACGCATCAAAGTATTAGAAATAGTATTGGGTTTTTTTGTATGTATTGGCTTGTATATCATTTTTAATTTTGAGAGCCAATACCGACTAGGGATTTTTTATGCATTAATATCTTCACTATTAAGTGCTTTTTTTTCGGTTTTTAACGGCCTTTTTATAAAACAATATGCTGCGAGTAAAATTTCTTTGTATCAATTGTTTTTTGGTGTCATTTTTATTACAATTTATTTGTTGTTCACAGATGGATTTTCTGCCTCATTTTTTGAGCTATCAAAGTCAGATTGGTACTACCTTTTAATTTTGAGTAGTATTTGTACTGCGTATGCTTTTATTACCTCGGTTAAAGTGATGAAATACTTGTCTCCATATACGGTTATTTTAACGCTCAATTTAGAACCTATTTATGCGATTGTATTGGCACTTTTCATTTTTGGTGAACAAGAAAAAATGAATCCTGAATTTTATTTTGGTGCTTTCATTGTATTATTTGTTGTTTTATTAAACGGAATGATCAAGAATAAAAAGAGTATTAGAAATAAAATCAATGAAAAACCTGTTAGAAAAAACTAACTTTTTTTTTAAAAAAACAATTAATTTTATAGTATGTTTGCTTCTCAAAACAACTAAAATCAAATAATTACAAAATGGAATATTTAGATTTTGAAATGCCTATCAAAGAGCTTTTAGATCAATTAGATAAATGTTATGATATAGGCAAGGAGAGCGATGTAGATGTAACAGCTACTTGTAAAAAAATTGAAAAAAAACTAGCCAACGCTAGAAAAGATATATATAAAAACCTAACACCTTGGCAAAGAGTTCAATTATCAAGACACCCTAACAGACCCTATACATTAGATTATATCAAGGCCCTATGTGGTGATACTTTTATGGAGTTGCATGGAGATAGAAATGTAAAGGATGACAAGGCCATGATTGGTGGTTTAGGTAAAATAGGCGATCAATCTTTTATGTTTATAGGGCAACAAAAGGGCTACAATACAAAAACACGTCAATATCGGAATTTTGGTATGGCCAATCCAGAAGGATATCGGAAAGCCCTACGTTTAATGAAAATGGCTGAAAAGTTCAGAATTCCAGTTGTTACCCTATTAGATACTCCAGGGGCTTATCCTGGTATGGAGGCTGAAGAACGTGGACAAGGAGAGGCAATTGCTAGGAATATTTTAGAAATGACTCGTTTAAAAACTCAAATCATTACTATTGTTATTGGTGAGGGGGCTTCAGGTGGAGCTTTAGGGATTGGAGTAGGAGATCGAGTTTACATGATGGAAAACACATGGTATACAGTAATTTCTCCAGAATCTTGTTCTTCTATTTTATGGAGAAGCTGGGAGTTCAAAGAGCAAGCGGCAGCAGCCCTAAAATTAACAGGTTCTGATATGAAAAATTTAAAATTAATTGATGGAATTATTCAAGAACCTCTTGGAGGTGCCCATACCGATAGAGAGGGCGCTTTTAAAGCAGTTCAAGAACAAATTCTTGCTGCTTTTGATGAATTAAAAGAGTTGAATGACACAGATTTGGTCTCCAAAAGAATGGATAAATATGCACAAATGGGTGTTTATGAAGAATAATGATCTGTAATATATGCATAAAAAAAGCGAAATCTACATTTAGATTTCGCTTTTTTATTGATGTTCTGTATTATATATTTAAAGAGTTTAATAGGTTTTTTATCGCAGGATTTGAGGGTCTTGGTGCATTTGCATCAACAATGTTTCCTTGCGGATCTATTAAAATGAATCTTGGTATTCCATTTATTTGATATTCTTGTTGAAAACGTTCATCTTTTCCAGACCATAACTGAATCCCATCCATTTGTTTTACCTTGATAAAATTTCTCCATTTGGTCTCTGTTGCTTCCCAAGAACCTCCATTTCTTCTAGATTCATCTACAGAAATACTGATAAAGGCAATATTTTTATCATGATATTCTTCATCCAATTTTTTCAGAGGAATAATTTCTCTGATACAGGGTCCACACCAAGTTGCCCAAACATCTATATATACATACTTTCCTTTATAGGAGCTGAGTGATTTTTTTCCACCATTGACATCGATATAATTATCAAATGTAGGGGCAGGGCTTCCTTTCTTTAGTTTTAGACTGGAAACATAATTATATTCAAGGTATTCAAACAGTCGCATATTTTGACTTGAAATCATTTCAACTAATGAGTTTTCCATATTTTTATACGAAGATAAAATACTGTCATATTCTTTTTTTAGCGTATTTATTTTCGTGTTGAAGGCTTCTTTTTCTAGGGAGAAAAGAGAGGCGGGATTTCCAAGTTGTTTACTTTTTTCTATTTGAACAAGGATAAAGTTTGAGTTAGAGGCTCCGTTCCCTGAGAACTCTAAACTCGTCATGAATTTTTCAGCATCCCCTTTGATAAAAAGATCAAAACCATTTTTTAAATAAATAGGAGCTCTTTTTGTTCTATCGGTTTGCAGTGTGTAAATATCTGTTTCGGATACTTTTAGCGTATCTTTAAAAGAACCATTTTCGTTGATAGAGATATTTTTAATAGCTCTTCCTGTTCTGTCAAAAATAGAAATTGTACTTTGTTTGTTGTTTTCTAATTTTCCAGCAATGGAGAGGTATTCTTTTGGATGTTCTCTCGAGCAAGAGATCATAAAGAGTAGTATAAACGTAACAATACTTATCTGTTTCATTGAGTTGCCTTTAATTTGACTACAAATATAGACCATAGAAACATACAGAAGTACATATAAAAAGTTAAAATAGTTGCATATACAGAACTGAATTTGCACTTTTGAGTTCTAATTAAATTAGATATGGAAATAGTTCATTACATAGATTCAACTCCCTTAGACTTGTCTAAAATTCAAGAAATTATTTCACTGGATAAAAAGTTAGTTTTATCTGATGGTGCAATCGAAAGAATTCAAACATGTAGATCTTATTTAGACCTTAAAACGAAATCGATTTCGAAGCCAATTTATGGTATAAATACAGGTTTTGGAGCTTTGTATAATGTTAAAATTAACGATGAAAACCTTCAAAAATTACAAGAAAACTTAGTAAAGAGTCATGCCTGTGGTACTGGTGAGGAAGTTTCTAGTGAGATTGTAAAACTGATGATTTTATGTAAGATTCAAGCATTAAGTCATGGTCATTCTGGAGTTCAATTAGCCATCGTAGAAAGATTGATTGAATTTTATAATAACGATATCATACCTGTTATCTATGAACAGGGATCTCTTGGAGCCTCGGGAGATTTATCCCCTTTAGCACATTTGGCTTTACCATTACTAGGTTTAGGAGAAGTATATTATAAAAATAAAAAAATACCAGCTGAAAAATTAACCCAATTTTTTTCTTGGGATAAGATTAAACTTCAGTCCAAAGAAGGTTTGGCACTGCTAAATGGAACACAGTTTATGACTGCGTATGGTATTTATACTCTTTTAAAAGCACACAAACTATCCTATTTAGCCGATGTAATCGGAACACTTTCATTGGAAGGATTTGATGGAAGAATAGAACCTTTTAACGAATTAATTCATAATGTTAGACCTCACAATGGACAACTAAAAACAGCACAAAGAATTAAACATTTATTAAAGGATAGTGAGTTAATTTCACAAGACAAACAACATGTGCAAGATCCATATTCTTTCAGGTGTATGCCCCAAGTTCATGGAGCAACTAAAGATACCATTCGTTTTGTGACAAAGACCTTTTTAACAGAGGTAAATTCTGTTACAGATAATCCAAATATTTTTGTAAAAGAAGATCAAATCATTTCTGGAGGTAATTTTCATGGACAACCCTTAGCTTTGGGGTTGGATTTTTTAGCCATTGCAATTTCAGAATTGGGAAATATATCAGAGAGAAGAACCTATCAATTGGTTTCGGGTCACCGGCATTTGCCTCCTTTTTTAATAGCAAACCCAGGTTTAAATTCTGGTTTTATGATTCCACAATATACCGCGGCGAGTATTGTGAGTCAGAACAAACAATACGCCACACCTGCCAGTGTAGATTCTATTGAATCTAGTAATGGTCAAGAAGATCATGTGTCTATGGGGGCAAATGCTGCTACTAAGTGTAAAAAAGTGGTAGATAATTTACAGACTATTTTAGCAATAGAGCTTTTTACAGCATCCCAAGCTTTGAGTTTTGGAAAGGGTAAAACCGCTCCTTTTTTAGAATCTATTATTGGGTCATTTCGTCAAAAAATTCCTATTGTCAGAGAAGATCGTGTAATGCATTTCGATATTGAAAAGGCCTCAGAATTTATCGCTTCTCTTGAGATTGATCATGAAGAATTATTTTGATTTATTACCAAGCGTAGCCTAGAGAAATACCGATACCAAAAGAGAGTTTTTCTGTATTTGATTCACTCCCAACTAAAAATCCAAGACCACTAAAAAGGTCTGCTGTAAGGTGCTTGTTTAAAAACCATTGATGTCCTATTTCACCTCCAATAGAAAATACCTCGTACCCTTCATCGTAATAGTCTTCTTTCAATTTTAAATAACCAACGCTGGGTCCAGCGTGAAATCCTCTTAGAGATTCTTCGGCGTCCATAAAGTAAAATCTTTGTTCCAGACCAATTCCAAACCCTTGGATATTTGATTTCGAATAGTACAGTGCAGCTACAGTGGTGGATTGATTTTTTTGCCTGCAAATTCGATACCTAGATTTGAAATACCGAATACCAAACCTAAGGGATTCACTTTAACAATATTATTTTGTGCATGACTCGTATGACATAGGTTTGCTAATACGAGCATTAAGAGAAATAATTTAATATGTGGTAGCATTGGTTTGAAAAAAATCCCAAACAATATGTTTGGGATGATATTATTAAGCTTTCGCTTCTGTTTCATTCTCGGTTTCTATTTCAGTTCTTTTTTCGGGAGTTTTTTTTCCTTTTTTTATTTTAATGGTTAGCTTGCTTTCTGTTTTGTCTAAGTCCATTGTAATGGTATCTCCCTCTGAAAGCTTTGAATTTACAATTTCTTCTGCCAGGGCATCTTCGATGTATTTCTGGATGGCTCTTTTAAGCGGTCTAGCTCCATACTTTTTATCAAAACCTTTGTCAGCTATGTAATCTTTTGCTTTGTCGCTTAAATTAAGGTTATATCCCAAATCAGCAATTCTATTCAATAATTTTTCTAATTCAATATCGATGATCGCATGGATGTCTTTTCTTTCCAGTGCATTAAACACAATGACGTCATCAATTCTGTTTAAAAATTCAGGAGCAAAAGACTTCTTTAAAGCATCTTCAATTACAGATTTTGCATGCGCATCTGCTTGTTCTTTTTTGGAAGCCGTTCCAAAACCAACACCACCACCAAAGTCTTTTAATTGACGTGCGCCAATATTAGACGTCATGATAATGATGGTATTTCTAAAGTCGATTTTTCGTCCAAGGCTATCCGTAATGTATCCGTCATCTAAAACTTGTAACAACATGTTAAACACATCGGGATGAGCTTTTTCTATTTCATCTAATAAAATTACGGCATAGGGTTTCCTTCTTACTTTTTCGGTGAGTTGTCCTCCTTCTTCATAACCAACATATCCAGGAGGGGCTCCAATTAAGCGAGAGATAGCAAATTTTTCCATGTATTCACTCATGTCAATTCTAATTAATGAATCATCAGAATCGAACAATTCTCTTGCTAGTACTTTGGCTAATTGGGTTTTACCAACACCTGTTTGCCCAAGAAAGATAAAGGAGCCAATTGGTTTGTTTGGATCTTTTAAACCTACTCTGTTTCTTTGAATTGCTTTTACCACTTTACTGACAGCATTATCTTGACCAATCACCTTGCCTTTAATGGAGGTTGGTAATTCTAACAATCTATGATTTTCTGCTTCTGCAACTCTATTTACGGGGATTCCTGTCATCATAGAAACGACTTCTGCAACATTGTCTTCGGTAACAATTTCTCTATTTAACTTCGAATCATCCTCCCACTGTTTTTGGGCAGAATTTAGAGCCGCTTCCATATTTTTTTCATCGTCGCGTAACTTGGCAGCCTCTTCGTATTTTTGTCCGTTTACGGCCTTTGTTTTTTTATCTCTGATAATTTCTAATTGAGTTTCTAATTTTAGAACTTGTTGAGGAACCTCAATGTTTGTAATGTGAATTCTTGAACCTGCTTCGTCCAGAGCATCAATTGCTTTGTCTGGAAGATATCGATCCGTCATGTATCTGTTTGTTAATTTCACACAAGCTTCAATAGAATCATCGGTATAGTTTACATGGTGATGTTCTTCGTACTTACTTTTTATGTTGTGTAAAATTTTCACAGTTTCTTCCACAGAAGTTGGTTCTACAATTACTTTTTGAAAACGACGTTCTAAAGCCCCATCTTTTTCGATATTGGTTCTGAATTCATCTAATGTAGTTGCACCAATACATTGTATTTCTCCTCTTGCTAAGGCTGGTTTTAACATATTAGAGGCATCTAATGAACCCGTTGCACCACCAGCACCAACAATCGTATGTATTTCATCTATAAATAAAATAATATCTTCATTTTTTTCAAGCTCATTCATTAACGCTTTCATCCGTTCTTCAAATTGACCACGGTATTTTGTGCCAGCAACTAAGCTTGCCAAGTCAAGGGAAACAATCCGTTTGTCAAATAAAATTCTCGATACTTTTCTGTCAATAATTCTTAGGGCCAATCCTTCTGCAATTGCAGATTTACCTACACCAGGTTCTCCGATTAACATTGGGTTGTTTTTCTTTCTTCTACTTAAAATTTGAGAGACACGTTCAATTTCCTTTTTTCTTCCAACGACAGGGTCTAGCTTTCCTCTACTTGCCAAGTCCGTTAAGTCCCTTCCAAAATTATCTAAAACGGGGGTTTTAGATTTTTTGGTAGTTTTCTCTTTTTGAGGTTGGTTGAATGGATTCGTTTTACCTGAAGCGAATTCGTCATCAGCAGGAGTTTCTGCAATAGGATGTATGGATTCCTCTGAGTCATCAACATGAAGTTGCTTGTACAATGCTTTTGCCTCATCATAGTTCATGTTGTATTTATGAATTAACTTGGTCGTTGGATCATTTTCATTTCTCAAAACACATAATAATAGATGTGCAGTATCGATCGCATCACTTTGATATAGTTTTGCTTCTAAAAAAGTTGTTTTTAAGGCTTTTTCAGCTTGTCGGGTCAAACGTAAAATAGGCTTATCTGTACTTTCTACAAAAGTAGGATTTGCAGGGTTTAATTGTTCCAATTTTTTGCGTAATAGACTTAAATCAACATCAAAAGCTGTTAATATTTCTATTGCTTTACCTTCTCCCTTTCTGATCAAACCGAGTATGAGGTGTTCTGTTCCAATAAATTCATGCCCTAAACGCAGCGCTTCTTCTTTACTGAAAGTAATTACATCTCTAACCTTTGGTGAAAAATTATCGTCCATATTTCTTTCTATCTATAATTGATGTTGATGTAAATTTAGTTCTTTTTTATGGAGTTGATTACAAAAAATATGCCAATCGTCAAATACTGACAATATTACTCCATCACCAAGGTAAAAAACTATTGTAAATCAAACAAATAAATTAGTGTTAAAAATTATCAAAAAATGTTGATAACTCTACCGAATTGAACCCTTTAAAATCTTTGTAAAAAGTAATAGAAATAGTATCTTGCCTTGTTTTAAAATAATGAGTAAAATTTAATCAAATATATATATGGCAGACGGAGAAAAGTTGATTCCTATTAACATTGAAGAACAGATGAAAGCTGCATACATTGATTACTCAATGTCGGTAATTGTATCAAGAGCATTGCCAGATGTAAGAGATGGCTTAAAACCAGTTCATAGAAGGGTTTTATTTGGGATGCATGAGCTTGGTATTAAAGCTACGGGTTCTTATAAAAAATCTGCAAGAATTGTGGGAGAGGTCTTAGGAAAGTATCACCCACACGGAGATACATCTGTATACGATTCTATGGTGCGTATGGCTCAAAATTGGAGTGTACGATATATGATGGTCGATGGCCAAGGAAACTTTGGTTCTGTAGATGGAGATTCACCAGCAGCGATGCGTTATACTGAGGTAAGAATGCAGAAGATATCAGAAGACATGTTAGCTGATATTGAGAAAGATACGGTGGATCATCGTTTGAATTTTGATGATACTCTTCAAGAACCAACAGTCTTGCCTACTCGTATTCCTAATTTATTAGTAAATGGAGCTTCTGGTATTGCAGTGGGTATGGCAACCAATATGGCGCCTCATAACTTAACAGAAGTTATCAATGGTACAATCGCATACATTGATGACAATGATATCGATATCGATGGGTTGATGCAACATGTTACTGCTCCAGATTTTCCAACAGGAGGTATTATCTATGGTTACGATGGTGTAAGAGATGCTTTTCACACGGGGCGTGGGCGTATTGTAATGCGTGCTAAAGCCGTTATTGAAGAAGTGAAGGGGCGAGAGTGTATTATTGTCACCGAAATTCCTTATCAGGTAAATAAAGCAGAAATGATTAAAAAAACTGCTGAATTAGTCAATGATAAAAAAATTGAAGGAATTTCTAATATTAGGGATGAATCTGATAGAAATGGAATGCGTATTGTGTATGTCTTAAAACGCGACGCGATTCCTAATATCGTTTTAAATAAATTATTCAAATATACCCAATTACAGACTTCTTTTAGTGTCAATAATATTGCATTGGTCAATGGGAGACCAGAGCAATTGAATTTAAAACAATTAATTCATTATTTTGTAGAACATCGTCATGAGGTAGTTGTTCGTAGAACTGAATTCGAATTAAAGAAAGCAGAAGCTAGGGCTCATATTTTAGAGGGGTTGATCATCGCATCCGATAATATTGACGAAGTGATAAAAATCATCAGAGCTTCTTCTAATGCAGACCAAGCAAAAGAGAGTTTGATTGAACGTTTCGAGTTGACAGAGATCCAGGCAAAAGCAATTGTAGAAATGCGTTTGCGTCAATTGACAGGTTTAGAGCAAGACAAATTGCGTGCAGAATTTGACGCAATCATGGTAACAATTACAGATCTGAAAGATATCTTAGCCAACGAACCAAGACGTTATCAAATTATAAAAGACGAGTTACTCCATATTAAAGAAAAGTATGGAGATGAGCGAAGATCTTTGATCGAATATGCAGGAGGAGATATGCGTATTGAAGATATGATTCCTGATACCAAAGTAGTGGTTACGATTTCAAATGCAGGATATCTTAAACGTACAAATCTCGAAGAATACAAAGTTCAAAATAGAGGTGGTAGAGGTCAAAAAGGAGCAACGACTAGAAATGAAGATTTCCTTGAACACTTATTTGTTGGGACCAATCATCAATATATGATGTTCTTTACTCAAAAAGGAAAAGTTTTTTGGATGCGCGTTTATGAGATTCCTGAGGGAGGTAAAAACACGAAAGGTAGAGCAATGCAAAACTTAATCAATATCGAACAAGATGATAAAGTAAAGGCATTCCTGGTTACTCAAGATTTAAAAGACCAAGATTACATCAATAATCATTTTGTAATTATGGCCACTAAGAAAGGTCAAGTAAAAAAGACCTCATTAGAACAGTATTCTAGGCCGAGAACAAATGGTATCAATGCGATTACCATTAAAGAAGGTGATGAGTTGTTAGAAGCAAAATTAACAACTGGAGATAGTCAAGTAATGTTGGCTCTAAAATCTGGTAAATCGATCCGCTTCGAAGAAGCTAAAACTCGACCAATGGGAAGAACCGCTTCTGGAGTTCGAGGAATTACTTTACAGCATGAAAATGACGAGGTTATTGGAATGGTCGCTGTAAACGATATGGAAAGTAATATTTTAGTTGTTTCAGAAAAAGGATATGGAAAACGCTCTAAATTAGAAGATTACAGGGTGACCAATAGGGGAGGTAAAGGAGTTAAAACCTTGAATATTTCCGAAAAAACAGGAGAACTAGTAGCAATTAAAAATGTAGACGATTCTAATGATTTAATGATTATCAATAAATCTGGATTGACCATTAGAATGGCCGTAGAAGATTTAAGAGTGATGGGACGTGCAACTCAAGGAGTTCGTCTGATAAACATTAAAGATTCAGATAGCATCGCTGCGGTTGCTAAAGTTATCCATGAAGAGGATGCTGAAGAAGAATTAGAAAATGGAATCGAAATTGAAAACGATTCAAACGATAACGAACAACAATCATAAATTAATAAAATGAAAAAACAAGTATTAATAATAGCAATGGGATTATTATCCATGGCTTCTTTTGCTCAGAAAAATGAATTAAAAGCAATAGAAAAGTCGATCAAAAAAGGTCAAATTGATGAAGCAAAAGCTGCTATTGAATCCCTAGAATCCTCAGAAACTTTAATTGAGCCAAAATACAAGGCAAAATATTACTATTTGAAAGGATCTGCATACGGTACCTCTAATGTGACGAAAGCTGCAGATGCGTTTGAAAATTTATTTGAGTATGAAAAGCAAACAGGAAAACTTAAATATACCAAAGAAGCCAAGCCTAAGTTCAATCAGTTGATTCAATTTGTGTCTACCAAAGCAATAGAGGATTATAATGCCAAGGATTTTAAAAAAGCTACAGAAAATTTTTATTTGACTTATAAATTAAGTCCTACAGATACTTCTTTTTTATACAATGCAGCGCTGAGTGCTTCCTTGTCAAAAGAATTTGATCTTTCTTTAGATTATTATAAGGAATTACAAAATATCAATTATACAGGGATAGCCACCAGTTATTTAGCCCTCAATAAACAAACTGGAAAAGAAGAGAGTTTTGGGAGTAAAACTCAAAGAGATTTAATGGTGAAATCAGGTCAATATTCAGCTCCACGTGATAATGTTTCTGAGTCTAAACAAGCAGAGATTATCAAAAACATTGGATATATATATGTAAACCAAGGGAAGCCAGAATTAGCAATAGCAGCTTTAGAAGAAGCCAGAAAATCAAATCCTAAAGACCTCAATCTCTTGTTAAATCAAGCTCAAATGTATATCAAGTTAGAAAGAATGGATAAATTTGGACAATTGATGATAGAAGCTGTTGAATTAGACCCAACCAATCCAGTGTTGTTTTTTAATTTAGGAGTGGTCAATGCAAATGAGAATAAAACAGAAGCTGCAATAGGGTTTTATAAAAAGGCTATTGAATTAGATCCAGCCTATGGAGACGCTTATTTAAATTTAGGAATCGCTATGCTCGCTGAAGAGAAAACAATTGTAGATGAAATGAACAATAATTTGTCTAATTTCAAGAAATACGATGCGTTACAAGCAAAACAAAAAGCACTCTATGAGAAAGTTTTACCGTATTTAATCAAGGCAGACGGTATCAATAGGACAGAGGGTACCGTAAGAATGCTTTTGAATATCTACGACACACTAGAAAGAGAAGCTGAAGCAGATGCTTTAAGACCTATTTTTAAGAAAATGAGAAATCAATAAGGGACTCCCTATTGAAATTCCATAAAAAATCCGAAACGTACATCGTTTCGGATTTTTTTATCAATTATTATTACATTAACTTTTTGATAATTCTTAATTTGTGGGTATGTTTTTGTAGGTCTTTATTGAAAATACCACTATGATCTAGCGTGTCTATTCTAACTTTTCCATGTGCATGAATGATATGGTAATCATTTAAAATGATCCCTACATGGATGATTTCGCCCTCTTCATTATCAAAAAATGCCAAATCACCAGCTTCGCTTTCTTCTATAAAACTCAGCACTTCCCCCTGTGAAGCTTGACTTTTAGCATCTCTAGGCAAATGATGACCGCATAATTTATAAACCATTTGAGTAAAACCTGCAGCGTCTATACCAAAAGGAGTTTTACCACCCCATAAAAAAGGGGTGTTGAGGTATAAAAAGGCAGTTTTAGAAATATTGCTTTTTGTTTTTATTTCTGACAAAACAGCTCCTTCGTACCGATAAGAATTGGCATTTATTTGCAGTGTGCCACTTTTGTAAAAAGGCAAGCTAGCTCCCAAAGGAATCGTGGTTAATTCATCGTTGCTGTTGGTGATAAAATCAATAATTTCTCCACAATAATATTGTTTTTCAGAGGTTAATTCCAAAAATAAACGTTGTGTAATATTTGTGAATTGTTTGTTGTCTATAAATCCTTCATAGTTATCACAAGTCAATCTAATTTTACTCCATTCTTTTTCACTTTCAATAACTTCAAAAGTTTCACCAAATAATAACTGACTGACCATTTCTGATGAGTCAATAGGCAAAGCTCTGAGTGGAGCAGTACTTAAATTACAGATGCCATACAGCATAAATTTGATTGAGTTTGGGTGATTAAAATTACATTTTTTCTATGACTATTGCAGATGCACCTCCGCCACCATTACAAATAGCAGCTGCTCCAATTTTAGCATTATGTTGCTTTAAAATTGAAGTCAATGCAATGACAATTCTAGCTCCAGAAACTCCTAAGGGATGCCCCAGAGATACTGCTCCGCCATTTACGTTTACATTTTTATCGTTAAGGCCTAAAATTTTCATATTTGCTAAACCTACAACAGAAAACGCTTCATTTAATTCGAAAAAATCTACCTCATTCATCGAGATATTTGCTTTTGCTAAGGCTTTTGGTAAGGCTTTTGCAGGTGCGGTTGTAAACCATTTTGGTTCGTGTGCGGCATCCGCATAACTTTTGATTCTTGCTATGGGTGTGATGTTTAATTTTTTCGCTTTATCAGCAGACATCAATACCAAAGCGGCTCCTCCATCATTAATCGTTGATGCATTTGCAGCAGTAACTGTTCCCTCTTTTGTAAAAGCTGCTCTCAACGCTGCTATTTTTTCCATTTTCACATTTTTATACTCTTCATCTTCAGAAAAAATAATGGGCTCTCCTCTTCTTTGTGGAATGGATACCGGTACAATTTCATCAGCAAATTTACCTTCCTTCCAAGCTGCTGCAGAACGTTGGTAAGATTGAATTGCAAAGTGATCTTGGTCTTCTCTCAAAAATTCATATTCAACAGCACAAGCATCAGCACAAACCCCCATGGCAACTTGATCATAAGCATCTACCAGGCCATCTTTTTGCAGTCCATCCTCCATAGTAATTGGACCAAATTTAGCTCCCTTTCTTGCGTATTGATAATGTGGAATCATACTCATGTTTTCCATTCCTCCAGCAACAACAACTTCTACATCTCCTATGGCAATAGCTTGAGCAGCTAATTGAATCGATTTCATCCCAGAAGCACACACTTTATTCACAGTGGTACAAGGAACAGTATCAGGGATTCCTGCATATATTGCTGCTTGTCTTGCAGGTGCTTGACCCAATCCAGCAGAAACTACATTTCCCATAAAGACTTCTTCAACCAAACTCGGAGCTAAATTTATTTTTTCTAAGGCCCCCTTTATAGCGATTGCCCCTAATTTAGGTGCGGAAATTGTAGCTAAACTTCCCATAAAACTACCTATTGGAGTTCTTGCTACCGATACAATTACCACTTCTTTCATAGAGTTATAAAATTTATTTTAAAAACTAATTTGTTGTGCTAAATTAACTATTTTTAATCAATTTCAATTTTATAATATAAGTTGAATTTTTGACCTTGAATTTTTTATGGTAAGTTTGTCAAAAGAAGATAAGATGTATGAGCAACATAGTTAATAAATTATATCAAAATAACACGATTATTTACAAGGTGATTTTATTTTTAGTTGCCACGACAGCAATTGTTTATTTATTTCCAAAAGGAGGGCAGTTTAAATACGATTTTAGTAATGGTCAACTATGGAAATACGATAATTTATATGCTCCTTTTGATTTCGCTATTCAAAAAAATGAGGAGGAAATCACTTCAGAAAAACAAAAAATTGAGGAATATTCGAAACTCTATTTTATATACGATTTTGAGATAAAAAATAAGGTGTTTACAGCCTATGAAAATAGAATTTCACAGATCAGAGAATCCGATTCATTAAGTATCAACCAGATTCAGCGTTTGTCTGCAATAGGTCAATATGTTATTGACACCATATACCAAAAAGGGTTTATTGAGGTCGCAAGTCAAAATCGAGTTTCTGGTGAAAATGAAATCGTTGCTATCAGAAAAGGGAATGAAGTAGAAGACTTTGTTTTTAAGAGTTTTTTTACCTCCAAAGAAGTTTTAGAGCTTATCATGTCTAACTTCGAATCGGAACTGACACCCTATGGTAAAAAAGCAATGTTAGACCTGTTGTCTACAATTGTAAAGCCAAATATTTATTTTGATGCTGCTTATACACAAAAAGTAATTGAGAATGAGTTAAAAAATATTTCATACACCAAAGGAAAAGTTGAATCTGGTAAATTAATCATTCTAAAAGGAGACATCGTAGAAGGAAAAAAACTTGCGGTTTTAAATTCTTTAAAAAGCGAATCAGAATCCCAAGTTTGGACTGCGTCTAATTACAATTGGATTTTGTTTGGGTATACTATTCTAGTATCCCTAGCATTGCTCATGCTTTTGTTGTTTTTAAAGAAGTATCGCTCAGTAATTTTTGATAACAATAACAAGGTAACTTTTATCTTTTTCAATGTTTTTTCGATGATTTTCATACAAACGTTGGTCATCAAATATAATTCTGATTATGTATACGTAGTTCCTCTGAGTATCCTACCCATTGTTTTAAAAGCTTTTTTCGATGCGCGTTTGGGGATGTTTACACATGTGTTGACGGTCCTACTCTTAGGATACATTGTCCCCGATAGTTTTGAATTTATTTATTTACATATTATTGCAGGTATTGTAACCATATTAACGGTTTCTGAATTGTACAAAAGGGCCAATCTTTTTATCTCAGTAGCTCAGATCACGCTTATTTATATGATTACTTATTTTGCTTTTTCAATTATAAAAGAAGGAAATATCTCTCAGATTAATTGGAACTACTTTATGCTTTTTGCAGCCAATGGATTATTATCATTCTTGTCCATCATACTTATTTATATGTATGAGAAAATTTTTGGTTTGGTTTCAGATGTTACTTTGTTAGAGTTGTCCAACACAAATACAAAGCTTTTAAGAGAACTCAATGAAAAAGCTCCAGGAACCTTTCAGCACTCCATGCAAGTGGCCAATTTAGCCGAAGCGGCCGCCAATGAAATAGGAGCCAACTCGATGCTGGTAAGAACAGGGGCCTTGTATCATGATGTTGGTAAAATTTTAAATCCAATGTATTTCATAGAAAACCAGTCTACAGGGGTTAACCCTCATAACGATTTGTCTCCAAGAGATAGCTCTAAGATCATTACTGATCATGTGATTAAAGGGGTAGAGTTGGCTAAAAAATATAATTTACCCGACAGAATTATCGACTTTATAAGAACTCATCATGGAACTAGTTTAACCTACTATTTTTATAGGAAAGAACAAGAACTCAACCCTGAGTCTAAAGTAGATATTGAGATGTTTAAATATCAGGGACCGATTCCCTTTTCGAAAGAAACTGCAATTTTAATGATGTGTGATGCCGCAGAAGCAGCCTCCAAAAGTTTAACAAAACCAACAGCATTGTCTATAAGTGACTTAATTGATAAAATAATTGCCAAACAAATGACAGATAATCAGTTTATAAATTCTGATATAACCTTTAGAGAAATAGAAACTATTAAGAAGGTGATTAAGAAAAAATTGATGAATATTTATCATCTGAGGGTAGAATATCCTGAGTAAAAAAAATATAAAAAAGTTAAAAAACATCTTGCTATATTGTTTTTGTAATCTTACATTTGCACTCGCAATTTTTGTTTCAAGCTTTTGTTTGAAGTCGAAAAGGAGAGGTGGCAGAGTGGTAATGCAGCAGATTGCTAATCTGTCGACCTTTTTGGTCGCCAGGGTTCGAGTCCCTGTCTCTCCGCTAAGAAATTGCATTCGGGGTGTAGCGTAGCCCGGTCATCGCGCCTCGTTTGGGACGAGGAGGTCGCAGGTTCGAATCCTGCCACCCCGACACTGTTTTCGTAGAAACATAAAAACTACGGGCTCTTAGCTCAGCTGGATAGAGCACCTCCCTTCTAAGGAGGCGGTCGAAGGTTCGAATCCTTCAGGGCTCACGAATAAATAGTGCAATAAGAAAAAACGCCAAGCTTGCTTGAGCGTTTTTTTGTTTGCACTATTTTCAAAGCGGAGCTTTATAGGATCAGCGCAGCTATTCCTTCAGGGCTCACGAATAGCTTCACAGAAATGTGAGGCTTTTTTGTTGGTTAAAACTTAGGTTTTATAGGGGATTACAACATTCTAACTTATTTTACAGCTGTATTTACAGATGAATAAATTTAGTTAATTATTTTTAGTTTACTACTATTTTTGGCAGACATTTGGCAGACATTTACATTTAACGTAAAAAGGATTGGAGAATTAAAATAACCCATTAGTCGTAAAACAAGCAAAAAACACTCTTAATATTCGATTTGGATAAATTCATTGATTAACCCAATTCATAGAAACTAAACATTTTTGATTTCTTCAAAGTATTTCAACAATTTTTCTTCATTAGATAGCCTATTTTTTTTCAAATACACATCTAAATTTATAGAGCCATTATCCATTATTACCCTTTGTTTAAAATTGTATGCAGTCTTATATGTTAAATTGTACCTTCTTGCTAATTCAGAAGCCTTTGGTTGAGGTTCTTCATAAACAACATCAATGTAAATATGAAACGCTTTTAATAGACCAAATCGAACATTATGAAACAAAGTATTATATGTAGTCTTATATCTGGTTTTACATTTCTTACAAGATTTTTCAAAGTTTTTAATAGTAATATAAAACTCCTCATTACCACACTTAACACAAGTTTTTACTTCATAATTTAATAAAGGAAGGTAGCATTTTTGAATACTGCTAAATGACTTTTTTAATTGTTTTGAGTTGTTCATAGGTGTAAATAAGTATATAAATATAATATTTATTTTTTTAACTCTAACCCTTATGATTATTGATTTTACCTCAATTAAGTAATTCATTGATAAAAAGACAATTTTCTATTTAGTGATTATCTCTATAGAGGTCAATCATAGTGATTGACTATTTAATTCATCATAATTATGAATATAGAGGATACATTATTTGTAGAAACAGAATCAAGTTTAATTAAAAAGCACAAACAGTTGTTATGGGAAAATAGAAATGATTTTATAATGATAGATTTAGGAAGAGATATACCCATATTTAAATGGTTTATATCTAACAAATCTACTTGGGAGAATTATACAGTAATGAATAAGACTGAATGTCTCTTAAACCAAATAGCTGCAGCTCATAAACAGTTCCCAAAAGATTCAGTAAAAGATATGTTAACTGATGCTGCAAAACGGATGCGTAATATATCCAAAGGTGGTATGATTTCTAATGCTGGTTATGAGTTTATAATAGATAAGGCAATAGAATTAAAAGATGTAACAGATGTCTTACCTAATACCACAATAAGATATTTAAAGAACCCATACTTTGTTTGGGACAAAGGAGATTTTGAAAACAGAAAAGAGATTTATAGAACTCATCTTAACGTTGTTATCAATAGAGGGATTTCAGAGATAAATTATGAGTTGATAAGAACAATACTAATTGACTATGATTTGAACCAAAAGAAGATGACAAAAACTATCTTGAAAGATGCTACCAGATTATCGCTATCAACTATTAAAAACTATTTAAAGAATTATCCAGAACTAAATGAAATTTATCAAAGTATTAAAGACAACTCTGGAACAGCAAAACAAAGAAAGCAAAAGGAGTATAATGCAAACAAAAAGAGGGTAGCTTAAACATTAGTAAAATGGGTAAGAGATTTATAAAGTAAAAACACCTCTTCTAAACCTAACACCTGTATGGGTTTGTGAATTAGTAAAATGGTTAATCCCTATTAATTATATATACTTATAATGTTACAATTATTATGCAAGTATTTGACCAAGAATGGATGTTCTCTGGTTGTAATAATTGTGTTTTATGAATTTAATGAATTACTTAAATTGTCTTTTTTATTGAGTTAATGGTAAATATAAAATAAAGACAGTTAATTTTCCTTTGCCTATTTCATCTGTAATAAGGAACTAATAGAATCATTAAAATGATTTTAGTATAATTCTATATTTTTTTTATATTTGAGAAAAGCTTTATGCTTCAATCACAAAAAACATTAGAATTTCTTCAAAATAGTTAGAATTTTTTTTGGATATTCTGGATATTTAATTGGTTTAAAGCTTTACACCTATTACATAATAATTAAAATTATGCCTTATGAATTTAAATGAGAATGAAAAAGTTATTTATAAAATTTCTAAAAAAACACTTATCCAAGATCAGCATAAATATGTTCCTTGTAACATTACAATCACTAATGAAAGGTTTTTAATTGAGAGAGATGGAATTTTAAATGATTTTAAATTAATTGAATTAGAATCATTCAGATATATCAAAAATATAATTTTCAAAAGTGGTTTACAATTAAAGTTAAAAAATGGTTTTACTTATGATTTAGCTCTTACTAAACCAGATTCACTATTACAAAAAATCGAGGCAGTAATATCAAAAAAAACCCAAGAATCTGATAAGCCCATTAGTAACAAAGCAGCAAACACTATGATTATGTTAGGTTTAATTGCAATAAGTATCTCAATTTTATATTTCTCTTATAATGCTTATGATAATTTTAAATTTAATAGTGACCCAATTCAATACATAGAAAATTCATCAGAATTATCAAACAATGTAAACTATAGATCGAATGATTTAGTAGGATATCCATATTTACACGGAACTTGGGAGTATTACGATAGAAATACTGATTATACAACTAGGTTATTTGTTATGATGTATGACGACGGTGAATATAAAAAAGGAAGATATATAATGAAGGAAAGAGATGATCAGGAAAAAAGTGAGGGTAAGGATTTTTCTATAAGATTACAAGGTGAGTTTACTTTAAAAAAAGGTAAAGACGAATATGGAGATGAAATGTTAATTGCACACGACAAAAAATTATTAAAAGAGTTGTATTGGAGCCACAACTATAAATATCCTTTTTTAATAAATCCAGCCCCAAGATTATCATCCCCATATCTAAAAATAGGACCATATGCTGAAAAAACGAATGGTTTGTATGGAAATATGAAAAAAATTTCAAATAGATCTTTTTCCATAAATAAAAAAAATAGCTCAAATGTGAATGTTTATATGTATGAAGAAACTGATAATACTGAACGTATTGAGAAGGTGAAGATAAAAAATCTAACACAACCATCATCTGAAAAAATAGAGATTATAGAAGACGAAAAAGAAGTAGAAGTTGAGACAAATTATCAAACAGCAATCATTAATGTTGATAACCTTAATCTTAGAAGTGCACCTGAAATTTCTGATAATATTATTGGTAAACTTAAGATAAACGAAAAGATTATCTATTTAGAGTCAATATCAATAAATAAGACTGAGGTTACTAAAGGAACTTTGAATAAAATAATCAATATCGAACAAGATGGAAAAAAATACACATTTAATAAACATAAAGCTATAAATATTCTTGGTCCAAACGGAGATTACGAATTAGCAGTTAGTATTCCGCTTGGGAACGGAAAGGATCTAAATACATCAATTTTATTGGATGATATTGATCTGATAAAAAAGGAGGTTTGGGCTAAAATAGAACAAGGGTCAAAAACAGGTTATGTTTATTATAAGTTTCTGAATTTCAAAACTACTTCAGATGCAGTACCACCCTCAGCACCAGAAATAATTGAGATTGTTGAAGATGAAAATGAGATTGAAGAAACAGTTATAGAGTTAACAGAAACAGATGAAACTGAAGCTGTTGAAGTTGAATACATTGAAGATATTGTTATTGATGAAGGCTGGGATGTTGTTAGACATTTTCCAACAACAGAATAAACCCTAAACCATAGGCATATCCTCCTCCTTGAGTTCAGCTATTTCTAAACCACGTAAATAGGTTAAACTTATATTTATTATATTTAAAAGATGGAAAAAATATTTTATTTATTCTTATTAATTTCATTATTTGGTTATTCTCAAACCCCCATTACAGATGCTAATTTCCAAGAAGCAATAAACACTTGTTTAACTACCAATCCAATAGATGGTATGTGTTCAGATAGTGAATATGGCGCTATGCCAGATTGGGATGTAAGCCAAGTAACAGATATGAGTAGGGCATTTGTCTACAAAAATAAATTCAATGGGGATTTAAGTTCTTGGGATGTGAGTAATGTGATTGATATGAGTTATATGTTTCAAAGTGCAAATGCTTTTAACCAAGATATAGGTGCTTGGGATGTTAGTAGTGTGACAGATATGAAAGTTATATTTACTGATGCGTATAACTTTAATCAAGATATAGGTGCTTGGGATGTGAGTAGTGTGACCAATATGGTGGGTATGTTCAATGGCGCAAATGCTTTCAATCAAGACATTGGAGGTTGGGATGTGAGTAATGTTACTAATATGAATGGTATGCTTTTTGACGCCCCAGCTTTCAATCAAGACATTGGCGATTGGGATGTTAGTAATGTAACTAATATGAGCAGTATGTTTAGGAGAGCATCTGCTTTCAATCAAGATATAGGTGCTTGGGATGTGAGTAGTGTGACCAATATGAATTATATGTTTTTAGAGGCATCCTCTTTCAATCAACCTATTGGTGCTTGGGATGTGAGTAGTGTGACTGATATGTATTATATGTTTTTTTATGCGAGTTCTTTCAATCAAGATTTATCAAATTGGTGCGTTATAAATATTGGTTCGAAGCCAGATAGGTTTAGTCTGTGGTCTGCAATGGGAAGTTCTAAAAGGCCTATTTGGGGTACTTGTCCAACTGCTAGTGTAGATGACCAAAACCAATTAGACATTTCAATCTATCCAAATCCTACTAATGACAAATTATTTATTCAAGGATTATCCTCATCTTCAAGAGTGTCAATCTACAATGTGTTAGGAAAATTAGTATTATCTCAAACCATTTCTAAAGAAATAGATGTAAATAATTTACAAAGCGGTATCTACGTAATAAAAATTGCTGAAGAGCAAAAAGAGATAGTTAGAAAGTTTATAAAGAACTAAACCATAGGCATATCTTCTTCCTTCAGTTCAGGGAGTTCTAAACCTCTTAAGTAGGTTAAACTTATATTTCCTATATTTGAGTTATGGATTATGAGAAAATAGTAAAACCTATAAGTAGGATTACATTGTTTGCGGGTCTTGTATGGGTAATTTATGAAATAGTCAAATTATTTCAAGGAGAAGGAGATATAATGGATGTTATTGGGCTTATTTGTATTATGGTAATTCTTTTTGTTGTTCTACCAATTTTTGGAATGAAAAAAACTAAACCATAGGCATATCTTCTTCCTTCAGTTCAGCTATCTCAAGTCCTCTTAAGTAAGTCAGAGATACATTTATAGACGAATGTCCCATAGCTTTCTGTAGCTTGGTAATAGAACCAGTTCTTTTAAAGATTTCTATAGCACCAGAGTGCCTAAAAGAGTACAATGTTTGTCCTTGTTCAAGAGTGTTTGATTGTCTCTTAAAACGACTCCAAAGGGTCTTAAAATAGTCTTGGTTTAAGGGTTGTAGTCTCCCAGAAAAGATATTATGATGAGGTTCTCCTTTTACAAGAATATCTCTAACATAAGTTGGAACTGGAACGATTCTATTTCTACCAGATTTGTTTCTATTACCAGATAAATGAATGTATGTAAGGTCATCTGAAAAATCAGACCAAGTAAGTTCTCTTATCTCACGATGAGGTCTTAAAAGACAACCATAGGTCATTAAACAGCATAAGTATAGCTGTTTGTTATATCCTTTAACATCTTCAAGTATTTCATTGATATTATCAAAGGGCTTGTGCATTTGAGCATTCGTTCTTTTTGACTTTATTCTTTGCATTGGATTGGAAGTCATTCCTATTTTTCTTGCTTCATTTATCAACGAACATAACCTCAATCTATAGGTGTTGTAGGAACTTTCTGAATTGTATTTATCTAATACTCTTTCTATATGAAGAGGTTGAATAGGGGAGTCTTTTAATTCTTCAACAAGTTTATTAAATATAAACTGTAACATCTCTTTATATTTTTTGGTATAGTTTTCTTTGAGTTTATTGTTTAAAGCTACTGTTAAGTAATCCTTATCTGTCATATTAGGTTTTATGAGATTGGATACTTTAAGTTGTTCCAGCGTTAAGTCACTCATTAAAAATTGATATACCTCAGCAGCTAATAAGTTTCCCATTTCTAAACGTTTAAAAATAGGATATGAGTTGGGGTAGATTTCAGAATTTAATTTAGAACCATTAAACAATCGATACCGTTTGTTATTTAATTTAAATTCTACATAAATTCGATTGTTAGAATCAACTTTTACTTTTGGATATTTTACCTTCATTTGACAGACATTTGGCAGATTAGATGCTTGATTATCTGTAAATACCTATATATTATATAGTTAGCTGGATAGAGCACCTCCCTTCTAAGGAGGCGGTCGAAGGTTCGAATCCTTCAGGGCTCACGAATAAATAGTGCAATAAGAAAAAACGCCAAGCTTGCTTGAGCGTTTTTTTGTTTGCACTATTTTCAAAGCGGAGCTTTGTAGGATCAGCGCAGCTAATCCTATACCATTACCGAATATTTTTATTGACTTCAACTTGCTTGAGCGTTTTTTTGTTTGCACTATTTTCAAAGCGGAGCTTTACAGGATCAGCGAAGCTAATCCTATATCATTACCGAATATTTTTATTGACTTCAGCTTGCTTGAGCGTTTTTTTGTTTGCACTATTTTCAAAGCGGAGCTTTACAGGATCAGCGAAGCTAATCCTATATCATTACCGAATATTTTTATTGACTTCAGCTTGCTTGAGCGTTTTTTTGTTTGCACTATTTTCAAAGCGGAGCTTTATAGGATCAGCGCAGCTATTCTTTCAGGCCTCACTGAAAGCTTCACAGGAATATGAGGCATATCCTCCTCGTTGCCTTTAGGCAAACAGATCAATGAAAATTGATAGAGAAAGTAAACTGGATTAACTCTAAATAGTCAAATATTTTTTTACTTAAAATCCATTATTCAAATCTGAAAATTTAGAAATACATCTGATTTGGTACAATTTTGTAATTTAGCATTTAGAATAAGCTAATTTCTATGTTATTAAAAGTTTCAAGTATGGGTTGGGTTGCATTAGTATGCTTAGCTCTATTTTTCATTTGGTTATTTTATAAAGGATACAAAGCATATCAAAAAAATGGATGGGATGACCCTTTTTTTAAAGACGATGGCAGTGGTATGAATGGCGGTGGTTTTTTTTAGTAAACAAAAGGACTATTAAATTCTAAACCATAGGTAACTCTTATTCTTTCAGTTCAGGGAGTTCTAAACCTCTTAAAATAAGTTAAACTAACATTTCTTATATTTGGATATGCAAAAAATCACCTTTTTATTCTTTTTCATTTCCGTTTTCGGACATTCTCAAACACAAATTACAGATGCTAATTTCCAAGAAGCTATAAACGAATGTTTAACTACCAATCCAGTAGATGGTATGTGTTCAGATAGTGAATATGGAGCAATGCCAGATTGGGATGTAAGTCAAGTTACTTCAATGAGTGCAGCATTTTACGATAAAGCTGAATTTAATGGAGATATTAGTTCTTGGGACGTAAGCAATGTAACTGATATGAGTTCGATGTTTTCCGCTGACAATTATGTCTTTGAAACAGCATTTAACCAAGATATTGGTGGTTGGAATGTAAGTAATGTAACCAATATGATGTTTATGTTTGGTCGTTCTAGCTCGTTTAATCAAGATATTGGAGATTGGGATGTTGGAAATGTATCAGATATGTCTTATATGTTTTTGAGGGCTACCTCGTTCAATCAAGACATTGGTCGTTGGAATACAGCAAAAGTTAAAGAAATGAGGTCTATGTTTACAAGTGCCATATCATTTAATCAGGATATCAGTGCTTGGGATGTTGGAAATGTGACCAACATGATGTCGATGTTTGGAGATGTTTCTGGACCATCTCCAGTTCCTTACACAGGTGCTACATCATTTAATCAGGATATCAGTGCTTGGGATGTTAGTAACGTAACTGTTATGTTATTTATGTTTAACGAAGCTACATCATTTAATCAAAATTTAGGTGCTTGGAATGTTAGTAATGTAACTAATATGTCTCAAATGCTTAATTTTTCTGGGTTGTCTAAAGATAATTATGACTCAATGTTAATTGAATGGTCAGAGCAAGATGTTCAGTCTAATGTTCCATTCGGTGCTCGAGGCGTAAACTATTGTAATGGGGAAGCAGCAAGACAAAGTTTAATAGATAATAAAAATTGGACAATAGAAGACGCTGGTTTAGATTGTTCAACTACAGGAGTAGATGACCAAAACCAATTAGACATTTCAATCTATCCAAACCCAACTAATGATAAATTATTTATTCAAGGATTATCCTCCTTGTCGAAAGTGTCAATTTATAACGTGTTAGGTAAGTTAGTATTATCTCAAACCATTTCTAAAGAAATAGATGTAAAACAATTGTCAAAGGGTATATACATATTAAAAATCATTGACGAACAGAAAGAAACAACTCGTAAGTTTATAAAGTATTAAGTGTTTTAATTACATCAAACAAAGAACCTCCCTCTCAAGGAGGTTTTTCTTTTACTAAATAATCTCAATTTGAAACTCTGTTGGCATTTGATTGATACTTATTTTTAAACTATAGGCATATCCTCTTCCTTTAATTCAGGGAGTTCTAAACCTATTAAATAGGTTAAACTTAAATTAATTGCTATATTTATAATATGAAAAAATCATATAAGATTGCTTGTATCACATCCTTGACAATAAGCACCCTGTCATTTATTATTTGGAGAGTTTATGATATTAGTATAGCTGAGCTGTTTATTTGGGCAGGTATTGTAGTAGCTACTATACTTGTTTGGCTTGAGTCCTTAAAACCTAAAAAATAGGCATATCCTCCTCTTTTAGTTCAGCTATTTCTAAACCACGTAAGAAGGTTAAGCTTATGTTTCTTATATTTGAGTTATGAAAAATAAAAGAATATTAAAATTTTTTGCTGGGCTTGCTATTGGTATAGGAATTGGTCTTGCTACTAATTCTATTGGTATTGGTATAGGAATTGGGATTGCTTTTGGTGTTGTATTTAGTCAAGGTAAATAGGTTAAATAAAAAATAAAAAATTACTTCTTAACCAAACCATAGGCAACTCTTCTTCTTTCAGTTTAGGGAGTTCAAAACTACCTAGCTTATTTAAAGCTCTATTTTTGACATAAAAAAACCTACAACTTTTTAGGCTGTAGGTTTTGATATGAATAGGTTTTTTTATTTCAATACTTATTGAAATCTTTTAAGAATTTTCACTTCATAATCTTTTACATCTTCTACAGGACCTCTTTCTTGGATAAGTTTTATAAACTTTGGGTCTTGTTGTAATTTATCATACAACATCATATGATCATTTTTGTTTTTTCCAGTCAAAGCTACCCAATGTGAAGCACCATTTGGTCTTCCAATATCATAGGATCCAAAACCAACAACTCTTCCTTCAAAGTCTTCTTTATACTTTTTTACTATTTTGTCGTGTCCTGCCTTGAAAAGATTAGGGTCATCGATTTTAATATCCCATATGTGAACATTTGAATTTTTTTCGGTATCTCCTTCTTGCCAACTCATAATTCTTCCCGAATATTCAGCACCCCATTCTTCAACGAAGTTCCCCATCTTTGCCCATAAAACACTGTTTTTATCCTCGCTAATGGCATCTTCTGCCATCATTCGAACCCCAAGTGTCCACATGAAAACAACACGATGTGTTGCACCATTGGTTCTCCCATTACCCATTCGCTCTAAGACGATTCCTCCTTGATTCATTTCAACACCTTCATAGGTATCTGTAAATGCCTTAACGATGTCTTTTTGGGTGTGAGGTTTTGCTTTAATTTCAACAACGCTAAAAGCCATTCTTTGAGCCGTTAGCGATACTGTTACAAAAAATACAAAAAGTAAAATAATTTTTTTCATTGTTTGTTTTATTTAAGGTTAATATAAGTTGTAATTTACAATTAATTATTTGAAAAGCAATATTTTTTTAAAGGGCATGGCTTTAGCAGTAATTATTTGTGACTTTTTAATAGAGATATCGAGTTATACTCCTTTAAGCTTTGTTTATTTTTTTAAAATTTTCCTACTATATGTATTATTACCCTCTTGAATAATAACAAAGTACAATCCAGCTTTTAATTTGCTAACATTTATGTTAGATAGATTTTTATTGTGTAAAAGAAGTTTTCCATTGGAATTATAAATTGATAAAATCCCAGAAAATTGATCGTTTATATTCAAAAAATCTCCTACTGGATTTTCTAATGAAAACTTTTCAATTTTATTGGAGTTCTCAACGGTTAATGTACTTGCTAATGTGCTTTCTCGCTGATAGCATTCATCATAATTAATATTTCCTTGGTGTTTATCACGAATGTATTCAATGATATATTCTGCAGTAGTGAGTTCGAAAGTAGTATATGGTGTAGGGAAATAGCTGTCGTATACATTGGAAATGTAATCATTGAGACTAAAATTTATACGATCTGTGTCACTTAACAATGTTCCATTTTTTATAAATTGATAAACTTGGTTTTCATCTTTGTAAATTTCCAGTGACGTTGAGAAAGAAAAACTTGATGGATAGTTATTTAAAAATTCTCTAATCTCTGTTACTGTCATTTGAAAAAGATCCAATCCATTGCTAAAAGGATCTATACTATATATATCAAAGGGTGTAATTTCTCCTTGATCTAGTACATTTCTAATTCCACCCATATTTTGAATTACGAAATCACTTTCAGTGATGTTGAGAAGAGCCTCTGTGTACAAGCATCCAGTCTCACTTTTATTATGGTTTACCTCTGAAGTTCCAATCACTTCGAAAAACTCTGGGACATTATTAAAGTCATCTACCTTTTTTTGTGTATTAGAATCAAATGGCATTGATGTGTCCGAAAGATCGATAAGTTCGAATTGAAAATCCGAAATAGTCTTATCGGTTACGGTAATTGTAGTTTTGGAAACTTTTTCAAGATTCCCTCCAGACATGATCATATATCCGTTTTGATATTTATAACCGTACTCTGAATTAGTATGCCCTCCAATCACTAAATCAACAAAAGGAAAGTTCTCTAGAATATTTCTGTCTTTAGAAGAACCGTAATGAGTAAGAGCCACAAAAAGATCTGCATTTTGTTCTTCCTTTAGATGTTCATATTTGGCAAAACTTTCTAAACCTTCGGTAAAAGTCAATCCTTGCACTCTTTTTGGGTGTGTTCGAGGGTACAAACCTGGACTACCTGTTTCTACTACACCAACAAAAGCAATTGTAAAATCATCTTTTGTGATCAACTCAAAACCGTTGACATTTGCTAACGCTCCATTTGCTCCGGATACATTATCACAAATAAACGGAAATTTAGCTTGTTCGATGCGATCATTGAGAATGTCTTGCCCATAATCAAATTCATGGTTTCCAATTACACAAATATCCAAACCACTATCGTCAAGAAGATCTATCATTGGATATCCTTTGTTAGGATGAAAATCTACAATTGGACTTCCAGAAAAAATATCTCCTGCGCATACAAAAAAGACTTTATTATTTAAAGCACGTTCATTGTCAATTAATTTTTTTAGACGTGGAAAGTTATTAATTCGGCTATGTGGATCATTGATAGAAAAAATGACTACTTTTTCTTGTCCTATGATTTTTGAAAACCACAAAAATAATACAACTATATAAATTTTTTTCATCAGTTATGTATAATTGTGTTAGCCCTTTTGCTTTTTAAAAAAACAAAAGAGGATCAAATAGAAATAAAACTTACCATACTTTTTAACAGTTTTTCTAACAAACTGATGCTAGTTTTTATAAATTGACTCGTACAGATCTTTGTAAATTTCTCTAATTACAGTTCGTTTCATTTTCATGGTTGGCGTTAAGTGTCCGCCATCTATAGACCATTCCTCTTTTGTCAAGCGAAAAACTTTTATTTGTTCCCAATTTCCAAAATGTTGGTTACAGTGATCAACTTCTTCTTGTATTCTTTGTGAGACTTCTTCTGAGGTAACAATTTCCTCATTTGAAGTACCGATATTTTTTTGTTTACGTTGTATCCAGTCTCTGATAAATTCGAAGTTGGGTTGAATAATTGCTGCAGGCATTTTTTGACTTTCACCTATGACCATCACTTGTTCTATAAAACGAGATTGTTTTAATTCTCCTTCTAATAAAGTAGGTACTATATATTTTCCACCTGAGGTTTTGAACATTTCCTTGGTTCTTCCAGTAATTTTTAAGAATCCGTCTGGATCTATCTCTCCTTTGTCTCCTGTATGGAAATAACCATCTTTAATGACTTCTGCTGTTTTTTCTGGGTCTTTATAATATCCCATCATCACATTCGGTCCCTTGACTAGAATCTCCCCAGTATCGGCAATTTTTAAGTCGATATCATCTATGATTTTACCAACAGTTCCCACTCTAAAACGACCGTCTTCCATTGAACTAACAGTAATTACAGGAGAGGTTTCTGTTAATCCATAACCTTCCATAACTGGCATTCCTGCAGCGGTGAAAACCCTAGTCAATCGTTGCTGTAAGGCCGAAGCACCTGACACCATGAGTTTTAATTCTCCTCCTAAAGCAGCTTGCCATTTGGAGAAGATTAATTTTTTGGCGAGTCCTAATTTTTTTTCATACCACCAACCGTTTGCACCATAGGGCTCATAGGCTAAACCTAAATTAACAGCCCAAAAGAACAACATTTTTTTAATCCCTGTTAAATCAGCCCCTTTTGAGATAATTTTGTCATATATTTTTTCATATAAACGCGGCACAGCTGTCATTACGTGCGGTTTAATTTCTTGGGCATTTTCGCTTAATTTTTCTAAGGATTCTGCAAAATAAACATGTACTCCACAATATTGGTATAGGTACAAAATCATTCTCTCAAAAATATGACAAACAGGTAAAAAACTCAATGCTCTGTCTTCACCATAGGTCAAAGGAACTCTTTTTTCACTCGCTAAAACATTGGTTACAATGTTGTTGTGGCTTAACATCACTCCTTTAGGTTTTCCTGTGGTACCGGAAGTATAAATTAAGGTAGCTAAATCTTCTGGATTTACATTATTTTTTCTGGTTTCAACTTCCTTTTGGTTGCTAGTATCTTCCCCTAAATTTAAAACCTCTTTCCAGTTTTTTGCACCTTTGATAGTATCGAAAGTAAATACCTCTTTTAAGTTTGTATTCTTTTTGATTGAATTTATTTTTTCTAACACTTCAGTATCAGAAACAAAACAATAAATTGCCTCTGAATGATTTAAAACATATTCATAATCTTCTTTGCTAATTGTCGGATAAATAGGAACGTTTTGGGCACCTGTTTGTAAAATTCCAATATCACAAATATTCCATTCATTTCTATTATTAGAGGAAATAATAGCTACTTTATCGTTGGGTTGTATGCCAAGTCGTAACAAACCTCTACTAATTGCATTTGCTTGATCTAGATATGCTTGGGTAGAAATGCTTTCCCATTGACCATCATATTTTGTTGAAAATGCTTGGGATAAGTTATAAGTTTCAAGTTGATGATAAGGAAAATCAAATATTCGTGTAATTGTAGTTGCCATAATAGTTTTTTGTGTAATGCAAAGTAGTTAAAATCCTCTAATTTAACAAATCAATAATGAAGCTCTAAAATATTATGAATTGAATATTTTTTGGTATAGATTTTTGTATTTTTCTTTGATTATTTTCCGCTTCATTTTCATGGTAGGTGTAAGAAGACCCTCCTCAACAGACCATTCGTCTGGGGTGATTTCAAACTTTTTTATTTGTTCCCATTTTCCGAATCGTTGATTGTAAAAATCAATTTCTTTTTGAATTCTATTGATAAATCGTTCGTGGGTGATGATGTTGTTTACGGGTAGTTTTTTTCGAAGGGCCCATTCTTTAGCAAAATCAAAATTAATTTGAATCAATGCTGCAGGCATTTTCTCCGATTCTCCGATAATCATTACTTGTTCTATAAATCGAGATTGCTTTAGTTCGTTTTCCAAGACAGCAGGAGCAATGTATTTTCCACCGGATGTCTTAAACATTTCTTTTTTTCTGTCGGTAATTTTTAGAAAGCCCTCTTCGTCTATTTCTCCGATATCACCGGTATGTAAATATCCATTTACAACTGTTTTTTGGGTCATTTCCTCATTTTTATAATATCCCAGCATTACGATGCTTCCTTTCACTAAAATTTCTCCATCTGCAGCTATTTTTAGGTCAATGCCCTCTAGAGGTTTTCCAACAGTTCCAATTTTTAATCCCTTATTTCTTAAATCATTGACGGTAATTGCGGGAGAAGATTCTGTCATTCCGTATCCTTCAAAAACAGGAATTCCTGCAGCCAAAAAAACACGAATCAACCGATCTTGCATGGGAGCACTTCCACTTAGCATGAATTCTAGATGACCTCCCAGCGCTTCTTGCCATTTAGAAAAAATTAATTTTCGTGCAATTTTTAATTTTAAAGCATACAGTTTTCCATTTTTCCCATAAGGTTCATAGGCCTCACCTAATGAAATCGCCCAGAAAAATAGGCTTTTTTTAATGCCAGATAAGGTACTTCCCTTAGCGATGATTTTATCAAAAATTTTCTCCAGCAATCGAGGGACCACTGCTAAAAAATGGGGTTTTATTTCTCGAATATTGTCTCCTAACAATTCGATGCTTTCTGCAAAATAGACTTGATATCCTAAATATTGATAATAATAGGAGGCAGCTCTCTCAAAAATATGAGAGATGGGTAAATAGCTTAAAATTCTTTTATGACTTCCCGATAAGTCAAGTGCCTTGTCTGTTTTAAATATGTTATCAATGATGTTTTTATGTGATAACATGACACCTTTCGGTGTTCCAGTAGTTCCAGATGTATAAATAATGGTAGCTAAATCTTCGGGTTTAATGGTCTTTTTTATTTCTTCTATGGTTTCTGAATGCCTTGTTTTTGTACCGATCTCTAGGAAAGAATTCCAACTACAATCACTGATATGGTCTTTTAAAAAGAATACTTTTTTTAGTTGTGTTTGGTTTTGTATTTTTTTTACTTTTTCGAACAAGAGCTCATCGGAAACGAAACAATAGGTTGCGTCAGAATGATTCAAAACATAGGCGTAGTCTTTTTCTGAGAGTGTGGCATACAAGGGAACATTTTGCGCCCCAATTTGTAATACACCAATATCTAAAATATGCCAGTTTGGATTGTTATTTGTGGTAATGACTGCAATTTTATCATTTTTTTCAACCCCCAATGCTAACAATGAAGCACTCACTTTATTCGCTTGCTGAATATATTCTTGAGTCGTTATGTTTTTCCATTGATCTTCTTCTTTGTAGAGGAAACAATTGTCTTGAGAATGATTTTCTAGTTGATAGTATGCAAAGTCGAAAAGGCGAGTAATTTTCATGAAGTTATATTTGTTCCAATATAATAAAAGATTTTCGGAAAATTATTGAAGTGAAATTTAAATAAAATCTACCGAACAGATTTCATATACTTTCTCTGTTGTCAATAGGGATAAAAAAAGCAAACTGAAAAGAGTTTGCTTTTTTTATATCGTTATTTTTTATTCTCAATCCATTTTTTAGCATTGATAAAAGCAGTGATCCATGGAGAAACTTCGTCTTTTCTTCCCGCTGGATAATTGGCCCAATTCCATTGGAAAATGGAACGTTCTATATGAGGCATTGTGACTAAATGTCTCCCCGAAGGGTCGCATAGCATTGCTGTATTATAGTCAGATCCGTTTGGGTTATTTGGGTAGCCTTCATAACTATATTTAGCTACAATATCATAGTTTTCCTCAGATGCTGGTAGGTGAAATTTTCCTTCTCCATGAGAAATCCAAACCCCTAATTCTGTTCCAGCTAAAGAAGACAACATGATCGAATTGTTTTCTTGAATTTTTACCGAGGTAAAAGAACTCTCATGCTTTTGAGAATCATTGTGAATCAATTTTCCATGTACCTCATGTTCTGGATTGATCAAGTCTAACTCCATCCATAATTGTGCTCCATTACATATACCAACCGATAGCGTGTCTTCTCTTTTAAAGAAGTTTTTTAAGGCCTTATTTGCTTTTTCGTTATATAAGAATGCTCCTGCCCATCCTTTGGCAGACCCTAAAACATCAGAATTTGAGAAGCCACCTACAGCGCCTATAAATTGGATATCCTCTAGTGTTTCACGACCAGAAATTAAATCGGTCATGTGTACATCTTTTACATCAAAACCTGCGAGATACATGGCATTTGCCATTTCACGTTCGGAGTTAGAGCCTTTTTCACGAATTACAGCGGCTTTTGGACGTGGAGTGATAGCTGTGCTTGAGTTTTTAGGAAGTTTTCCTGTAAAATTAGCCGGAAATTGATAGCTTAAAGGTTGCTTTTTATAATTATCAAATCGGTCTTGTGCCAAGTTATTAGCCGTTTGTTTTTGATCTAATAAGAAAGAGGTTTTGTACCAAACATCTCTCATTTCTGAAACCTCTAAAGAAACAAGGTCTTCCTTGTTTTTAATGGTTACGATTCCCGAATTATTCGCAGTTCCAATGGTAAAAAATTCAATATTGTGTTCCGATAAAATACTTTCTACTGAAGCATCAGCTTGAAAAACAATTCCTGAATTTTCGGAAAATAAGACTTTAATAGTATCTTCTTCATTCAAAGAGCTAATGTCAAAATCTGCCCCTAAATTCACCTCTGCAAAACACATCTCTAGTAAGGTTGTTATCAATCCACCAGAAGCAACGTCATGACCTGCAGTAATTGCCTCTTTTTGAAGTAAGTTTTGAATGGTATTGAATGTTTCTTTTACAAAAGCAGTATTCTTTACATCAGGAGCTTCGTTTCCAATAGTATTCAGTGACTGATTGAAAGAACTTCCTCCTAATTTAAAATCATCTTGAGAAATATTAATATAGTAGATGTTTCCACCGTCTACTTGTAAAACAGGTTCAACTACTTTTGTAATTTCATTACAATTACCTGCTGCAGAAATAATAACAGTTCCCGGAGATATTACCTCTCCATCTGAATACTTTTGTTTCATTGATAAAGAATCTTTTCCTGTTGGAACATTAATTCCTAAATCAATAGCAAACTCTGAAACTGCTTTTACTGCTTTGTATAAACGAGCGTCTTCTCCTTCATTTTTACAAGGCCACATCCAATTGGCAGAAAGGGATACACTTTGTAAGTTGTCTTTTAGAGGCGCCCAAATGATGTTGGTAAGTGCTTCGGTAATAGCGTTTCGACTTCCTGCTTCAGGATCTATTAACCCAGCAATAGGTGCGTGCCCTATAGAAGTGGCAATTCCTTCTTTTCCGTTATAATCGAGTGCCATTACTCCTACATTGTTCAAAGGAATTTGCAAAGAACCTACACATTGTTGTTTGGCAACTTTACCCCCCACACAACGGTCTACTTTATTGGTGAGCCAATCTTTACAGGCAACTGCTTCTAATTGTAATACTTGTTTTAAATAAATCTCTAGATTTTTGGTTTTATAACGAGGATTTTTATAATTTCTTAGTACAGTATTGTCTGTTAAAACTGTTTTGGGCGAGGAGCCAAACATATCTTCTAAGGCCAAATCCATTGGTTTGTTCCCCGTTGTTTTAGATTCAAAAGTAAATCTGTTGTTTCCAGTAACCTCACCAACAGTATACATTGGAGAACGTTCCCGTTCTGCAATTTTTTGGAGCGTATCTAAATGTTGCTCACCAATTACCAATCCCATTCTTTCTTGAGATTCGTTTCCAATAATTTCTTTGGCAGATAGGGTAGGGTCTCCAACAGGTAGTTGATCTAAGTCAATGTCACCTCCTGTGTCCTCTACTAATTCTGATAAACAGTTCAAATGTCCACCTGCACCATGATCATGAATAGAAACAATGAAATTTTCTTTACTTTCTACCATTCCACGAACTGCATTTGCTGCCCGTTTTTGCATTTCTGGATTTGAACGTTGTACCGCATTTAATTCAATTCCTGACGCAAATTCTCCAGTATCAGCCGAAGAAACTGCGGCACCACCCATCCCAATTCGATAGTTCTCTCCTCCAAGAATGACAATTTTATTCCCTTCTTTAGGAGTTTCTTTGATGGCTTGTGCTGCTTTTCCATAGCCAATTCCACCCGCTTGCATGATGACTTTATCATAGCCTAATTTTCTTGGTTCTGAACTGCTAGAAGAGGCATTTTCATTGTGTTCAAAAGTGAGAATCGAACCTGTAATTAAAGGTTGTCCAAATTTATTGCCAAAATCAGAGGCTCCGTTGGAGGCTTTGATAAGAATGTCCATAGGAGTTTGATACAACCATTCTCTAGCTTCAAACTTTTGCTCCCAAGGTCTTTTTTCTTCAAGGCGAGAATAAGAGGTCATGTAGACTGCTGTTCCTGCCAAAGGTAACGATCCTTTACCTCCTGCAAGTCTGTCTCTAATTTCTCCACCTGAACCAGTAGCAGCTCCATTAAAAGGTTCTACAGTGGTAGGGAAGTTGTGTGTTTCAGCTTTGAGAGAGATCACCGAGTTAAAATCTTCGGTTTGATAAAAATCTGGTTTGTCTGCTGTTTTTGGGGCAAACTGTACTACTTTTGGGCCTTTTATAAAAGCCACATTGTCTTTATATGCCGAAACAATATCGTTTGGAGATTGTTTGGAAGTTTCTTTGATCATTTTAAATAGGGAAGTGGGTTGCTCTTCTCCATCAATAACAAAGGTTCCGTTAAATATTTTGTGACGACAGTGCTCTGAATTAACTTGGCTAAACCCAAATACTTCAGAGTCTGTTAATTTTCTTCCAATTTTTACAGCAACACTTTCCAAATAGGCAACTTCTTCGTTGCTGAGCGACAAGCCTTCTTTGGTATTGAATTCGGCAATATTTTCAATATCTAAAATTGCTTCGGGTTCAATTTCTATGGTAAATGATTCTTGATGTAATCCTTTATATTTTTCTAATATCATGGGATCAAAATCAATAAAATCTTCAGAAACAGCAGTAAATTCTTCAATTCTTAGGATATCGGTAATACCCATGTTCTGTGTAATTTCAACAGCATTGGTACTCCAAGGGGTAATCATTGCTGCTCTTGGACCTACAAAAAAAGCATCTATTGAGCTTGCTGCTATTTTTGGTTGATTAGCAAATAGCCATGTTAATTTAGAAATTGTTGTGGCAGTTAATTCTTTTGTGGTTTGAACAGCAAAAATTTTACTGTCTGTATTTCCAAAGAAATGAATCATTTGTTTTGTTGTTAGTGTGTTGTTCTAAAGATGCAAATTTACTTTTTTCCTTTTAATTTTGTTGTATTATTTTTAGTGAAATTAAGTAGTTATTCACGATGTTTTAAACAAAAAAAGACCATCCTTTTACAGACAGTCTTTTTTTAATGATCTATACCTAAACTTAATTAACCAATAGTTTTTTGGTTGTAAATTGATTGTTACTATTAATTTTTAAGATGTACATACCTTTGACCAAGCTAGAGATGTCAAGCGTATTATTTGTTGCTTGAATCTCACTTGTTTTAACGAGTTTACCAAGAACATTGAAAATTTTTACAGTAGCGTCTTTTGTTAGGTTAAAATACAGGGTGTTTCCATTTGTTGGATTTGGATACATGCTAATGTTATCTATTGTAAAATTGGAAGTACTGGCGGTGTCTCCATGGTATCCAATCCCATCAACAGTGTTCTGAGGTAATTGATCCCATTCGTTTGCGTTGAAGGAAGTGGTAGGTGCGGTCACACTATTTTTTCTTCTTAGAGTCATGTCTTCGTAGTTATATTGGGTTACACCCAAGACTCCAATGATATCGATAAGAACACCGTTCTTAAATAAACCTACCGGATCATTTCCATTAAAATTTATAGGGGCTCCATAATCTGTCTCAGGAGACAGCAAATCGACTTCTTCAAGCAGGGTGGCATCGACTGCTTGATAATTGACGGTTACAAAAACATCATTTACATTGATGGTTCCACTAAGTGAAAATTCGTTGATCCAATTCCCTGCACCATTCCGTTGTCTTTTGATGCTATATGCAGATAAATCGATTGGATTATCAGTTAAATTGACAATTTCGATTGCTTTATTGTTAAGGGAACCTTCAACATATTCAGAGAAAAATAATTCGACAACAGGATTAACGCCATTGGTTGTAGTTCCATTTACAGCTATAGATAGCGCTGATTTGTTATTCGCAGAATCTTTTGCTAAAATCGTGATGCTGTAAGTAGTTGAAATTGTCAACCCTGAAACAGCATAACTGTTTGTTTCAGAGGAGCCATTTAAAGTTCCATCTACAAAAATATCATAGCCTGTTACGGCTGTGTCATCTGTTGACGGTGTCCAATTCACTTTAAAACCTGTTCCTGTTTCATTTGAAATGCTTACATTTTCTGGGGCTGTTGGTGGAGTGGTATCTGTTAGAGTAGTTCCGTTTACAGCAGTAGATTGTGCAGATTTATTATTTGCAACATCTTTGGCTAATACTGTAATTGCATAGGAGGTATTCGAGTTTAACTCTGATGCGATATAATTTGTATTGTTGGATTCTCCGTGTAAGTTTCCATTTGCATAGATTTCATATTTTGTGACTGCAACGTTATCTGTAGAGGCGGTCCAGGAAATATCTATACTAGCTGTTGTAATATTACTCAATGAAACATTTGTCGGAACCGTTGGTGCTTGATTATCATTAGAGGTATAAATACCCCAAGAATCTTCTGCAGGATCTCCCCCCCAAATTCTTGTGGCTAAATAGGCATTGTCAATAAACGGATTTCTATTTCCTTGCGCATAAGTTTGTTGAGAATCATGATAGGTATTTCGTTGTCTTTCAAAATCTGAAACGGGGTCTTCAACATTCCATTCCAAAAATAGATCAATCATATCATCTGGAGTGGCACTTGTGCTTCCAACCCCAACAACGTTGGGTTTACATCGGTCTCCATAGCGTAAATACATATACATCATCATTCGAGCGATGTCTCCTTTCCATTCATCGCCTGGATACCAACCTCCCGAAACACTTCCTGAATTACCAGATCCGTTAGCAAATTTTAAATTTCCTCGTTGACTGTTATAGCCTACATCAGAGGGTCTTAAATGATGAGAATCTGCTCCAGGCCCTTTAGAACCTAAGTTTGGGTTTCCCAATGATTTTGGATAGGTATGCTCTCTGTTCCAATCTCCTTGAGCACCTCCATTTTCATTTTTGCTCCTTGACCTAGCTGTAGTTCCTGAATCTGAGTATCCATAAATTAAGAGTACTTCAGCGCTGTTTTCTGGATTTAGATCGGTTACTTTCAAAGCTTCCCATACTCCAGGAGTATAGACTAATAAGTTGGTATGTGCATTGATTGTTTTCGTTGCTAAGTTTTCTTTTAAAGCGATTCCCTCTGCGGTTAGATCGACATCGTCATAATAGGCTTCTTGTGCAGAAGCAATGAAGCAAAATAATAAGGAGACTACAAGTAGTTGTTTTTTCATTTTTTGTGTTTTAAAATAATTCAGTAAAAAAAATATTGTATCAGGGTATCTTCTCAGGGCTTAGTTTTTAATCAATTTTTTGGCAATGTACTGTTTTTCAGATTGAATTTTTACTAAATAAATTCCTGAAGCTAATTTGCCAATCTGTATAACGTTGTTATTTTTTGTCACTTTAGAGGTGGAAACTAACTTGCCTAATACATTGTATATGCTTACTGTAGCTTCTTTAGATAGGTTCAAATAAACTTGGTCTCCTTGTACAGGGTTTGGATACATTTTAAAGGCTTTAAAAGAGTCTTTTTTAGCACTTAAAGAAGAGCTATGACTTCCAATACCTTCAAACGTATTTACAGCTAATATGTCCCATTCAGAAGCATCAAAGGTTGTATTTGGTGAAGAAATACTTTCTTTTCTTCTATAAGTTGCATTTTCAATATGTTCGCTAGAATTATTGAATTCACCAACAATATCAATTAAAACGCCCTCTTTAAATAACCCAACAGGATCATTACCGTTAAAATTAACAGGGGAGCCATAGTTAGTACTAGGGCCCACAATATCTGCTTCAGAAACTAAGATTGAATTGTCTGCACGGTAATTAATAATTACCATAACATCATTCACATTAATGATACCACTGAGTGGAAATTCATGAATCCAATCACCCGATCCATTGGACTGTTTTTTTATAGAATAGGCTGTCAAGTCAATTACAGCACTTGTTAAATTGACAATTTCAATCGCTTTGTTATATCCATTTCCACTCGAGGGTTCTACATATTCAGAAATAAATAGTTCTTCAATACCATTCGAGCCTCCATTGGTAGTCGTAATGCTTACTGCGCTACTCTGAGCAGATTCGTTATTGGCAGCATCTTTTGCAGAAATAGCAATTTGATACGTTGAAGAAGGAGCTAAACCTGTCAGCGTGTATGACAATTCAGAGGTAGTAGCTGTTTGAGTTGTGTTTACAAAAATATTATAAGCAGTTACTGCGGTATCGTCTGTAGCGGTATCCCAATTAATTTTAAAACCGGTACCAGAAATATTACTTGCAGTAATATTACTAGGGACAGAGGGAGCCGTTGTATCGGAGGTGGTAGTGGCGGTGATAAGGTTGCTTTTTTCAGACTTATTATTGATACGATCTCTGGCTTCTATCTGAATATTGTAGGAAGTACCTGGTTGTAAATTGGTGATTTTGAAATTTGCCTCAGTAGTCTGAGCGCTTAAAACTGCATCGATGTAAATGCGATATTGAGTTACGCCAATATTATCTGAGGAAGCAGTCCATGTGATCTGTATTGTTGAACTTGTTTCATTACTTGCAACAACATTGGTAGGAGTTGTGGGTGTTTCTGTATCACTGCTTGTGTAATTTCCCCAAAGATCTTCTGCAGATTCTCCACCCCAAATTCTAGTGGCCAGATACGGGTTGTCTATGAATGGATTTCTATTTCCTTGTGCGTAGGTATTTGTGCTAATTCCATGATAGGCATTTCTTCCTTTTTCAAATTCCGAAACCGGGTCTTCTACATTCCATTGAAGGAATAAATCGATCATGTCGTCCGCAGTAAACTGTTTGCTACCAACTCCTACTGCACTTGGTAAACATTGTTCGCCATAGCGGAGGTACATGTACATCATCATTCTGGCAACATCCCCTTTCCATTCGTCTCCCGGGTACCAACCCCTAGTCTCTGGCCCCTCAGGACCGCTGTAAGTGACAGAAGAACGACCTGAATTTCCTTGGCCAGTTGTAAATTTAAAATTATTTCTAGTGGAGTTTGTGGTTCTATCGGCTGGTCTTAGGTTGTGTGCATCGGATCCTGGTCCTTTACTACTTCCAACTCCAATTAAAACAGGGTTTGCTAACGATTTTGAAAAAACATGTTCTCTGTTCCATACAAAGGGGGCTCCACTTCCGTTATCCTGGAGGTTTTTATTTCTGGTTCGGTCGTTGGTAATGTCTTCGTCGGAACCATTTTCCCATCCGTAAATCAGAATTACTTCTGAACTGTTTTCAGGATTGATGTCTGTTATTTTTGAGGCATCCCATATTTCATTGTAGGGTAGTATGTCGGTATGAGTTGTGGTAATTTTAGAAGCCAAGGCCTCTTTAAGTTGCAATCCATATAGGGTTAAATCGACATCATTATAATATTGTTCTTGAGAGAAAGAAATTGAAAATGACGTAATAAAAATTAATAATAGTCCTTTTTTGATCATTTATATTAGGTTTTAAATTAAAATATAAATTCTCTTTTTCATTAATTTTTAAAACACGATATCAGCAATATATATCGTGCTTTATTTTCTTTCTAAAAGGGCCATATAAAACCCATCGAAACCAGAAACATGTGCCAGTACTTTTTTATCTGAAACAAAGGAAAATTCATTTCCTGCCTCCGATGTTAAAAACGTCTGTACTTGATTTTGATTTTCTGAGGGTAAAATAGAGCAGGTAGCATATACCATTTTTCCACCTGGCTTTACCATTTTAGAATAACTTTGTAATATTTCTTGTTGTACTTTTTTAATAGTATCTATAAATTCAGGTTGTAATTTCCACTTAGAATCTGGATTTCTACGAATGACTCCCAATCCAGAACAAGGGGCATCAATTAAAACCCGATCGGCTTTCCCATAGAGTTTTTTAATTGGTTTGGTAGAGTCAATCACACGCATATCGATGTTATGCGCTTTGTTTCTTTTTGCTCTCGCTTTCAATTTGCGAAGTTTACTTTCGTAAATATCCATGGCAATGATCTGCCCTTTATTTTCCATTAAGGCGGATAGATGCAGTGTTTTACCTCCCGCTCCCGCACAGGTATCCACTACTTTCATGCCTGGTTTTACGTCTAGATAGGCAGCAACTAATTGAGAGGAGGCATCTTGTACTTCGAAATATCCATTGTGAAAAGCGGCTGTTTTAAAAACATTGGCTCTTTCTGGCAGCAGAAGAGCATCTGGGTGATGCGGAACAAATGCTGTATGTATTTCTTCAGATTGTAACTTCTTTTGAAGTATTTCTTTTGAAATATTTAAGGTATTTGTTCTTAAAATAACCTTTGCTTGCTGGTTGAGTGCAGCGATTTCTTTGGTCCAAAGATCTTCTCCTAATTCAGAAACACATAGATCATCCATCCAATCTGGAATCGATTCTCTAAATTTTCTAGTTTTTGACAATTCATCAAAACGGCCTTTTATTTTTCTTTTAGGGACATTGCCAATCTGATTCCAATCGGGCAGTGCAATCCCTCTTAAAACACACCAAACAGAAAACAATCTCCAAATATTGTCTCTATCAAAAGGTACTTTAACCTCTGCAATTTCAGCATACAAACGGTTCCAACGTACAATATCGTAGATGGTTTCTGCAACAAACTTTCGGTCTCTTGCACCCCAGCGCTTATCGCGTTTTAAGGCTTTTTCAACGGCTTTATCTGCATAGACTCCCTCATTAAAGATATCTCTAATACTATCTATAACAGCAAAAGTTAAATTTCTGTGTAATCTCATTTAAAACAATAATGGGTTGCAAATATACATTAAAAAAAGGGTATTCTTGTTTTGATTATTTAGTTATTTTTAAAAGAATGTATTGAGTTAATATTCTGATTTATAAGTATTTATATTTTTAATACTTCTTTTAATCGCTTTCAAATTATCGCTTTTCTTCTTATTTTTAGTTGATTTATTTTTCAAGGAAGAAAAGAACTAAAAATAGTTCGCATTTCAATATCAAATTCTTTATTTTCGTTATTCATATTTTTATACGTTGAATTTAACCTATCCAATTACATATATTAAAGGAATCAGTGTACAAAGAGCCGCGCTTATCTATACAGAACTCGGGATCAAAACTTGCAATGATTTATTGTATTTTTTCCCCTTTCGATATATTGATAAAACTACTTTTTATACTGTTAAAGAATTACAGTCGAATACTTCTGAAGTTCAAATTGTTGGAAAAATTACGCAGATAAAATCGGTTGCTCAAAAAAGAGGAAGTCGGTTAGTGGCCACTTTTGAAGATGCTACAGGAACTATGGAATTGGTTTGGTTTAAGGGGCAAAAATGGATAAAAGAGGCTCTTAAAATCAACGAACCTTATGTGGTTTTTGGAAAATTGAATCACTATAATGGGCGTTTTAGCATTCCGCATCCTGAAATGGAAACAGTTGCTGCCTATAAAAAAAAGTTGCAATCCAAAATGCAGCCCGTATACCCTTCTACAGAAAAATTAACCAATTCTGGAATTTCTAATAAATTGATACGAACCTATGTTCAAAAGGTATTGCAACAATTTTATGAAAACATTCAAGAAAGTTTATCACAAGAAATCATTGGTGATTTTCAATTAATTTCTAAACGGGATGCGCTTTTAAATGCTCATTTTCCAAAAAGTCAAGAATATTTAACAAAAGCTCAACACCGTTTAAAGTTTGAGGAGTTGTTCTTTATTCAGTTACAGCTATTGACCAAAAAATTGATTAACAAAACCAAAATTAAAGGAGTTATTTTTCAAAATGTTGGGACTCACTTTACTACTTTTTATGACCATTATTTGCCTTTTGAGTTAACCAATGCTCAAAAAAGAGTCCTCAAAGAAATTAGAAAAGATGTTGCTTCCGGGGCGCATATGAATCGTTTGTTGCAAGGAGATGTTGGTTCTGGAAAAACGATTGTAGCTCTGTTGTCAATGCTTTTGGCCATAGACAATGGTTTTCAAGCCACCATGATGGCGCCTACAGAAATTTTGGCAACCCAACATTACCATGCTATTTCGGAGTTATTGTCCAGTATGAACCTTAAAGTTGCGCTATTAACAGGATCTGTAAAAGCAAAAAAAAGAAGAGAAATTCATCAACAATTAGAAGATGGGAGTCTGCATATTTTAATAGGAACCCATGCTCTGTTGGAAGACAAAGTACAGTTTCAAAATTTAGGAATTGCAATTATTGATGAACAACATCGATTTGGTGTCGCACAACGATCCAAATTATGGAAAAAAAATACGACGGTCCCTCATATTTTAGTAATGACAGCCACTCCAATTCCACGAACTTTGGCCATGTCTGTATATGGAGATTTGGATATTTCTGTGATTGATGAATTGCCTCCGGGAAGAAAAGAGGTCAAAACAGTGCATCGATTTGATCGCAATCGACTGTCGGTCTTTAAGTTTATGAAAGATGAAATAGACAAAGGAAGACAGGTGTATGTGGTGTATCCCTTAATTCAAGAATCGGAAGCCATGGATTATAAGGATTTAATGGATGGTTATGAGAGTATTTCTCGCGAATTTCCAAGTCCAAAATATCAAATAAGCATTGTTCACGGTCAGATGAAACCCGCAGACAAAGAATATGAAATGCAACGCTTTGTAAAAGGGGAAACTCAGATTATGGTAGCCACAACGGTTATTGAAGTTGGTGTCAATGTACCCAATGCAAGTGTAATGATTATTGAGAGTTCAGAACGTTTTGGACTGTCGCAATTGCATCAATTAAGAGGTAGGGTAGGAAGAGGAGCAGACCAAAGTTACTGTGTTTTACTCTCGTCTTATAAGCTCTCCGAAGAAGGAAAAACCCGTTTAAAAACCATGGTAGAAACGACCGATGGGTTTAAAATAGCAGAAGTAGATTTAAAATTACGGGGTCCTGGGAATTTAATGGGTACTCAACAAAGTGGTGTTTTGAATTTAAAAATTGCCGATGTGGTAAAAGATGGTCAAATATTGGTAGCCGCAAGAAATACGGCCATTTCTTTATTGCAAGAAGACAGTAATTTGTCTAAACCATCCAATGCAAACATCAAAAGAGCCTATTCGGTATTGTCTAAAAACTCCAAAATTTGGAGTAATATTAGTTAAGATTTGGGTTTTGTTAATTAGAGCAGGAAAAAATAAATTATGTGCGATTTTTAGGTAGTATTTTATAACTCATATGGAATTACAAATTGTTCTAAATCGTATTTTGGAATTAATTCAATATCTTTTTCTTTTATATCGTTCTTGATTGCTTTAAATCTTTCTATCAATATTTCAGCATCTGGTGCTTGAAAATAAACTCTTTTCAAATTTTTCATTGCACCAATTATTTCTCTATCCGTATTTCTATTAAATATAGGAAATGAATATCCAATAACGACTAATGCAATAGAATCTTCAGTAGCCTCTCTAGCCATTTTAATTATACTTTTTTCATAACTCTCTGTTTCCCAAGCAAATGAAAAAACAGATTTAATATTTCTTGAGAATATACCAACTGTATAGCTTTTAATAATTTCATTTACAATGTTTATATCAATTTCAACATTTAAACTTTTGGTATATCCATAATGTACATATTCATAACCAGTGTATCTGCGAAGACCAGTTGTTCCATTTAATTTATATATTCCAAATCTATCTCTCTCGTGATTATTTCCATATTTATGATTAATATTTAAAGCTGATTGAATCATGGAAATATCCCTTGATCGTGAATATTGAAGATATGATAGTTCAAATTGAGAATCATAATTCCAAGATAAAATCCTTATATTTTCAGGTAACTCACCATTTTCATTGTAAAGTGAGGCAAAAAATGAATCATACCTTTCATCAGGTTGTTTAATTATTTGTTCAAAAGTAAAAAATACAGAAAGTACTACTTTTAGTTTCTTTAAGTTTTTAGAATCACCTATTATACTAAGTTTTCTAGCAAATGTATCGACACTTGCATGCTTAGAACTAATATCTAATAACCACTGCAGGTCATTTATTAATTCTTTTTGATAAAATTTTTTTGATTCTAAATTTTCTAGACCTGTGTCCTCGAATGTTTCTTCCGTTGATAATTGTAATTTTTCTTTATTTAAAAAATTAATTAAATTTTTTAGTCTAGATGGAATTTCTTTTACTGTAGGTAGGGCATTTCTACTTGCTCCAGCTCCAAACATGTATGTAATTTTACTCATAAACATCTTTCTTTGCCATGTTACATCTATTAACTAATTATTAAGAAGTGTAAATCTCTTAAATATTAATTCTTTATGTCTCCATGATAGGAACTTATTCTAAAACTTACTCAGTAATATTAAATAAATTTACAAAGAAACTTTAGACAAAAAATCCGAATTGTATGAATGGGTATAAATAATGTGTAGATGGTTTTTAGAGGTGATTTTTTGAAAATAAGAAGATCAAGCTACAATAAATCCAGCAATCTTTTGGCTGCACTAAAAGGAGTGGTTTGTGCGTTTTCTAATTTTTTAATTTCTTTAGCAAGCGCTTTTTTAATGCTAGGATTTTGGTAAAAATTGTCTTTTAATTCCTGTTCGATGGAAGACAACAACCAAAAGGTGTTTTGTTGGTCTCTTTTTTGTTGAAAAAAGGTATTTTGTTTTGTCAAAGACACATAATTGGCAATGAGTTGGTCAATTGCAGCGATTCCTTTGTTTTTTAAAGCACTTGCAGTGAGTACTTTTGGCTGCCATTTGCTTTCTTTTGGAGGATATAAATGCAAGGCTTTGTTAAAGGCTACTTTGGCAATGTCTGCATTTTTCTTATTCTCACCATCTGCTTTGTTAATCACAATCGCATCCGCCATTTCTATAATACCACGTTTGATTCCTTGCAATTCATCACCCGCTCCTGCAATTTTTAACAATAGAAAGAAATCGACCATCGAATGAACCACTGTTTCAGATTGTCCAACCCCTACGGTTTCAATAATAATGGTATCAAAACCTGCTGCTTCACAAAGAATAATACTCTCTCTTGTTTTTTGAGCAACCCCTCCCAATGAAGTTCCCGAAGGAGAAGGTCTGATAAATGCATTCTTGTCCGTTACCAATTCTTCCATCCTTGTTTTGTCTCCTAAAATAGATCCTTTGTGTATGGAGCTACTTGGATCTATGGCCAACACCGCTACTTTTTTTCCTTGGGATGTCAATTGTTTTCCAAAACTTTCAATAAAGGTGCTTTTTCCAACACCAGGAACCCCTGTAATTCCAATTCTTACAGAGTTGTTTGCATGGGGTAAACAACCTTCTAAAATTTCGTTTGCTTTTTGTTGATGTCTTGAGTTTGTACTTTCTACTAAGGTAATGGCTCTGCTCAAAAAAGAAATATTACCCTCCAAAATTTTAGTGACAAATTCAGCAACGGAGTTTTGCTTGCTTCGATTGATTTTAATTTTTTCTGCACTCAGTTTGTGGGTCGTTTCCGGTTGAGAAACTCCTTCTTTTTCGTGTAGAGTGTTGCTTTTTTTTGTCATTGTAAGATTTCGTAGGTAAATTTAAACAAAAATGTCATACCGAACCCCGTAGAAGCTTTTTAACTTTTATTTGAATAGATTCTCAGATCAGTTGAAAAATAGGACTTTTACCTGTCAAGAACTTCTTTCAATTCCATTTCGTTGTTCTCTATAAAGTACCTATATTTATCCCCTGTAAATAGTCACTTTTTTAATGGAACTCTACAAAGAAAATCAACTTAAAGTATACAATTCTCTCACGAAGAAAAAAGAGGTTTTTAAAACCATAACAGACGGATATGTAGGAATGTACGTATGTGGTCCTACTGTATATAGTAATGCGCATTTGGGAAATGTTAGAACTTTTATGTTCTTTGATGTTGTATATAGATACCTGTTGCATTTAGGATATAAAGTGCGCTATGTGCGGAATATTACAGATGCAGGTCATCTAGAAAATGACGCAGATGAAGGTGAAGATAGAATTGCAAAGAAAGCCCGTTTAGAGCAAATTGAACCTATGGAAGTGGTGCAACGTTATACGGTAGACTTTCACGATGTTTTAAAAAATTATAATTTTTTACCCCCTAGTATAGAGCCTACAGCCACAGGTCATATTGTAGAGCAGATTGAAATGATCAAAGAGATCATGGAAAAAGGATTTGCTTATGAAGTTAATGGTTCTGTATATTTTGATGTTTTGGCCTATAACAAAAAAGAAAACTACGGAATTTTATCAGGAAGAAAGGTAGAAGATTTAATACACAATACGCGTTCACTTGATGGACAGTCCGATAAGAAAAACCCACAAGATTTTGCACTTTGGAAAAAAGCAGATGACAGACACATCATGCGTTGGCCCTCTCCTTGGAGTGATGGTTTTCCGGGATGGCATCTAGAATGTTCTGTAATGAGTAAGAAGTACTTGGGAGAAAGCTTTGATATTCATGGAGGTGGAATGGATTTGAAATTTCCTCATCATGAATGTGAAATTGCCCAATCTAAAACCTGTAGCGGAGTGACTCCTGTAAATTATTGGATGCATACCAATATGTTGCTTTTAAACAGTCAAAAAATGGCAAAGTCTACGGGAAATTTTATATTGCCTAACGAAATTTTATCAGGAGAAAATAGCATTTTACCAAAGCCATTTTCAGCGAGTGTAGTTCGTTTTTTTAATATGCAGGCCAATTATAGAAGTATCTTAGATTTTTCTGGTGATGCTTTAGAAGCCTCAGAAAAAGGACATGCTAAATTGATGGAAGCACTTCGTTTTTTAGAAACCGTTGCGCCGGGTAAATCCTCTACGTTTGATGTTCAAAAATGGCGTAAAGACTGTTATGCTGCTATGAATGACGATTTCAATACACCAATTTTAATTGCACATTTATTTGAGGCGGTAAAAGTGATCAATCTCATCAAAGAACAGCAGGCAAGTTTAACAAACGATGATTTATCAGCACTTAAAAAGACTATGAATGGCTTTGTTTTTGATGTTTTAGGATTGATGAATGAAGATTCTCAAAACAATTCAGATAAAATAACTGGGGTCATAGAATTATTGATTAAGTTGCGAAAGGAAGCAAGAGAAAATAAAGATTGGGCATTGTCCGATCAAATAAGAGATGAGTTAATTGCTTTGGGAATTCAATTGAAAGATGGGAGAGAGGGGACAACGTTTTCAATCCATTAATTTGAAAAAAATACTTGCATATCCATTCATACTACTGGTTCGTTTGTATCAATTGGCCATATCACCATATACACCATCAACCTGTAGATACAGTCCCACTTGCTCTCAATACACTATTGAAGCATTGAAAAAACATGGATTGTTTTCTGGAGGATGGTTGGCATTGAAAAGAATTAAGAGTTGCCACCCCTGGGGAGGAAGTGGTTATGATCCTGTCCCTTAGCAGAAATAATGAATAATAAATAATAAAAAATAGATGAATTTTTTAGCAATAGAGTGGGATCCGTCCATAGGAATAGATCTAGGTTTTTTTACCATCCGTTGGTATAGTTTAATGTTTGTAGCCGCTTTTATGCTGGGGTTACATTTCATGAAGAAAATTTATATTGAAGACAAAATTCCTTTGGAGAAATTAGATACTTTGTTCATGTATACTTTTATTTCCATGCTTGTTGGTATGCGATTGGGCGATGTGTTTTTTTATAGTTGGGGATATTATCAAGATCACTTATTAGAAATATTTTTACCATTTAAAAGTATAAATGGTTCCTGGAAATTTACAGGATATACAGGTTTTGCAAGTCATGGAGCAGCCATCGGAATTCCTATAGCATTGTATTTCTATGCAAAAAAACACCTGCAGAAACCCTGGTTGTTTATTTTAGACAGATTGGCAATTATGGTTGCTTTGGCTGGCTTTTTTATTCGTTTTGGAAATTTTTTCAATTCAGAAATTTATGGAAAAGAAACCACTGCTAGTTTTGGAGTTATTTTTAAAGCAGTTGGTGAAACAGTGCCAAGACATCCGACACAATTGTATGAAGCATTTAGTTATTTAATCCTCTTTTTTGTGATGTGGTATTTGTATTGGAAAACAACTAAAAAAGAACAAACAGGCTATCTTTTTGGACTTTTTATGCTCGTACTATGGTCGTTGCGTTTTGTGATAGAATTCTTAAAAGAAGCTCAAATAGCAGAAAGAGAAGATTGGGTTTTTAATGCCTTGAATACAGGACAAATATTAAGTGTTCCTCTAATTTTAATAGGGTTGTGGTTAATGTTTATTAAATCAAAAAAAGTAGTACAATAGTCATATGGAGAAATTAAAACAACGTTGGGGAATACAATCGAATTGGTCTATTATTGCAATTTTTATCGTTTTTGCGATCAATGGTTCCTTTGCGGCTTGGGTTGCAAAGCCGGTTACTAATTTTTTAGGACTATCTCCAGAAACAATTAACCCATGGTTGTATTGGCCTCTTAGAATTATACTTATTTTTCCAATTTATCAATTGACCCTTCCTATTGTTGGTTGGATTTTTGGTGAATTCAAATTCTTTTGGGCCTTTGAAAAAAAGTTTTTAGGGAGATTAGGATTGGGTTTTTTATTCAAAAAATAGAAAAGAGATTTTTTAATAATCTCTTTATTTTAGACAAAAGGTATTATTAGAACTATCATTAATAGGTTTGTTAAAATAAATTGTATTGAAATTTTCGGATTTTAAAAATAAAATACCTGCGCTAAAAACAAATGCCCTAGGAGGGTTGGAGGCCCAATTTAAACTAGCTCCGGCGATGCGCTTACGCTATGATGCCGCTACAATACAAGCGAACAACCCAAGAAAGGCCGCCGTTCTTGCCTTGTTTTATCCCAACCAACAAGAAGAAACCTGTTTTTTGCTTATGCAAAGAGCTCGTTACCAAGGCACACATTCTGCACAGATAAGTTTTCCAGGAGGAAAAATTGAACCAAGGGATATCAGTCTTTTAGAAACGGCATTGAGAGAAACCTATGAAGAAGTAGGGGTTTCTAAAGCCTCTATCATGCCTATTCGAGAGATGACTTCGGTGTTTATTCCTCCAAGTAATTTTTTAGCGACTCCTTTTTTGGCTTATACTGAACAACAACCCATTTTTCATATGAATGATGAAGTAGACCAAACAATTGAGGTTTTGCTGAGTGATTTGTTCGCTGAGGAAAGTATCTCTAGTGTAATGATGCATACTTCCTATATGGATTCTATAGCTGTACCCTGCTTTAAACTAAACAATTACACTGTTTGGGGAGCTACCGCAATGATGCTCTCAGAAATTAAAGAACTTTTTAAGTAGCTGCTTTTTGAATTGTTTTTGTAGATTTGTACCCTATAAAGCAAAAATCATACGACAATGCCTTTACTTAAAAGGAATCCATTTGGACATATTTTGTTATTGAAAAAATTGTTAATCCGATTTTTTGGACTCATTTCTCATAATCGATATCGAAAGTTTAACAGTTTACAGATAGAGGGCTCTGAAATTTTAAGAAACTTACCAGATTCTGGAGTTTTATTCATCTCTAATCATCAAACCTATTTTGCAGATGTGGCAGCGATGTTTCATGTTTTTAATGCTTCTTTAAAAGGAAGATCCGATACGATTAAAAATGTAGGGTATATTTGGAACCCCAAATTAAATATTTATTTTATTGCTGCAGGAGAAACGATGCGTTCTGGGATACTCCCTAAATTATTTGCTTATGCTGGTTCTGTTTCCATTGATAGAACTTGGAGAAGTGCCGGTAAAGACGTAAACAGACAGGTGAAAAATTCTGATATTTCCAATATTGGGAAAGCCATAAAAGATGGTTGGGTAATTACCTTTCCACAGGGTACAACGACTCCCTTTAAGCCAATTAGAAGAGGTACTGCCCATATTATTAAAACCTTTAAGCCTGTTGTAGTTCCAGTTGTAATAGATGGTTTTAGACGCTCTTTTGATAAAAAAGGATTGAATATTAAAAAGCGAAATGTTTTGCAGTCTATGGTTATCAAAGAGCCTTTAGAAATAGATTATGAAAATGAAGCGGTTGCAGATATTGTTACAAAGATTGAGTTTGCCATAGAGCAGCATCCTTCCTTTTTAAAAGTGCTTTCTCCAGAGGAAGCAGAAGAATATCTGATCGTAGAAGAACAATTGAATAAGCAAAGAACCTTTTGGAATTCTTAATTTTTGCCTCAAGCGAGTCTACAAAAAATAATTTTAATTGTTTACAATAAAATAGTTAACCATAAATACACCTTTTTGAATTTACTTACAGTATTAACTTGGTTTACAAGTTTGGCTTTTATTTATTTCGGAATTTCCTGCTTCTACTCAAAATTTATTATTTCAGAGTTTAAGAGGTATGGCATACCAACGTTTAGAAAACTAACTGGATTTCTTCAATTATTAGGAGCAATAGGTTTGTTAGTTGGACTTTATTTTACTCCAATATTACAATTATTAGCTTCCACAGGGTTGTGCTTATTAATGCTTTCAGGATTTATCGTACGAATTAAAATTAAAGATAATTTCATTCAATCTGCTCCTGCTTTTATCTTTTCGGTTTTAAACTTGTGTATTGCGATTAAAACCTTTTACACTTTCTTCTAAAGTGATGTATAAGCAATCATAAGATTCATTACCATAAACAAGAATGCAGGAAATGATTTATACCACGCATCTTTTACTCTGATGTGCATAATTATGGATCCTACTAACAATATGCTTAGTCCTAAAGCTCCTAGTAAAGTCAGGGTTTTAAATTGTATTGAAGCCAATAATAGGATTGCTAAGCTTACTTTTAAAAATCCAATAAAATAACAAAAAGACTTTGAAAAACCATATACTTGAAATTCTTCTAAAATAGTTTTAGCAGCACCGCCTCTCCATTTTGTTGCTTTATTTTTTCGCAATAACCAAACATTTAAAATACTTACACCAACAATAATTTTTAAGGCAATAATAAGGTATCCAATTAATTCCATAATTTTTAATTTAAGTATGTTCTAGTTTATGCTAATTTATAAAAAAACAACTAATTAAAGCAGACAATAAATTTTAGTGTAAAAGAAATTACTTACACCCAACTTTTTGTGGCATGGATTACAATTCCTCGCTAGCACTTTTGTGTGTTCATATCCGCGCCATCGGGGTTTTAGCTTTTTACTTTATATTTTACAATAAACTATAATACAGATTCATAAACGGTTTAATTCTCTGCTTTTGTTCTTCTGTCCCACAATGAGAATAGAATTTATGTGAGAATGAAGTTTTGCCATTTATTAGTCCTTTAATACTTATTTCAGTAAAAGCGTGAACTTGTTCATTACAATTCTTATCATCTATTTCTTGAATAGATTTATAATTGTTAAGGCAATCGTCAAAATATTCTTTCTCTTTTTTGCTTAATCGCACTTTTTTTGTTTTTATACAATTAGGCTTTTTATTATAAACTTTTAATGCCTTTTCTTTTCCATCTTCTTTCCGGATAATCATATTTTCATTAGATTCATTTGATATAGCAATAATATCTTTAACTCTTTTGTTTTTAAGTGATTCTATTTCTTTACTCACTTCTAATGAAACTGTATTCTGTGATGATAGTGAGTTAAAATTCATCATTACTAATATTAATATTATATAATTTTTCATAATCTTTATCTTAAATATAATGGAACTTGCCAAGATATACTTCCAGGAATTGCAACCCGATGGCGCGGATTTGCAATCCGTGATTTTTAAAACACCTCTAATCTAAGAATTTCTATCTCAACATCTAATTTTGCATAGTTTCTTGCGGAACTAAATATATAATCTTCTGGATTAATTTAAATTATTATCTTTAAATGCACGGAAAACATTTCCGCGCTAGCACTCTTGTGTGTTCATATCCGCGCGATCGGGTTTTTGGATGACGTTCGAGGAAAAATTTAGAAAATAAAGTCCTGATTTGTAATGGAATTTATACCTTGTATTCATAGCAAAACTAAGATACAGAAAATTATTCTCTTATACATATTTTTTTGTTTAACGACCCTGTAAACCCTGTGTGGCACGGAAAACATTTCCGCGCTAGCACTCTTGTGTGTTCATATCCGCGCGATCGGGTTTTTGGATGACTTTCGAGGAAAAATTTAGAAAATAAAGTCCTGATTTGTAATGGTATTTATACCTTGTATTCATAGCAATCCTAAGATACAAAAAATTATTCTTTTGTGCATATTTTTTTGTTTAACGACCCTGTAAACCCTGTGTGGCATGGAATATAATTCTGTGATAGCACTTTTGTGGAAGCATATCCGCGCCATCGGGCAAAATGCTGACCACTAAAAAGTTCAATACATTTTTTCAAGAAAATTTACAGCAATAAAAAAACCACCCGAAGGTGGCTTTTATTTTTCTATTTTTTGAAGTAACTTAATAATCTTAAGAAAATATAATCCACAACAATAGCAATTATATAAACTGGTAGCAATATCAACGCAGAACTTGCATTTATTGAAAAATCTTTAATGTTCATCAAAACAGCTACAGGCAACACACCTCTATAATAATTAAACTGGTTGTACCATAAAAAATCATTTGCAGTTGAAGCATCTATAATTGATTGATAATTGAACCAAAGAAATACAAGCCATAAAAACTCTACTAACAACAAACCATAAAACCATTTCTTATTAAGGTTAAGTCCTAAAAATTTATCTCCTTTATACTTGAATAAATATATTATAGGAATAATAATAATCAAGTTTGGTATTATAAAATAAATCATTTTCATTTTTTAGTAGATATCGTTTTTCTTATCCTTAAATTCTACTTTGCCATTTGCAGCTCTTTTTGTTTCGCTATTCCCTGATGTGGTTCCGCTATGTTCTCCATTACCATATAAACTCAATGGTCCTTCTCCAGATTCGATAGGGTTTCTGCCAAACAACAAAAATGAACCACCGTTTGTTTCATCTGTTACCCAAATTTCATAGGCAGGAAAACCATCAACATTTGCATCAACATTAAAATTAAAAGTCCCATCTTCATTTGGAGTAATGGATATATTGAATTGTCCATCAATACTAGGTGTCAAAGGATTTTCACTTTTAGATAGCTTATTAGTTGCTGAAAATTCAAGATTTACACCACCTTTCTCTATATTACTGCTTACTGTTCCTGCTTCTCCTGCCGAAGACCTTTGAACTTCATTACCGTTTTTATCTAAACCAATAGTTGGTGATGCAGTATTTGAAAGTGTTTCGCTTGTATTATTATTAAAATTTAATCTAACACTTTGTTCTGTCCTAAATGCTGTTGACGTTGCTGAATAATAGTTTCTATTATCTCCTTTATAGGAATCGCTTTTGCCCCAAGGTGTAGGATTTGATAATTTATTCTGTGGTATAAAAGCTCTACCAGTAACTACATAACTTTCTAAACCTTCTAACTCAATAGCATCAATAATTCTATTTTCAGAGAAGTTATATGTTCCATTGTGAGGGAAACTTTCTGCTAATGGGTCGATTTGCCAAAATCTACCAATCGCTGGGTCGTGCATTCTATATTTATACTCTAACACATTTAATCCAAGGTCTTCGGTACGTTCCTGTCCTTGGAAAGTCATATAATTATTTTCTACACCGTTCACCACATTATTATACCCTTTGTGTTTGAGTCCAAAAGGATAATAATTATTCTCCTCTACAATGACAGTTTGTGAAGTATTTCCTTTGACAATTTTCACATCATCAAACCATACTTTACCAAGCCGTGCATTTTCTATACGTACATTGATTTCTTTTACATCCGCAGGAACCAACACCGTTTTTGATAGATACTCCCAAGTTCCTTCTTTAGTTGAACTCGTTGAAATATGTCCTGTAGGGTATCCACGCTCTCCTTCCTTTCTTGTTACAATCCATAATTTGGCCAAATTAGGTAAATACCCATTTGTGGTAACACCTTCTACATAGACCCAACCTGATACCGTATAATAAGTATCTTCAGAATTGTTTATTGGAATCCAAGTATCACTATATACATATTTCTTCCAACTACTCATGCTTTCAAAACCATCTGTAAAAACGGTTTTTAGGATGACGTTCGAGGGAAAATTTAGAAAATAAAATCCTGATTTGTAATGGTATTTACACCTTGTATTCATAGCAATACTAAGATACAGAAAATTATTCTTTTATGCATATTTTTTTGTTTAACGACCTTGTAAACCCTGTGTGGCACGGAAAACATTTCCGCGCTAGCACTCTTGTGTGTTCATATCCGCGCCATCGGGTAAAATGCTGACCACCAAAAAATTTAATACATTCTTCCAAGAAAATTTGAAGCAATAAAAAACCACTCCGTAGAGTGGCTTTCATTATTTTTTGAGATATTCTTTACCATCCCATAATAATTTATTTTTGTTAACTATTTTGATATAATCTTTGTTTAGGCGACGATAACTTAAATATTCGTAATCTAGTTGAGGAATATCAATATTGAACACATTAGAACTTAAATCTTGCACTTGATAAGGTAAAGTATAAACTTCTCTTGTTTCTAGGTTTTTTAAAGATATTTTACAATCAATATATATAGCTATTTCAAATTGACTGATTTTCAGTCCTTCTGGTTTTGGTATTATAATTATATTAGAATCAAATGTTTTTTGAGCAATCTTACTATCGAAAACACTCTTGTTTGTTGTTAATGATAGTTGATAAGATATGTCTTTAAAATTTCTTCCTGTTTTTTTATAAAAACTTTCTATAGGATTATCTATAATAAAACGGATTGAATCGTTTGTAGTTTTAATTTCTTCTGTAACATTCATATTTACAAAAAAACTATCCATTCCCTCTGGACTGGTTAACGTAAGCAACCCTCTATCCTCAATAGCCCAATTACCGAGTGCTATCGTATCGCAACAATCATACGGTGGTAAGTGTTCTTGTGTATATACATCTTTTAATACAAAAGTGTTTTTATCAAATTTTAGTTCTATGCCTTTATATTCTTGTTGCACATAAATACCTTCTATATCTTCTTTATCAAAGTTGTAAGAAGCACAAGATGCTAAAAGCAATAAAACTGGGATAATTATATATCTTCTAGTTTCCATTATTATTTTTTTCTCTCTGTTTTTGTGCTTTTTTATTAATCTTCATTTGCTTTTGTTGATTCTGATATCTCTGATATAAAGCAGGATAAACAGGGAAACCATTACTTTTTCTCAAGTTAGCTATATATTGTAAATCAATACCACTACCGCTACTTACAGAGCCTGGTAAAGGTTCATATCCGTATTGTGCTGTATATCCTGCAATTTCATCTAGTAAACCATTTGATGATAATGCAGGTTTAAGTAAACCTTTAGATGTAAATTGTAATCCTTTTTCTGAACTTAATGATAATGCAGTATGTTTTATTTCGTGTATGTGTAATGCATCACTAGAACCTTGAATACTTATAACTCCATCGCTACCTTTTTTAACGTGATTGGTTTCGTTACTATTACTTACTAAATCAAAAGTATGTTCTTGGTCTGCCCCTAAAGCATCAATATCTGCGATTGTACCGTCTAAACTTTCTGTTCTCGAATCTATATCAGCAATTCTATTTTCAAGTCGAGCTTTCTTCTTGTCGCTAATACCCTCTTTATTTAATTTACCTTCAAGTTTAGACTTTGTTTTTGCAAGAGAAGCTTTTTTATCGTTAATCTTTTCCTTTAGTTTTTCTGCTTCTGCTGGGTCTTTCCATATCATTCCATCAGGGTCAATAAACTTTACAGGATTGTTTTTAACAAAATTATATGGCGATAAAGATAAGTTTTGAGGAATCTCAGCCAATGGATCTAGGTTCATCCAACGTCCCAAACTCGCATCATAATTTCTCGCTCCAAAGTCATGCCATTGGATTCCTAATTCTTGATTTAGTTCTTTACCACCAAACCCATACTTCTGCGCAGTAGAATTCCCATTAGAACTTATTACGTTATTATACCCCTTGTGTTTGAGTCCAAAAGGATAATAATTACTCTCCTCTACAATGACAGTTTGTGAAGTATTTCCTTTGACAATTTTCACATCATCAAACCATACTTTACCAAGCCGTGCATTTTCTATACGTACATTAATTTCTTTTACATCCGCAGGAACCAACACCGTTTTTGATAGATACTCCCAAGTTCCTTCTTTAGTTGAACTCGTTGAAATATGTCCTGTTGGGTATCCACGCTCTCCTTCCTTTCTTGTCACAATCCATAATTTGGCCAAATTAGGTAAATATCCATTTGTGGTAACATCTTCTACATACACCCAACCTGATAGGGTATAATAAGTATCCTGAGAATTATTTATTGGAATCCAAGTATCAACATATACATATTTCCAACTACTCATGCTTTCAAAACCATCAGTAAAAACGGTTTTTAGGATGACGTTCGAGGGAAAATTTAGAAAATAAAGTCCTGATTTGTAATGGTATTTATACCTTGTATTCATAGCAATCCTAAGATACAAAAAATTATTCTTTTGTGCATATTTTTTTGTTTAACGACCCTATAAACCCTGTGTGGCAAGGAAAACATTTCCGCGCTAGCACTCTTGTGGAAGCATCTCTGCGCCATCGGGTTTATTCCAATTACTCCAAGATGGAAAAGGGCGAACGTGATGTTTCTATTGAGGTTGCCGATAAACTTGCCAAGTATTTCGGGATTACTCTTGACGAGCTTGTACATATGAGCGAACAAATACCCAAAGAAGTTACTATCGTGGATAAATCTGTTTCCGAGCGCATCAATCTTATACAACAACTTGAAGATGAAGATAAACAAGCCTTGTTTCGCATTATTGACAGTATGCTCACTAAATCCAAGTTCAAGGATTTCTTCAATAAAAATAAGGCTTCGCTATAAGGCAAAAAAAACCACAACATTGCTGCTGTGGCTTTCATTATAATTAGAGATTTTCTATACTTCAAATATGACTTCTGCATCATTGATACTTTTAAAATCAACGATTTCAGCTTGGTAATCCATAATATCCATTACGTATTCGCTTTCAAAGGGGTCATAAGTATCGAATAATATGACCAATCTATTGGTGTTATCTTTCATTTCAAAATAGTAAAAATCAAGTGAATCACTATTGGCATTAAATTTATGCTTGCCCAAAAAAGAAATCAAACTTCCATTATTAATAGCTTCTTTTGATTTATTGTAAGCTTTATCATTATACTCAATAGCTTTAATGAAAGTGATTTTTTTTGCATTTTTCAATGCAATTTCAGAAGGCAAAACCTTTTTTAAAATCTTTAATTTTCCGTTTTCCTCCGCTTCTAACCTTAATATTTTCTTTAAAAATCTAATCATCTTTCTTTTTAGCTAAATATTTATTATGAACAAGAATTTTATTTGCAAAAAAAGTATTGTTCTTCTTGACATACTCTACATTATACATCTCAACATATTCTCCTGTATCTTCAATACTTAACAGTTCCATAGTTCTTAAAACACCTTCTTCATAATAGTATACTATATCTCTCATTTCTTACTGAAACTAGTGAACCAGCTGCAACTACTCATGCTTTCAAAACCATCTGTAAAAACGGTTTTTAGGATGACGTTCGAGGGAAAATTTAGAAAATATAGTCCTGATTTGTAATGGAATTTACACCTTATATTCATAGCAATACCAAGATACAGAAAATTATTCTTTTGTGCATATTTTTTTGTTTAATGACCCTGTAAACCCTTTGTGGCATGGAATACAATTCTGTGGTAGCACTTTTGTGAAGAGATATCCGCGCTAGCGGGGTTAATTTAAATTATTGATCTTTAAATGCAAGGAAAACATTTCCGCGCCAGCACTCTTGTGTGTTCATATCCGCGCCATCGGGTAAAGAACTTCTTATACGTTTTGAAATAATTCAAGAAATGACTGGAGACGATAAAAATATTGTGCTTAAATTTTTAGATTTAACAATCAGAGATCATAAAACTTAAAAAGCGTATTCTTAAATCTATTGCATAAAAAACCACAACATCCCTGCTGTGGCTTTATCTTTATTATTTTAAAACTTTTATACTACATGCCATTACAATTGGCTTTTTTAGTAGCGTTTTCTATTTAAATTTCCTTTAACTAATTACCATTTAAGTAATTTATCATTAACTTTTATTAAACTACTGTCCTTAGGATTTACAATCTTATCACCCCAGTTAATTTTATTAAATAAATTTTGATTCACAGTAAAAAATATTTCATTCTCAGATATCTTATACATATTAGAAAATTCTTTAAACTGTAATTTTTTATCACTAAAATTATAACTATCAGGTTTAATAAAAATTATAAAGCTATTAGAATCACAATCATTACAAATGTCTTTTTTAACTACTAATCCTTCAAATGGTAAACTTCTAATGTAATTTTTGTGAAATTTGATATTATTTGCAGAGTCCTGATTAACACCTTCTGAAAATTTATATAAGGTATAACTAAAATATATCAATAAAACTGCTAAAAGTAAGATGATTTTTTTTTTAAATATATACATTAAATTTTTGGTTCCCATGGTTTTAAAGCTTCAGGATTAGGTTTTTTATTAATATTAGGTATTTTTTTAACATTTGCATTACCGTCAAGTTTTTTCTGAATATTTTTCTTATTTTTCTTCACATTATCAAAATTTGAATTAGGCTCAACGTTATCAGGTAAAGAAACATTTGTAGCATTTTCAATAGGTTCTTCAATAGCATCGGTACAGTTATTTGTAATTATATTATAATTCTCATCGCCTGAATTAATACTTTTAGCCTTTGATTTTGTCTTTTTAAATATTTTTGCATCCTGTTTTTTTGTTGTTTTAAAAGTTACATGGTCTGTATAGGGACTATTATTAGTGTCTGTTTTTGCCACTGCGATTGCATCACTCATATTTTTAACTCCATTTAATTTGACTACAGACATACCTCCTTGAACACCAATTGTAGCCATTTTACTTACACCAGCTTGTTCAGCAGCTCCCATAGTCACATAATAGTAATTACCTTTTCCATCCTCAATGACAGCTGCCATATGCCCATGACCTTGCGCACCATTTTTAGCTATTAAAATTGTGAAATCTTGCGGTTTCATCCCATCAGGGTCAATCCAATAAACAGGGTTATTAAACGCATAATTATACGGAGAATGCCTTCGCATTTGTTCCGCGAGTGGATCCAAATTCATCCATCTACCCAAACTCGCATCATAATTTCTCGCACCAAAGTCGTGCCATTCCAACCCTAATTCTTCATTTAACTCTTTACCACCAAACCCAAACTTCTGTGCAGTACTGTTACCATTGGAACTTACGACATTATTGTAACCCTTGTGACGTAGACCAAAAGGATAATAATTACTCTCCTCTACAATGACAGTTTGTGAAGTGTTTCCTTTGACAATTTTCACATCATCAAACCATACTTTACCAAGCCGTGCATTTTCTATACGTACATTAATTTCTCTAACATCCGCAGGAACCAACACCGTTTTTGATAGATACTCCCAAGTTCCTTCTTTAGTTGAACTCGTTGAAATATGTCCTGTAGGGTATCCACGCTCTCCTTGCTTTCTTGTCACAATCCATAATTTGGCCAAATTAGGTAAATACCCATTTGTGGTAACATCTTCTACATACACCCAACCTGATACCGTATAATAAGTATCTTCAGAATTGTTTATTGGAATCCAAGTATCACTATATACATATTTAGACCATTGTCTCGGGTAATTATCATCAATTCTTCCTGAATAGCTTCCTGATTTCTTTTTGGAAGTATCTAAAGCGGTTAATGAGTGTCCAAAATTGTTTGCACTTCTATCCCAAGTACTCATGCTTTCAAAACCATCTGTAAAAACAGTTGTTTTTTTGCTATTGGGGTTTTTTGTGTAGCTCAGTCTCACGTTGCCTAAATGGTCTTTATACTGGTAAATATAATCAAATTTTCCCAGATTATTTGGAGTTGCATAGCCTTCGGTATGGTTGAAAAACTGGAGTTTATTGTTTTCATAAATATAGTTACCTGCGTACTCTGTAAATTTTGAAGGAAGTCCATACCGAGCCACTTCTTTTTTAAGTTTACTTCCATTTGCATCGTAAGTATAGTGGATTACAGAACGTTTGGTTTCAAACTCAATTTTAGTAGGTAAGTTCAAATGGTTGTAATAGATCTTTGAAATCCCTTTGTTTGCATCTGCAATCATATTTCCATTCAGATCATAGCGGTATTCTTGATCGGTATCCGCACCATCTATAAATCCGTATTGTTTTTTACCAGTATCTTTTACCTTGGTTAGCTGATTGCCATCATAGGTATAATTTAAATTGTCCATGGTACCATAATTCCTAAAATTTCTTACTTCTGGATTTTCTACAATGGCTCCTCTTCGATACAACCGCAAAAGGTTTCCGTTTTTATCATAAGAAAAACTTCCATTGAATCGAGATCTCTCAGACCAACTATAATAGTTCGCATTTCTTATTCTATTGAGATCGTCGTAATAATAATTGTAATACCTTTTACTATTATCACTAGCTGTTTTCCAAATGCTTTGAGAGATATTTCCATTGTATAATTTATTATTTCGCAAATTGTCTCCAGGATCGTTGTATAGCAATTCCATAGAAAATAACTTTTCGCCTAAGCCTGCATTAGGATCGTTGATCATTTTTAACCATCCCCGTACATTATAGCTGTAATCTACTTCTTGTAATGGTGAAGAATGTGTATTTCCAACTCCTTTTTTAATCAGTTGCCCCAATTCATCATAGGTGTTTGAGACAATAACTTCTGTGGCCTGACCATCAATGGTTTGCTCTTGAAACAAGAGCCTATCTGCATGATCGTACTCAAAGGAATCTTGTATGACAATGTCTTTTTTTCCTGTTTTTTGATGGGTGGTGTTGGTTTGAAGTACCTTTCCCGTAAAATCTAGTTGACTCTCTACAATATCTGTCGTATTTAAATAATCGTTTTTAGTATATATATAAATTGGTCTTGCTTTATGATCGTAATAGGTTGTACTGGTAATCCATTTATTGGTTCCTAAAACTTTTACTTTACTTCCAGTGGATAATCCTTTTAATCGAGTAGTAGAATTTATCCCATATATATTTTTCACAGAAGTTCCTGTACCTGCTCTATTAAAAGTATAGGTGTCATAATAGTTTACGTTGTATACTTCTACATTAGCCGTTGGGAAATTTTTCTTGCTGTAGTGAATTCCCAAAGGACCCGCACTAGTTAATTTAGTCTCATAAAATTTTGGTTCGGTATTATTCATATCCTCAAAATAAGTCTGCATTGCTTTTTGAGACAGTGTTTCTTGATGCGTATAGATTCCTGTATAAGCCACTCTTCCAAAGACATCGTATTTGGTGAATAACCATTTCTTAGAAGCTCTTAAATTGGCATCTTGAGTTAATACAGGCCTGTCTAATTTATCATAGACAATGTATTCCCATGCCTTACCCGGTATTTTCTTTTCAATCAAACGGTTTCTAAAATCATATTTGTATTGGTAACAGAGTTTGTCTAAGAGTTCTTTAATTTTTTTTTGAGAGGCTGCTTGTGAAAACCCTTGTAGGTTTTGTGGGAAATTTCTCTCTGTGGTTCTATCAAAATCTTTGAGTGCTATGGGAATATTATTTCGATTGTACTCATAGACATAACAAAATAACTTTCCGTTTTTGGCATAATAGGAAACATATTTATAGGCATAGGAACCCTTAGAGGATACCCATGCAGAGGCACTGCCCAGCCAAAAATTTTTCATCGAAGAATAAATCATTGGCAACTCCATGATTTCACCAGATTTAAAGCGGCTGTTTGCCAAGTTATGCAAATCAAAATCTGCAACGTAGGCATATTTCCCAGAACCAATTTTTTGAATCCCAAACTTTACAGTACCCGTGGCGTTACCGCCTGTAACAAATTTGCTTGCGGGGTAACTTTGCATGCCTGTCTCATATGTAATCATTTTTTCTGAAGCTAAAGGCGGTAGTACATAGCTTAGATTCCCATAATCATCATACACATAATAGGTGTCATGGGCTTGTTGGTTGTTATAAGTTCTTTTTAAGACCACCTTTCCTTGTTTGTTTTTAAATTCTTCGGTGGTTTTGTTTGTATGATTATAAGTTCTCCAATTCTCATCTTTGGTAATGGTTTTATACAATGTGCCACTTTTGTAATAACTGTCGGCTATTGCTAATTTTGGACTAGCGGGGTCATTATTTACAAAATCTACTCCAAAATTTAATACTTCATTGGAAACATTAGTTTGATAATCAAATTTAATGCTATGCCCATTGCCAACTTTCCAGTCTTTCCCCGGTGCGGCTTGTTCTAAAACTCTATGCAACGGTGAGCTATCAAATACTTTTTGAGAATAGGCATTGACATTCTCTAGGGAAACTCCTGCAAAGTCTTTTGGATATTTATCTTGATAAAACTCATTGGTCAGCCCTTCAAGGTTTCCTGTTCTAAAAAGACCTCCGTTACTTGTTGTTGCATAGGGCAGGTAGTCTTTGTCTTGCCTACCGAATGCGTCATAGCCTATGTGGGTGATGATGTCTTGTTGTTGTCCGCCGGCTTGTACAGCGATCTGTTGTTTGGGGCGCCCTAAACCGTCGTAGTAGGTAATGCTTTCTTGTTGCTGGTCTGTAGCAACATTGCCTGTTTTTGTAGCTACCTTATAAGTTGTACTTTTTATATAATTTTCGGTACTGCTTTGTGCCAATATACTCAATGGCAAAAACAATAATAGGGGTACTAACGTTTTCATAGAGGGTTAGTTTTTATAGTTGTATTGGTTGTTAGTTAATATATTTCCATCGGCATCTTTTACAAATTCTAACCGGTTAAAAGTATCGTAAGTATAGTATATGGTTTCTCCTCTGGGGTCGGTCATACTGGTAACGCCAATCAAGGGATCGTAAGTGTAGGTGGTTACTTGAGCATTGGGAAGAGCGTTCCTTAAACCCTGTAAAGCTTCTCTTAATTTTCCTTCCTTCCCATTATAAGCAATAACATTCCCAAGAGAGTTTTTAGTGTCAACTGTGCGATCATTATCATTATTAGATAAGGTCTGTAAATTTGCTATGTAATCTTCAACATCCCCATAGCTGGCAATATTTTCTATTTTAGCAATTATTTGAGTCTTATTGTAACCCCAAATTAGTACAGTAAAAGTTCCATCTTTTATATGATACATTTCTAAATTTCCTTGATTATCATATTTATCGTATAATATACGTTCAGATAATCTATCGTCGATATTTAAACCATTTATATTAGCTTGTGCTGCAGAAAAATTATCTTCATGAATTGTTGCATTTTCTAATATGTTACATTGCGATTTATTGTATCCTAAGTACCCTAAACCACTACTATATGAGTTTATTTCAGAAGAAACAATTTTATTATTACGTATAGTAGTTATTTCGATAGGAAAGTTTATTACATTTTTTAGGACCATTTCATAATAAGTGTTGAAGGATATATTAGGACTTGGAAAAAAAAATATTTCATGAAAAGCAAAATCTTTTGGGTATTTATATTTTATTGTGTGTTTTTCTCCTTTAGAATCTATAATACTAGTAGAAGTTAATAAATTTCCCCAATTATAGAAGTTTTCAAACTCTGTAGTAATACTTTTAGATTCATTTTCATAGTAATTTGTTCGGGTTATTTTTGTAGGAGATAAACCAATACCATAATAGGTATCTATAAATGAATATATCCAAACTGAAGGTTGCATAATTGCTCCATTTGAATAAACCCTATCAAATGTCCAGCCTCTTCCCCAAGGACGAGAGAAAACGTGATGTTTTAAACTAATTATTTTTTTAGAATTATGGTTTGTATTATACTTATTATGATGAAATCCTCCTCTAACATCGTAGTCATAAACCTTTTTAAATACTTTAAAACCAGTTTCATCTAAATAAGTAAATTCTTTTAAAGATCCAAAATATCGATTCCAATTTGGGTTTGGGGAAAACGGATGTGAATTGCCAGATAAATCTAAATAATTTATATATTTTTTTACTATTTCTAGTGAGCCTGGCCCTAATGGAGTTACTTGATTCGCATAACATGAACCTGTCTGCAATGGAGTAGTATCATCTAAATACCAATTATAAGACCTAATCGATTTTCTATTTTTAAATTTATTTTTATCAAAAGATGAAGGTAAATTATTTCCTAGAGCACCTAAAATGTTAAATCGATATTCTTTTTTGCCATTATTTCCCTCTTTTAAAGTTATGTGTTCATATGATAATTGATTTTCTACATTATGGGTCAATGGCATTTGAGATAAGGAAAACCTTCGAGTTGTCATTGCAAAATATTTTTGCTTTTGATTGGTAGGTGAATAGTTTAGATATTTACCGCCATTATACCTTAAACAATCATGATATGAGTTAGTATTGTGATCATAAAAATATTCTCGCTTAGCTATATAAATATTATTTGGAGAGATGATTGCAAAATCAGTATCATAAAAATCATATACAAAATTCCAAGGAATGTGAGTGGCAAATTGAGGTAAATAAGAGACTTTTCCACTAGATACCCCTGTTTTAGGGTTTTTGTAATCATAATTTAGTGCTTCAGTATTAACTCCATCAAAGTATTCAACTTTTTGTAATCTAACTCCATTTCCTTTAAGAGAAGGAATAGTTGAGTTTGTATAAGTAGGATGAGTAAAATCATTAGGTTCATAAAAAAACTTTTTAGTTCCTCTTGTTTGGTATTTAATCATTTTTAACATACCCATATGAATATAATTCTCATCTACATTTCTATTAATTTGTCCATAGGTGCTATATAAAGTGTTTAATGGTTTAAAGACATGATATTTATAGGGTTGCTGATTATTTTCCATATATACTTTAGGTACTAATGAAGTAGCTCCATTTTTATTATAATATCCCCAATAATCTTGTTCAGTAGAGTTTCTATGGGGTAAAGCATAGTTCTCATAATATTCAAATTCTTGATAAAATTGATTATTTAGGTTTATTTTATCTAATTTTAGTCTCTTAGATTCATAATTGTTTGAACGATGCATATTTGGTGAAATAAAATATGAGTAATTAAAATCAAATTTTTTTATTTCTTTTCCGAACATGTCTTGTATAGAAATACAACTTAATTTTTTCCCCCCTTCTAAATCTTGTCTCATAGTATTATTAAAATTAATTTCGAATAGATTACTAGAACTAATTTTTTTTATTTTTTTTGAACTGATTACATATTCTGTACCCTTACCATTAGTTAGATTTAAGACATCTCTATTATCAGTATTAGTTATATTTGTATCTTCACATTGTGCCGTTTGACAAATTTTTCCCATTACAGCTTCTCGAATCTTATATTTAACAGATTCATTATCGTATTCTAAATTAATAATTCTATGATTTGGAGTTATGACTGATTTAAGGTGCCAAGAAGAAAAATAATCTAGTTTCTTTTTTCTTAAAGACCTGCTAATCAAAAATTCCCAAGCTTTATTACCTACATTCAAAGTTTCAGAGTATTCTCTTTCAGAAAAGACATATATGATTCCTTGTGTATCAGTTATTTCAAAGGATAGTAATGTATTATCGCTTGCTAATTGATATGAATATTTATAATTATCACTGGCTAAGCTTACAATTTTTTTATTTTCATTAAAGATAAATTTACCTTGTTTTCCAAAAAAATTAAAGTAAAAAATATCAGGTTGGGTATCATTTCTTGTACCTTCTCTTATATTTTCATTTACTTTATTTTTAATGAAGTTTTTTGCAGTGGTTTCATTATAACCGTAAGTCGTTATATTGTATTCAAAATTTTTAATGTCATTCATTAAATTAGTATGTAAAATACCTTTACCATGGTCAGAACTAATCATATCATCTGGTAAGTCGATTACTGATCTTGTAATTACACCTCCAGCAGAAAGATTCCAACCTGTACCTACATATGATGGAATTTGTTCTACTTTAATTCCAGAGGAACTGTAAATCATATCAATAGGAAAAGAATATTTTCCTAATTTCATACTCCATAAAGGGATTTTTTGGACTATCATACCTGTACTATTTACAGAATCTTTTTCAACAGTAACAAGAGATGCTACACTAGGTGAAGGAGGAATGCCCTCTGATTCTTGAGAGAAAACAGTATTAAAAGTTAATAACATAATTAAAATAAATAGGTGCTTTTTCATAAAATTTAATTTTAAGTTTATTTTTCAGTTAATTTTTTTCTTGTTCAAGAGTATATAAAGTAAGTTCTTCTATTTTTTTAATCAATAAAGCTGTTGTTTATTCTTAATTAATCCATTCCCTTAGTAATTTTAGAAATCATGCCTACCGTATTCAAACTCCAATTTAAACCCACACTAGAAGCCATGTCATTCGCTTTTACACCAAAGAAGAATTATAAGACAATGAAATTGGGATCCTCATATTTTCCAAAAGAGATTATATAAATTGGAACTTTAAATGAAGTCTTAACTGTATCGTTGGTTACAGGGATTAAATTTACTTTATGAAACGAAGCAATTTCTGAAGGTTGTGGTAAAGAATTTTCGATAACTTGATAAGCATATAGGCTTGAATACTTTCCTCTATAGTATTCTTCTTATGGATGAAACAAAAGACTAAAAATAGTTTGTAAAAGCAATAGAAAGTAACTTTTCATAGGGGTTTTTTTAAAAGATTAATAATACAATACTAGAAAAGAATCAAGAAATATGATAGAAGTTCAATACCAATTTTACAACACAAAAAGGCCATCACGGAAGGGTGATCGCTTTATTAATTATTAATAATGTGTAGGTGAATAGGGAAAATCAAAATATTTTTTTCTTTACTTAGCCCAACTAATTTAAAATAAATAATTAGTATAACAAAATAAAAAGCAACTTTTTAATTTCCAATGACCGAACTTAACTGAAACATTGGCAGGTACATAGCAATTAAAATAGTGGCTACAATAGCCCCTAGAAACACAATAATTAAGGGTTCTATTGTGGCAGAAATCATGTTAGATTGGTATTCGATTTCTTCGTTGTATTGCTCTGTGAGTCTTTGAAAGATGGTCTCATTTTGATTAGTTTCATCGGCTACTTTTATAAGAGAGACCATTTTTTTATCAAAAATAGCATACGTGCTCATGCTTTCATGCAAACTTTTTCCCTGTAAAATATCCTGTTCAATTTTTTCCAACGCTATTTCTAAAGGATAATATCCAATCATTTTTTTTGTCAATTGAATTCCATTTAGTAGCGGTACTTTAGCTCCTGTTAACAGTGTGATTGCTTGTGTAAATTGCGCCATCTTTACTTTTCTGATAAAAGCTCCAACCAAGGGTATTTTAAGTAACACAGATGAGGTTATTTTTTGATACCAAATCTTCTTTTGATACAACTGAACAAAAAGAAAGATTCCTACAACAATTACAAAAGACAAGTACCAATATTCTTGAAAAAAAGTAGAGGCTGATAGTATTTTTTTAGTAATCCAAGGAAGGGCTACCTTGTTTTGTTTAAAAATGTCTGCAAACATGGGTACGACAAATTGCAACATAAATAATAGGGCTAAAAAAGCAGTCAACAAAACAACAATAGGGTAGGACAGTGCACTTAAAATCATTCTCCGTTGCTTGTTTTTTCGTTTGTAGAAAACACCCAATTCTTTTGTTACCTTTTGTAAGGTTCCTGTTTGTTCTCCTATTTTTAACGAATGGTATTCGTAGGTAGAAAACTCTTTTCTTCCTTTTAAGGCATTCGAAAAGTTTTTACCATTGATCAAATCGGTAACAATGTCTTTGATAAGGGTTTTATTTTTCTGCTTTCTTTGTTCCTCTCCAATCAATACTAAGGCATCTTTTAAGGGCAAACCTGCATGTAACAAGACATGTAATTCTGTATAAAAAGCCTCCTTTTCTTTTGTTGAAAAAGAAGCGCCAAACCTAATTTCTTTTTTGAATAGCGTATTCATATCAAAAGAAGCTTGTTGTTTTTTCGGAGGTTGTATATTTTTTAATTGAAATGCCATGGTACAGTTAGTAACAATTAGTTATTAGGGTTGTTTAGATAATGCGCTGCATCTTTGGTTTGTTGAATAAAGAGTTGTTTGTTTGAAAATTCCTCTGACAAATTGATTTCTATTGCATCAATACATTTTTCTTTTGTTTCAAGCCCATTTAAAAATAATTTTTTATGAATCACTTTAATAGGGAAAGTGTCTTGATCTCTAATGATAAAATCATCTAAAAAAGTATATGAAATACTGTTTTTCGAATTTTTTAGAGATACTCTATTTTTCTGTTCATCATAGTAGGCATTGCGGGTGTTAAAATCCCTTATAAAAGTTGCTTCAAAAAATTGTACTGCTGTTTTTTGATGATAGGTATTTTGAATGATTCGTACTTGTTTTTTAACCATATTTAACACGAGAAATCCCATAGCAATAACGATACTTGCTACGACGACTACAACAATCATTTCACCCAATGTAAAGGCTTTTAGTTTGGTTTTATTCATAGGGAATGGCTATGATTCTTTTGTTCCTGTTCTTTTTTGTTACCATGTGTGTTACTGAAAAATCAAGATAGTTTATAGTATTGTGCGTGTAGTTTACAACACGAATTAACAAACCTTCTTCAGTGTAAGAAATTGGAACTTTTAATTGGTTGTTTTTATATTGATAAATCAGTTTTTCAATGCGAGTTTCTAAAACAGCGGTATCTTTTTTTATAGAACTCATCATAATATTATGTAAGGTGATCAAAGAAATTCCAAAAATAACGAGTAAAATAGTAGTGGCTACGATGACCTCTGTTAATGAGGAAGCGCTGAGCGTGACTTGTATTCTTTTTTTTAGTTCAACCATTTTGCCACCGAATTTGATTGGTTTTCTATGAGGAGTCCCACATATTGAATGGGTAACTTATTGGCATTGATGATCCCGTTGTATAAGTGGTTGATGTACACACCTCCCGATTTTTTTACGATAAAATAATCGGTGTACACACTTCCAAATACACTTCCTTGTAATGCTAAGTTTTTTGTGCAGTAGACTTCTCCTTGTACAACTGCCGAATCATCAATTTGTATCTGTGTTTTGTAGGTAGAAGTGTTGTTATCAGAACAATATACGACCATTCCTTTTACGAGGGTATTTTTAGAAATATGAATTTCTTCTTTTACTTCTTCTTCTCGATTCAAAGTTTCTACAGAAGTATCACTTTCATTTAAAAGAATTAGAGCAGTAGGATAGTGTAAGGTACAGCCAGCGCCTACTTCAATTGATTTTCTTGCCATTGCTTGAAAATTACCTGTAGTGTTTTTTTCAATCCTAATTTTGGGTGCGATTAAAATAATATCTTCTAAATTCGCTGAGGCCTCTACGGTAATTGCAGTCTTAGAACTCACGATAATATTACCACTTAAAGAGATGTTTTTTAATAGGATAGGTTTGGTAGCAGTGTACAATCCTGTGTTTTTTGTAAAAGATTGGTGTAATTTTACTCCATCTTCTAGTTCCATATTTTTCATTTCATTGGTCGCATAATTTTGATAAAAGTCTTTTACAAATTCAATATTTTGAATCTGAGGTAAAGAACTGCTACTTGTTTTTCTTGTCCCATTAATCAAGGGTTCTCCATAAAAAGAAACCCCTGCAATGTTTCCACTTTTAACTCCTTGTTTGGGAAGAGAAACGCTTCCTGTAATGTTTGTTGTACCAACTACCACCAACGCGTTGTTATTGTCTTTTAAATACAATGCTTCTCTTTTAGAGTCTTGTACTCCTAACAATCCTATTTTTTGAAAGAATTCATTGCCTACTTTTGAATTTACAATGGCCAGATCAAAAATTCCCCAATGTTTTTTTATGAGTGTTGTTACTGCTGTTTCATTATCGTAAAAGTGAACAGGAGTTTTAAAATTATAGGCGACTTTTTGTTGTTTCAGAGACTCAAAACCTAATTGAACAGCAGCAATGGCATCTTTCGTAAATTGATGTTTGATATTCATTTTTTGTTGAAAATACACCCAGGATATAAAAGCAATAATAATGATGGCAATGATGACCGAAATCACCAAAACATATTGTAATGCGCCTGCTTTTATTTTTTTTAATACGGTCATTTTATTGCTTTGGTATATTTTTTAGCTCATTTTTAAATTTCACAGAGACCTCATTTTTTGAGCCTTTGATCAATTGAACTCCTTGCAGTACTTGCCCTATTTTTACAATATCTTGTTTTCCATTGATTGTTAAAATATAGGACTTTCCTTTATTGTTTTCCATACTTCCATTATATTGAATACTAGGAAATACAATGGTTGGTTTTTTAGCAATGATTGTTTTTTGTTGAATTCTTTTCTTTGTTGGGAATCCACCCAAAAAAGGATCTCTATAGGCTTGGTGTATATTATAGAAAGCATGTTTATCGGTCTTTTTTTTCTGAAAGAACGTTGGTCTATTTTCTGTGTTTAATTTTGGAGCAGCTGGATGCATTCGCATATAAATTTGATAGCCAATTATTCCCCAAATGATCAAAACAATTCCTAAGAGGCCATATGTTTTTTGTTGTTTATTCAAAACGGTATATTGTTTAAGTAGGATTCAGTTCTTTAGACTAAAAAGGGAGTCACTTCTTCGATAGACGTAATTCCTTCTTTTACCAATTGAATCATATTTGTTTGTAAAGTTGCGATATCATGTGCTTTTAAATAGTCATGAATTTCTAATTTGTTGTTTTTGATATTTGTTACCAATTCTTCGGTAATTGGAATAATTTCATATACTGCTTTTCGTCCTTGATATCCTGTTTGATAACAGCTAGGACACCCTACTGCTTCAAAATGTGTATCAATCTCTTCCATTTCTTTTAGATATGCTGCATTCATACCTAAAGAGGTCTGCGACCTCTTGCAGTTGTTACAGAGTTTTCGTACCAAACGTTGGGCTACACTTACATTTAAAGTACTCGCAATTAAAAAGGAGGGAATGCCCATATCGATCAAACGAGACACCGTTGCCCAAGCCGAATTGGTGTGAATAGTAGACAAGACCAAATGCCCTGTTAAAGAGGCTCTAATAGCCATATTAGCTGTGGCTACATCTCTGATTTCTCCTACCATAATTATATCTGGATCTTGCCGTAAAAAAGTACGCAAGGTACTTGCAAAATCCAATCCAATATGTTGTTTCAATTGCACTTGATTGATCCCTTGTAGGGTATATTCAATAGGGTCTTCTATGGTTACTATGTTTGTAGAAGCATGGTTTAATAATTGTAAAGTTGCGTATAGTGTGGTGGTTTTTCCAGAGCCTGTAGGCCCCGAAATGAGTACAATTCCATTGGGTTTTTGAACTGCTTTTTTATAAGATGTTAGTTCTTGTTTCGTAAATCCTAAATTGTCTAAAGAAACATAGAAGTTACTTTTCGATAAAATACGTAAGACCAATTTTTCGCCATGTAAGGTGGGAAGAGAAGAGACACGAATATCAAAATCTTCGGTTTCTGTCGTTAGATGAATTCTTCCGTCTTGTGGCAATCTTTTTTCAGAGATATCCAAACTCGCCATGATCTTTATTCGATTGATCATTTTTGGATATGATTCCAAAGAAATCACATATTTTTCGATCAATTTTCCATCGATGCGTAAACGAACTCTAGCCTGCTTTTCAAAAATTTCAAAATGAATATCACTACTGCCAATTTGTTTGGCCTCATAGATCATATTCAATAAAAAATCTTCTGAGTAATTGAGTGACATTTGCCCCTGACTGAGGATTCTTTTTCGATAATTAGTTTCTAAGTATTTTTGGAGAATATCGGTATTTTCTTTTTCTAAAAGAATCTTTTGTCCCAAAACAATAGTGAGTTCTTGGCGTAATTCGTTGATGGATGTTATATCTGTTTTAAAAACCCATTGGTCCTTACTTTTAGCCACAGGAATAATTCTGTATTGATAGGCTTGTTCACTTGAAATCAATTGAACGAGTTCTGTAGCAATATCAAATTGTGAGTTCTCCATATCAGAAAGCGTAGATGTTTATTTTAGGGAATAATTTATTTACAAGGAGAATTAGTATTAAAAAAAGACTTTGCAATCCTGCTAGAGGCACTGTTTTATTTTTAAATTTTCTTTTTAAGAGGACAACAATAAGTAACGAAAAAAGTAATGAAAAAATGAATACCATTAAAAAAGATAAGATGGGCAAACTCACCGCTAACAGAACAAAAAAGAGCAAGTCTCCCATGCCAAATACTTTAAAAATGTTGTTTTGAAGTATTACTCTTGCATACAGACACAGCACTCCAAAAACAAGCGCAATAAAAGTGACATTCATAAGGATTGAAGCGATGAACACCTCCTGATTTTGTTGTAAAAAATGAAGTGTTCCTCCCAGCAATAGACTTATAATTAAGATCCACACAGAAACCTTTCTCTCTTTGATGTCTTGGTAAAATAGCACTCCCAAAGTTGTGATAAATACAATTTCTAAGTATAAATTCATGGATGTAAAATATTTTTAGATTGATCTAGTTGTTCTAATTTTTGCAAGTAAAATACCCCTGTTAACTCTTCTTTATTCCTGCGGTAGTTTCTTTTCTTTTCAAAATTAACGGAGGTTATTGTTCCTAGCTGTTGTCTTTCTATAAAATTTGTTAGCTTTAATAGTGTGATAAAATTTCCTTTAATTTTGAAAGAGTAGGTGAGTAATTTTGTATGGTCTTTAATCGTTTGATGTGGCTCATCAAAAGACAATACTTCAATTGAACACTCTTTTTTAAATACATTTAATTTGTTGAATAGTACTTGTTGAAAAGAGTTGTTAAGGGATAATTCTTTTTGCTGTAAAACAGTATCTAAATGTCTGTTTTTTTGTTGCATATTAAAAATTTGTATTCCTGCATCTGACATCAATTCCTGTTCTTTTGTCAGTAGTGTTAATTTTGATTTTAAATCAATGGTTTTCTGTATTGAAAAGACATAGGAAATGAGGAACAGTAGCAAAAAACCAACTACCAAAGCGATGTTCTTTTGTTTGTTAGTCATGAGTGGTGATTATAAATTTAAATTCATTCATTCGAGCTGTTTTTTTTCCTTTCCCATATGCATGTATGGAAATATTTTTAACCCATTTTTTTTGCTCTAAAAAAGAGATCCAATTTGAAAAATCTTCATTTTCTTTTGAGACCCCTTTGACTATCAGTTGATTTTTTTTAAAGGAGATTGGGGTGTCTTTTTTTTGAACACCGACTACTGGTTGATAATAGAATTGTGATAGTAAAATAGTTTTTGGGGTAGAAATTCCTAGCTCATCTATATAGAGAGAGAGCTTTGAATTGGAGGCAGATTGTACACTTGCCAACAAACGATTCTTTAGCATTACTTCTTCTTGTAATGTATGGAGTTGATTTTTATAGGTTTCACTGAGTTGAAGTGCTCCAGTTATGGTATTCACCTTATTTCTATAAGAACTAAAAAGGAAAAAATTTATCAATAGCAATCCTAAGAAAAAGCTGAGTCCAGTTTGTAAACCTAGATCAAAAAAACGTCTATGGAAATAGTGTTTTTCTAACTCTGTATACAGAATGCTAGCCTTGTTTTTTGTATAATAACAAATGATCCCTGCTAAGGGTAAAATTGCTGTATGAGTTACTTCTAAGTCATTGATATTATAATTTTTATTCGAAATACTTCCTTTTTGAATAGTGCAAATAGCATTGGAATCAAATTTAATTTGTGCATTGGATGAAAACAGTGTTCTATTCTCTACAAAAGGGTGTAAATTTTGTATGGCTAAATTTCCCAATGAAAAATCGATGACTGAAATTCCTTTTTGTTGGTAGGTATTTATAATTTTATCAATGGAATCTTTTCTAGCAATACAAATAAAAGAATGCTGAGTATTCTGGTATACCTCATAATAAAAATCTGTTAGAACAATGCTTGGAAAGGCTTTTCGAACCAATACTTTTTCATTGTTTCCAATACTTGCTATTTTTTTCGATAAAATTTGTGCATCATTGATAATCAGAAAAAGATGTTTTTGACCTTTTAATTCTTCAAAAAGGATCTCAAAACGATCTGTTTGTATGGTTTTTGAAATGACAAATTCATCGTTCTTTTTTATGAGTCGCAGGAGGTTAAAAGCTCCTTTTTCAGCATGTTCAATAGCTGCATATGTTTTGCCATATTTGAGTATTTGCCGAATCATTAATGAATAATGGTTGATTTAATTAAAACAGATAACTTGCTTTTTGAGGTAGTTCTAGTACGTTTGCTAAAGAGCCACTTGATCACCGGAATTCTTGCTAAAAATGGAACTCCTGAACCCGAATTGTTTTTAGAGGTTTCTTCAATTCCTCCCAAAATAACGACGTCTTTATCATTCACTCTTATCGTAGAAGTAAATTCTCTTGAATTCATTCCAGGAGGGGCTTCAGGATCAATCCGCTCTCCGTTAAAATCAGATTGTAATACATTGATATTTAGTGTAATGTTTCCGTCTCCAGAAACCAAAGGACGAATCCCAATAGTTAAATCTGCATTCACAGGAAAGTAATTTTTTATTTCTGTGGTTTGAGGGTTTTGAGAACCAATCACATCTTTTCTTGTAACGGTATAGTAGGAACGTTCACCTCTAGATAAGGTTGCCTGATGACCATTTAAAGTAGATAGTTTAGGGGTAGATCGTATGTTAATAGCTCCATTGGTTTCTAATGCTTTGATTCTTGCATAAAAATTAGGAACTACTTTTCCGATATTCAACGATCCAAACCCATTAAATCCTCCTATAATTTTATTAATACTAGTAGATCCTAGCGTCAAATCGGTTCCAGAGAAAAGGGAGCCATTATCCGTTGTTGGAGTTTCTATGATTCCTAAATCTAGGCCTGAAGTAACTAAATTTGAATTGGATACTTCAAGAATCATTACTTCAATTAAAATTATGGGAACTGGTTTGTCAATTGTTTTTAAGAATTTTTTAAAAGCTTCTATTTTCTGTGCATTTCCATTGACTAAAAAAGCATTTTGCTCTACATCAGTGGTAATTTCTAACCCTTCTGTAATTCTTTTTGGAATTAAATCTAAAATGGCTTCTGATTTACTAGAGTATTCCTGAAATGTCCTTCTGTTATTTAGATTTGAATTTACATTATTCGCGTAATTATTAAAAGTATTAGTTCCCTGATTGAATCTGTTATTAGTCTCATTGTTAAAATTTCGATCCTCGATTGAAGAACTAAAACCTAAGTTTCTGTTGCTTTTAGCAGGAGACTTCATAATCTCAATAGAGCGATGTTGTAAAGGAATTGCAACAGAATTGTATAAAGAAGATTGTTCTTTTTCTCCAAAATAATAAATATTGTTCATCTTCTTATAGCTAAATGAAGTATTTTCTAAAATGTTTGTTAGCAAAACATCGTAAGGGATACTTGTTGCTTTTACAGTCGTTTTTCCTGCACCTGAAAGCGGGCTGCTGGTAAACATATTGATACTCAGATCATATCCTATATCTTTTATAATCGAAGCAATGGAAATATTTTCAAAATCTACCTCTACGAGTTGTTTTATGGAATCTTTAATCTTAAAGTAAAAATTAGAGTTTCTGTATCGTGCTGGTTTTTGCCTTCTTGTATCTGCAATTCCATTTTGACTTGGAGTATGAGCATTTTCAAACAGATAATAATCATCTTTTGTTTTTGTTACCGATAAATTATTGGCAAATGCAATTTTATCAATGGCGCTTTCAAATGATTTGTCTTTGATATAAGAAGATATTTTTTGATTTTCAATCTCAGGAGAAAAGACTAAATTTTTACCCGTAACATGGGTAATTTTTTTAAAAGCGACAAACAAGGTGTCGTTTCGTAAATCTACAGAAAAAAGGTCTTTTTCTGCATCATATTTTGCACGAATGTCTCTGGTAATGAATGGTTTTGTATATCGTTTGAAGCTTATAATAGTCCCAAAAACATCAAGAGTAAGATGGTATTCTTTACACAAGTATACAAAGACGTTTTGTACGATGGCATTGGAGAAGTTTTGTGATACTTTTATCTGGTTTAAATCTGAAGCAATACTGATATTTAATTCTTGCTCAGCAGCAATAGCTCTTATAAATATAGGAAGCTCAGTATCGTTTAGGCTAAAATCAATTTTTTTAGTTAATCCCGGAATACTGGTTGATAAATGTTCTAGCTTTTTTTGAATTTTTTGAATTCGATTGTCTTCTATTTGTCCATAAGTGAGTGGAGAAAAATAGATTGCAAAGAATATAAAAGGGATGTATTTTTTAAGCACCATTTTTTTTAAGGGGTTATTTGATAGAAAAACTATTGGTAGAATAGTTTGTGGAAAAATTAGAATTCAACGCTTTTACACGCCATTGGTAGTCTCCAACCTCTAAATTTATTGAAATTATGGTCTGTGGTGTTAAAGAATCTATTAAGATTTGACTGGCATTATCAAAGTTTGGATGGGCTAATTGAAATTGATATTCAGTAGCCTCCAACATTTTTTGCCAATTAAAATGGATGGTCCTATTCGTTACTTCGGAGGTATCTGTTGGAGCTAACAAAACTACCGTGTTTTCGGAAATATTTTCTTCGAAAATAGCTTCACAATTACATAGCAAAATTGTGATAGTAACAAATAGCAATTTCTTTTTCATTCTTGCTAATTTGTAATTTTTTTATAAATATAATAAATTAATATGAATTATTTAATACTTTTAAGATCTTAATAATTATATAAATTGCTGTATATATGAAAATTAAACACAAAATTGTAAGAAAAAAAATACCGGCTTTTAACATGCAAGAGTTGTTAGTCGTTTTAGTGATTATTGGTATTCTAATTTTAATTGCACTGCCAAATTTGATGCCAATTATTTCCAAGACCAAAGCATTGGAAGCCCAAAATCATTTGATGCACGTATATAGTTTAGAACGAAATTATTTTTTCATGTATTCTAAATATTCAAATGAACTCAGTGCCATTGATTTTTTACCTGAGAAAACCGTAAAAAATGGGGGTACTTCCAATTACGAATATCAAATCGTAGAGGCCTCTAATAACTCTTTTAAAGCAAAGGCTATTGCGGTTACAGATTTTGATGGAGATGGTGTTTTTAATATTTGGGAGATTGATCAAAATAAGAATTTGAGGGAAGTTGTCAAGGATTAATACCTCCTGTAAACCAAAAAACCAGCACAAATAAATGTGCTGGATTTATATATTTTTTGATAATCATCAAATTATTTTATGACGACTTTGTTGTGGACTGACATTATCCTTTTAACTTATTTTTAAATGAGTCAAACCTATTGGATGTTTTCTTTGGCCAACTATTATTGGAAGTGTCTACATCTGCCGTCTCAAAGTCTGGATCTAAGACAATGCTCTTAATTTCTTTTGAAGAAGCAAATATTCTTTTCACCGAAGCATCATTTTTCATCCAAATTTGGGCTGGGAATGTGTGTCTTTTCTTCGTTCCATCAACAAAGGTTAATTCTACGATAATTGGCATGACCAATCCTCCAGGTTTTTCAAACTCAACCGCATACATATACGAAGGAATTTCTTGATCATTTGCATACGCATCCATTGCCTTTGGATTTGCATCTTCTTTTTTATCAGTAATAAAAATTAAATCTCCTAAACTCTCAAAATACTGACGGTACTTTTCTTTTAATTTGGCAGTTCTTTCGTCTGGTTTGTCAGTGATGTATAAAGGTTTCACTTTCTTGATACCAATATCTGTTACATCCGTGGTATAAAACCAACCTCTCCAAAACCAATCTAAATCCATACTAGATGCATCTTCCATAGATCTAAAAAAGTCAGCAGGGGTAGGGTGTTTAAACATCCATCGCTTGGCATAGGTTCTAAACGCATAGTCAAATAATTTTGGTCCCATGATGGTTTTTCTTAGAATATACAAACCTGCAGCGGGTTTTGAGTAAGCATTTGGTCCAAATTGTTTTACATAATCTCCCTGAGACATGATAGGTGAAATATAACTCTGATCTCCTCCCATATATCGGGTAATATCCTTTGCAGGATTCATTGCAAATAATTCTGGATCATATTTTAATTCTGCTAGAATCTCAACAAAAGAATTGAGTCCTTCATCCATCCAGGTCCATTGTCTTTCGTCAGAGTTGACAATCATAGGAAAAAAGTTATGACCTATTTCGTGTATGATTACTCCCAACATGCCTTTTTTAGTTCTGTCTGAGTAGCTTCCGTCTGGATTTGGACGACCAAAGTTGAAACAGATCATAGGATACTCCATTCCTTGTCTTTCAGAATGAACAGAAATTGCTTTTGGATAGGGATAATCAAATGTTAGTTTAGAGTATTCTATGAGTGTGGTAGCAACTGCTCTTGTGGAATGTTCCTCCCACAGTGGATTTCCTTCTTTTGGATATAATGAAACAGCCATTACTGTTTTGCCATTCACGTTGGTTGCCATGGCGTCCCAGATGTATTTTCTTGAGGAGGCAAACGCAAAATCTCTCACATTTTTTGCCTTGAACTTCCATGTTTTTGTAAGATTAGAACGTCCTTTTTCAGCTTTTTCAGCTTCAGCTTGGGTTACAATAAGAACAGGTTTTTCAAAGGAAGTTCTTGCTTTTTCCCAACGTTTGCGTTGTTTTTTGGTAAGCACATTCTTTTCATTTTGCAATACACCTGTTGCATCTACAATATGATCTGCAGGAACAGTTAAATTTACCTCATAATCTCCGAACTCTAGCGCCCATTCCGAACGTCCCCAGAATTGCATATTTTGCCATCCTTCAACGTTATTGTATACTGCTAGCCTTGGAAAAAATTGTGCAATTGTATAGTTGTTGTTTCCATCAGGGAACGTCTCTAATCCTGATCTTCCACCATCTTTGTTGATGTCGTTTATTTTATAGTTCCATTGTATAGAAAATTTAAAAGTATCTCCTGATGCAAGTGGTTGAGGTAAATTAATACGCATCATCGTTCTATGAATAAAATGAGACAAGGGTTTGCCATCAGTTTCCACCTTTTCGATATTGAAACCGAAGCCTTTGTCTTTTTCCATATAAGTTTCTTGAAACTTATCGGGACTCATATATAAATTAATGCTTGTTGATTTAGACAAAGGTGTTTTAGAGTCATTTGCTCTCATATTCTGGTCTAATTGCACCCATAAATAGGTCAATTGATCTTTAGAATTATTGTGATAGGTAATTTTTTCATGACCATACACTTTGTTAGTGCTTTCTTCCAAACGAATGTCCATTATATAATCAACTTTTTGTTGACTATATTGATGCCCTGGTGCTCCTGAGGCAGTGTGTTGATCATTTGGAGTCGCTAAAAGATCTTTGAGTTGTCTAAATTTGTTTTGGTCTGTGTGGCCCTGTTTTGTTTTACTTTCAACTTGATTTTCTTGAGCTAAACTTGTTGTAAGAGAAAAGAAAAAAGAAAATAGGAATAAGAATATTTTTTTCATGAAAATAATTAATTATTAATACGTAGTAAAATTAGTTATAAGAATGTGATCTGGGGTAGTGATTGTAAAGTTTTAACAAACCTTTATCAAAATATCCCAAGGAATAAAAAGTGAACTACGATATGCTCACTTTTTATTCATGTAAGAATTGAAATTTTTACCCTTTTATATTGCTCTTAAATTTTTCAAATTTATTTTTATCTTCTTTGGGCCAGCTATTGTTCGAGGTGTCTACATCTGCTGTTTCTTGATAAGGATCTATCGTGATTTTTGTGATTTCTTTGCTGCTAGAGAAAACTTTGGTTACTTCGTTGTCGTTAAACCTCCAAATTTGTGCTGGATATACTTTTCGTTCTTTAGTTCCATCCTTATAAGTATAATATACAATAATAGGCATTATGAGACCCCCTGGTTTGTCGTAAGTAATTTCGTAGTGAAATTTTGAATTGCGATCTTTTTCCTGACCAAAACTCAATCCTTTTGTGGTATCTTCTATAAAACGCACCTCATTTTCTTCTGTTTTTGTATGGTATTTTTTTACATTTTTGATTCCAATATCTGTTACATCTGTTGTGTAAAACCAACCTCTCCAAAACCAATCTAGATCGATTCCAGAGGCATCTTCCATGGTTCGGAAAAAATCTGCTGGAGTAGGATGTTTAAACATCCATCTTTGAGAATAGGTTCTAAAAGCATGATCAAATAGTTCGTGTCCCATAATGGTTTCTCTTAAAATCCATAAAGCAGTTGCAGGTTTTCCATACGCATTGCTACCAAAATTGTAGACATTGTCTCCTTTGGTCATGATGGGTGCAATTGTAGATTGATCTCCACTCATGTATTTTATAATATTTTTTGGATATCCTCTTGTAATAGGGAAATTTTTATCATAAGCCAATTCAGCCAACATTTCTACATAGGAATTTAACCCTTCATCCATCCATGTCCACTGTCTTTCATCAGAATTTACGATCATCGGGAAAAAGTTATGACCCACTTCATGGATGGTTACTTTGATCATTCTGTATTTGGTTCTATCGGAATAGGTTCCATCTGCATTTGGTCTTCCTGGATTAAAACATATTTGTGGATATTCCATCCCCATTTGTCCGTCTACGGAAATTGCTTTGTGATAAGGATATTCGAAAGTATATTTTGAATAAGTTTTTAAAGTTTGTGCTACTGCTCTTGTTGAATGTTCTCCATACAACGGATTTGCTTCCTTAGAATATAAAGAATATGCCATTACAGTTTTGCCATTGATGTCTACTGCCATTCCATCCCAAATAAATTTCCTTGAACTTGCAAAAGCATAATCTCTCACGTTTTTTGCTTCAAATTTCCATGTTTTAGTAGCTGAAGTCTTACTTTTTTCAATTTTTGAAGCTTCTTCCTGTGTGCGAATGAGAACAGGATGATCAAAAGTATTTTTTGCCTTGGCCAACCTTTTCAATTCTTTTTTTGATAAAACTTCATGTTCGTTGAGTAACACTCCGGTTGCCCCAAGCATATGATCTTTGGGTGTTGTGATGTGAACTGTGTAATCTCCAAACTCTAGTGCAAATTCACTTCTTCCCCAGAATTGATCATTTTGCCATCCCTCTACATTATCATACACACACAATCTTGGAAAAAATTGGGCAATTACATAATTATTATTTCCATTTTCTGTAAAATGTTCGTAACCAGATCTACCTCCAATTTCTCTATGGTTATTGATATTGTACCACCAAGAAATTTTGAATGAGAACGTCTTTCCAGCTGCCAATGGTTCTGATAAATTAATCCTCATCATTGTTTGATTGATCGTGTGTGATAGATTACTGTTGTCTATGTTGGTTACGCTTGTAATATTAAATCCCCCATCAAAAGGTGTTTTTGGAAAACTTCGATTAAAACTTTTTACAGGCATACGATTAGGGATTTTTGAGGGTTGAATGTCTGGTGTTTTAGAATCTTTTGCTCTCATGTTTTGATCTAGCTGTACCCACAAATAGGCGAGTTCATCTTTAGAATTATTATGATAAACAATGGTTTCCTTACCATATATTCTTTTGTTTTCATCGTCTAAAACAATATCCATTACATAATCTACTTTTTGCTGTGTGTAATTGATACCTGGAGCACCTGAAGCAGTTCGCTGACTATTGGGAGTTGCTAATTCATCCTTAAGTTGTTTGAATTTATTTTGATTGGTATGACCCTGAAGACCTTGTTTTATTTTTTTTTCTTGAGCAAATACAGAGGTTCCAATAAAAAAGATGCTCAATAAAAATAAAGTACTGTTTTTCATATGTTCTTGAATTAAAATTACTGCAAATTAACAATTAGATATTAAAAAAAATAAAACGATTAAAATTTTAACAAACCTGTTGTCTTTTTGGCAGTTAATAAAAGACTTTGATGTTTGTTGTGAATTTTTGTTTTAAGTAAGTTTTCTTGTTTTGGAAAATTACTGATCAATAGCGTGTTGACCACTTCTAGGCTATTGATGTCATTGATGTTTTCAATTTCTAAATAAAAATAGACCAAATCCCCATCGTATTCTTTCCCGAGGTAGTTAAATTCCCTCGAAACATCATTGATTTTTAAATGAAGTTTTTCTTTTAAATAATTATGAAAATAAATATTGTTATTCTTTAATTCTTCTTTAGAGGTAAGTTGTAAATTGATCTGATATTTTTCATTCAAAGCGATTTCTATATCATCCATAAAAACATTGATTATTATTTGTAAGGAACGCGCTTCACTCTTATATTCAATTTGAGTAAGGCTCAAATAATATTTATGAGTTGAGAAGGAGAGAAGAGGAACGATGAGGAATAGTAAAAAAGCTTTTTGAATGTTCATATTAAAATGAAATAATGATCACGCCAAATTACTCTTTTTTTATGATTTTTAAGTAGCTTATACTTTCTTTTTCAAAGATTTTTATAAGCTCTAAAAGCTTGTTTTCTGAATGAAGTTTTTCAACCCCCAAAGGGATGCAATATTCTAAAAAATGAAAGTAGTTTTCTACGGGGATTTTTAATTTTTCAAAGAAGAATTTTTCACCAAGTTCGGAGAGTACTTTGTATGGAAAAGCTTTTTTGATGGCTAATTTTTTTCGCAATGCCCATAGACGTTTGGAATATTTAAATGCGATGCTAACGGTAGCTCCTGCTCCCTCATAAAATAGAGTTGGATCTGTTTTGACAATCTGGGGTCTTACTCTTTGATCGATATAATCGTCCGATTCAACAATTTTCATATTCACATTGGAGAAATCCATCACATTTCTTAGCATAGAATCTTTTCTGTTTCTTGGGACATCTTTAATATCAACACCCAATCGTCCCATTAAATAATGTCTCTTCAGATCAAATTCATCCAAAACATAGGTATTCGATTTTAATTCTATTTTTAGCGTCTTTTGATCAATAATTTTTTTTGTGATAATGATTTTTTGTGTGATGTGCTGAACCGACGAAATTCGTAATGAATCTCCACTAGAAACAAAGATTCTAAAACGACCGTTGTCTGATGAAAAGGTTCCTTGATTTGTATTTAAATTAATGATATTTGCATTTTTAACGATTCCCAAAGAGTCTATTAGGTTCCCAGAAATTAATATATTCTTTTCTTGAGAAAAGCAACAGGTTGCTATTGTACAGATACAAATAAGAAATATTTTTTGTAACATTTTTGCTTAATGTTGTTATAAGGATAGCACTATTTATTATTATTTCTAAAAGAAAGGAAGTTTATCTTTTGGATCATCGATTCATCAATCATACACTATAGTTTTTTAAAAATACAAATTATATTTTACTTACTGGTAAAAGAAATTATCGAAAAGTGATAAAGGTACAGGTATTTTAGTATTGAATAAAAAAAGCATTCCGTGAAGTGATGTTTTTTAAATTTATGTGATTGTCTGTATATTGATATAGTTCGTTTTTTATTGCTATTTTTGAGCCTATGAGAAAAATGATCATTGCCAGCACTTCTAGGGTTTATGAAAGTAGCTATTTAGAGTATTTAATGCCTACACTTTCTTCCTTTTTTAAAGATGTTACCTCGGTTCTATTCATCCCCTATGCGAGACCTAGTGGGATTTCATATGCTATGTATACGAAAATGGTAAAAGAAGCTTTTTGTAAAATAGACATTACTGTAAAAGGAATTCATGAATTTAATAATCTTACAAAGGCACTTAAAAATGCAGAGGCAATTTTTACTGGTGGAGGCAATACTTTTGAATTGCTAAATCAACTCTATAAGAATGATATTCTAGATGTTTTAAGAGAAGTAATAGATTCGGGAACTCCTTACCTTGGGACTAGTGCAGGAAGTAACATCTGTGGTGTTACTATTAAAAACACGAATGATATGCCAATTGTTCATCCTTCGAGTTTTACTTCTCTAAATTGTATTCCTTTTAACATTAATGCCCATTATTTAGATCCTATTGAGGGATCAACCCACATGGGAGAAACGAGAGAAACCCGAATCAAAGAATTCCATGTTTTTAATGAGACTCCTGTTCTTGGTTTGCGTGAGGGAAGTTGGTTGGAAGTTATTGGTTCGACCATTACCCTCAAAGGAGCCCCTAAAGCACGGTTGTTTTTGAAAAATAAAGAACCTATTGAATTAGAGAGTGGAGAAGAGGTAACTATCCTGTAAAGGATTGAAATTTTTAGATTTGATAGTTCAAAAAACGTACCTAATAATTCACATAGTCTACAATTTCTAATCCATACCCAATCATTCCCACTCGTTTTATTTGTTTTGTATTGGTAATGAGTCTTAGTTTACTAATGTTTAAATCATGTAAAATTTGTGCACCAATTCCAAAATCTCTTTGGTCCATTTTGATAGCTGAAGCTTTCATTTTACCTTTTCGTTGCCCTTCTTTCAATGTGGCTAATCTGCTAAGTAAATTTTGAGACTGATTTTGTTGATTGATAAAAATAATAGCCCCTTTTCCTTCATCATTGATTACTTGAAACATTTTATCTAATTTTTTATCAGCATCATTGGTTAGGGTTCCTAAAATATCATTGTTTACTAGCGTAGAATTAACTCTTGTGATGATGGAATCAGTTTTATTCCAAGAACCTTTTGTCAAGGCAATATGCACCTGACTATTATTTGTCTGTTGGTAGGCTCTTAGTCTGAATTCTCCAAATCTTGTTGTTAAATTGAAGTCTTCCTTTATTTCAATTAAGGAGTCATGCTCCATTCTATAAGCCACTAAATCTTCAATAGAAACAATTTTAATATCAAATTTTTTCGCGACTTCTAGTAGTTGAGGTAATCGAGCCATGGTTCCATCCTCATTCATAATCTCTACAATTACACCTGCAGGTTGTAAGCCTGCTAAACGAGCAAAATCGATGGCTGCTTCTGTGTGACCGGTTCTTCTTAAAACGCCCCCTTCTTTCGCCTTCAAAGGAAAGATATGACCAGGTCTTGCTAAGTCAAAGGATTTTGTGTTTTTATCAATTAACGCTTTGATAGTTAACGCCCTGTCTGAAGCTGAAATTCCTGTTGTAACTCCTTTTCCACGCAAATCTACAGAAACTGTAAAAGCCGTTTCCATAGGGTCTGTATTGTTGTTGACCATCATTACCAACTCTAATTCTTTGCAACGACTTTCTGTTAAGGGAGCACAAATTAACCCTTTGCCATGCGTTGCCATAAAATTGATCATTTCTGGAGTAGCCATTTCGGCAGCTGCTAAAAAATCGCCTTCATTTTCTCTATTTTCGTCATCTACAACAATAATAATTTTTCCATTTCTGATATCTTCAATAGCTTCAGCAATTGAATTTAATTGAGTTGTGTTTTTAATATTTGGAATAGTCATATCTATTGGGTTGCTTTGTTTGAAAATAATTTTTGAAGGAAATTAAGAATCGGTCGTGTGATGATATCGATGTTAAAAAGCCCCTTGTCTTTCGTGGCCCTTCTTGTTAATAAGATGCCTAGAGGAACCATAATTAATGCGGCTATCCAAGCACCCCAAAATGCTGAAATAGAACTTTCTTCAGCTAAATTTTTACCAAAAGTATTGCTAAAAAAATAGGTTACATAGATAGCGATGGCTAGAATCATGGGCAAGCCAAAACCACCTTTCCTTATAATAGAACCTAGAGGAGCTCCAATAAAAAATAGGATCAAACAAGAGAGCGAAAATGCAATTCTGTTGTAGTATTCTGTATCAAAGAAATTAAGATTTTTTCTTTTCCATTTAATCGAGCTTGCATTATTTTTCAATGAACTTAAGGCTCTTCCTGTTTTGGATGCAGCAGTATTTAAGATGTTAATTTTATTATCCAAATCAAAGTTTTCTATGATGTTCGAATCAATGTTTTTTGATATGAGAGAATCGGGATATGCATATAATTCTTTTGCAGCAGTTGCCGCATAAATATTTTTAGATTTGATGAGAAGTGTTTCGTCATAACTAGCTTTTAAATTGGGGATTGTATCTCCTAACTGTCCCAAACTCAGCATCATGTAATTTTTGGTGTGATTTGTTTTATTTAAATCGTCATCTCCTGTTACAGAAGAAATATCGATGTTAAATTCATACTCTTTGAATGAAGCATTGGAAGCTGCCATTTTCTTCTTTTTTAAAGAGGTTTTTGCAGATTTGACATGTTCTTCATAATAGAATCCATCATATAAAATTAGGGTCATGTATCGACTACCTTCCTCAGAAACAATTTTTCCTTTTTCGGCAGTGATAACTTTTTGGTTTCCATTACCGCCTGTTAAATCATAAATTAAAACTTTCTTTAGTAAGTTTTCCTCTTCACCATATTTTTCGTCAAACTTAATTTGAAAACCAGGAATATCACTATTAAAACTTCCTGGAACCAATGCCATAGCGGGTTTTTTCTTTTTAATATTGAGATATAAGTTTTTTTGTTTTAAAACCGCATAAGGATAGATATTATTTAAAAATAGAAAGTTGATTCCACTTAAAATAATTGTTAAAAAAAATAATGGCCTAACGAGTCGTTGCAGAGAGACTCCTGCCGATTTTGCTGCAGCAAACTCATAGTTTTCTCCCAAGTTACCCAATGCCATGATAGACGATAAAAGAACTCCAATTGGCAATGCTTGTGGAGTGATGATTAACGTAGTATAGTATAAGAATTTAAAAATAAAAGGCAAACTAATTCCCTTTCCAGCAATGTTTTCAAAGGTCTGCCATAGTACTTGCATTACTAGAACAAAAAGCACAATTAAAAATGTAGCTGCAAATGGAACTAAAAATGTTTTTAGGATGTATCTATCTAAAATTTTCATCTTTTGCAAAAGTAGTTTCTTATAATCAAAGATGCTACTAAATTTCTGTTAATTGGAAAAATATCAGTCAATGCTAAATTGCAGCTTATTGTATTTTTCTCTATCAAAAGAAAATAAGCTGTTAGATAAAGTTTGATTACTCTTAAATTCTGTAATCGTAAACTTAGTTTTTGATCCATTTAATCCAGTTTGGATTAGTTGATACAGATGCTTTGTTTTTAGATCTACTGCAAATTCTATCTTTACAATATTAGACTCACTGTCTATAGGAGTTAAATTTATGAATTGTATTTTTCTATTATTTATATTTTTTAAGCTTCCCATCTGAACGTTATACCCTTCTCTGTAAAAGGTTAAAAGTTTGGAAGGGTATATAAAACCATCATCCCCACTCATGTCTCCCTCGGTAATAGTAATCTCTTTCTCTTCGTTGTTGATTACGTATAGTTTTTTTCCATCATAGATGAATGTATTTCCTAGGTAATTTAAGTTGTATTTTTCACCTTGTAAGGTAATGTTACCCTTTAAAGGGGGTTCATCACCTTCTTGTATGCCCGCAGCTTCATTACTCAATGTTTCACTAAAATGAATGGCCATATTTTGGTAAGATTCCATTTTGTTCGAGACTTCATCTAAAAGGAAGGTTGCTTTTTCTGAATTTTGTGAAAAAGTAAGGCTCGCTATAAATATATGTACTAATAAAACTATTGTTTTGTTCATTTCTATGAATTCTTTTCGTTTTCTAATAATTGTTCTAGTGCCATAAAATCGGCTACCAAAACTTGTCTCGCTTTACTGCCTTCAAATCCACCAACTATTCCAGCAGCTTCTAATTGATCTATCAATCTACCAGCTCTATTGTAGCCTAACTTTAGTTTTCTTTGTAACAGAGAAGCAGATCCTTGTTGGGCGGTTACAATAATTTCAGCAGCTTCTCTAAAGAGTTTGTCTCTATCTGAAATATCAATATCAATACTTGTACCACTTTCATCATCTATATATTCAGGTAGTTGGTATGCTTCAGAGTAGGCTTTTTGAGAACCAATGAAATCTGTAATTTTTTCTACTTCAGGAGTGTCTACAAACGCACATTGTATTCTCTCGATTTCATTACCAGCAGTGTAGAGAAGATCTCCACGACCAATTAATTGATCTGCACCACCCGCATCTAAAATTGTTCTAGAATCTATTTTTGAGGTTACTCTAAATGCAATTCTGGCAGGAAAGTTTGCTTTGATAATACCTGTAATAACATTTACAGAGGGTCTTTGAGTAGCTACAATTAAATGAATTCCAATAGCTCTTGCAAGCTGCGCTAAACGAGCAATTGGTGTTTCAACTTCTTTCCCAGCAGTCATTATTAAATCTGCAAATTCGTCAATAACCAACACAATATAGGGTAAGAATTGATGGCCATCATTTGGATTTAGTTTACGTTGTTTGAATTTTACATTGTATTCTTTGATATTTCTAACCATTGCAGATTTTAGCAAGTCATATCGGTTGTCCATTTCAATACAAAGCGAATTTAATGTGTGGACAACTTTTGTGGTATCTGTAATAATCGCTTCTTCTAAATCCGGAAGTTTGGCCAAGTAATGACGCTCAATTTTATTAAATAAAGTGAGTTCAACTTTTTTAGGATCTACTAAAATAAACTTCACTTCAGCAGGATGTTTTTTGTATAGTATAGAGGTCAATACTGCGTTTAAACCAACAGACTTTCCTTGTCCTGTTGCACCTGCCATGAGAAGGTGTGGCATTTTAGCTAAGTCTACGACAAAGGTTTCATTAGAAATTGTTTTTCCTAACGCAATCGGCAATTCCATGCGAGATTCTTGAAATTTCTTAGATGAAATTACAGAATGCATGGAAACAATTGTTGATTTTTTATTGGGTACTTCAATTCCAATCGTTCCTTTTCCAGGAATGGGAGCAATGATTCTAATTCCAAGAGCAGATAGTGAAAGGGCAATATCATCCTCTAGATTTTTGATTTTAGAAATTCGGATTCCAGCCTCTGGTACAATTTCATACAATGTGATCGTTGGTCCCACTGTTGCCTTTATTTCGGCAATTCCAATTTTGTAGTTTTTGAGTGTTTCTACAATTTTATCTTTATTAGCCTCTAGTTCTTCTGGATCAACAGAAATAGATTCATTGTATTGTTTTAAGAGATTGAATGTTGGAAATTTAAAATTTCCTAATTCTAGGGTTGGATCAAATTCTCCAAAGTCCTTTACCAACTGATTGGATAAATTTTCTAAAGAATGTTCTTCTTCTTTTGTTTCTGCCACATTAATCTCTACCTCTTTTTCTTTTACAACCTCAGTTTTTAACATGGGCTCCAATTCGTCTTTAAGACTTGGACTAGTTTCCTTCTTTTTTGTGATTACATCAGAATGTTTTGAAATTGTTGGTTGTAAATTTTCTAAAGATAGTTCAACTCCCGATTTTGCTGAAGGTTCAGTTTTCAAAGGAATTGTTTCTGAGACCTCAATGTCGGTTTCGACCATTTGAGTTGTAGGATGTTCATTTGAAACAAAAACATCCGCTTTTGTTTCATCTTTTTTTATTGTATCTATTAGGTGATCAAAAGTAACTTTATATCTCAAAATGATATAGGCCATTAGTAGGAAGCTTAATAGAATAACCAACCCCATTTTTCCGATAAATCCTTGTAAATAATCATTGATTTCAAAACCAATAATTCCTGAAAAAAGTTCATGGCGCTGACTTATGAATCCCATAGAGATGCTAAGCCATAATGAGACAAAGAGACCCCAATTCCAGGAGATAATTATTTTCGATAATTTCTTTTTAAGTATAATCTTTACCCCTGTTAAAAATAGTTGGTAAGCAATGATAAAGGCTCCAATTCCAACACTTTTATAAATTAGAAAATGACTCAAATAAGCGCCAATTTTTCCCAAAAGGTTTTTACTTTTTACACTTTTATCCACTATTTTTGAAAGCGTACTTTGGTCTTCTTGCCAGTGAAAGAAGAAAGAAATAAAAGCAATACAAAGAAAGACAGCAAATAAAATTAAGAATACCCCTAAAATAGTTTGTGTTTGTCTTGTTTTTAAAAAAGCAACAATAGTTGAGTTTTTTTCCGAGGAATTTATAGTTGCATTTGTGCTTTTCGTTCTTTTAGCCATCAATAATTTTTATTCTATTTGGAAGTAAATATACGTTTTTGCCTAAAATAATAAACTTATTTTAGAAATGTATATGAAGCCAGCAATAATTAGTGAAGTAAATGCAGCAAAACTTGAAGCACCTGCAGCAATATCTTTGATAAAACCTATTTTTTCATGATACTCTGGATGAATAAAATCAGCTATTTTTTCTACAGCGGTATTTAAAGCTTCAGCAACAAGAACAAGTCCAATAGCAAAAAACTGAAACATCCATTCGATGTTAGAAATATTAAAATAAAAACCAAAAGCAGTGATTATGATCGCAACAAAAAGTTGTGCTTTAATACTATCTTCTGTATTCATTAAAAGCCACATTCCTTTTAAAGCAAATTTAAAACTGCGAAGTCTCCCTTTAAAAAAACTGTCTTTTGGGTTTTTCATAAACTATAGTTCTTTAAGTGCATTTTTATAATTAGGTTCATTGGCGATTTCTGAAACTTGTTCAGTATATGTAATAGTTCCTTTTTCATCAATAACGACGATAGCTCTTGAATGTAAGTGTGCCAAAGGTCCATTTACAATTTCTAATCCATAGGATTTACCAAAGTTTCCATCGGTAAAATCGGACAGCATTGTCACGTTTTTAATGCCTTCTGCACCACAAAAACGAGCTTGAGCAAAAGGTAAATCTTTTGAAATACATAAAACAACAGTATTTTCTAGACTTGCTGCCTTTAGATTGAATTCTCTCACTGATGCAGCGCAAGTTCCCGTATCTATACTTGGAAAAATATTTAAAATGATTTTTTTACCAATATAATCGGTCAAGGTTTTAGGAGTTAAATCAATGCCTGTTAATTTAAAATCAGTGGCTTTGCTTCCTTTTTTAGGTAAACTCCCTGAAGTATGAATCGTATTTCCTTTTAATGTAATTTCTGCCATATTTTTTTTTATCAGATTCAAAAGTAACTATTTTTATTCAAAAAACTTTATTAGAAAAGGGATAACTTCTTCTTATTAATCATCATGTATTAATACGTATCTTCGCAGTTGAAAAAAACAATATTCATATTGAATATATCTAGCTATACATCGGAATTTAAATACAATTGGAAGTTGGCAGCACCTGTAATGTTAGGGATGCTAGGACATACTTTTGTGAGCTTTATAGACAATATTATGGTGGGGCAATTGGGAACTGCAGAATTAGCGGCTGTTTCTTTAGGAAATAGCTTTATGTTTATTGCAATGTCTATAGGGATTGGCTTTTCAACAGCTATTACTCCTTTGATTGCAGAAGCAGATGCATCAGATAATTTACAGCAGGCGAGATCCACTTATAAAAGTGGTTTGATTCTATGTACTACCCTGGGAGTTGCCTTGTTTTTTGGGATTTATTTTTCTAAATCTTTGATGCACTTAATGAATCAGCCTGAGGACGTTGTAGCTCTGGCAATACCTTACTTAGAATTAGTTGCATTTTCATTAATTCCATTGGTTATTTTTCAAGCGATTAAACAATTGAGTGACGGAATGTCTATGACAAGATATCCTATGTATGCCACATTAATAGCTAATATCATTAATATCGTGATCAATTATGTTCTCATTTTTGGTAAGTTTGGATTTCCAGCTTTGGGTATTGTTGGTGCAGCCTATGGAACCCTGGCTTCCCGTTTTATAATGGTAATTTATTTATGGCTTTTATTGGGGTATAAAGAACGATCAGCACAAATTACAAGAAATTTAAAAATATTTGTTGTAGATTTTATAATGATTAAAAAAATCTTCAATCTAGGTTCTCTTAGTGCCCTACAAATGTTCTTTGAAATCGGTATTTTTACTTCGGCGATCTGGCTGAGTGGTCTGTTGGGTAAAAATCCTCAAGCAGCCAACCAAATTGCATTAAACCTAGCGACCATGACTTTTATGATAGCCATGGGCTTAAGCGTTGCTGCAATGATTAGAGTCGGAAATCAAAAAGGCTTACAGAATTACAAAGAGTTGCGAAGAATTACGTTTTCTATTTTTTTTTTAGGAACTTTATTTGCTAGCCTATTTGCACTTATATTTTTTATTTTTCACAAGAGTTTGCCAAACATCTATGTAGATCTAAATGATCCTGTAAATTATACAGACAATAGGGAGGTGATTCTTATCGCATCAAAATTATTATTAATCGCAGCACTTTTTCAAATTTCAGATAGTATTCAAGTAATTATTTTGGGTGCTTTACGGGGTATACAAGATGTGAAAATTCCAACTCTGATTACTTTTATATCCTATTGGATTGTTGGTTTTCCTGTTTCCTATTTTTTAGGAAAAGAAGAAGTCTATGGCAGTTTTGGTATTTGGATAGGCTTACTCGCGGGATTAACTACCGCATCCATTTTATTATTTATTAGATTTAATATGCTAACTTTGAAACTCATTAAGCAAAAATATGAACTTACCTAAATTTTTATTAGCCGATAACAGTAATTTTCCAGATGATATTTTTGTGTTGCACACAGAATTTCCTCGTTTTATCATTAATCTTAAAGATGATGAAATAGAATGGTTTGAGGATTTGACAGGAGAAAATGAAGAAGATATTGCCACAGAATTAGCATCCTTAATGGACAAAGCTGGGGCTTTTTATGACAACGAGGTAAAGCAATACGATTAATTTTTTTTGAGCTTTTACCGTGATGTTTTGCCAAAAACAACTTCATTTATTTTAAAGTATGACTTAGAGTGTGTATGGTAAATTTGATTCTTTTTGAATGCTAGATATTTGGTGATTCGATTAGGACTCAATTTTTGTATACAGATATGGTATTCGCGTATAAAATTGTTATTAAAATCAAATTAGAGGCATTTTATTGTATACAAATTTCTAGTATCTTCGTTTATGTTTAAAAAGAATCTAAAATGAGTAGAACTATTAAAGATTATATCGCTGTTGGATTCAAAGGTTTAGCCATGGGCGCAGCAGATGTAGTTCCGGGAGTGTCTGGGGGGACCATCGCATTTATTTCTGGAATTTATGAAGAATTAGTAGTATCGATCAGTAATATCAATTTTAGCTTACTTAAAACCCTCCAAAAAGAAGGTTTTAAAGTTGCTTGGAAGCAACTCAATGGTTCTTTTTTGGCGGCTCTTTTTATAGGGGTTCTCATAAGTATACTTTCTTTGGCAAAAACGATTAAATATCTTTTAGAAAATGAACCTATTTTGCTGTGGTCTTTCTTTTTTGGCTTGGTAATGGCAAGTATTATTTTTATTGGTAAACAAGTGGAGAAGTGGAACTATAAACTTCTTTTACTAGCTATTCTTGGAGCTACATTTGGGTATACTATTACGATTGTTTCTTCTACATCAGTAACAGAAATCAATTATTTATTTTTGGTTTTTGCTGGAGCGATTGCTTCTTGTGCGATGATTTTGCCAGGGATTTCCGGATCCTATATTTTACTTCTTATGGGCGTTTATCCCATTGTAATGACTGCGATAACAAATAGAGACGTTAAAATAATTTCAGCAATAGGAGTTGGTGTGATTTTGGGATTATTATTCTTTTCAAAATTATTAAAATGGCTTTTTAGCAAATACAAGAATGAAATGCTTGTGGTGTTAACAGGAATTATGTTTGGTTCCTTAAATAAAGTGTGGCCGTGGAAAATAACAGTCACTACATACATAAATAGTCATGGAGAAACCAAGCCTTTGCTAGAACAAAGTATTTCTCCCTTTTCATTTGATGGAGACCCTCAATTAATACTGTCTATTTTATTGGTACTTACAGGTTTTTTTATCATTATAGCAATGGAGAGAGTAGCGAAACTCAAAAAATAAATGAAACAAGAAAGATCTTTTTTGCAGCAAGGAACTCTTTTTTTAAAAGGGCTAATGATGGGAGCTGCAAATAAAGTTCCTGGTGTTTCTGGAGGAACTGTTTCTTTTGTTTTTGGCTTTTATGAAGAATTAATATTCTCGTTTAAAAAAATTAATTTCAATGCCCTTAAATTACTTTTTAAAGGAAATTTTAGAAGTTTTTACAACTATGTAAACGGGCAGTTTCTTCTTTTAATAATGGGAGGAAGTATCTTTAGTTATTTTACGATATCCATAGTTCTAGATTATTTTTTAGTACAGTATGAACGGTATGTTTGGAGTTGTTTTTTTGGATTGATTATTGGCTCAATTTATTACTTAGCGAAAGATTTTCATTATTGGAACCTTAGAAATACCATTTCGTTAGTCATCGGAGTTATGATTGGCTTGGCAATAAGCTTCCTTTCACCAGCCAAAGAAAATGACAACCTTTGGTTTGTTTTTCTTTGTGGAATTGTTGGTGTTTCAGGAATGACACTCCCTGGATTGTCAGGCTCTTTTATTTTGATTTTGTTAGGGAATTATGTGCTATTATTGGTAGATTCTGTAACTGTTTTATTCAATGTAATTACGAGTCTTTTAGTTGGTGATTTTGAAGTTTTATCTGACCCAATTAAAATAAGATATTTAAAAATTATTACTGTGTTTACCCTAGGGTCTGGTTTTGGTTTAATCTCTTTTTCTCATATTTTAGGCTATGTTTTAAAAAGATGGAATCAAATTGTAAATGCCCTTATACTTGGTTTTATTTCAGGTTCCTTGGGTGTTATTTGGCCTTGGAAACAAACAATTTATGCAACTGAAAATGGGCGTTTCTTGATTGACAACAAAGGAAATCAGATTGTTCAAAATTATGAGCGCTTTGTCCCTGATTTTCTGAATTTAGAAACATGGATTGCAATTTTTTATAGTGCAGTTGGTATAGGAGTTATTTTAGTGATCGATTTTTATGGTAGAAAAAAATAAAAAAATATTTGGGTTGTTAGGAAAAAATATTGAGTATTCATTTTCTCGTGGGTATTTCAGTAAAAAGTTTGAAAACTTGCAACTAGAACAGTATAAATATGTCAATTTTGATATTGAAAAGATAGGAGATTTTCCATTCATAATCAGAAATGAAAAACCACACTTAGGAGGAATTAATGTTACGATTCCCTATAAGGAAGAGGTGCTTCAGTTTCTGGATGTTTTAGATGAAACAGCAAAAGAAATAGGTGCTGTAAATACGATCAAGTTTTTAAATAATGGTCAACTAAAAGGATACAATTCTGATTCGGTTGGTTTTGAAAAATCGCTACTTCCTTTGTTGGAGAATCATCACAAGAATGCTCTTATATTAGGGACTGGAGGAGCTTCAAAGGCAGTTGCTTTTGCTTTGAAAAAAAACAATATTAAATTTAAATTTGTTTCTAGAATCCCGAAGGATCAAGAAACACTTAGGTATGAAGATCTAACAAAAAACCTCCTTGAGAACCATCAGATTATTATCAATACGACACCTGTTGGAACCTCACCAAATATTGAGGAGTCACCCAATATCCCGTATCAATTTATTACAAAAGACCATCTATTATACGATTTAATATATAATCCTGAAGTAACACAATTTCTTTCTAAAGGTAGCATCAATGGAGCGATTATTAAAAATGGTTACGAAATGTTGCAATTACAGGCTGAGGAATCTTGGAGAATTTGGAACGAGGGATAATGCTATTAGTTTCTGGATAATTTGTGGGTTTTGTCTGTAGTCTGTATCTTTATGGTACGTAGGTATAGAAACTGTATATATTTAGACTTTAAACTTTGTAGATATGTTAGATAACAATGATGAAAGCGTTGATAAAACCGAAAATAAAGCTCAGGAAGTTGTAGGTGAAGTTGTAAAGAAAGACGCTACAGAAACTTCAGAGGAGGTGAATGATGTTATTGAGAAAATTGAGGAATCTATTGCTAAAGATGCTGAAAAAGAGACCATAAAAGAAATGACAGCTCCGGTTGTGGACTATTCAAAAATGTCTATTGAGGAATTGGTTGAAGAACTTAAGAAAATACTTTCAAACAATCCTGTCCAAAAAGTAAAAAATCAAGTAGAAGCAATTAAAACGAATTTCAATCAACTTTTTGGAGCTCTATTAGCAGAAAAGAAAGCAGCTTTTTTAGAAGATGGGGGTAATTCTATAGATTTTCAATTTAACAGTCCAATTAAAACAGCATACAATTTACTTTTATCAGATTATAAAAAACAACGAGATGCCTATTACAATGAATTGGAAAAGCAATTGTCGATTAATTTACAGACAAGACTCTCTGTCATAGAAAGATTAAAGGACTTAATTGAAAATGCAGACACGGCAACAATGTATAAGAGTTTTAGAGAAATTCAAGACACTTGGCGAAGCATTGGAGCTGTTCCCAAAAATCATTACAATGATACTTGGAAAACCTACCACCACCATGTAGAGCGTTTTTATGATTTACTTCATTTGAGTAATGATTTTAGAGATTTGGATTTTAAACACAATCTAGAAGAAAAATTAAAAATTGTAGCGCAAGCAGAAAAATTGGCATCACAAGTCGATATCAATAGTGCATTTAAAGAACTTCAAAAGTTGCATAAAATTTGGAAGGAAGACATTGGCCCAGTTTCCAAAGCGAAGAGAGAAGAGGTTTGGCAAAAATTTAGTGCAGCGACCAAGGTCATTCATGACAGAAGGCACGATCATTTCAGGGAAATGCGTTCTAAATATCAAGAAATTATTGAAAACAAATTAAGTGTCATCGCAAAAATTAATGCCTATGATACTTCAGTGAATACATCTCATGTCGATTGGCAGAAAAGTATCAAAGATATCGAAGAATTTAGGCAAGAATATTTTGAAGCAGGAAAACTTCCTTATTCCAAAAGTGAAAATATTTGGCAAAAATTTAAAGCTGCTACAAAGAAATTTAATAGTGCTAAGAATGCTTTTTATAAAAATGAAAAAAGTGGTCAGCAAGAGAATTTAAAGAAGAAAATAGCATTAATCGAACTGGCAGAATCTCTCAAAGACAGTGAAGACTGGGAATCAGCGACTAAAACATTAAAAAAAATACAATCAGATTGGAAAACAATAGGACATGTACCTCGTAAATTCTCTGATGATACTTGGAAGCGTTTTAAAGCTGCTTGTAATTATTATTTTGATAGATACCATCAACAGAAAAATTCTTTCAATATTGAGCAGCAAGCAATTGTTGATGCCAAAAAAGCATTTTTAGAAACTATAAAGGAATTAAAGGTTCCAACTAAAGAATCAATTTTAGAACAGATCAAAAATTGGAGAAGTTTGGGGAAATTACCAAGAAATGCAAGACATATAGATGGTAAATTTAACAAATTGATCGATAGAGCTCTAGGAAAATTATCCCTAGACAAGAAAGACATTGATATGTTAAAGTTTACCTTTATAGTTGATGGCTATCATACTGACAATGATGTTCAAAAGCTAAATTCAGAACAAATTTTTATACGAAAGAAAATAGATGAAATTGTAAGAGAAATCCAACAATTAGAAAATAACTTAGGCTTCTTTTCCAATGCAAAAGATGACAACCCACTTGTTGTAAATGTAAAAAAGAGTGTTCATGTTTTTAAAAATGATTTAGAGGTTTGGAAAGAAAAGTTACGTTATATAAAGGCGTTGGATTATTAACAATAAGTATATAAAATAAAAAACTCGAAGCCATGCTTCGAGTTTTTTTGTATATTTTTTATCTAAATTAAGAAAAAAGTAAATCCATTTTAGCTTTTTCTTCTTCTGCTAAAGTAGCGTCTACTAAAATACGTCCACTATGCTCGTCAATAGTTATTTTTTTTCTATTTGCTATTTCTAATTGAACTTGAGGTGGAATGGTAAAATATGACCCTCCAGAAGCTCCACGCTCAATAGCTACAACAGCCAAACCGTTTTTAACCTTGGTTCTGATTCTTGTGTAGGCAGAAAATAAGTGTTCATCGATAGTTTGTGAAAACTCGCTAGATTTTTGGATTAATAACTCTTCTTCTTTTTGAGTCTCTTTTAAGATTGCATCTAACTCTGCTTTTTTATGGCTTAAATGTTTTTCTTGTTTGTCTAACTTTTCTTTTGTAGCATCTATTACTTCTGTTTTCTGAGCAATTTTTGCCTTGAACTCAATAATTCTCTTTTCAGCCAATTGAATTTCTAAATCTTGGTACTCAATTTCCTTAGATAAAGAATCAAATTCTCGGTTATTTCTTACTTTCTTTTGTTGCTCATCGTACTTTTTCATTAACGCATTGGATTCTTCAATAGCTAGTTTTTTGTTGTTAATGTCAGTTTCTAAATTAGCAGTATCTTGGTTTAAGTTAGAAATACGTGTTTTTAGTCCAGCAACTTCATCTTCTAAATCTTCAACCTCTAGAGGTAATTCACCTCTTACGTTTCTTATTTCATCAATTCTAGAGTCTATAAGTTGTAAGTCGTATAAAGCTCTTAATTTTTCTTCAACCGAAATTTCTTTCTTCTTTGCCATGATTATATATAATATATAGGATTTGTACTTTCTTCTGATAAAATGATTGCAAAATTACTAAATTTTTTCGTAAGATAATCAACCAAAAGGTTTTTTGTAAACTGTTCACTTTCATAATGACCGATATCAGCCAAAATAATCTTATTTTCAGCCTTAAAGAACTCATGATATTTGAAATCTGCACTTACATAAGCATCTGCTCCAGCTTTTATGGCATTCGGAATGGCAAAACTCCCAGATCCTCCTAATACGGCTACTTTTTTTATTTTCTTATTGATTAAATTGGAATGACGTATGCAGGCAGTTTTCATTCTTTTCTTTAGGAATAATAAAAATTCTTTTTCGGCCATTTCAGTAGGCAAATCGCCAATCATTCCCATACCAATGTTTTGATAGCTATTCTCAGTAGTCACAATATCATATGATACTTCTTCATAAGGGTGATTTTCATGAAGTGACGCTAGAATTTTCGTTTCATTTTTACATTCAAAAATTACAGAAATTTGAGTTTCTTTTTCTGTATGTTTTTCTCCTTTTTTTCCAACTCTTGGATTCGAACTTTGATTGCCTCTGTAGGTCCCTTCTCCATTTACATTAAAGGAGCAATGATCATAATTTCCGATATTTCCAGCTCCCGCTTTAAAAAGACTCTTTCTTATTTGCTCAGCATCTTGGAGGGGTACAAAAGTTGTTAGTTTTTTTAAAATCCCTTTCTTAGGGAGTAATATTTGCTTGTTTTTCAATCCTAGTACTTCACTTATCTTAGCAGAAACTCCCTTTTTGGAATTGTCTAAGGCTGTATGCGTAGCATAAATTGCAATCTCATTTTTAATTGCTTTCATTACAACCCTTTCTACATAAGAATTTCCATTCAATTTTTTTATGCCATCAAAAATTATTGGATGAAAACTTACAATGAAGTTGCATTTTTTAGTGATCGCTTCATCTACAGTTTTTTCCAAAGTGTCTAGGGTTACTAAAACTCCCGTAACTGTTGTATTGTAGTCTCCAACGAGCAAACCAACATTATCAAATTTTTCAGCATAATTTAGGGGAGCCAATTCCTCAATGTAATCTGTGATATCCTTTATGATCATAAAATAAAATTGTGTTTAAATTCAAAGTTAGTATTTTTCATCCATCAATCCATAAAAATGACTTATTTTCGTATCAATGAAATTTGTACGCTTTCTTTTATTCCCTTTTGCAATCGTTTATGATCTCGTAACGACCTTTCGCAATATATGTTTTGATGTGGGCGTTTTCAAGCAAACTTCATTTAAAATACCGATCATAGTGGTTGGCAATCTAAGTGTTGGTGGGACGGGTAAAACACCTCAGATAGAATATTTAATTCGCCTCTTAAAAGACGATTATAAAACAGTTGTTCTAAGTAGGGGATATGGTCGTAAAACTAAAAATTTTGTATTATTAAATGATAGTCATACGGCAGAAGAGGTAGGAGATGAGCCTTTACAATATTTTAAAAAATTTAAGAAGATAGCGGTGGCAGTAGATGCCAATAGAGTGGCTGGAATTTCCAAATTGATCACAGATGTTTCCCCAGAAGTTTTTTTATTAGATGATGCCTATCAACACAGAAAAGTAAAAGGGAGTCTGTCTATTGTCTTAACAAAATACGACGATTTATTTACAGATGATTTTTTATTGCCTACAGGTAATTTAAGAGAAAGTAGTCGTGGCGTCAAAAGGGCTGATCTTATTATTGTCACCAAATGTCCTTACAATATTTCAGAGTCTACTAGAAAAAGCATTCATGAAAAGCTTCGTAAATTTGATAAAACTATTTTTTTTACGACCATTTCCTACAACAAAAAAACATCGGGAAGTGCATCTATTTTCATAGAAGATCTAAAAAAATATGAAATTTTATTGATTACAGGAATAGCAAATCCTACTTCTTTGTTGACTTTCTTACATGATCATAAGGTCAATTTTACGCATTGTAAATTCCCTGATCATCATCATTTTACCAATAGGGACATACAAAATATAAATGAGCAGTTCGATCAGTTAACATCTAATAGAAAACTTATTTTAACCACAGAAAAAGACTATGTCCGCTTAGAAAACAGGATACAAGAGCTCTCTTTTTTGGGGATAGAAACTTCTTTTTTATCTGGACGTGAAGCATTTGATACTATGATTAAAAATAACATACAATAAAAACCAGCATGCAATGCTGGTTTTAAGTTTTTCTCTTTATTCTTCAAAAAAATAACTCTAATTATTTCGAGTTACATTTCCATAGAATGATACACATGCTGTACGTCATCATCTTCTTCTAGTTTTTCTAACAACTTTTCAACATCTGCTTGTTGGGTCTCGTTCAGTTTTGTAGTATTTGTAGGAATTCTTTCAAATCCAGAAGATAAAATTTCTGCATTGTTTTCCTCAAAAAATGATTGAATAGCACCAAATTGTTCAAAAGGCGCATAAATAACGATTCCTTCTTCGTCATCAAAAACTTCTTCAACTTCAAAATCGATTAATTCCAATTCTAATTCTTCCATGTCCATTGTGATGTCCTCTTTTTTAATTGTGAAGTTACAGGTATGATCAAACATAAAGACGACAGATCCAGAAGTACCTAAATTACCGTCACATTTATTAAATGCAGCCCTGACATTGGCAACTGTTCTATTATTGTTGTCAGTAGCTGTTTCAAGAAGTATGGCAATTCCGTGGGGTGCATACCCTTCAAAAAGGACTTCTTTATAGTTAGCAGTATCTTTATCGGTTGCTTTTTTTATGGCACGCTCAACATTGTCTTTTGGCATGTTTGCAGCTTTTGCATTCTGAATAACTGCCCGTAAGCGAGAATTTGTTTCAGCATTTGGACCGCCCTCTTTAACGGCCATTACAATGTCTTTACCAATTCGGGTAAATGTTTTAGCCATTGCCGACCAACGTTTCATTTTTCTTGCTTTTCGAAATTCGAATGCTCTTCCCATTTTTAATAATTTTTTCTAATTTATTTGATTATAATTTGAATTGTGCTAATGAACTATTTTAAGGATATCTTTTACTTTAAATTCTTTACACTTATTTTTTCCTTTATGATTACACCTGTATAAGTCCCATATTAAATTCTTTTTGAATGGGAGCATGATTCGCAGCTTCAATACCCATAGAAATCCATGTTCTCGTTTCTAACGGATTGATTACCGCATCGGTCCACATTCTTGCTGCAGCATAATAGGGTGAAGTCTGCTGGTCATATCGCGATTTAATTTTCTCAAATAATTCAGCCTCTTTTTTAGGTGTAATTTTTTCTCCCTGTTTTTTTAGAGAGGCAGTTTCTATCTGTAGTAAAACTTTAGCAGCAGAGTTTCCACTCATAACTGCCAATTCTGCGCTAGGCCAGGCAACAATAAGTCTTGGATCATAGGCTTTACCGCACATGGCATAGTTTCCAGCCCCGTAGGAGTTACCGATGATAATGGTAAACTTTGGAACGACAGAGTTACTGACGGCATTCACCATTTTTGCTCCATCTTTTATGATTCCTCCATGTTCAGATTTGCTACCCACCATAAAGCCAGTAACATCTTGTAAGAACACGAGTGGTATTTTTTTTTGATTACAATTTGCAATAAAACGAGTCGCTTTATCTGCAGAATCATTATAAATAACTCCTCCAAATTGCATTTCCCCTTTTTTTGTTTTTAGAAGTTTTCGTTGGTTTGCAACAATGCCCACAGCCCATCCATCGATTCTTGCATAACCTGTTAAAATGGTTTTTCCATATCCTTCTTTGTATTGTTCAAATTCAGAATTGTCAACCAATCGTTTTATGATTTCTAACATATCATATTGCGCATTTCGTTCTTTGGGGAGAATTCCAAAAATCTCTTCTTCTTTTTCTTTGGGAGGGAATGCTTCTTTTTTACTAAAACCAGCTTTGTCATAATCACCAATCTTATCAACGATAAATTTTATTTTATCCAGTGCAGCTTTATCATCTTTAGCTTTGTAATCTGTCACCCCTGAAATTTCACAGTGGGTGGTAGCTCCTCCCAGAGTTTCATTATCAATACTTTCGCCAATTGCAGCTTTAACTAGGTAACTTCCAGCTAAAAATATGCTCGCAGTTTTATCTACAATCAATGCTTCATCACTCATAATTGGTAGGTATGCTCCTCCAGCAACACAACTTCCCATGATGGCAGAAATTTGGGTAATCCCCTTACTACTCATCACAGCATTGTTTCTGAAAATACGACCAAAATGTTCTTTATCTGGGAAGATTTCATCCTGCATAGGTAGGTATACTCCAGCAGAATCTACCAAATAAATGATAGGAATGTTGTTTTCTATGGAGATTTCTTGTGCGCGTAAATTCTTTTTTCCGGTAATAGGAAACCAAGCACCTGCTTTTACTGTAGCGTCATTTGCCACAACAATGCATTGTTTTTGTTGAATGTAGCCAATTTTTACAATCACCCCACCCGAAGGGCATCCTCCGTGCTCTGCATACATATCCTCGCCAGCAAAAGCTCCAATTTCTATGGATTTAGAATTTACATCTAATAAATAATCAATTCTCTCTCTAGCGGTCATTTTGCCTTTTTCATGATGCTTTTCAATTCGTTGTTGACCACCACCTTGTTTTACTTTTACAAAACGTTTGTGTAGATCTGAGAGAAGTAACTTGTTGTAATCTTCGTTTTTATTGAAGTTGATATCCATAGGAGTTTGATTCTTATTTTATGCTAAATTAAGAAATATTCTTTTTAAAAAATTCATAAAAATCACCCATCATCATATCACCAAAAGATTCCTAATTATTCAGATTTAAAAAGGTGTTTTTTATCGTCTTAATAGTGAAAAGTGTCCTTTTTTGGTGATGGGCATTTTGTTTGTGTTGGCAGGAATCAATTGTACACGAAACCAATAATCATCTGAGGGCAGTCTTGTTCCGTTATAGGTTCCATCCCAGCCTTGGCTATCTATTGGGATTTGTGCAACTAATTTTCCAAATCTGTTATAAATATCAATACTACTATTCGGGTAAAAGCTTTTATTAGCCCCTTTAATACTCCATGTATCATTTTTTCCGTCACCATTTGGGGTAAAGAATTTAGGAAATTGAATGACAGAAATTTGTAATTCTTCATCAAAAACACATCCATTTTTATCATTTACGATAATTGTGTAAATACCTCCTTCAAGATTTTCAAAAACAGGAGTATCTTGAAAACCAGAAAATGGATATCGATTACTGGTATCCTCATTTCTAAGAGCATATTGGTATGCGCCCGGGCCTAAGTTATTGCTTATGGTATCGATACTTACAGAAATGGTATTGGTATTCCCAATATTATTGGCTTCATCGATAATCGTGATAAAGCTTTCTTCTAGGGTAGCGACCTCAGATTCCTCAACGACGATTGTTCTACTACGAGAACATCCATTGAATTTATCAGTGGCCGTAACTGTATAGTTTCCTGCCGTTGTTACTCCTTGAGTAGCATTGATTCCTAAGTTAACTCCCGATTTATTTGTCCATTGATAGGCGTAAATTGCTCCTGGATTCTCAGCCTTTAAAGTAAGTGCTGTATTGTTTAAGCAAACAATTCGTGGATCGTCAATGTTTTCTTCCCCCATTACAAAAAAGCTAGGAACTTTGTTGATTTGTAAATAGAACTGACCCAGACCTTGACAATTATTGTTAATAGTACTCAATATTTTGTAGTAAATAGGAAACTGTATTCCCTCAGTTACATGAGTGGTGTCAATTTTAGAGATATTGTTTCTGTACTTGGTAATATAAATGTCATTTAGAGCATCTGTTCTATCTTTTTGGTTTTCATAGAAAAATACCCTCGTATTTGGGGGTGGATTGATGTTATTTACAATAGATATACTATCTAATGAAAAATTAGTAATGAAATCGGTATCAGAATTATTCCCGTTAGCATCCAAGAAATCGTCACAAACAGGAGGTTGCAGTGTATTGAATGGGTTGTCGAGTGTTCGACCCACGTTAATTGTTAGAGTTACCAAGTCTTTAGAACACCCTCGATCAGAGATTACTTTGACATACACAGATTGTGAGATATTGGCAATTACAGGATAGGATGTTGGGGTTGTAATGAGAGTAGCTCCTGTTGCGTCTTCATAATATTCAAATGTTAGTAGCTTGGGAGTATCCGAGATATTGATTTCTGAGAGCGTTAAATTTACCGTAGGGTTGGGGTCACTGGTGGTGATACACTGCTCTAGGATTATCGGATTATTTTTTATTTTTGGGAGCGGATCAACAATAAGAAAAAAAGATATCGAGGCATCAAAACATGTCGGATCAGCTTTGTTTTCTAATCGAACAAAAATTTCTTGATTATTTTTAGTAATGTTCCTGTAAGGTATATCTTTAGGAATTATAGTTGCAACATCAGATGTTTTAGCTCCAAGAGGTGTTGTGTGATAAGAGATGTTATAAAGTGTTGGGACAAGACCACTAGGGCCTCCCAGGATGGCCTCATCTTTTGTGTTTAATAAAAAGGCATCGTGATATCCAAAGTTTGGGCCAGAAATATCAGTGTCACAGGCACGATATGGGCCTGGATCTACAGCAACGGGTAATTCACTTACGGTTAGAGTAAAGAATGTTATAGCAGGACAGATTTTAGGGGCCAATTTGTTATAAACTCTGGCATAAATTCGTTGAGAACCTGGAGAATTTACTATATAGTTATTGGGTAAATTTGTACCCGCTACGTTATCGTTAGCCTTCGCAGAATCATCAAAATACAATACTTCAAAAATATTATCATCTAAGCCGTCTATTATTTCTTTACTCTTGAGTGATAATTTTGCTGATTTTCGAAAGTCAAAAAAAGTTGGAACAGTTGCATCTAAGACACATTCATAAATTGGTTCTGGTATTGGTTTTGCCCTCGGAGCCTCAAAAACTTTTAAGTTAAAAGAAGCATTGTATTGAGCCTTGTTGCCACAAACATCTTTTCCTTCAATTTTTAATTTGTAGGTTCCTTCATCTGCTGTTTGAATATTGGTTAAATCTAAGGTTGTACTATTGGATTTTACTGTTACTGTAGTTCCGTTGTCAAAAGTCCAAATATAAGTGTCGTCTGTGATACCTGTTATTGCTTCAGGAGTGATTACTTTAGTACTTCCTATACAGGTTTTTAAATCTAGATTATTGGTTGGAATTCCTAATTCATCTGTAATTTTTATGGGTAATAATAAAGAGGATATAAATGGAGGCAAACCTTGGGTAGCGAATCTTCCTTTTAGGTCAATGGCATTTTTAGTAAATATAACATCCGAAGCACTTGCATTGGGATTTTCTATGACATCTAAAAAAGGAGCAAAACCATCATAATAAGCTAATGGGATGGTAGCATAAATTTTTCCATCGGGGCCTAATTGTAAAGCTCCTCTATAACCTCCCTCAGGATAATCAATGCTGCCAGGAATTTGAGTGTGAATTAGTTCTCTGGATCTAGGGATGTCTGTTGCTATTAAATCGAATTGAAAAAGTTTGTAGGTTACAGCAGTATCAAATAAATCACCTCTCGCAGCAGAGGTTGTAGAAACATATAGTTTCTTCGAGTCAGGAGAAAATTCTACCCCATAAGCTTGTCCAAGTCCGCCAATAATTCCATCAATAAGTTTAATTTCACTAATGGAGACTTCACCTGTCTCATTGTTGAAATCATATAAAATTGCTCTATTCCTAAAATCATCAGATTGATTAGTAATAGCTAATTTAGTTCCATCTGGTGATATTTTTAGATAACCTCTTCTTACTGCTGAAGTTGGAACAGTAGATATTACTGGAGCCGAATCAATACCAGTATCATCCACTAAATAGGAGTAAAATTGATTATCTACAGCAGATACTACCCAATAGGTATCACAAGTTTTGCCCTTTACAGCAGCAACTTTTTCTTCCCAATTGTTAAATCTTCCATCAGATAAATCCTCATAAAAAACACCATCACCATTTTCGTCGATTAGTTGTCCAATTCCTCCACCTAACGTTATGTCTATGGTATAACAGTTAAGCCCTTTTCCATCTTCAGCAATTCCAAATATATCATATTTTGGGCCATCATCAACTGTAAACAAGTAATAGATTGAGCTAGAACCTGGTTTTGGAATGATCATACCAGATTGTGTACTAGAGGGATCTCCTTTTAAGTTATTAGCCAAAGAACCGTCTGTATATTTCATTATATCATGGTTCTTGTCATAAACAGTAATCCCATCAGAATAAAATAACAAGTTTCCATCTGCATCAGAAAATGAAGAACAGCCTTCAAAGGTATCTAACATCCCATTGGTCAATGCAGTTGGTGGGTTGGTGTTAAAATCCAAGCCAGCATTTTCTCCAAAATACCAAATATTAGCTTCTTTTTGGGAAAATGATTTTAAGGCAAAAAACAGGAGTATGAGGAGGATATATTTCTTCATTTGATGAATAATTGGTTCTTTAAACCAAATATAAATGAAAAATGCTATAAATCCCGCTTTTTTAACAGTGTATAAGATAAATAAATGAAAATGAACGTCCAGACGAACACAATAAAAATACCATTGAGTTCTACCTCAGGCTTGTCAAAGGTTTTTCCCATTGTATTGGCTAAGGTCTTTACTGCGCCTAGCCTTGAAAAGGGTTGTTTAATAAGGTTGGAAATTGCTTCTCCAGGGAGTAATTGCAGTATGAATTCTACCGTATTAGAAGTGTTTTTTAGATCTCCGAATCCCCACAGCAAATACCCTTTAAATATTCCTTCTCCGATAAACCAAACCACCATCGTTCCTACTGCAAATGCAGCTCTTTTTACCAGAATACCAAAAAAGAGTCCCATAGAGAAAAAACCTACGAGTTTTGTGAAAAAGGCGACTAAATACTCTAGATCTGTCAAAATAATTGACAATTCATTATAGTCTGAATACATCAATCCTAAAATCAGGGAGATCACTAAAACAAATACTGTAGAGATAAGCGAAAAAGCAATGACCGTATAGAATTTTGAAAGAATGAATTCTTTTTTACTCAAGCCATCAATTAAATTTTGTTTCAATGTTTTATAACTGTATTCGTCGGAGACCATGGAAACAATAACCAACAACAAGAAAAATTTCAAAATAGCTGCCATATAGGTGTTGAAATGCCAGATGTAAGGAAAATTAAAAATTCCTTGATCGGCCAGATGCAACTTGAAATCTCCAAATTCAATTTTAATGGTGGTTACCAGTGCAATAGATAGTAGTAATCCAAAGTAAATAATGGAAAGTGTTTTGCTGGCTCTGTTATATTTTAGTTTGTGAAATTCTATGGATAGAAGTCTTAGCATAACGTCGATTTTTTAAAAGGATTATTGATTGTTTGTTAATTCCAAGAATTGTTGTTCTAAGCTTGGCTTGCGTTTGACTAGATGCGCTACTGAAATTCCATTGTCAAATAAATAAGCATTCATTTCACTTGCTTTCATTTCTTCTCTTAAATAAGCAATGATAAGAGGACCTTCTTCTTTTACAGTGCCAATCTTTACATGTTCTTCTAACAATTTATATAATTTGCTCTTTTCAGAATCAGCGCTGAGTTCGAAGAAGCCCTTAGAGGCTGTCATTTCGGCGACGCTACCACTATATAATTTTTCACCTTTTCTGATTACAACCACATGAGAACATACCTTTTCAACCTCATCGAGTAAGTGGGAAGCCAGTAGAATGGTCGTTCCTTTTGCAGCAATACTCTTTACAATCTCACGAATTTCGTGAATTCCTTGTGGGTCTAATCCGTTAGTAGGCTCATCCAAGATTAATATTTCTGGATCGTTTAAAAGTGCTGAAGCAATTGCTAAACGTTGTTTCATTCCCAAAGAGAATGTTTTAAAGGTACTATTTCTACGTTCAAATAGATTTACCTCTATAAGTTTTTCGTCAATTCTCTCCGGCGAAATTCCTTTAATTTTGCAGATCAATTTTAAATTTTGAGAGGCTGTCATATAAGGGTAAAAATTAGGACGCTCAATAATGGCTCCTACCTTTTTTAATGCTTCATGTGTAGATAGTTTTCCGTTGAACCATGTGTACTCACCAGAAGTTTTATTGACAACATTTAAAATGATCCCAAGCGTAGTAGATTTTCCACTTCCATTTGGACCTAAAATCCCATAAACGTTTCCTTTTTCGATATTGAAAGAGAGGTTTTTAACCGCTTGAATGTGTCCGAATTTTTTACTAAGATTATTGAGAGATAAGATGGTTTCCAAAGCTTTATTTTTAATCGTTTTGAATCAATAAAACGAATAAATTACAATTATGTTACAGAAGAAACTAAATTACTTTAAAAAAGGTCGGTATTAAGTTTAAAAATGTTGTTTAAGAAGAATGTCTTTTTTAGTATTCATTGTAATCAAAACTATCGAAATCAATAAATTCATCATCAATGTCATCTTCGCTTCCAAATTCGTCCTCATGTTTGTCTGCTATAAATTCTTTTTCTGGAGCTTCATCTGGAATTTGACCAACGGTTAAAATACACAATGGTAAATCTTCTCTTTTTTCATTAGAAATTTCAATCACTTCTACATAGAATGTCCACATTTTTAAGAAATCATAGACATAGATTAATTTATCATTTTCTTCAGGTAAAACATCTTTTAAAATGCAAGATTGCATAGAGATTCCTTCACCAGTCTCTTCCATATTAAATAAAGGAATTTCTTCACCTTGAGTCCAATCTGAATTGGTTCGATAAAAAGAAGCCATTTCTTGTCCTTTGAAGCCAAAAGATTTGGCAATATTTAGATGTAAATCTTCTAAATTGACATTAGAATCGAACAAAAGTGTTCTGATTACATCTTCTTTTGTATCTAGAATTATGCGTATTTTATACATGAAATAGTTTAACTTTTTCTACTGCAAAAATACAAATTTTTATGTGTAATTTTACATAAGATTTATAACCTATGGATAAAAAAGAAATTTTAGCGGTTTTTAATAAAAGATGCAAACACACTTTGATGGAAACTCTTGATATTGAGTTTATTGACATCGGAGAGGATTTTTTAACAGCAAAGATGCCTGTAACACCCTCTGTGCATCAACCCCTTGGTCAATTGCATGGTGGTGCAACTGCGGCCCTTGCTGAAAGTGTTGGAAGCGCTGCATCTAATTTTTTTATAGATCGTACAAGTCAATTTGTAAATGGTATTCAGCTATCGATCAATCATTTAAAAAGTAAAAGAGACGGGGTTGTGTATGCTACTGCAAAAAATATTCACAAAGGCAGAACAACACATGTATGGGAGGTTCATATTGTAGATGAAAATGATGAACTGATTTCTGTTGCTAAAATGACCAATATCGTATTAACCAAAAAATAATTTACCTAGCTATTGGAACTCATTTTTAATAAAATTGAAACATATCATCAAAGAAATCTCCCCTTTGTAGCATACAGAAAACCTTTTTCTGATGAAGTTTCCTCTTTCTTTATGAATACAGATCAACTCTATTTTACTAAAGATTTTACAGAAAGTGGATTTGTTTTTTCTCCCTTTAACAGTGAAGAAAAGACCATTTTGTTTCCAATAAAAAAGGCAGATGTATTCACTGAAAAAATTGAACTTAACGATGATTTTATTGTAAAAGAGCCTCTTTTAAATCCAACGATTGCCGGGAGAGAAAACCATATTGATTTGGTGGGAAAAGCACTTGATAAAATTAATGACAAGGTGTTACAAAAAGTGGTTGTTTCTCGAAAAGAGGACGTAGTACTTTCTAATTTTAATGTACTAGACACCTATAAAAAATTGTTAAAAACGTATCCGAATGCTTTTGTCTATGTATGGTTTCATCCCAAAGTTGGTTTGTGGTTCGGTGCAACTCCTGAAACACTTTTAAATATTTCAGGTGTTCAATTTGAAACAATGTCTTTGGCAGGAACTCAAGTTTTTGATTCCAACAAGGTGGTCTGGGAAAATAAGGAATTAGAAGAACAACAATTGGTTACTCATTTTATTGAACAACAATTAAAAAATATAACAACAAATCTGACTGTCGATAAGACAGAAACTGTAAAAGCAGGAAATTTATTACATTTAAAAACAAAAGTCGGGGGTACTTTAAACAATTTTTCTTCCTTAAAGGAATTAATTAGAGCTTTGCATCCAACCCCTGCTGTTTGTGGCTTGCCAAGAGAAAATTCTAAAATATTTATCAATCAAAACGAACATTATAAACGAACATTTTATAGTGGTTTTTTAGGTGAATTAAATATCGAGAATCAATTTTCATCCCTCTTTGTCAATCTGAGGTGTATGAGTGTTCGTAATTCAATTGCTTCCATTTTTGTGGGTGGAGGCATTACAAAAGATAGTAATGAAAACAAGGAATGGGAAGAAACAGTAGCCAAAACAAAAACGATGAAACAAGTCCTTTAAATAGATGGTAAAAAAAAACCATAAGTATGAATCTTATGGTCTTTATATGGTAATGAAAGTTTTATATTTATATATCTTCGAAGGAAACATCTGTAAAACTTTGTGTTGATGTTGTTTCTTCATCCGTTTTAACTTCTTCCTTTTTAAAATCTTTTTGATGACGTTCACTAATCACTTCGCTTCCTTTTTCATTTAAAATGAATTCAGTTGCTTTTCCTAACATTTCTTGAAAATCATTAAAATCTTCTTTGTAGAGATATATTTTATGCTTTTGGTAACGGAAGCTACCGTCATCATGTGTAAATTTTTTACTTTCCGTTACGGTTAAGTAATAATCATTTGCTTTTGTTGCTCTTACGTCGAAAAAGTAGGTTCTTCTCCCTGCTCTTAGTACCTGTGAAAAAATTTCTTCCTGTTCAATTCTCTCTGCCATATTCTTTTTTGTAGTAGTTAAATAATTTATACTGAAACAAATCTAACAAAATATTTAATGTAGCCACGTTAAAGATTAATTTTTTTTTCTAAAAGTTGTTGTTCATACAAGTTTTTATAATAACCTTCGGTGCTTATCAATTCGTTATGAGTACCTTCTTGAATGATTTCTCCTTCACTTAAAACAATAATTTTATTCGCTTTTTTTGCAGACGAAACGCGGTGACTTACGATAAAAGTGGTAACATCCTTAGAAATTCTCTCTAAATTTGATAGAATTTTTTCTTCTGTTTCAGTGTCAACAGCAGATAGGCAATCGTCAAAAATTAAAATTTTAGGATCCTTTATAATGGCTCTAGCAATCGAAATACGCTGTTTTTGTCCTCCAGAAAGTGTAACTCCTCGTTCTCCCAGGATGGTTTTATACCCCTTGGGAAAATTGATAATATTGTCGTGTATATCGGCATTTTGAGCAGCTGTAATGATTTCCTCTTTTGCAGCGTTTTCTTTCCCGAATTTTATATTTTCTTCAATGCTTTCTGAAAATAAAAAAGGATCTTGTGGAACAAAACCTATTTGACTACGAACAGCATTTAAATTCACTTGTTCAATAGGAATATCGTCCAGCAAGATAGTTCCTATTTTGGTGTCATATAATCTTGAAATTAATTCAATAATGGTAGATTTTCCAGATCCTGTTTTTCCTAAAATAGCTAATGTTTCTCCAGGTTTGACAGAAAAATTTATGTTTTTTAGGGCTGTGATATTCGTATCGTCATAGGTAAAGGTGACATTTTTAAAAGTAACATTTCCTTTTAATTCTGAAGGGGTCATATTGGTATTTTGTATCTCTGGAGTTTCTTTTAAAAACTCATTGATTCTTGCTTGTGATGCTTCGGCTTGCTGAACCATTGAAGTTACCCAGCCAACAACTGCTACCGGCCAAGTAAGAATATTTACATACAACATAAACTCAATAATAGTTCCGAATTGAATTTCACCATTGATGTATTGTGTTCCTCCAATGTAAATTACCAATAAGTTACTGATCCCTATCAATAAAATCATTAGAGGGAAAAATAAGGCATTAGCTTTGTGAAGATGAATGTTTTTTTCTTTGCTTTTATTAGCGATTTTATCAAAATCTTCGATTATTGAGGCTTCAATACCATAGGATTTTACCACATTAATTCCAGAGAAAAATTCTTGATTAAAGGTGGTTAATTTTGATAAATATTCTTGCACAACAGTACTTCTTTTATGAATAACTTTGCTTAGAATAAATATTGAAATTGATAATAGAGGGAACGGAATTAATGTATACATGGTTAGTTTTACATCGATGCTAATCATTTGTGTAAACCCTACCGCAAATAATACGATCATGTTTATACTATACATAATAGCAGGCCCAACATACATTCTTACCTTAGAGACATCTTCTGAGATTCTATTCATTAAATCACCAGTTCTATTTTTTTTGTAAAAGTTTAGTGACAATTTTTGGTACTGCTGATAAATTTCATTTTTTAAATCAAATTCTATTAATCTCGAGGTCACGATGATTGTTTGTCTCATTAAAAATGTAAAGAAGCCAGAGCACAAAGCTACACCAACAATAAACAATACATTGATCCATAATTGGTCTGTTACCTCTTCTAGATTTGTAATTTCCCCATTTTGATATTCTTCAACAACGTTTAAAGAATTTCCTATAATTTGAGGGATTTTTAAGGCTAAAAATTTAGATAAAATAGTAATTAAAATACCAATGAGTAGTTTTCGTTTATATTTTAAAAAGTAATGATGTATGTATTGTAGCTCCTTCAAATGAGATGAATTTAAAAAAATAAAATTACAATTAATTTAACGTACCTGTGATTGTTTTTTAATAAAATAAATAGTTTGCGAAGATACTGATTAGATCTGAAATTAATTCTTAAAAAAGAAGTCAAAAGATGATAGAATACCAGTAAAATAATATTATTTTCGCATCGCAAATTATATAAGTTCTTTAGAAAATGATTAACAGAAGACATATTCGAGTTAAAGTAATGCAGTCTGTATATGCGATGTTGCAATCTCACAATGATGATATTGTGAGAGAAGAAAAATTTTTAAAACATAGTATTTTAAAATTATATGAGTTGTATGTCTTAAACATACAGTTACTAGTTGAGGTTCAAAAACTAGCAACTAAAAAAATGGAATTATCCAAAAAGAAAATTCTTGCAACTAAAGAAGACCTTAAGCCAAACACCAAATTCATCAACAATAAAATTATAAACACAATTTCAGAAAGTGTTAGTTTAGATGGTTTTATTTCTCTAAATAATATCAAAAATTGGGAAGTAGATGATGAATATGTGAAAATTATTTTTGATCAATTGGTTCAAAGCAATCTCTATAAAGAATACTTAAACACTGAAGAAGACTCCTATAAGGTAGATAAAGCTTTTGTGATTAATTTTTTTAAAGAAATTATCGCTCCCAATGATAAGTTAGCAGACTACTATGAAGACCATATGATTTCTTGGGTAGACGATATTCCATTTGTAAATACCTGGGTTGTGAAAACTTTGAGCAACCAAAAAGAGCACAAAGTATTTGTTTTAGGAAGTCTTTATAAAGACAAAGATGATGAAGATTTTGTTTCTGAAATTTTCAAGAAAACAATCTTAAAACACAAAGAGTTTGAAAAAGATATTGAAGATAAAACACCGAATTGGGAAACAGATCGTATTGCAGATATTGACATGATTCTTATCAAGATGGCAATCGCCGAGTTTTTGAATTTTCCATCAATACCTACACGAGTTACCATCAATGAATACATAGAAATTTCTAAAGATTATTCCACAGAAAAAAGTAGTTATTTTATCAATGGAGTTTTAGATAAAATCTCGAAAGACTTTGTGAAAAACAATAGAATTGAAAAAATTGGTAGAGGATTGCTTTAAATCGATTGCTTGAAAACATTTATTTATTACTTTTACACACAAATTAAATATTCATGAAAAAAATAAAAATTTTATTACTTATTTTGATTTCAACCTCCTTTTTCTATGGTTGTAAAGACTCTAATAATGTTACTTCAAAGATTAAACAAGAGAATTTAGTAAATGCCAAGTCTAGAGATCTAGAAATTAAAAAAGGAGCTGCGTTCATTACTTTTGATAAAAAGGAATATGATTTTGGGACTGTAAATGAGGGTGATATTGTTTCAACAAGTTATGTTGCTACTAATTCTGGAAAAACAGATTTAATAATTACCAACGCAAAAGCATCTTGTGGTTGTACGGTTCCTGTTTGGCCTAAAGACCCAATAAAACCTGGAGAATCAGGGGAGATTAAAGTGAAGTTTAATACTTCTGGTAAGCCAAATAGACAACAAAAAACAATCACTTTGACTACCAATACAGAATCTGGTAGAGAAGTATTAAAATTAAAAGGTTCTGTAATACCAAAAGCAAAAAAATAATTATGTACAGTGTAATTTTTTTACAAGAGGCAGTCGGAAGTTTAATGAGTATGTTGCCTTTATTTGCAATCATTATTGTGTTTTATTTTTTTATGATAAGGCCGCAAATGAAACGTCAAAAAAAAGAGAAAGCTTTTCAAGCAGAAATTAAAAAAGGAACTAAGGTTATAACATCTAGTGGAATTCACGGTAAAATTGCAGATGTTAATGCTGTAGATAATACGGTTTCTATTGAAACAGGTGCAGGTAAGATTAAGTTTGAACGTTCTGCAATTTCTATGGAGTTGAGTAAAAAATACCAAGCTTCCAGTAAAAAGTAATTTGTAATAATTTTAAATGAATTGGTGAGTTGTATTTTTTTGATACTGCTCACTTTTTTTGTTTATAAGCTTTTGTGTAGATTGCATAAAAATTATTTTTAATTTGGAGAATAACACAAAAATATCGAGAAGTTTTATTGTTTTTTTAATAACTGCTGTTGTAATTTGGTTTTTGATCACTCTTTCCAAAGTTTATACAATTTCGATCAGTTTTCCTGTCAAATATTCAGCTCTCTCTCAAGATAAAATACTACAAAACGAACCTTTAAAAGAAATTGACATCCTTGTAAAATCTACGGGGTTCAATATTTTGAGTACAAGGTTTTTAAATCAGACAATAGAACTAAATGCAGGTAATTTGAATAAAAAGTCTACATTTAATTATTACTTATTAATCAAAAATCAAAAAAATAAGATTCAAAGGCAACTTCGATCTGGAATGGAAATTCAAGAAATTAGTTTGGATACGATTTATTTAGAATTAGGAAGTTTAATTTCAAAAAAAGTGCCCCTAATACCCAATTTAGCAATCGATTATCACGTAGGTTACGATTTATTAGATACTGAAGTTATTAAGCCTGATAGTATTGTAATTTCAGGACCTGAAGCATATGTAGATCAAATAGATGAAATAAATTTAGAATTGCTGAAACTAGACGATGTAAAGTCTGATTTCTCTCAAAAAGTCAAAATTTTACGACCTGAGAATTCAAATAATTTGAAAGTTGCTTCTGAATTTGCCACCATATCGGGTAGGGTAGAAAAGTTTACAGAAGGTGTCTTTGAAATTCCCTATAAAGTTCTTAATCTCCCGGAGGGTGTTGATGTAACTTCATTGCATAAAACTGTCAAAGTTTATTTTGTAGTAGGTCTCTCCGATTTTAATAAAATTGATAAAAACTTTTTTCAAGTCGTATGTGATTATACGCTTTCGAAAGAAAACAATCTTGATTACCTAGTGCCCAAAGTGATTGTAAAACCTGCTTTTATCAAAAGTTTTAAGGTTGTACCTAATAAAATTGATTTTTTAATTCAGAAATAAGATGGTTGTTGGTTTAACAGGGGGAATAGGTAGTGGTAAAACAACAATTGCAGCATTATTTGATGAATTTGAAAATGTTGTCATTTACAATGCAGATGTTGAGGCAAAACAACTAATGAATTCTTCTTCAGCCATTAAATCAAAAATTATCGAGCAATTTGGAGAAAAATCTTTTTTAAATAATCAATTAAATAACTCCTATTTAGCGTCTCTTGTTTTTAATAACAAAAGGAAATTAGATATTTTAACCTCCATAGTCCATCCAGAGGTAAAAAAACATTTTCAATATTTTAAAAATTTACATGTAAAGAAAGAATATATTATCTATGAAAATGCAATTCTTTTCGAAAGTAAAAGCAATTTAATTTGTGATACGATTATTACTGTTTTTATTCCATTAGATGTTAGAATAAAAAGAACCATGTTGAGAGATCATAGTTCTAGAGAAGAGGTGGAGTTCAGAATTAATAATCAATGCTCAGAAAATAGTAAACACCTACAATCGAACTACATTATACACAATAATACTAAAGAACTGACTCAGTCTCAAGTGAGAAGAATTCATAATATTTTAACAAAAAAAGCTGCTAAATTTGATTAAAATTCAATATTTGTGTTAATTTAAACTTAAAATAAAATAAAAAATGTTAATTTTTAAGTAAATCATTAATTTTTTCAATTTTAATTTTCTAGATTTGATACATGGGTAAAAAAATATTTGTTCTGATTGTTGGTTTAATGAGTATATCATTAATCGGAATCATTGCTGTGCAACTCTATTGGATAAATAATACCATAGAAAGCAAAAAAGAGCAATTTAAGAATGATGTTCAAAAGACCTTGGTTCGCGTTTCTGAAAGAATTAATGAAAGAGAGAAAGCAGAATTTGAAAAACAAATAGATGGTCTCATAGATAACATAGGTTTAGCGACCAATGCTCAGATTAAGAACTACTTCTTTCAGCAAATTGATACTTCAACCAGGCAACGCATTACATTTGGTGGAACATTCTTAGAAAAAAATTTTAAATTACCCACTGACTTTCTAGACAATGATACCATCATATTGAAAAGAGTTTCAGGGAAGCAGGATTTTTTTCAGACCAGATTGATAAAAGGGGTTGATAATATTTTTAGTACCGAAGATCAAAAAAGATACTCGTTCACGAAACGTTACAAAGATATGGAAAAACCTTATTTTTCACGAGCACTTGAGGCCTACAAAAAAACCAAGCCTCTTCATCAAAGGGTTAGAAATAGAGAGCTTAACACTACTATTAAAGAAGAGCTAATAAAAAGAAATATTAATTTAGATTTTAAGTATGGTGTATATAGTAAAGATGGTTTGGCTACAAAATTAAAATCAGGATATTATACGATCAATAAAAAAGAAAGTTATCGATATCCATTTTTTTTAAACCCAAATGGAACAATAGAGTATGAGTTATATATTACCTTTCCTACTAAAAACAAGCACATTCTTTCGGGGATTTCGAATATTTTAATTTTATCGTTATTTTTTATTTTGATCATTATTATTGCTTTCTCAAGCTCGTTGTATCAATTAATCAGACAAAAGAAAATATCTGAAATAAAAACTGATTTTATAAATAACATGACGCATGAATTTAAAACACCCATTGCGACCATCAACTTAGCATTAGATTCTATTAAGAACCCAAAGATTATAGACGATAATAATAAGGTGCTTCGGTACATTCAAATGATAAGAGACGAAAATAAAAGAATGCACTCTCAGGTAGAAAATGTTTTAAGAATTTCCAGTTTAGAAAAAAATCAAATCGATATCAAAAAAGAAGCTATTGATATGCATGATGTAATAGATGATGCTATTTCACGGATAAGCTTATTGATAGCAGATAGTCAAAGTTCTTTGGATATTCATTTAGAGGCTAAAACAACGGAGATAATAGGGAATCAGTTTCATCTAACAAACGTTGTTGTCAACATATTAGAAAATGCATTAAAGTATTCTAATGGACTTCCTAAAATAGATGTCTTCACTCACTCCACCAATAAATTTTTTATTTTTAAAATAAAAGACACAGGAATAGGGATGAGTAAATCGGTTCAAAAACAAGTGTTTAATAAGTTTTATAGAGAACAAAAAGGAAATATTCATAATGTAAAGGGGCATGGGCTTGGTTTGGCTTATGTTAAGCAAATTATAGACAAACATTATGGGGAAGTTATGGTTGAAAGCGAAAAAGGAATTGGGAGTATATTTACGGTAAAATTACCTTTAATTTAAAAAAGTAAAACAATGGAAAGCAAAAAAATCTTACTAGTTGAAGATGATCCAAATTTTGGAACTGTCTTAAAAGACTATTTAACATTAAACGACTATGATGTTACACATGCAAAAGATGGAATTGAAGGATTAATTATGTTTAAAAATACGGATTATGATTTGTGTATTTTAGATGTAATGATGCCTCGTAAAGATGGTTTTTCATTAGCGCAAGACATTAGGGCGACAAACAAAGAGGTACCAATAATTTTTTTAACAGCTAAAACTTTAAAAGAAGATGTTTTAAAGGGGTATGCTGTAGGAGCAGATGATTATTTAAACAAACCTTTTGATTCCGAAGTATTATTGCATAAAATTAAGGCAATATTGCAAAGAAAAGGTCTCGATAAATCTGCCGATTTCGAACAATTTGAATTTAAAATAGCTGGTTTTTTCTTCAACTCTAAATTAAGGCATTTATCTGTAGGGGAAAATGGAGAGCCTGTAAAACTCTCTCCGAAAGAAAGTAAATTATTGCGAATGCTCGCTATTCATAAAAATGATTTGATGCCAAGAGAGTTAGCGCTAACAAAAATATGGAGAGATGATAATTATTTTACTTCAAGAAGTATGGATGTGTATATTGCAAAGCTTCGTAAATATTTGAAATCTGATGCCAATGTTGAAATTTTAAATATTCATGGAGAAGGATTTAGATTGTTAGATAAATCATAATAGACCATTATTTTTTAATAAACTCAACTTAATTGATCATTAAGTTGAGTTTTTGTAGCTTTATGACATGGCAAAATTTATAAAAATATATAATGAAAATCCCAGTCAAGAGTTAATCGAAGAGGTGGTTTCGACATTAAAAAAGGGAGGACTGATAATATTTCCAACAGATACTGTTTATGGTTTGGGTTGCGATCTTAAAAATAACAAAGCATTAGAAAGAGTTGCTATGTTAAAAGGGGTGAAATTAGAAAAAGCAACATTTTCTTTTATTTTCAATAATTTAAGTCATTTGTCTGACTATGTTAAGCAACTAAACAGTACAACTTTTAAAATACTTAAAAGAACCCTACCAGGACCCTACACATTTATTTTACCGGGAAGCAATACTTTACCTAAAGTATTTAAAAAGAAAAAAACAGTAGGTATTAGAATTCCAGATAATAATATAGTTCGATCAATTGTGGAAACTTTAGGGAATCCGATTGTGTCAACTTCGATCAAAGATGATGACGAAATTTTAGAATACATTACAGATCCAGAATTGATTTTTGAAAAATGGGGAAAAAAGGTAGATCTTGTTATTGATGGCGGATATGGAGATAACTATGCGTCTACAGTAGTAGATTTAATAGATGCTCCCGTTGTGATTAGAGAGGGGAAAGGAAGTATAGACGTATTTTAAAACTTACTTTTTATGGGGTTAATTTAATTTTTTAAATTTTTTTATATTCAATATAAAATGCTGGTAAACAACACTTAAGTGCTTGAAGTAATAGGGTTTTTTAGATGTTTTTTTTCGTTTTTGTAAAAAGGGATACAAATTCTTATACAAGCTCATATGTGCTTTCATAATTGCGAATGTATGGATAGGTCTTAATTCAATTATAAATTTAAGACCCGCAATTCCATCGAGAAGCAAACGTGAAAATATGACGAATAAAAACCATTTTTTAGGAACATTTTTTACAATATTTAAGAGGCTATTTCTGAAGTTTAAAAATGTTTTATGTGGATTTGTTTCTTTGAGAGTTGCCCCTCCGACATGATAGACACAAGAAGATCCAACATATTTAACTTTGTACCCAAGATTTTGAGTTCTCCAACAAAGGTCAATTTCTTCTTGATGAGCAAAATAATCTTCGTCTAATCCTCCCAATTCATGAAACACTTCTGAGCGAATAAATAAACAGGCACCAGAAGCCCAAAAGATATCTACTTCATCATTAAACTGCCCCCTATCTGTTTCTAGGTGGTTAAAAATACGTCCTCTACAATAGGGGTATCCAAAAAAATCGATATAACCACCTCCAGCTCCCGCGTATTCAAACTTTGTTTTTTCCTTAAAGTCTAATAGTTTGGGTTGAATAATGGCGGTATCTTTATCCCTTTTGAAAGTTTCAGTGATGGGTTTAAGCCAGTTTTCTGTAACTTCAACATCAGAATTTAAAAGGCAGTAAATATCTGCATCAATAAAATGCAAAGCTTCATTGTACCCCTTTGAATATCCTCCATTTTCACTGTTTTTAATAATTTTGACGGATGGAAAAAACGCTTTTACATAATCGATCGAATCGTCAGTTGAAGCATTGTCAGCGATATAAATAGTAGCCTCTTTCGAACTATAGTTAACGACAGATGGTAAAAATTGTTCCAATAATTTTTGCCCATTCCAGTTTAATATGACGATTGCTGTTTTCAAGTTTCGCGAAAATACAGTTTATAAATTAGTTTATGCTTAAAGTTCTCTTAATAAAAAGGAGTATTTATGGTTTGTAACTGGGGAAATCTTTTAAGAAAATATAGGTTTTATTGTTGAAATCCATTTGACAATAAAAATGTGTTATTCCGTTGGTGACAATTAAAAATTTGGCGTTTAATTTTATATTGTAACGAGCAATTTGATCAAAAGTTTCTTGTGAAATTCTTACAGAGGGAGCTTTGCATTCTATAATAATTTCTGGATTTCCATTTGTATTAAAAATTAAAATATCTGTTCTTTTTTTAAGATTATTGATGGTCAATTGTTTTTCTATTGCTATTAAAGTCTCAGGATAATTTTTTTTATCAATCAAAAAATGTACAAAATGTTGACGAACCCATTCCTCTGGAGTTAATACCACATATTTTTTTCTTAATTTATCAAAAATAAGCGTCTTATTTTGACTATTTTTGAGTTTAAAATTATAAGTTGGTAGATTGAGTCTTTCCATCGATCAAAAGTAATAAAATGAACGAGATTAGAACCATTGTTTCAGATATTAAGAAGGGGAATATACATCCGATCTATTTTCTTATGGGTGAGGAGCCTTATTATATTGATAAAATATCTGATTTTATAGAGCAAAATATTTTAGATGAAACTGAAAAAGGTTTTAATCAACAAGTGATGTATGGGAGAGATTCAAGCATAGAAGAGATCATTTCTTCAGCGAAACGATATCCTATGATGGCTGAAAGACAGGTGATAATTGTCAAAGAAGCGCAGGATTTAAGTAGGAACATTGAAAAGTTAGTTTCTTACGCAGAAAACCCTCAGTTGACAACAGTATTGGTATTCAATTATAAATATAAAAAGCTAGATAAACGTAAGAAGCTACACAAAGCAATTGCAAAGTCGGGACTGCTATTTGAAAGTAAAAAACTATATGAAAATCAAGTTTCAGATTGGATTCGTAGCGTTTTAAATGGAAAAAAATATCAAATAGAACCAAAAGCAGCTCAAATGTTAGTTGAGTTTTTAGGAACGAATCTCAGCAAAATATCGAACGAGTTAGACAAGTTAGTTTTGATGCTTCCTAAAGAGACTATTATTACTCCTGTTCATATAGAGGATAATATTGGTATTTCCAAAGACTTTAATAATTTTGAATTACGAAAATCTATAGGGGAGAAAGATATTGTTAAGGCGAATAGGATCATCAATTATTTTATGGAGAATCCAAAAAATAATCCTCTAGTAATGACAATTTCACTGTTAAATAGCTTTTTTACGCAGTTGCTTAAATTTCACTCTTTGCAGGATAAGTCTAAAAGTTTTGTTGCTAAGTCTATTGGGGTAAGTCCCTATTTTGTCGACGAGTATTTTATAGCAGCAAGAAATTATCCAATGCGAAAAGTAGCACGTATAATAGCTCTACTAAGGGAGGCAGATATAAAAAGTAAAGGTGTAGGAGCGAACCAATCTCAAAGTGATATTTTGAAAGAATTATTATTTACGATTCTACACTAATTTACGGAAAGTGATAATTTTGAAAATAGCCACCTTTGAGACGTGTATTGTTAGTTCTTAGTTACTTTGTCGAACTCATTGATCATAAAAAAGGCCCAAAACAATACACATATTCCTACAAAAATTGAAAAATATAATACGATACTATTTGCGTTCATATTTGATCAGTTTTAAGTAAATAATCACTCCTAATAATGTAGGAGCCCAAAGTCCAATAAATATTCCGTGTAGTTTTTCTCCTGTCAAAAACAGGTACTCAGCTAACAAAATTATGCAAGCACAAAGTGATAGTATCAGGAAATTGCTTAACCCTATTTTTTTTATGAAATTCATAACCCTATTTATAAAATTTCCATAAAGTTACTAAATTTAATAATTTATCTATAAAAAAACTTTTCTTTTGTTGTTGAAATTCTAGTTTGTTTTTATTTTTTTTCTATACATAATGATACATTTATTCATTTAAACCCTTATTTTTGTTATTTTTAGTGTAAATTTAAAACCAAACAAAAATATACAACACATGAATAAGTTAGCTCTTTTATCTATGTTGCTTTTGTCATCATTTTTAATGCCTGCACAAGAGTTACCTCCAATCAATACATACATAGCAAAAGATTATAAGGCTGAAAATCAAAACTGGTCTATTTCACAATCTGAAAATAAATTTATTTATGTTGCTAATAACAAAGGTTTGTTAGAGTTTAATGGAGCTTCATGGCAGTTGTATCCAACTCCTAACGAAACAATAATGAGATCTGTAAAAGTTTTGGATGATATGATCTTTACTGGATTTTACATGGATTTTGGTTATTGGAAAAAAAATACTTTCGGAGAATTAGAATTCACTTCCATTGTAAAAAAACTTAATATCCAAATGTTGGAAGACGAACAAATTTGGAATATTTTAGAAATTGATGGTTGGGTTCTTTTTAAATCTTTAGAAAGAATATACCTATACAATTTAGAGTCCAACATGTTAAAAATTATTGATTCTGAATACAACCTTCACTTATTGACTAAGGTCAATAAATTCATTTATTTTCAAGAAGGTCAAAAGGGTGTTTTTAAGATTGAAAATGGAGAGCCCAAGTTGGTTTCAGATCATCAAGTTTTAAGAGAAAACATCATTGTTGAAATTTTTGAAAAAGAGGATAAATTATTTTTTCTAACTCATAAAGCTGGTTTTTACTATTTAGATCGGGGTGATCTCAAGAAGTGGAAAACGCCTTCTGATAAATTGCTCAATTCGGTAACAGTATATAGAGCTAAACTACTTAGAAACAATGAGTTTGCTCTAGGGACCATTTCTGATGGTTTTATTTCTCTAAAGAGTAATGGGGAACTTAATTATCAAATAACTCAAGATTCAGGTTTGAATAATAATACAATTCTGTCGGTTTTTGAGGATGTTGAGAATACGATTTGGCTGGGTTTAGATAATGGAATTAATAGTATTAATAGTACTTCCCCCTTTAAAATTTACAATAACAATAGTAATTTTATAGGGACTATCTACGCGTCCATCGTTTTTAAGGATAAATTGTATTTGGGGACAAATCAAGGATTATTTTATCGAAATATCGATTCCGAAGAAAGTTTCAAGCTCATAGAAAACACTCAAGGTCAGGTTTGGAGTTTAACAATTATTGATGACCAACTATTTTGTGGACACACATCAGGTACATTTATAATTGACCAAAATAAATCCACGACAATTTTTGATACTCAAGGAACCTGGATCTTAAAAAAGATAGATAATAATACAATCATTCAAGGCTGTTATGATGGATTGTATATTCTTGAAAAGAAAAACCGTGTATGGAGTTTAAGAAATAAAATAAAAGGATTTAGCAATTCAAGTAAATATATTGCAAAGTTTGGAGCTCACGACTTTTTTGTAAATCATGAGTACAAGGGAGTTTTCAAACTCACTTTAGATTCTGATCTTAGGAAGGTGGTTCACCTAAGCAAAGAAAAATCTTTACAAAAAGGACTTCATTCTAGTTTAATTTCTTTCCAAGATAAAATTCTGTATTCTAGTAAAAAGGGGGTTTATTTATACAATAAAGAAAAAGATGTTTTTACAAGAGACAGTATTTATAGTCAGCTAATCTCTGAAGATAATTTTATTTCAGCAGAATTGGCATTCAATAAGTCCAATACGATTCTTTGGTCTTTTTCTAAAGAAACTATTAATTATTTGATTCCAGGGAAATTAAGCAATAGACCTATTGTTAATAGTATTCCTATTTCTGCCTCTATACCCAAGGCAACGTTCGGTTACGAGAATATTATACACTTAGAAGATCAAAAATATCTTATTGGTACTTCAAATGGTTACATCGCTGTTAATTTAAATAAATTAAATGAGGAGAAAGATTTTGAAGTGAGTATTAATAAAATAAATAATTACATTCTTGATAAGCCAAAAAATAAAGTGAATTTATTTGAAGAAAGTGAATTTTCATTTGATGAAAATAATTTTGAATTTTTCTTTGGTGTGCCCAGTTATAGTAAGTTTAAAAGCATAAAATATCAATACGTATTGTTAGGTCACAGTAAGCAATGGAGTGTTGTGTCTGATACGAAATCTGTACTGTTTGAAAATATTTCATATGGTACTTATACTTTTAAAGTAAGGGCTATCATTGGAGGGAAAATGAGTGTTAATGAAGCTACTTTTAAATTTGTGATCGATAGGCCCTGGTATTTGTCAAATACACTCATAATACTATATGTGATCATTTTTTTACTCCTATTTTATTTGTTTCACGTAACTTCAAAAAGACACTATAAAAAACAAAGGGAAGCCTTGTTGGAAAAGACTAAGAAAGAAGCAGCACTCAGAGAATTAGAGAGTTCTCAGGAGATCATAAAATTAAATAATGAAAAATTAAGAAGTGATATTGAAAGTAAAAATAGAGAATTAGCTTCTTCTACCATGAATATGATTAAGAAAAATGATTTCTTAAACAACATAAAAAACGAGTTGGTTAATGGCGGGGATAAGAATGTTTCTAGGGTTGTAAAAATCATTGATAAAAATTTAAACAATACAGATGATTGGAAAATGTTTCAGGAGGCATTTAACAATGCGGATAAAAACTTTCTAAAAAAAGTAAAAGACAAACATGCTAGTTTGACACCAAATGATTTAAGACTTTGTGCATATCTTCGGTTAAATTTATCTTCTAAAGAAATCGCACCACTTTTAAATATCTCACCAAGGAGTGTCGAAGTTAAAAGGTATCGATTAAGAAAGAAAATGAATCTTCCTCACGATTCTAATTTGACAAGTTATATTTTGGAGATTTAATATTCCAAAATCATTTTTTAGATTACCCCAACAAAAACACAACATTTTATTTTTTATGTATTTTTAATGCTTCAAAAAAAACAGTGAGTTATCCTGTCATTAACAGATTAGCTGTTATTTTGCTGTTTTTTTACGATGTATACTTTTTGTTGTGGTGTTTTTAAGAATTTAACAATTATTTATCATTAAATTTACTGAAATTAAAAATATTACTTATGCGTAAACAAATTACATTACTACTCCTTTTATTCGTGGTTTTTTGCACAAGTGCACAAACCATTAATGTAAGAGGTGTTGTTAAAGATGCCAAAACAGGTGATACACTACCTGGAGTAAGTATAATTATTAAAGCTACAAATATTGGTACAGAAACAGATTTTGATGGACTTTTTAGTTTTTCAGAAGTCGAAACAGGAGCAATACTTATATTCAATTATTTGGGATATGCCCAAAAAGAAGTAGTTGTCAATCAACAGTCAATTAATATATCTTTAGAAGAGTCTGCAGAGTCTCTTGATGAAATTATTGTTGTTGGGTATGGGACTCAGAAAAGAAAAGATGTTACGGGTTCTGTATCTATCGTTGGTCAAGAAACCTTAGATGTTTTAAAGCCTATAGATGCAACTACAGCATTACAAGGTACAACCTCAGGTGTAGCAGTTAATCTTTCATCAGGTGCGCCAGGTGCAAAGGTAAACATCTTAATTAGAGGTTTAAGTTCTAACACTCAGAACCAACCTTTAACAATTGTAGATGGTTACGAAGGAGACTTAAATAGTATTAATCCTAATGATATTGAATCTATTACCGTATTAAAGGATGCGCAAGCAGCAATTTACGGTATTAAAGGAGCCAATGGTGTTGTTTTAGTAACTACTAAAATTGGTAAGAAAAATAAAAAAGCAACTTTTAAATATGATACATACTCTGCCTTTCAACAAACAACAAAAAAATTAGATTATTTAAACGCAACTGAATATGCATTGGTTTTAAATGAAGCCTACGCAGCAAGTGGACAATCTTTACCGTTTAATGATGTAAGTGCCTTAGGAAAAGGTACTGATTGGCAGGACGAATTGTTTAATGATGCAATGTTAACAAATCACAATATCAGCTTGTCCGGTGGTGGAGAGAATTTTACCTATTTTGTGAGTGCTTCAAGAACAGAGCAAGATGGAATTATCGCCAAAGAAAAGTCTAACTTTATTAGAAATAATATAAAATTAAATTTAGGAGTTGATATTAATGAAAAATTTAAGTTCTCTTTAATTGCAAATTATTTTACTAGCGCATCTCAAGGTTTTACAGGTTCATTATTATTTAATGGCTTAAACTATGCACCAACCTTTGGAATTGATGAAGATGATACAAATAATTTCTCAGGCATAGAAGTTGTAAACCCATTATCTCTATTAAAGAATACTTTTGGTGAAAATAATGGAAACGGAATTGAAGGAAATTTTAAATTAGAATACAAACCAATTGAAGGCTTGAATGTTACTTCACGTCTTGGATATAAAATTTATAATGAAAAACAACGTTCTTTTACACCAATTCAAGAGTACGGATCTAGTAAGGTATACAACCAAACACAAAGTTCTGTATATCAATTCAAAGCAACTTCTACTAGAGTGGTTTGGGAAACATTTGCAACCTATGCTAAAACACTTGCCGAGGATCATAACACCAGTGTAACACTAGGAACAAGTGTACAGAACGATTTGTTTGATGGTATTTATGCAACAGGTTTTGAAGTGCCAAATAATTCATACGAATTTGCAGATATTAGCTTAACAAACGCTCAGAGTAAGCAGAGAAGTCTGAATACGGGTAGTTCTGACAAAAGATTAACTTCTTTGTTTGGTAGAGTTCAATATGATTACAAAGGAAAATATTTACTATCTGGTTTGATAAGACGAGATGGAGCATCAGTTTTTGCAGCAGACAGAAGAGTAGATAATTTTTGGTCTGTAACTACTGGTTGGAAAATTTCTGATGAAAACTTTCTAAAAGATAGTGAAATCATAAGCTTCTTTAAATTGAGAGCAAGTTATGGTACTCTTGGGAATTTAGTAGGAGATAATCTATACAGATCTTTATTAAATGGAGAGGCAACCTATGTCTTTGATGGTGAATTAGTAGATGGTTCTGCTCCTGGAGGTCTTCCGAATCCAAAAGCAAGTTGGGAAACTGCAGAAAAGTTAGATATTGGTTTCGATCTTAATTTATTTGATGATAAAATTTCAATAGTTGCAGATTATTTTGAAGAAACAAGAAAAGATTTGTTAATTCAAAACTTTCCAGTTTCTGGTTTGTTAGGTTCAGGTGCTCCTGGAGGTGCAAATCCAACGGTTAATGCTGGAACTTCAAAAAATACAGGGGGAGAATTAGCGATTAATTATAACGCCATATCTTCTGAAGATGCTTCTTTAAACTTTTCTTACAATGTTACATACGTTAAAAATAGGGTAACTGAGGTTTTAGGGGGTGCTTTTGTAGAAGGAGGTTCTTTTGCAATTGGAAATCCAGCTCCATCAAGAATGGAAGTAGCTCAACCAATTGGTTATTTCTTAGGCTTGGTTACAGATGGTGTTTTTCAAACACAAGCCGAAGTTGATGCGCATCCTTCTCAATCTGGTTTAGGTGCTTTAAACACTTCACCAGGTGATATCCGATATAAAGATGTAAATGGAGATGGAGTTGTAGATTTTACTGATAGAACTAATATTGGGAATCCTCAAGCAGATTTTTATATGGGATTCAATATTTCAGCATCTTATAAAAATTGGGACTTTACAAGCTACTTATATGCAGAAATTGGAAAAGATATGGTTCGTAATTTTGAACGTTTTTTACCAAACGTAAACAAGCCAGCCTATTATTTAGACAGATGGACAGGCGCAGGAACAAGTAACTCTGTACCTAGGCTAACAAACGATGCAACCAATAACAAGTTATTTTCAGACTTCTTCGTAGAAGACGCCTCTTTTTTACGTTTACAAAACGTTCAAATTGGATACAACCTTTCTGCCAATACTTTAGAAAAGATTGGGCTGTCTAAACTAAGAATTTATACTTCAATCAATAACCTATTCACATTAACGAAGTATACAGGTTTTGACCCTACTCTAAATGGCGGTGCAATTGGCGCTGGTATTGATTCTGGGACGTATCCGTCTGCAAGACAGTTTTTATTAGGTTTAAATGTTACATTTTAAAAAATAAAAGATGAGAAATTACAATAAAATAATAAAATTAGTATTCATCTTTATGACAAGCTTATTCATTTTAAGCGCTTGTTCTGATGACTACTTAAACAATTCTAAAATTTATGCTGAAGATTCTGAATCTTATTTCAATTCGGAAGCAGATTACTACAACGCACTTGTGGGTGCATACGACCCACTTCAATCTACATTTGTAAATGTTTTAATGGGAGAAATAGCTTCTAATAATACTCTTTGTGGTGGAGAAAGTGCAACAGATGTTCCTGGTTATCAACAAGTAGATGACATGACACATACACCTGTTAATGCTCAGCTTCAAAATCTTTGGAGTTGGATGTTCGGTGGTGTGAATAGAGCTGCTTACATCATTGAATTTCAAGACAAAACTGACTTTGTTGGGAAGGAAGTTCTTATCGCAGAAGCTCGTTTTTTAAGAGCCTACTACAATTTTGAGTTGGTAAAATGGTTTGGAGATATTCCTATTAAACCAGAAGGACGTTTTGTTTTGGGTGATGAGAAATCAATACCAAGATCACCAAAATCAGATGTATATGCATTGATAGAGCAAGATCTAGAATATGCAGTTGCTAATTTATCATACACAGCTCCACAAACAGGAAGAGCAACTAAGGGTGCTGCTGAAGCATTATTAGGTAAAGTATACTTATTCCAAGATAAATTTTCAGAAGCCTCAATAATTTTAGAAAGTGTAATCAATAATGGTGGATATGTTTTAGAGTCTGATTACAATACTATTTTTGAATTTGCTGGTGAGAATGGTACAGGATCTGTATTTGAAGTTCAGTACACAGATATTGAAGGAGCCGGTTTTGGATGTCTTCAATGTAGTGAAGGGAATGTTGCTGTTGGTTTTCAAGGTGTAAGAGGATATGAGGGAGATTTGTTTACCTCTGGTTTTAGTTTTAATGTTCCTACGCAAGAAATGGTAGATCAGTTTGAAGATGGTGATACTCGTAAAGAGGTAGCTATTTTAGACATCGATGCCTGGGCTGCTTCAACAGGAGCTACTTTTACCACAGGATATGAACATACAGGGTTTTTCAACAGAAAATACATTCCAAGAAAAAGAAGTGAAGATGCCGCAGGAGATTTAAATTTAACAAATCCTAATAATTATCGAGCAATCCGATATGCAGACGTTTTGTTAATGGCAGCAGAGGCTTTCAACAGAAAGGCAACTCCGGATGATGAAAAAGCAAAAATGTATCTAAATAAAGTTAGAGAAAGAGCTTTTGGTAATTCAAATAATAACATTACAACAACAGGAACAAATTTAACCGCCGATATTTACAAAGAGCGAAGAGTTGAATTAGTTGGAGAAGGTCATCACTTTTTTGACCTAGTAAGAACAGGAAGAGGTACTCAAATTACAGGTTTTACAACCGATAAGCATGAAGTATTTCCAATTCCTCTAGAAGAGGTACAATTTTCTCAAGGAAATTGGTCACAAAATCAAGGATATTAATATTTAAATAGTATGAAAAAACTCAAAACAATATACAAAGCACTACTAATATTATTTATTATTAGCGCTTGTACTGAAGAAAGAAATCTAGATTTTCTAGACACCGTTCAGCCTCCAACCAATGTTGATGCAATGTATAATATAACTCAGGATAATTCTGGTTTGGTAACGATTACACCAATTGCAGAAGGTGCCACATTATTTGATATTTATTTTGGAGATACAACTACAGAACCAGAAAATGTGGAGGCTGGTAGTTATGTTCAACATACTTATGCTGAAGGATCCTACAAAGTAAAAGTAGTTGCATACAACATCAAAGGAGATACTACTGAGATTACTCAAGATTTGATAGTGTCTTTTAAAGCTCCTGAAAATTTAGTAGTTACTATAGAAAATGATGCGGCTATTTCAAAACAATTAAATGTTTCTGCAACAGCAGATTTTGCAACAACTTTTGAATTTTATTCTGGAGAAATTGGAGTAGACCAACCCGTAGCAAGTGCAAATATTGGCGAAGCTCTTTCCTATCAGTATGCAACAGCAGGTACATATTCTGTGAAAGTAGTGGTTAAAGGTGGAGCTATAGAAACTACAGAATACTCTGCAGAATTTGAAGTTACAGAAATATTGGCACCAATAGCTTCAGCTATAGTGCCACCAGCTAAAAATGAAGAAGATGTTATTTCTATATTTAGTGATGCTTATACCGATATTGTAGGAACTGATTTTAATCCAAATTGGGGTCAGAATACAATTTACAATGCTTTCGATTTAAATGGAGATGCTATATTACAGTATAGTAATTTAAATTATCAAGGAATTGATTTAGGTTCAGAGATTGACGCTTCTGCTATGGAAATATTGCACCTAGATATATGGACACCAGATGCAACAAGTATCGATATTTATCCATTACCAAATGGAGTACAACCTGCAGACGAAAGATTTGTAGCAAAAGATTTAAAACTAAATAGCTGGACAACAATTAATATCCCAATGTCAGATTTTACTGATCAAGGATTACCAATTGATAAGTTGAAACAATTTAAATTTGTAGGTTCAGGTACAGTATTTATAGACAATATTTATTTCTATAAAGCACCATCACCAACAGGAACTCCTATTGTATTTGATGATTTTGAAGGAAATGGAAATATTTCTACTTGGGCAGGAGATGATTGTGGAATGAATATTGCTTTTGCAAATCCCTTTAAAGATGCTTTAAATGATTCTGATACTGTTTTAGAATATAAAGATACCGGAGGTACATATGCAAATGTACGTTTTGATAAAGATTCTGATTTTGATTTATCTGATGGTAATAGCGTATTTACGATAAAAATTTATGTTCCTTCATCAAGCGTCGCTGGTAGTCAACCCAATCAACTTTCATTAAAGTTACAAGATTCAGATCCGAACCCTTGGGAAAGACAATCAGAGATTATAAAACCAATTGCTTTAGATACTTGGCAAGAAGTCTCTTTCGACTTTGCCAATGATCCTGTTTTAGGACAAACAAATCCTCTTAGCATTACAAACTTTAGAAGGGTGGTGTTGCAAGTAAATTCAGAAAATAACAATGATAATGTCATTGCTTATTTAGATGATTTATCTTATGGTAATGAGATAGCTGCTGATACAGCTCCTTTTGTAAAAGATAGTTTTGAAGGAGACGGAACAATTTCTACTTGGGCAGGAGATGATTGTGGAATGAATATAGCTTTTGCAAATCCTTTTAAAGACGCTTTAAATGATTCTGATACTGTTTTAGAATATAATGATACCGGAGGTACATATGCAAATGTTCGTTTTGATATTTCACCAAATTATGATTTAACAGCTAAATCTAAATTTTCAATAAAGATTTATGTGCCGTCCTCAAGTATCACGGGCAGTCAGCCAAATCAACTTTCTTTTAAATTACAAGATGCAGATCCAAAACCTTGGGAAAGACAATCAGAGATTATTAAACCAATCGCTCTAGATACTTGGCAAGAAGTTACGTTTGATTTTGCAAATGATACTGTATTGGGGCAAACAAATCCTTTAAGTATTACAAATTTTAACAGAATCGTTATTCAGGTTAATTCAGAAAACAATAGCGATAAAGTAATTGCTTATTTAGATGATTTAAATTATTACAAATAAAAAATAATATAAAATGAAAAAAATAAAAAATGTATATATCGTATTATTTTCTACACTAATCGCCTTTTTTGGGTGTCAAGAAAATAATTATGAATTTGGAGAAGTAGTAGCTCCTTCGAACATAGTTATCACTGCAGAAATTTTAGGGGCAGATGATAACAATCCCTACGGAGATGGAAGTGGTACCGTAAATTTTACAACAAATGCAGACGCTTCTTCTTCTTATGTATATTACTTTGATGGAATAGCACAAGCTTCACCTTCGGGAATTTTATCAAAAAGATTTTCTAAAGTAGGTGTTAATACGTATACCATAGTTGTAAAAGCAAATGGTACTGGTGGTCTTACCTCTTCAAAATCTATTGAAATTGAGGTTTATAGTTCTTTTTCTGATGTTGAAGCTGAAAACTTTTTAAGTGGAGCTAATATTGGTGATAGTAAAAAGTGGTATTGGCAAGCTGACGTTGATGTTCATGTTGGTTTAGGTCCTGTTACAGCTGATTATGGAAATGGAGAATTTGCATACGAAGCTTGGTGGAACGGGATTAAAGCATGGGATGCAGAAAAAAGTTGTATGTATGATAATGAGTTCGTATTTACCAGGACTGCTAATGGTCTTACATTTGAACAAACTGTAGGTCCTGCTTTTGTTCCTGGAGCATATGCTGGTGATTTAGGTGTAAGTGGAGATCAATGTCATGACGAAACAGTTGCCACTAGTATGTTTGGAGTGAAAACAGTTTCTTTTGGACCTTCTACATCGAAAGCAGCAACAGAGGGATCTTACAATAATATCCCTTATAGAGGAACAACTTTTGAAATTTCTGATGGTGGTTTTATGGGTTGGTTAGTTGGCTCTGGAACCTATGATATTATTTCAATTTCTAATGATGAATTGTTGGTTAGAATTATCCAAAAAGGTGATGGTTTTGCTTGGTATCATAAATTTACTTCTACCAAACCTGTAGAAGGAGCAGGTGGAGCTAGTTATACCTACAATAACTTAGTTTGGGAAGATGATTTTAATACAGATGGCGCGGCAGATCCTACAAAATGGACCTATGACCTAGGTGCAGGTGGTTGGGGTAACCAAGAATTACAAACGTATACCAGCGATTCTGAAAATGCTAAAGTTGAAGGAGGTTCTTTAATTATTACTGCGAAAGCTGATGGAAATGGAGGCTATACTTCTGCAAGATTAAAATCTCAAGGATTATATAAGTTTAAATATGGTAGAGTAGAAGTAAAAGCGAAATTACCAGCAGCAGCAGGTACTTGGCCTGCAATATGGATGTTAGGTTCAAATTTCCCTGTAGTTGGATGGCCTCATTGTGGAGAAATAGACATTATGGAGCAAAGAGGAGATGATAAGGATACTAGTCTAGGTACTTGTCACTGGTTTAATACTCCAGGAAATAATAACGCTAAATATGGTGAAACCACTCCAGTTTCAAATGCGTCAACTGAATTTCATTTATATACGGTAGAGTGGACAGAAGAATCTATAAAAATATTTTTAGACGATGTCCCTTTTTATGAGTTAACAAATAAGAACACGTTGCCATTTAACGAAGATTTCTTTTTAATTTTTAACTTAGCCATGGGTGGAACCGATGGTGGTACAGTAGACCCAGCATTTACAGAAGATACGATGGAAATAGATTATGTAAAAGTGTTTCAATAATCATCAAAAAAGTTACTATTTTAAAAGGTCGAGTTTACTACTCGACCTTTTTTTTTATAATTATATTTATTGTAAAATGTTTTTTTGATAATAGGTTAACCCCTAAATAATATTCAAAGTATAGTATATATCGTATTCTTTTTTTTGTTTAATTAACCAATACATCTATCTATACTAAACTTTATTTTATAGATTTTTAAGAGTTGTAATATCCTTCAGGTTTTGTTGTTGTGCTAATTATTATGGTTAAAATATTTTGTTATGGCCATTCTATTTTTTATTTACCTATACAATTCCTTAACATTTTTTTAATTTTCAAGTTTTTTTTTAAATCAATACGCCTATAATCAACTCATTACTATGTAGTTTTTTTTATTACCCTGTATGTTTATTGTAGAGGTGTGATTTATTGTAATAAAAATTATTAAATCTATTTTTATAAATTACAAATATCCATTTTAACTATCAACATAATTTTAGACATTTTTTAAAAATATAAATCTTAAAACCGAGTAGTATAAACTCACTTTGTAATGAAAAACATTTTTTCCATCCTCATTTTTATAGTTGCCTTCAATGCTTGTTCTCAAAAAAATAAAGTATCAATTTTAAAGAATGAACAAGGAATGCGTTTGGTTGTCGACGGAGAAGATTTTATGATCAATGGTATGAATTGGGATTATTATCCAATAGGGACCAATTACACCTATAGTTTGTGGCAACAAACAGATCAGTTTATCAAATCTGCCTTAGATAAAGAAATGTTACTTCTTAAAGACATGGGAGTGAACACCATACGTGTTTATAGTGGTATTCCAAAAAAATGGATCACCTATATCTATGAGAATTACGGTATTTATACCATGCTCAACCATTCTTTTGGACGATACGGTTTGACCCTAGATGGAGTTTGGGCCCCAATAACTGACTACAGTAATTTAACAGTACAAAAAGTTCTCCTTGAAGAAGTTACCGAGATGTCTCATGCTTATAAAAATACACCTGGGTTATTATTATATCTTATAGGTAATGAAAATAATTATGGGCTTTTTTGGTCTGGTGCAGAGACAGAGGATTTTCCAGATGACGAGAAAGAAAAGAGAAAAGTTGGAGAAACTAGTGGTAGGGCTATGTATAAATTAATGAATGAGGCTGCTGTGCAAATAAAAAAAATAGATAACTCACATCCTGTTTCAATCTGTAATGGGGATCTCCTATACATAGATATCATAGCTCAAGAATGTAAAGATATTGACATTTTTGGAGTAAATATGTACCGAGGAAAATCTTTTTTTGATGCTTTTGAAAGAGTTCAAAATGAATTGAATTTACCCATTATGTTTACCGAGCTTGGTTCAGATGCTTTTCATGCAGTTCAAGATATTGAGGATCAGAAATCACAGGCTGATTTCTTGCTCGAAAATTGGAAAGAGATTTATGAAAATGCAGCCGGTGTAGGAAAGGTTGGAAATTCTATCGGGGGGTTTACCTTTCAATTTAGTGATGGGTGGTGGAAATTTAAACAAACCAAAAACTTATTTCTTCACGATACGAATGCTTCTTGGGCTAGTGCAGGTCATAATTTTGACTTCATAGAAGGGAGTAATAACATGAATGAAGAATGGTTTGGTATTTGTGCAAAAGGCCCTACAAATGAGAAGGGATCCTACATTTTATATCCAAGAGCTGCTTATTATGCTTTACAACAAGTTCATCAATTTAACCCTTATTACAATTCAGTAACTGCAGATTCTATTTCAGAATATTTCAGTAAAATTAAATTATCAACAGCAATTTTAAAAGCCAAAAAAAATAAGGCTTTTTTAATTGATAAATGAAACATAAAATAAATCAATAGGATATTTATAAGTATTCTAACACAAACTAATTAATAATAAAACCTTTTTAAATAACAGTAGAGGTTTATAGAAGACTAATTTTAATGACACATAAGAGTATTTTTTTAGGAAAAAACAAAGCTGACTTCATGACACATGAGGTGAAAGGAGCAATGATCAATTTTGAGAACGAAGCTTATTATAAAATTGAAAACAGCAATGAAATGAGACCTTTTTTCATGAGCATAGTTTCAGATTCAAATCATTGGATGTTTATCTCAAGTAATGGAGGTCTAACTGCTGGTAGAAAAAATAGTGAGTTTTCACTTTTTCCATATTACACAGACGATAAAATTACAGAATCAGCCGATATTACAGGTAGCAAAGCTATCTTTCAGGTTTTAAAAAATGGAAATATTTATTTGTGGGAACCTTTTTCTTATAGACAAGTTGGTTTATACAAAATTAAACAGAACTTATATAAAAACACCTACGGAAATAAGGTGGTTTTTGAAGAAATTAATGAAGATTTAGGGGTTACCTTTAGGTATCAATGGAGTTCTACTGATACTTATGGATTTGTGAAAAAATCAACATTTATCAACAATTCTTCTGATCAAATACAAGTAACTTTTTTAGACGGATTACAGAATATCATTCCTTCAGATGTAGAAACAGATTTACAAAATTCAAGGAGTAATTTAGTAGATGCCTATAAGAAAAGTGAATTACAGATAGAATCTGGTATCGGAGTATATGCCTTAAGTTCTATTATTGTTGATAAAGCAGAACCTAGTGAGGCTTTAAAAGCAAACATCGTTTGGTCTTTAGGGATTGAAAACCCAACCTATTTGTTATCATCACTTCAGTTAGATAACTTTAGAAAAGGGAATGAGCTTTTTCAAGAGGTAGATGTAAAAGCCGAAAAAGGAGCTTATTTCATTAGTGCAGATTTAATTTTAGAAGCAAATGAAACGAAGCAATGGTATTTTGTAGCGAATGTAAATCAGACGATTGGAGATATTCAAAAGATTTCTAAAGCAATCAATAATGATCAAAATTTGCTTGAAATTATTCAAGAAGATATAGCCTTAGGAACCAAAAAATTGGTTGCATTAACGGGTGCTGCTGACGGAGTTCAAGTAACAAATGATTCATTGGTTAATACAAGACACTTTGCAAATACATTATTCAACATCATGCGTGGAGGTACTTTTGATGATGATTATAATATTGAAAAAGAGGATTTTGTAAAATACATTGCAAAAGCAAACAAAAAAGTTTTAAAGAAGAAAGAAGTTGTTTTAAATAACTTACCAGATCTATTTACTTTAGAATTCATTCTTGCCTTGGCTGAAAAAGATGAAGATTTAAATTTTAAAAGGCTTTGTTTCGAGTATTTACCCCTAAAGTTTAGTAGAAGACATGGTGATCCAAGTAGACCTTGGAATAAGTTTTCTATCAATACAAGAAGTGAAATAGATGGCTCAAAAATTCTAGATTATGAGGGTAATTGGCGAGATATTTTTCAAAATTGGGAGACATTAGCTCATTCATATCCCGAGTTTATAGAAAGTATGATTCATAAGTTTTTAAATGCAACAACTTTTGATGGCTACAATCCATATAGAGTAACAAAAGGTGGATTTGATTGGGAAATTATTGAAGAAAATGATCCTTGGTCTTATATCGGTTATTGGGGAGATCATCAAATAATTTACCTATTAAAGTTTTTAGAATTTATAGAAAATCACTATCCAAATCAACTAGAAAAACGATTTTCAGAAGATATTTTTGTGTATGCCAACGTACCTTACAAAATTAAAAGTTACGAGGATACTCTAAAAAACCCAAAAGATACCATAGATTTTGATTTCGATTTGGATGCAGTAATTGCAACAAAGAGAGAAGAACTTGGAGTTGATGGGGCCTTGTTAAGAGATAGAAACTACTTTATTTACAAAGTAAATTTAGTAGAAAAATTATTGGCAACTGTATTGGCAAAAATTTCAAATTTTATACCAGAGGGAGGTATTTGGTTGAATACTCAACGGCCAGAATGGAATGATGCAAACAATGCCTTAGTTGGTAATGGAGTGTCGATGGTAACGTTAAACTATCTAAATCGTTTTATAAACTTCTTTGAAAAAGTAGTAGAAAAATCTTCAACAGAACAAGTACTTATTTCTAAAGAACTAGGCGTGTTTTTTAATTCTGTAGTTCACACTTTTAATCAAAACAAACATATTCTCTCTGGAAAGGTATCAGATAAAGATAGAAAAACAGTTTTGGATGGACTGGGTAAAGCTGGAAGTAAATATAGATTAGAAATCTATAAAAATTCTTTTTCTAGTGATAGAAAAACAGTTACTAAAACAGAATTATTAGACTTTTTTACAATCACAAAAGAATATTTAGAACATACAATTGAAGCCAACAAACGATCAGATGATTTATATCATTCGTATAATTTAATGACTTTGACCAATGATTCTGAAGTAGCGATTACCTATTTACCTGAAATGCTAGAGGGTCAAGTAGCCGTTTTAAGTGCTGGGTATTTATCTTCAAAAGAGGCTTTAGATGTTTTAGATGGAATGAAAAATAGTGCCTTGTTTAGAGAAGATCAATACAGTTACATTTTATATCCAAACAAAGAGTTACCACGTTTTGATGAAAAGAATGTAATTGCTGATTCAGCAGTTAAAAAATCTGAATTATTAACTCAATTGGTTCAAGATCAAAACACACAAATTATCAATAAAGATATATCAGAAACCTATCATTTCAATGCAAATTTTAACAATGCAAATAGTCTTCAAGCAGCTTTTAAAGAGTTACCTAAAAAATATGCTGGTTTAATTAAAAAAGAATCCGATTTAGTGTTAGGAATATTTGAAGATGTTTTTAATCATAAAGCATTTACGGGTCGTTCAGGGACTTTCTTTGGATACGAAGGTCTAGGTTCTATCTACTGGCACATGGTTTCTAAATTATTATTGGCTGTTCAAGAGAATTGTTTGATGGCTGTAAAAAATAATGAAGACGAAGCATTGATAGGAAGATTACTAGATCATTATTATGAAATTCAAGCAGGGATAGGTGTACACAAATCACCTGAATTATATGGAGCATTTCCAACAGATCCATATTCACATACACCCGGTGGAAAGGGAGCACAACAGCCAGGTATGACAGGTCAAGTTAAAGAAGATGTATTAAGTAGAATCGGAGAATTGGGTGTTTTTGTGAAGGAAGGAAAAATCAGTTTTAACCCGAGGTTATTGAGAGAAAGTGAGTTTGTGAAGACTTCAAAAAAGTTTCATTATACTGCGATCAGTAAAGAGGAGATCTCTATTGATTTACAAAAGGGTTCACTTTGTTTTACCTATTGCCAAATACCAATTATTTATAAAAACACGAATGAAGAAAGTATAACCATATTCTTTACGGATGATCGTGTTGAAAAATTAAATGATTTAACCCTTGGTGAGAATATTTCAAAGTTGATATTCGAAAGAACAGGAAAAGTTGATCGAATTGAAGTTTCCGTTATAAAATAAGAAAGATTAATGATTGGTCGTTTTCAGAAATATTATTTTTTTATTTTCTTCTTTGTGGTAGTCTACGGTTGTAAAGACGCTTCAGAGACTAAAGTTGATAGGGAGCATACTATTGAGAAAAAAGTCGACTCTGTTTTAGCGTTGATGACTCTAGAAGAAAAAATAGGACAAATGTCTCAAGTTAGACATTTTTCTGATATTTCTGAAAACGAGATTGCCACTAAATTCATTGGTTCAATTATTCACACACAAGGACAAATACCGGGAGAAACAGCTAAAGAATGGCAACAAAAATTTATAAGATATCAAAAGAGGGCTCTTTCTTCACGTTTGGGTATTCCTTTGTTATTTGGTGTAGATGCAATTCATGGTCAAAACACATTTAATGGAGCCACTATTTTCCCTCATAATATTGGTTTAGGAGCTACCGGGAATCCAACACTAGTAGAGGAAGTTGCAGCAATTACTGCGCTGGAAACTCAAGCTACAGGATTCAATTGGGTGTTTTCTCCGTGCATAGCAATTCCTTTTAATGAAAAATGGGGGAGAGTGTATGAAGCTTTTTCAGAAAGTACCTCATTAACCTCTCTGTTAACAAAGGCTTCAGTTAGGGGGTACCAGGGAGAACTCTCCGATTCGAAAACAGTCATGGCTACCGCTAAGCATTTTATTGGTGATGGTGCTACAGATGATGGAATAGAAGGTGGTGAAACCTCTCTTTCTAATCAAGTTATAAATGAACGTTTATTACCTCCTTATCGAGTTGCTGTTTCTGAAAAAGTAGGGGCAGTCATGGCTTCGTTCAATTCAGTGAATAAGATTTCTATGCATGCGCATACTTCTTATATATCCGATACTCTTAAGCACAAAATGAACTTTGATGGAATCGTTATCTCTGATTGGAAAGGATACTCAAAGTTTGGTAATAACGCTATTATTAATGCAGGGGTAGATATGGTTATGGCAGTTGATGGTGATCTTAATCTTTTTCAGGAAGGACTTAAAAAAGCAGTTGAGAATCGTGTTGTTTCAACCGATAGAATTAACGATGCAGTAAAAAGAATTCTTCGACAGAAATTTCGTTTGGGGTTGTTTAAAAATCCTTTTCCAGATTCAGCTTTTATTTCAGAAATAGGTATTAAAGAACATAGAGATAAAGCAAAACAAGCTGTTAGAGAATCTTTAGTTTTATTAAAAAATGAGCATAATATTTTACCAATTGGTAAAAATGTATCAAAAATAGTAGTCGTAGGTGAACATGCTCATAATTCAGGATTACAGTCTGGAGGTTGGACTATAAATTGGCAGGGAACCTCTAAAAACTACAAAGGAGCAACCACTATTTTAGAAGGGATACAAATGAAATCTGAGGCGAAAGTTGTCTATGATAAAGATGCGTCTGCAAAGTATTTCGATGCAGATTTGGCCATTGTAGTTGTAGGTGAAACTCCCTATGCAGAGTTTTTTGGAGATATAGGCCATGAATCTAATACTAGACAATTAGTCTTAACGAAAGAACATCAGAAATATATAGATACCTATTCAAAGCAGGGAATAAAGACAGTAGTGGTTTTAATTTCCGGGAGACCTCTTGTGGTCACAAAACAAATAAAGCAGTCAAATGCATTTGTCGCGGCCTGGCTTCCAGGTTCTGAAGGGCATGGAATTGCAGAAGTATTGTTTGGAGAGTATAATTTTTTAGGAAAATTACCCCATTCTTGGCCAACATCTATTCGTGATTTTGATCAAAAATATGGACCCAATTTTTGGGATACAAATACAAAACCATTATATCCTTTTGGATATGGTTTAACATACAAAATATAAAACAACATTTATAATGAGTAGAACATGAAATTAAATTTAAAAACAATAGCATTAATTACAGGATTCTCTATTGTTTTAGCATGTACATCTCATCATCATAAAAAAACAGGAATGAAGCACCAAATAAGTAAACAAATGACAGTTGAAGAAATATTGGGTAATCCAAACTATCTAGCCATTTCTTATGGAGGTTATCGAGAACAATCAAGATCAATTCAGCCTTCAATTCCACAATTAAAGGAAGATATAAAAATACTATACGCAATGGGGATTCGAATCCTAAGAACGTATAATGTACAACCAGAATTACCGCATGCAGCGAATGTTTTGGAGGCGATTAGTCAGCTTAAAAAAGAAGATCCTAGTTTTGAAATGTACGTGATGTTGGGGGCATGGATTGATTGTTTACACGCTTGGACAGACAAAACACCTAATCATGATGTAGAAAGTGACCAAAATGAAAAAGAAATAAAAAGAGCTGTTGTTTTGGCAAATAAATATCCTTCCATAGTAAAAATTATTGCTGTTGGGAACGAAGCAATGGTCAGATGGGCAACAAGTTACTATGTGCAACCTAACGTGATTCTTAAATATGTGAATTATCTTCAAAATTTAAAGAAGAATGGTGAATTATCTAAAGACCTATGGATTACAAGTTCCGATGATTTTTCTTCTTGGGGAGGAGGAGATTTTAGTTATCGAGTTCAAGATTTAGAAGATTTAATAAAAGCGGTAGATTATGTATCTATGCATACCTATGCATATCATAATTCTCACTACAATCCTAGTTTTTGGAAGGTGCCAGATGATCAATTGCATTTGTCTGATAAGCAAAAAATTGATCGTTCTATCGAACGTGCTATAGAATTTACAAAAAAGCAATATAGGGATGTTTCTGAGTATGTAAAAAGTATTGATAGTAGTAAAACAATTCATATTGGAGAAACAGGTTGGGCAACAACATCTAACGGGTTTTATGGGGCAAATGGTTCTCGTGCCACCGATGAATATAAACAGGGACTTTATCATAATCAGTTAAGAGAATGGACAAACAAAGAAGGGATTTCTTGTTTCTACTTTGAAGCGTTTGATGAGCATTGGAAAGATGCTCAAAATGCCAATGGTTCAGAAAATCATTTTGGATTATTCACGACAAAAGGTGAGGCAAAGTTTCCAATTTGGAATCTGGTAGACAGAGGAATTTTTGAAGGTTTGTCTCGAAATCAACATCCAATTACAAAAACGTATGATGGAGATCATGAAACTTTAATGGAAGAAATTTTAGTTCCTAATACAGAATATAACAGATAATTAACACTATGCATATAAACTCTTTATTTTTAATTTTTTTTTCATTGATGATTGTAAGTTCTAATCCTATAGATAATAAATTGGTAGCGGATGTATATGAAACATCAGCAGGTGGAAATAAATTAACGAAAGTTTCTGGATTTACTCTAGAAAAAAACAGTTCAATAATCAATTTAGATCCACAACAAAAATTACAAACAATCACAGGTTTCGGAGGATCATTTACAGAGGCATCAGCGTATTTACTAAATAGATTAAGTAAAGATAGAAGAGATACCATTATACAAGCCTATTTTTCGGAAGAGGGTGCGAATTATTCTCTAACAAGAACTCACATGAATTCATGTGATTTTTCTTTGAGTCAATACTCGTATTCGCCAGTAGAGGATGATGTGAACCTTAAGTATTTTACAATAAAAGAGGATAAGCAAGATCTTATTCCAATGATCAAAGACGCTATGAATGCCTCTAAAGATGGATTTAAAATATTAGCATCTCCTTGGACTGCAGCCCCTTGGATGAAAGATAATAATTCCTGGCTTGGAGGCAAGCTATTGCCAAAATATTATGATACTTGGGCCTTATTTTTTTCAAAATATATCGATGCCTATAAGGAAGAAGGAATAGATATCTGGGGTTTTACGGTCGAAAATGAACCTTTAGGTAATAATAACAATTGGGAAAGTATGCATTTTACTCCTGATGAAATGACAAATTTTGTTCAACATCATTTAGGACCAAGATTAGAAAAAGATAGTCAAAATGTTAAAATTTTAGGATATGACCAAAATAGAGAACATTTAAATGAATGGGTAGATTCAATGTACAATAGTGAAGCATCTTCTAAGTATTTCGATGGTACTGCAATTCATTGGTACGCAAGTACTTACGAGGTATTTGCTAAAGAATTACAATATGCTCATTACAAAGCACCTACTAAACACCTAATTCAATCAGAAGCTTGTGTAGATTCTCAAATACCTGTTTGGAAAGACGATGCTTGGTATTGGACTAAAGAAGCCACAGACTGGGGTTGGGACTGGGCTCTGGATAAAGATAAACACTTACATCCCAAGTACTCTCCAGTAAATAGATATGCAAGAGATATTATTGGGTGTCTAAATAATTGGGTAGACGGTTGGGTAGATTGGAATATGGTTCTAGATAAGCAAGGAGGTCCAAATTGGTTTAAAAATTGGTGTATTGCTCCTGTAATTGTAGATACTGAAAATGACGAAGTATACTTTACACCCCTCTATTATACCATGGCTCATTTTAGTAAATATATACGACCTGGAGCTTCCGTCATTGGTATGGAAAATTCCGATAAGGAACTACAAGTAACAGCAGCTGAAAACATAGATGGTTCCATAGCTGTGGTAGTTTTCAATGAAGGCAATTTAAAAAAGAGTTTCAAATTGCTTTTGGGAGAAAAAGAATCGATCATTAATATCAATGCGCAAGCGATACAAACAATATTAATTAATACTATTTAATAATTATGTCAATAACAAAAAAAGTCCCTTTGGGACAAAAAATAGCCTTTGGTTTCGGAATGTTAGCCAATCAAATGTTTCCAGCAATCTTAGGAATCTTTATGGTTGTTTTAGTTGAAGATCTTGAATTTTCTGGCTGGATGTGGTCTTTGGTATTTCTTTTTCCTAGAATTTTTGATGCGATTACTGATCCGATTATGGGGTTCATTTCAGACAATACAAAATCCAAATGGGGAAGACGTCGACAATATGTTCTAATAGGAGGTATTTTGATGGGTATTGCCTATATTTTTATGTGGCAGCTTTATAAAGTTGATGGCGTTCAATATAACTTTTGGTATTTCTTTTTATGGTCTCTGGTATTTTATTTAGGCTTGACTATTTTTAGTGTTCCTTATGTTGCCATGGGCTATGAAATGAGTGATGATTTTCATGAGCGAACTAATATCATGGCAATAGCTCAATTTATTGGTCAATGGGCATGGGTAATTGCACCTTTGTTTTGGATCATTATGTATGACGAAAATTGGTTTCCTTCCGCAGATATTGCCGTAAGAGAATTGGCAATTTGGGTTGCGATACCTTGTGCTGTTTGCGCTACAGTACCCGCAATTTTTATCAAAAGTAACTCAACATTAAATGAAGACTATGAGCCACTAAACTCAGCTAATATTGGAAATAGTATCACAAAAATTTTCGAAAGTTTTGTAGCTGCTTTTAAGATTAAAGAATTTAGAAAATTATGTGGGGCAACTTTTTTAATATTTAATGCATTTAATACGGTAGCAGCACTTACTTTTTTTGTAATCGTATATAAATTATTCAATGGAGATGCCGGAGCTAGTGGAATTTGGGTTTCTATGTTTGGGTGTTTAGGAGCCATAGGAACTACTTTTATTGTAATTCCTGCTGTGGCTTGGATGTCAAAAAAAATAGGGAAGAAAAAAGCCTTTATGTTATCTCAAACAATATCATTAATAGGATATATTATGTTGTATTTTCTATTTATTCCAGGCAAACCTTGGATGTATATTATTGCATTGCCTTTCTTTTCTTTTGGGATTGGAAGCTTATTTACTCTAATGATGTCTATGACTGCTGATGTTATTGATATCGATGAAATAAATACAGGAAAGCGTAGAGAAGGTATTTTTGGGGCCATTTATTGGTGGATGGTAAAAGTTGGTTATGGAATTGCTGGGGCATTGAGTGGTGTCATTATTACTATCGTAGGTTTTAACTCAGATCTTCCAACAACAGACCAACAAGCTGCAGTCGACGGCTTACACGCTTTCTTTTGTTTTTTCCCAATGATAGGAACTATTTTTGCAATGCTTATTATGTATAATTACAATATTACTGAAGAGCGTGCATCGGAAATAAGAATGAAATTGGCAGAGAGAAGAGAAATTAAAAACCAAGCCTAAAAAAATGGTTTTTAATAGCTAGTTTTAATACATTTGCAAAAAATTTAAAAACAACACATTTAATTTAATCATTTACGGGATATAATTATGTCTTTTAGAAAAGAACATCATCAAAATTTAAAGGTGACTACAGATTTTGAAACTTCTGGGTCGAATTTTAATGAATACTCATTCGATGAGTTAAAAAATATATGGAGAGATACTTTGAATAAAGGTATTCATGGAATTTGCTTTAGCATGTATGAAGAAGGTCAGGGACCCGGAGACATGGTTAGCGAAGAACAAGTAGAAAAGAGAATTAAAATTTTAAAACCCTTCACAAAATGGGTTCGATCTTTTTCATGTATTGAAGGGAATGAATACATTCCAAAAGTAGCCAAAAAGCATGGCATAAAAACAATGGTTGGTGCATGGTTAGGAAGTGATTTAGAAAAAAACGAAGTAGAAATAGAAGCCTTAATTGAATTAGGGAATCAAGGTTTGGTAGATATTGCAGCTGTAGGAAATGAGGCATTGTATAGAGATGAATTGTCTATAGCACAATTAATTTCATATATCAATAGAGTAAAAGCTGCTTTGCCTCAGGTTGAAGTTGGGTATGTAGATGCCTATTATAAATTTTCAAAATATCCAGAGTTAGTCGAAGCTTGTGATGTTATTTTATCCAATTGTTATCCATTTTGGGAAGGTTGTCCTATAGATTATTCTATTCATCACATGCAAAAAATGTTTCATCAAGCTCAACGTGTAAGCCAGGGTAAAAAAGTGATCATTACTGAAACTGGTTGGCCAAATAAAGGGGGAGTTGAAGGGGGTGCTATCCCTTCTGATATAAATGCGATGAAGTATTTTATCAATACACAAGTTTGGTCTGCAAATGATAACATTGATGTCTTTTATTTTTCATCCTTTGATGAATCATGGAAAGTTGGTGCTGAAGGAGATGTCGGTGCTTACTGGGGATTGTGGGATAAAGATGAGAAGTTGAAGTATCTTTAAGATTAAAAGTTTGTCTTAGTTTTATTTTCAGCGAATATAGAACTATTTGACAATCTGTTTGGTTTTTGTATGGGTTAATTTTGCACACTTTGTGGTTAAAATTGTTGATATTTGGGATTCACTAATTTTAAATATATAACAATATGAAAAAAAATTACATTTTAACGTTTTTACTAACCTTTCTTATTTCAGGGTTTACATTTAGTCAAGATTTACTTATAACTGGAATTATTGATGGTCCTCTACCAAGTGGTTATCCAAAAGGGATAGAACTATTCGCTGTAAACGACATTGCAGATTTAGGCATTTATGGAATTGAAAATGCTTCTAATGGTTCAGATGCTTCAGGAGCTGATTATACATTTCCTAATGACGCAATTTCCGCAGGGACCTTTATTTATTTAGCAAAAAATGGATCAACAGACGGATTTAAACAATATTTAGGTATTACACCACAATATGAAAGCTCATCTGTTAGCATCAATGGAGATGATACTGTAATATTATATAAAAACGGATCAATAGAAGATTCGATTGGAGAAATCGGAGTTGATGGTACTGGAACTGATTGGGAACACCTTGACGGATGGGCATACAGAAAGGATGGAGTAGGTCCAAATGCTACTTTTGATTCTTCAGAGTGGACTTTTAGTGGTAAGAATGCACTTGATGGCTGTGATTTAGCAGATGATACTGGAACTAATGCAGAGTGTAGCTCTGTTTTTCCTTCAGGTACATATCAAGCTGCTGCTGTAGCATCAACAGATCCTTCTGACGATTTTGAAGGTAATGGAAACATTACATGGAAAGCAGATGCAAATGTAATGAATACATCTTTTGACAATCCTGCACCAGGAGGAATTAATACTTCTGCTAAAGTTTTAGAATA